>Ga0157369_10010032_pt1 | contig 10819 bp, 9 predicted proteins | sample C25metaG_FD_113461 | JGI IMG/M metagenome (GOLD analysis project Ga0157369, IMG submission 113461) | Corn rhizosphere microbial communities from Kellogg Biological Station, Michigan, USA - C2-5 metaG | ecosystem: Host-associated > Plants > Roots > Rhizosphere > Soil | place: USA: Michigan... | reverse complement strand
GCGATGCGCATCGCCGGCCAATGTCATTGCGGGAATATCGCGTTCACGCTGGACTGGCGCCCGGAGCCCGAGGAAATTCCGGCGCGTGCCTGCACGTGTTCGTTCTGCACGAGCCACGGTGGCGTCTGGACGGCCTGCCCCGTTGGCGTGCTGCGCATTTCGCAACGCGAGCGGCAACACGTATCGAATTACGAATTCGGCACGAAGACTGCGCAGTTTCACGTCTGTGCGATCTGCGGTGTCGTACCGGTGGCGACGAGTCGCATCGATGGCCGGCTCTACGCAGTCGTCAACGTCAACACATTCCGGAACGTGCCGGCGGAAATGCTGCGGCGCGCGCCGGTGACATTCGACGAAGAAGCCGAAAGCGAACGCCTGGCGCGGCGCCAGCGCAACTGGATCAGCGATGTAGTTTTCGTCTAGTCGGCGCATCGCGAAATCCCGCGCCGCTCGTGCCGGTCCTCATTCCCCGATGTATGCTCGCCGTACGTGGAGGACCTGACATGACTCGCCTGACTCTCGTATTGCTCGTCGCATTTTTCGCACCGCTCGCCCACGCCGGCGACCGCATCACCGGCAAGCCGTTTGCTACGCGCTCGGAAGTAATCGCCACGCATGGCATGGTCGCCACTTCCGTGCCGCTGGCCACGCAGATCGGTCTGGACGTGCTGAAGAAAGGCGGCACGGCCGTCGATGCGGCGATAGCGGCGAATGCGGCGCTCGGCCTCATGGAGCCGGTGTCGAACGGCGTCGGCGGCGATCTGTTCGCGATCGTCTGGGACGCGAAGACGAAGAAACTTTACGGCTACAACGGCTCGGGTCGTTCGCCGAAGTCGCTGACACTGCAATATTTCATCGACCACGGCCTCAAGGAAATTCCCGCGCTCGGGCCGCTGCCGGTCAACGTGCCGGGAACCGTCGACGCCTGGTTCGCGCTGCACGACCGCTTCGGCAAGCTCGCGATGAAGGACGACCTCGCGCCGGCGATCGGCTATGCGCGCGAAGGTTTTCCGGTCACCGAACTGATTGCCTACTACTGGAAGCTGTCGGTGCCGCGCCTGTCGAAGTTCCCCGGTTTCAAGGAGCAGATGACGATCGACGGCCGCGCGCCGGAGAAAGGCGAAATCTGGAAAAACCCGAATCTGGCCAATACGCTCGAAACGATCGCCAGCGGCGGACGCGATGCATTTTACAAGGGCAAGATCGCGCACGTGATCGGCGATTACTTCAAGGCCAATGGCGGCTTTCTCTCATATGAAGACCTGGCCGCGCACCACGGCGAGTGGGTCGAGCCGATCTCGACGAATTATCGCGGCTACGACGTCTGGGAGTTGCCGCCGAACGGGCAAGGTCTCGCCGCACTGGAAATTCTCAACATCCTCGAAGGCTACGATCTGAAGAAATACGGGTTCGGCAGCCCGGAACACGTGCACCTGTTCGCCGAAGCAAAAAAACTCGCGTGGGAAGACCGCGCGCATCTGTACGCCGATCCGGATTTTTTCAAGGCTCCGCTCGCGAAACTGCTGTCGAAGCAATACGCCGCCGAGCAGCGCAAGAAGATCTCGATGGACCATGCCATGCGCTCGGTACCGACTTCGGCCGCGCTCGAACACGGCGACACGATCTACATGACCACCGCGGATCAATGGGGCAACATGGTGTCGCTGATCCAGTCGAATTATCGCGGCATGGGTTCGGGCATGACGCCGCCGGGTTTGGGTTTCGTGCTGCAGGATCGCGGTCAGCTGTTCGTGCTCAAGGAAGGCCATCCGAATGCTTTCGCGCCGGGCAAACGGCCGTTCCACACGATCATCCCGAGCTTCATTACGAAGGACGGCAAACCGTGGATCAGCTTCGGCGTGATGGGCGGCGGCATGCAGCCGCAGGGTCATGCGCAAATCGTCATGAACCTGATCGATTTCGGCATGGGCCTGCAGGAAGCCGGCGATGCACCGCGCATCCAGCACGAAGGCGACACCGAGCCGGAAGGCCAGAACGTGGCGATGACGGATGGCGGCGAAGTCGAACTCGAATCGGGATTTCCGTACGAAACGATCCGCGCGCTGATGGAAAAAGGCCACCACGTGACCTGGGCCGACGGTCCGTACGGCGGCTATCAGGCAATCGAATGGGATGAGAAGCACCACGTGTATCTCGGCGCCTCCGAAGGCCGCAAGGATGGCCAAGCGGCGGGTTATTAAGTTCCGGCTCACGATAGCCACCGTTACACTACGCGCCCCGCTCGACAAGGATCGCGTCATGCTGCGTTGTATACTTTTGCTTCTTGCCGTTGCGTCTGCACCGGCGACGGCACAGCTGCTGATGCCGCAACCGGAAACCGCACCGAGCCCGGAGCTGCCGCCGGAGCAGTTGCTCGCGCAGTTTCATCATGATGAAATCAACCTGCTGGCACTGCGCGCCGATGCGCATTCGCTGCTCGCCGCCGCGCTGATGGCGACGCCGGACGCAGACGAGAACGGCCGTCCGGCCGCGCTGAAAACGCCCGCTCTGCTGGCGCGCGCGCAAAAAGCCGGCGCCGACGACGCGCTCGTATGGTGGGTCAGCGCCGGGATCGAGTGTCACGTCGCCAAGAAGTCCTGCCCGGCGACGGAAACGCTGCAACAACTGGAGAAAACCGACGCACAGAACGCAGCGGTGTGGGCGTATGCGCTCGCACGCGCGAGCCAAGCCAAGGACGATACGACCGCGCGCGCGGCACTGACCAGCGCTGCGCAAGCCGCTCAGTACGACGATCATTTCGGCGCGCTGGTCGGCGTGATCGACCAGGCGGCGGACATACTTCCCATCGGCGAGAACATCTTGCGCGCGAGCGGCCAGGGCGCGGTCAGCACCGAAGGTTTCAAGCTCACGTACGCGGCGGGGGTCGCCGCGAGCCTGCCGCAGCCGGGGCTGCGCGCAGTCGTGGAAACCTGCAAGGACGCCGCGAACGACGCCGCGCTCGCAGCCGATTGCCTGGCCGTGGCGCAGAAGATCGCCGATTCCGGCAGTCTGATCACGCGTGGCTACGGCGTGAAACTGCTGATCAGTCTGGCCACTGTCGGCGCCACGCGGGACGCGGCCAAGGCGCGCGCGCGTTCGCTGGCGTGGCAGACGCACGAGATCGGCGCCGCCGGCGAACGTCTGGCCGATGATCCGCGCCTCACGCGCGTGTATCTGGACGCGCTCGCGCAACGCGGACAGGAAATCGACGCGGTGCAGGCCGTACTGAGCAGTCAGGGCGTGGCGCTGGAGCCGCCGGCCGACTGGACCCCACCGGAATAGTTCGCCGAATTCGCCGGCCAGGGCGCCGTTTCGCGCGCGGCCGTGCGGAATGCTACTCTTGCCGCACCTCGTTGCCGGAGAAACGCGGATGCGCAAGGTTCTGGTGGCCAGCTCCAAAGGCGGTTGCGGCAAGACCACGGTTGCGACGAATCTGGCTGCGCACTTCGCGCAGGATGGGCGCAACACGGTGCTGGTCGATGCCGATCGACAAGGCTCCAGTTTGCGCTGGGCGGAAAAACGCGCGGGATTGGCGGCGCCGGTGCTCGGTATTTCCGGATTGCGACGCGATTGGGCGGACAAGATTCCCGGCGATGCCGAACGCGTGATCGTCGATGGTCCGGCCGGAATTCGTCCGGGCGAGCTGGCCGAACTGCTCGAGGACGTCGACGCGTTGCTGATCCCGATGCTGCCGTCGCGCATCGATCTCGAAGCCAGCGAAGCATTCCTGCGCGAAGTCGCGCAATTGGCGCGCGTCAAGCGCGGCAAGGTGGCGGTCGGTCTCGTTGCCAATCGCCTGAAACCGTGGACGACCGCGTCGCAAGAAGCGATCGAGGAAATCAAGAAACTGCCGTTTCCGCTCGTGGCGCAATTGCGCGACACGCAAGGCTATGTGCTCGTCGCCGGCTTGGGCAAAGGCATTTTCGACTACAGTTCGGAGCTGATCCGCAGCCACCAGGAAGATTGGGCGAAACTGCTGCGTTGGCTGAAGAAACAATGAAGGGAGCGGCACTGCCCGGGAGGGAACCATGAAACACGAAGTCATCCTGCTGCGCCACGCGCACGCCGAAAAACAAGCTCCCGGCCAGAACGACGCCGACCGCGAATTGAGCGAGCGTGGCATCGCCGAAGCCAAGGACGCCGGCAAATGGCTGCGCAAGCAGGACTTGAGCGGCGTCACGGTCTTGTGTTCGCCCGCGGTGCGCACGCGGCAAACCCTGCAGTATGCGCTCGGCGATGTCGACGCGACGTTCGAGCCGCGCATTTACGAAGCCACCGCCGGCGATCTGGACGCACTGATCGACGAACACGAAGACGCCAAGCGTCTGCTGCTGGTCGGCCATAATCCGGGGTTCGAAACGCTGGTCGCGCTGCTCGCGACCGGGCAGTCCGGTGATTTCCGCGGAATGCCTCCCGGCGGCGTCGCCTGGTTTGAAATCGACGGCACCGCAGAACCGGGCGCAGGGAAGCTCAAGGCGTTCTGGTCGCCCTAAGCGGATTCGCGGCGATGCGTGGGTTGCGTCCGCTGCTGCTGATCGTTCTGCTACTCGCGCGCGGCGGTCATGCGCAAACGCCGCAAATCTTCGACTTGGACGCTGCGCGGTCGCGCGCCGTATTCGAAGTGAAAGTGCTGTACCTCATCGGGCTGCACGGCGAATTCGGTTCAGTGCACGGCACGCTGAGCGTGGATCGCGCGCGCGACATCGCCGTCGTCGACGCGACGATCGATACGAACGCCGTGCACATGCGCAACCACTTGTACGAGAACTGGGTCAAGTCCGCCGAGTTCTTCGATGCCACGCATTTTCCACAAATCCACTTTGTCTCCGCCGAATTTCCGCTGCGGCGGCTGACGCAGGGCGGAACGATCATCGGTACATTGACGATTCGCGGCTTCAGCAAGTCCGCCGCGTTCGAGATCGATCCGGCCGCCTGCGCGGATCCGCTGCGCGGCGCCTGCGCTCTGGCGGCCGCCGGCACGATCCGGCGCAGCGACTTCGGCATGCGTTCGCGACGCGGCGCGCTATCGGACAAAGTCGATCTGGGCCTGTCGGTTTTCGCGCACCCCGCGGCGCCATGATGCGCTCGGCCTTCGCGCTCGTGGCGGCAAGTCTGGGCCTGCTCGCCGGCTGCGCAGTTGATCCTCTGCACGCGCGCCGCGCCGCCGCCACGGCAGCCGCGGCCCAGGATCACGTCGTGACCTGCGCACACGCCGACGCGTGCGCGATCGCTTCGCCGTACGCGCAACTCGTGGAACGTGCGCGCGCCGACCACGTGCATTACGTCAATCTGCTCGACCGTGGCGAAGACGCGCTGTTGCTGCGCATCCATCTCATTCGCGCCGCGCGCAGCAGCATCGACATTCAGACTTTCATCTTCGCCGAAGACGACGCCGGATATCTCGTGCTCGACGAACTCGTCGCCGCCGCGCGGCGCGGTGTCAAGGTGCGCGTGCTCGTCGACCAGTTGTTTTCGCTCGGCAACACGCAACTGCTGGCCGCGCTCGCACGCGCGCACGTGAACTTCGAATTGCGCGTGTACAACCCGACGTTCCACAAGGCGTCGACGCAGCCGCTCGAGTTCGCTGCCGGCGTTCTGTGCTGCTTTGCGCGCTTCAACCAGCGCATGCACAACAAGCTGCTGCTGGTCGACGGCGTGATCGGCATCGCCGGCGGGCGCAATTACGAAAACCGCTACTTCGACTGGGACGACGAGTTCGATTATCGCGACCGCGACGTGCTCGTTGCCGGCCCCGCCGGCGCGGCGATGCGGGCGTCCTTTGAGCAGTTCTGGGCGCACCCGCGCAGCGTGCCCTTGTCGCGCTTGCGTGACGTCTCTGCGCGCATCCTCAGCGACGGCCTGGATGCACCGGTCTACGCACAGCACACCTACACCAATGCCGCGCGCGTGACGGCGCTGTCTGCGCACGCGAACGACAGCGCATACATCCGCACGCATTTTGCCGATGCCGCAGTGCGGGTAGCGAACGTGGAATACTTCTCCGATACGCCGGACAAGGCCGATTCGGACAGCGCGCAGTCGAATCAGCTCAGCCGCCATATCGTCGATCTGCTCGGCCGCGCGCGCGACGAGATCGATTTCCAGACGCCGTACCTCGTGCTGAGCCGGCCGGCACGCAATCTGTTTCGCGATCTGCACCACGCCCACCCGCGGTTGCGCGTGCTCGTCTCGACCAATTCGCTTGCCGCGACCGATGCGTTCTATGTCTACGCGTTGTCGTACAAGTACAAGAAGCGCTATCTGAAACTCGACTTCGAAATCCATGAGTTCAAACCGTTTCCCGCCGAGGCGGCAGACCTGATCGCCGGCTATGCCGCGCTCGGCGACAGCGACGAAGCGGCGTTGCGCTATCGCAAGTACGGGCGCACGCCGCTCACGCGCGGCGGCGTGCGTCTGGGGCTGCACGCAAAGTCGATCGTCATCGATGGCACCGTGACGCTGGTCGGTTCGCACAATTTCGATCCGCGCTCGGACAACTACAATACCGAGTCCGGTTTCATCATCCACGACCCCACGTTCGCGCAACTCGTGCGCGCGTCGATCCTGCGCGACGCGGCACCCGACAATGCCTGGACGATTGCGCGCCGCGAGCACGGTACCTGGATCAGTCGGGTCAACGAGCGCATCGGCGACTGGTCGGCGAAACTGCCGGTCTTCGATCTGTGGCCGTTCCGCTACGCCTCGAGTTTTGAACTCGACGCCGGCTGTTCGCCATTGCCGCCGGACGACCCGCGGTTCTATTCCTGCTATCGCGACGTCGGCGATTTCCCCGAGGTCAATCTGTCGCCGAAGACGATTTACACGCGCATCATCACCGCGTTTGGCGCAGGCTTGCATTCCATTCTGTAGAGGAAACGCGTGCGCAATTGACGCGGCAACGCGGTCTGGCTAGTCTGCGCGGACCCTGTCACGGAATGCGAGACGCCGCCATGTCCCTGGAATTCCATATCGAGATCACCGACGAGGACCTGCCGGTTTTCGTCGACGCCCTGACCCGCGCCGAAAAACGTGCAGCCGGCAAAAGCGCGCAGCAGATTCTCGACGAGGCGTCCAAAACTTTTGCCGGTTCGCAAGGGCAGAAGATGCCCGAGTTCGTGCGCTCGCGCCTGGCCACGGTCGATAGCTTGATCGCAATGGCCGGCGACGAGGGCTGGGCGCTCGGCGAAGAAGACCGCAACCGCATCATTTCCGCGCTGACCTATTTCGCCGATCCGGAAGATCTGATTCCGGACAACGTGCCGGTGCTCGGTTTCCTCGACGACGCGATCATGATCGAAGTCGTGCAGCGCGTGCTGCAGCCGGAAATCGACGCCTACGCCGACTTCGTCCGTTTCCGTGACGACGAAGTTCAGCGCCGCGGCGCCGACGCGTCGAAGGTCGGCCGCGAGGAATGGCTCGAGGAGCGGCGCGCGGAACTGCAGCTGCGCATGCGCAACCAGCGCACGAAGTACGCGCCGAGCGGCAATTGGAGCCCGGCGTTCCGCTTCACATAGGATCTCAAGGCGCCGCCGCGCGCGGCACGCGCTGCGCGTCGATCCATGCGGCGACCGCATCGGCGGCCGGCAACGGCGCCGCGGTGGCCCAGCTGCTCGCATCGCCGTCCTCCAGATAACTGGCGATGCGATCGCCGAAGTACACGTCGACACGGTTGCGGTCGTCGCCACGCGCGTGAACGATGTACTGCGCCGGTTGCGGTACGCGGTCGAGAAACAGACCGTTGAACGGCGAGCGGCAATAATTGACGCCGAGCAGGTGTGCGATCGATCCCGGAATATCACTCTGCTGGAATGCGGCGTCGACGACTTTCGGCAAGTCGATCGCGCCGGCAACGACCAGTGGAATGCGGGCAAACGCCCGTTCGCCGAATTGGCGGTATTCCTCTTCGAGCATCGGCGTCATGCTGCGGTGGTCGCCGGTGATCAACAGCACGCCATTGTCGAAGAAATTGCGGCGCGCGAGCTGTTCGTGGAAGGCCGCCAACTCGTCGTCGATGTAGTGGAACGTCGCTGCAACGTCGATCTTGCCGTCGCGTGGATTGGCAAATGGCGGGTGGCTGCTGACGGTCAGCAGCACGGCGACGAAGCCGCGCCGGTCTTGGCGGGTATCGAGCCATTGCTCGAAGCGCGCGAATAACGCGGCGTCTTCGGCGGCGCCGAACTGCCCGCGCGGCATGCCGGCATAAAACGCCGCTTCGTTGCCCTCGACGCCGTCGAAACCAAGCGCGTTGAGCCAGGTGCCGGTATCGAGAAATGCGAGATCCGCCGTGGTGAAGTAATACGCGCCGTATCCGCCGCGGTGTGCAATCGCCGGCAGCGTGCCGTCGTCCGGACCGAATGCAGCGAGCGAATGCGTCGGCTGGCCGGCGGCCCCGATCGGCACGCGTCCGGTGAACGCCGCAATCTCGCCGCCGTCGGTGTTGAAGCCGTTCGCGTAAAAATGGCTGAAGTAATGATTCGCGCGCGCCAGCGCGTCGAGCTTCGGCAACCAGTCGCGCGGACCGCCGAGCAACGCGCTCTGATAGGCCGAGAGCGATTCGGTGAGGACGATCACGATGTTGCGTCCGCTGGGTTGCTCCTGGTCGCACGCTTTCGGCCAGACCTGACTGTGCTGCAACTCGCGCTGCGCGTACGCGGCCGAGAACGGACGCATGCGGCCTTGCGGCAGATTGGCGCCGACCACGTTCCAGGTGTACTGCTCGTGCGTGTACAGCAGCGGCGCGCGGACGTTCTCGAGGACGGCGAACAGCAGCGCGATTGCAGCCATCGACCACAGCGTGCGCCTGACGAGCGGCGCCGGCGGCACCCCGCGCAGCAGACCGGCCAGAGTCGCCGCGACCAGCGCGCCGACCAGCGCATAGCCGATTCCGCCGAACGACAGCAGTTGCGGGCGCAGCACGCTCCAGTTCGCGGTCACGCCGCTGCCGAAGCGCAGCAAATCCTCGAGGAACAGGCGCTGGTCGAGCAGCAACAGCAGCAGCACATCCACGGCCATCAGCAGGATCAGGGCGGCAGCGAGTGCGCCGCACAGGCGCGCAAGGCCGCTGCGCACCGCGCTCGTCGCCAGGGCGAGCAGCGCGAGCAGTGCCGCCAACAACCAGGCATCGTGACCGAGCGCCGGTAACGCGAAGCAGCCGCGGCAGGCGTGGTCGTAATCGGCGTATTGTTCGAGGGCCAGTGCGCGCAGCACGCTGAGCGCGAGCGCGAGCAGCGCCGCGATCCCCGTCCATGGCACCCGTAGACGTCGTCCTGACGTCTTCATCGTCTCACCTCAACCGCGTTCGAGAATGGCCGTCACGCCCATGCCGCCGGCCGTGCAAATCGAAATCAGGCCGCGGCCGGAACCCTTTTCTTCGAGCAGCTTGGCCAGTGTAGCAACGATGCGCGTGCCCGTCGCGGCAAACGGATGGCCGAGCGCGAGGCTGGAACCGTTGACGTTGAGTTTGGCCGGATCGATGCTGCCGAGCGGCGCGTCTTTGCCCAGGCGATTCTTGCAGTATTCGGCGCTTTCCCACGCCCGCAACGTGCACAACACCTGCGCGGCGAACGCTTCATGGATTTCGTAGAAGTCGAAATCTTGCAACGTCAATCCGGCCGCATCGAGCAGGCGCGATACCGCGATCGTCGGCGCCATCAGCAGGCCTTCGCCCTTGACGAAATCCACGGCGGCGACGCGCGCATGCGTGATGTACGCCTGCGCCTTGAGCCCGCGCGCGGCGATCCACGGCTCGCTCGCGAGCAATACCGCCGAGGCGCCATCCGACAAGCCGGTCGAATTGCCGGCGGTCAGCGTGCCGCTCGGCGACTTGTCGAATGCGGGCTTGAGCGTGGCGAGCTTTTCCAGTGTGCTGTCCGGACGCAGGAAACCGTCCCGCTCCAGACCGCGGAATGGCACGACGAGATCCTTGAAAAATCCGCGTGCATACGCCGCCGCGGCTTTCTGGTGACTGGCCAGCGCGAGCTGGTCCTGATCGCCGCGCGAAATCTTCCATTGCTTGGCCATCAGCTCGCAATGATCGCCCATCGACATCCCGGTGCGCGGCTCGGCGACGCCCGGAAAACTGGGCTTGAGTTCGCCGAACGAAAATCCGCGCACGGCCGCCTTGAACTTGTCGAGCGGCGTCTTCTGCCGATTGACGTTGAGCAGACGCTGTTGCAGCGCCTTGCTGTAGACGATCGGCACGTCGCTGGTCGTGTCCGCGCCGCCGGCGATGCCGGCTTCGATCTGTCCGGCCGCGATCTTGTTGGCGATGATCAGCGTGTTGTCGAGTGAAGTACCGCACGCGCGCGCCGTGGTTATGCCCGGTGTCAACGGCGATAGTCCCGAGGACAATGTGGCTTCGCGCGCGAGATTCCAGTCCGATGCGTGCTTGATCACCGCACCGAACGCGACTTCGCCGAGTTCCTCGCCGTAGAGCTGGAATTTCTCCACCAGCGCGCCGAGCGTCTTCACCGCCATGCCGAAGTTGCCGATATCGGCATATGCCGTGTTGTTGCGGCAAAACGGAATGCGGACGCCGCCGAGAATGGCCACGCGGGGGCTGCTCGTCATGTTGCGATTTCCTTGTGATCGGCGTTGCCGCAATAACGTAGCTTATTCTATGCCGAGGGTCGTGGCTGTGTAACCCGTGCATCTAACGCGCGATGAACATCGCCGGCGCTTCGCGCCAGATCTGCCACGCCTCCGGGGCGGCACGCAGTCGCGCGTCCAGATGCGCGGCGTAGCGTTCGGCAATCTGCTGCACGCTCAAGTTCGCCGGCAGCGGCTCGACGCGCAGATCGCGCCGGCCGTTTTCAAAATC
>Ga0157369_10010031_pt1 | contig 10820 bp, 7 predicted proteins | sample C25metaG_FD_113461 | JGI IMG/M metagenome (GOLD analysis project Ga0157369, IMG submission 113461) | Corn rhizosphere microbial communities from Kellogg Biological Station, Michigan, USA - C2-5 metaG | ecosystem: Host-associated > Plants > Roots > Rhizosphere > Soil | place: USA: Michigan... | reverse complement strand
GACCGCTAACTACACGGTTAATACCGCCTCGGAACCGAAGATTGGAACTAAGATGGGTGCGACCGCGAATTTATAAGGTAGGACCCGGCGGTGGAAGGCAAGAACCAGATGGCCGCGGCACATGCAGGGACGGTCGAGACGGCGTCACAACGGGCTGAGCTGGAATCCGTGCTCAGCTCCCAGGAATTCTTGCGCGCGCCGAGACTTGCTCACCTGCTCTCCTATCTCTGCGAAAAACTCTTCGCTGGCCAAGCCAACCAGATCAAAGAGTACTCGATCGCGCTGGAGGTGTTTAACCGCGGCGCATCGTTCGACCAGGATTCAGACTCCATCGTGCGCGTTGAAGCGAACCGGCTGAGAAAGCGGCTGGCCGAGTACTACGCAGGCGACGGTGCCTCTCACACGCTGCAGATCACGATCCCAATAGGCCAGTACGTGCCACGGTTCGAAGTGCAGCATCTTGGAGCCGAAGCGAAACAACCCGTCCCCGCGGAGACCGCGGCACCTTCGGGTGAAGAGAAGCGATGGGCAACTTCCCGTCGAATGGTCGCGATGGGGGGAGGAATTGCAGTCCTGGTGATCGCATCTGTTTGGATCACCTATGCTGTGGTGAGGCATCGCAGCGATGCGCGGACGGCCGCGCAACCAGACACCGCGCGTGTTCAGAGCGATCTCGCCGATGGCCAATTCGGACCCCCCGGAGGCGTGGAGATCCGAATCCTGGCCGGCGCGACACGCAGCCTCGTCGATCATGCCGGCAAACTATGGAATGCCGACCAGGCTTTCAGCGGCGGGTCGGCAGTGAAAAGCACAGTTCAGCATGTTGGCCGAACCCTGGAATCCGCCTTTTACAGAACAAGCAGACAAGGCCAGTTCCGCTATGACATCCCGCTGAAGAGTGGCATCTATGAAATGCGTCTTCATTTCGCTGAGACCGTCTACGGCCCTGATACTACCGGTGCGGGCGGCGAAGGCAGCCGGCTCATGACCGTAAAGGCGAATGGGCAAACTCTGCTCAGTCATTTCGACGTAGTGGGAGATGCCGGATCCAGCGGCATGACCGACGTGAAGGTGTTTGCCGGACTGCAGCCGGATAAAGACGGGGTTCTGCACCTCGAGTTCGCCGGTGAAGGAGGGAAGCCGGCGATGGTGTCGGCCATCGAGATCCTGCCGGGAGTGAAGGGCCGCATTCGTCCTATAAGAGTGCTCGCGCGACAGTCTCCGTACTATTCCAACGACAGCCACTGGTGGAGCCCCGACAACTATTTCGAAGGCGGTCAGCTCGCTTCCTATGCATTGGCAGTGACCGGAACAGACGATCCCGAGCTGTACGAGACGGAGCGCTGGGGAAACTTCTCCTATGCGGTCCCTGTCACGCCCGGCCGCTATTCCGTGATGCTCCACTTTGCTGCGCGCCGCAATCTGCCGGGCGAGCCTGCAAACGAGAATGCGGATCACGTGGCCAACACGTTCAATGTCTTCTGCAATGGAAGGACGCTTCTTGAGAATTTCAACCTGGGGGCTGAGGCCGGCAAAATGGATGTGGTCATCAAGCGGTTTGCCGGTCTAGAACCGAATGCGCAAGGAAAGTTGTTGTTTAGTTTTGTTCCAGTCGTGGGGCACGCCACTTTGAGCGGCCTGGAAATAGTTCGGGAGGGCAGAGACCACTAACACAGGTCTCGCGCAATCATAAGCGCTCTAATCAAAAAACATGGGAGCGCGTTTTTGATCCGCGGAAATCTAGGCAGCGCGTTCTTGTGACGAAACAGATAATTGAGCTCATTCTCATTCCGAAATCTACTTCGACAACTTTAGATGATGCGCCTTGTCGTGAATTGCGGCGACCGTAATGCGTGTTTGTCAGACCCATTCATCAACGGAACGTTGACCGAAGACCTAAAGTGCGCTAACGTTTCTAGGGTTTAGTTAAACGTTTTAGGCAGGTGTGGTACGGGCCTCGACAGTAAGAACCAGGCGATGAACGTAATTGCTGGGGGTTTCTGTTGAGGAACTGTATGCACCTGCTTTTTCTTTTGCAGTTCATAAGTTAGGCAGAGCTTCGAAGGGAAGCTGGTGCCAAATTCAAAGAGGCTGCGGCCTGAAGGAGAGTGCGATCGGTAGAAACATTCGGTGAAGACCGAAGTTCCGACTAGGAGAAGCAAGACCGCACGTTCTCAGGCTGCCATAACCGGGCAGTACCACTACGGAATAGGAGAGCCATATGCACCACGACACCAGACGAAAAAGCTGGTTGTTCCTCCTCCTGCCACTTATGTTTGCGTTAGCGTGTACGCAGCTGTTTGCACAGGCGAACTCAAATATCACGGGCATTGTTTCAGATCAGTCAGGTGCGGTGATCGCGGGAGCGAACATCACGCTAACAGATCTAACTACGGGCGCAACCAAGGCCACCACATCCAGCGAGACCGGCTTGTATGACATGGCGGGATTGAACGCTGGAACTTACAACATGACCGTCGCTGCGAAAGGTTTCCAGACCTTCGTGCAGAACGGAATTGTAGTCAACGTTTCGGCTACCTTCCGTGTCGATCCCAAACTGACGGTAGGCGCTGAATCGACAACCATCACCGTGCAGGCAGATGCGCTCACAGTCCAGAGCGACTCCAACGTAGTCAGCACGCTCATCAGCGAACAGCAGATCACCGAACTTGCGACCGCCAATCGCAACGTGGTGGCCCTCGCAACACTCGGCCTTGGAGTCAGCGGAAACCTGCCAGACTCGAACACGCCCACATCGGTAGGGTCGAGTTTCGCAATCAGCTTCAATGGCCTGAACCAGGCACATAATATCTGGCTGATCGACGGCGGCGAAGCTTATGACCGCGGATCAGGCGGCAAGTCGTCTATGATGCCATCGCAGGATGCATTGGGCGAATTCCAAGTGCTCGCCAGCAACTATCCGCCTGATTACGGTATCTCTTCCGGTGGCACCGTTTCGATGTCGATCAAGAGAGGTTCGCAGGCGTTTCACGGCACGTTGTGGGAATTCGTTCGAAACGACGCCCTTCAAGCGCACAACTACTTCGATTACAACGCATCGACAGGGACTACCAAGAACAAGCCGGAACTCCGTCTGAACATCTTTGGCGGCAACGTCGGCGGTCCATTGTTCATTCCGAACGTCTACAACACCAACAAGCAGCGGACGTTCTTCTTTTACAACCAGGAATGGCGCAAGATCGTGCAGGGCAGCGCTCCCGCCGGCATTCACACCATTCCGGCATCCAACTACATCACCTCGGCGCAGGATTTTACCTATGTCGCTCCGGCCTACAACTCCGGCCACCAGATTGTGGTTCCGAATCCGGCGGCGGGCACCGCGCTGGCGGCAGCGATCGCAGCGGATGGTCTTGTTCCAGGACAGCCGTTCCCGAACAACGTTGTAAAGGCTAACCTGCTTGATCCGGTTTCGTTGCAGTTCATGGCAACTGGCGCGATTCCGAAGGCGAACGTTGATGGTGACCTCCTCTCCATGTCGTCCAAGCAGCCCACGAATGTGCGCGAGGAACTCTTCCGAATCGATCACAACATCAATGACAAGTGGCAGCTCTTTGGTCACTACATTGGCGATTCGGTGAGCCAGACGTACGCCACGTCGATGTGGAGCGGCGACAGCTATCCAACCGTTGGTTCGAACTTCAGCAATCCATCGTGGAGTTCCGTCATCAAGCTGACGGGTTCGATGACTCCTAACGTTCTTGTTGAAGCAGCTTTCAACTTCGACGGCAACAAGATCAACATTCAGCCTTCGGGCACGGCGTTCACCAAGCCCTCTGGCTGGACAGGCGCCTCATTCTTCCCGGCATCAGCAAACGCACTCAATCGTTTGCCAACCATTCAGTTGGGTTCGTATGGAACGCAGTTCGATCCGTGGTCGCAGCCTTGGAAAAACGCGGCATTCGACTATGCCGAGGTCTTTGGTCTTTCTATCACCCACGGCAAGCACGGAATGAAGTTCGGCGGCGGTTATAACCGCTACATCAAGAACCAGCAGCTGTTCGGCAATACGAATGGCAACTTCAACTTCAACGACAACTGGGACACCAAGAACAACAAACCGACGGTGAACGGACTGACCGGCGATTCGTACGTCGACTTCCTGCTCGGTCTCAGCACCAACTACTTCCAACTGCAGGAGCAGGACATCCGTCACTACGTGAACCAGACGGTTTCGGCGTATGCCATGGATAATTGGCATGTGACGAATCGATTGAGCGTGCAGTACGGGATTCGTTACGACGCACTGCCGCACGCGTGGGAGCGGAACAACTTCCTAGCCAGCTTCGATCCGAGACAATATCAGGCTGCCCTGGCTCCGTCGGTTGATCCCGCAACGGGAGCATTCTGCACTGCCGTTACGGCCAACTGCCCGAAGATCAGCGCTGGTCTCCAGACCTACAAAGGCGCGCAGTTCTATATGAACGGCGTCACCATTGCCGGTCAGAATGGCACGCCGGGCGGTATGGTAAAGAACTTCTACAAGACCTACATGCCTCGACTTGGCTTCTCCTATGACCTGACGGGGAACGGCAAAACCGTGCTTCGCGGAGGTTTCGGAACCTTCTTCGAGCGCATGCAGGGCAACGACATTTACAACATTGCGACGGCTGCACCGTTCTCAAACACCCCCAGCCTGAACAATGTGACCTTCGCGAATCCGTTCCTGAGCTGGCAGACTGGCGCCGCATTGTCGCAGTCTCAGTTGCCGGTGGTGCCGCAAGGCATGACGACACTTGATCCGAACTATCCGGCACCAGGTGTCGCGCAGTACAGCATTGGCGTGCAGCGGGAGATCGTACCTTCGCTCATTCTCGCCAGCCAATATGTCGGGAACGTGGGATGGCATCAGAACGTCATTCTGCCGATCAACGAATTCCCGTTGACCACAGATCTGAATACCCGCAAACTTGCGGCGAGCAACCAGCTCACCACAGCCCAGACAACGCTCGCGAGGACATTCCAGGGTTACAACAACATCCGCGAACAAACCAACCAGGCGACCACAAGCTACAACAGCCTGCAGGTTGGACTCCGCCAGCAGAGCCGGCACGGTCTGAGCTTCGAAGTCGATTACACATGGGCGCATCAGATCGACTCGCAGATTGGAAGCGCCGACCTCACTCAGGTCAGCAATCCTTTCAACCTGAAGTATGACAAGGGTTCGGGTAACCTCGACCGTCGTCATATCTTGAATCTCAACTACATCTACGACATTCCGCTCTTCGCTCATTCAAACGGAGTGGCACACAGCCTTCTGGGCGGGTGGACGATCTCCGGTACCATGATTGCGTCGACAGGTTTGCCGTGGGCGGGCAACAACGCGCCGGGCTATGGTGGGTCTGACACCGTGGGTCTGGGGGGCGATTACACAATCCGTCCGGACTTCAGTGGAAAGGTCCAGTATCCGAAGGCGAGAAACGCCAAGGGTGTCTATCAATGGGTATCGCCAGCCGGGTTCTCCGCTCCGCTTCCGCTGTGGAATGGTGGCAGTAACCTGGGCTTCGGGAATGCGCACCGGGACGTTGTCGTAGGCCCTGGCCGCACGAACTTCGGCACGAACATCTACAAGGCGTTCCACATCACTGAAGGAACTCGGTTCGAGTTCCGCGCCGAGTCATTCAATACCTTCAACCACACTCAGTTCAATGCCATTCGCAATAACTTCAGCGGAAGCGACTTCGGTGAAGTCAGCGGTGTGCAGGATCCAAGGACGTTTGAGTTGGGCGGAAAGTTTATCTTCTAGCTCTGCTCGGGCAAAACCAGCGTGGCGCGGCGGCTTAAGGTCGCCGCGCCTTTTTCTATACCAGCTATTCGGGATAGCTGCTTTGGCCTCATGCAGCTCGAAATGCAACTGCGACTCCGGCGCAAGCTGGTTCGGGTGCGATGCGGGTTAAAGCGGAGTTGCAGCATCTGGCTCTGAGCCAGGCGACACAGAAAAGACCCAACTGTGGAGCACTCGGGGGAAGGCTGATTCTTAAAGACGTTTCTCAAGGCGCTGGGTTGGACAGCGATGCATCTCCGATTTGAAACCCGCCTGGACAAAGAAAGTAAATCCCGCCCTAACAGGTTAGGGCGGGGCATCTGATGTGCTTTATTCAGGCGGTGACGGGTTCGGTGGCGTTTACTTTGACTGGGGTGAGCCAGCCGAAGCGGTCGGGCTTGAGGCCGTTAGCGATGGCGAAGAACTCGTCAGCGATCTTCTTGGTGATTTCTCCGGTCTTGCCGTCGGCGACCAGAATGCGGTCGATGGAGCGGATGGGCGTGACTTCGGCGGCCGTGCCGGTGAAGAAGACTTCGTCGGCGATGTAGAGCATTTCGCGCGGAACAGCTTGTTCGACGATGGGAAGGCCGAGATGGCGGGCGATGGTGAGCACACTATCGCGCGTGATGCCGGAGAGGGCGGAGTTTGCGAGCGGCGGGGTGTAGATGACGCCGTTGCGGACGAGGAAGACGTTCTCGCCGGAGCCCTCGCTGACCAGGCCGTTCACGTCGAGGGCGATGCCTTCGACATAACCGTTGGTATCGGCTTCCATGCGGATCAGCTGCGAGTTCATGTAGTTGGCGCCTGCCTTGGCGAGTGCCGGCATGGTGTTGGGGGCGAGGCGATTCCAACTGGAGATACAAACGTCGGCTCCGCCGGTGCCAGCAACGTACTTGCCCCAGGGGAAGTTGGCCATGTAGACCTCGATCGGAGAACCCTTCGGGTTGACGCCGATTTCGCCGTAGCCGCGGAGTACGATGGGGCGGATGTAGCAGGGGGCGATGTTGTTGGCTTCAATAAGGTCGACGACGGCGGCGCATAGCTCGTCGAGGGAAAAGGGAATCTCCATGCGGTAGATCTTGGCGGAATCGATGAGACGCTGCATGTGCTCGGGAAGCCGGAAAACGGCCGAGCCCTGCGGCTGGGCGTAGCAGCGGATGCCCTCGAAGACGCTGGAGCCATAGTGGATGACATGGCTCATGACGTGGATGGTGGCGTTCTCCCAGGGGATCAGATTTCCGTTATGCCAGATGTTGGCGGTCTTGGAGATTGGCATGGGGATTCAGCGAGCTCCTTGTCTCGGCAAATGAGCGAATGCCTTAAGCGTAGCGCGATTGAGGGGGGGCTGTCACGAAAGGCGGGCCGGGCTGTAGAGGCGGGTTCCCGGCTTGCAACGTTGATGCGAGAGGCTATGGATCAGGGAGGGTCTCTGGATTTCGCATCGCTGCGCGTAAGAGAATCCCAAGATGATGACTGGTATTGAGGCTCGGACGTGAGTGAACCAGGAAAGAAGAGACGAGGTCTCGCCCGGCTGACGAAGGAAGAAGGTTTCACCGAGCATCCGTTTGATGTGGAGAACGGGGTGAGGACGAGCGGGATTATTCCGGGACGATTTCTGAAAACAGGACACCGGCACGACCGGCACTCGACGGCTTACTTCGGGGTTGCCCCGTCGGTGTTTCGCGGGCTAATGCGGAGGTGGCAGAGGAGCAGGCCGTGCGCGCCGGTGGAGGAGTTCACGTTTGTGGACGCGGGCGCCGGGATGGGGCGGGCGATGCTGCTGGCTTCGGAACTGCCGTTCAGGAGGGTTAACGGGATCGAGCTGAACCCGGTGCTGGCAGGGATTGCGCGGAGGAATGCGGCGAAGTGGAAGTCGGCCGGACGCGGACGTGCGCCCATGAGTGTGAGAGTCGGAGATGTACTGGAGTTTCGGTTTCCGAAGGGGCCTTGCGTGGTGTTCCTGTTCAATCCGTTTGGGGCGTCCGTGATGCGGCGACTCCTTGTGCGGGTTGCTGAGGCATTTCGTGAGTGGCCCGGTCAGGTGGATCTGCTTTATATCAATCATGAGCAGGAGCACGTGTTTGAAGGGCAGCGTGGATTTGTGCGGCTGTTTTTGGGGCAGGTGAAGCGGTCGCGAGCGGATGCGATTGCAGATCACCGGATCATGGCGAACCAACCGGATGGCGAGTACGAGGCGAGCAATTCTGAGGATTGCTCGATATGGCGGTGGGAAGGGTAGTAGGCGGCTCTAAACACCCAGTGCAAACAACTCTGATCGGTAGCACAAAGTCGAATCGAGACCAGGCAACGGCACAAGATATTCGGCCATGGAGTGCTTGCTTGACAATAACATACAGTAGTAGTAATTGTACCGACAGCAGTATGAGTGAGAAAGCAAATGTCTGCGCCGAAACTATCCAGACTGGAATACGAGATCATGGAAGCGCTCTGGGATCGAGGGGAGGCCTCTCTCCGGGAGATTCAGGAGTCCTTCCCCGCGAAGCGCCGACCTGGGTACACGACGATCCAGACGATGGTTTATCGGATGGAGGACAAGGGAATCGTGCGTCGAGTCAGGAAGGTCGGAAACTTCCATCTTTTCGCGCCGTCGGTGACGCGGGAGGCGGCCCAGCGCCGATTGGTCGATGACCTGCTGGCCCTGTTTGGGGGCCGCTCTCAACTGCTGATGGCGCACTTGATTCAAGGCGGGAAGTTGTCTCTGGAAGACGTGCAAGAGGCGGAGAGGATTCTGCGTCAACATTCCTCGAAGGAGAAGAAGCTATGAACTTCGCCGACTTCTGGAACGAGAGATGGTCAGCAGCTTTTGTAGATCATATGTGGCAGTCGACCCTGGTAATGTTTGTGGCGTGGCTGCTCGCAATTGGGTTGAGACGCAATCAGGCGCGGACACGCTATTGGGTCTGGATGGCAGCTTCGGTGAAACTGCTGGTTCCATTCGCGTTGCTGAGCGCGATTGGAGAACGGCTGCGGCCGACGAGTATGCATCTTTTCAAACCGCCACAAATCACGAGCGCGTTCGTGACAATGGTGCGGCCTTTTGTTGCGACCGCGGGCGGCCCGGAATCAGTTTCGACGCACTTGATCGGGCGAGCAGCGGTGATTGCACCGGCTCCTCATCATGGATCTCCGGTGATCGGGATTTGCGTTGTTGCGTGGCTGAGCGGACTGCTGTTCCTGCTTCTGCGCTGGTCGCGGGCGTGGTGGGATATTCGGGGGATAGTGCGATCTGCTTCACCAATCTCGTTAGGGATGGCTGTTTCAGTACTTCTGACAGAGCGCATGATTGAACCTGGGATTGTGGGGATCTTCCGGCCGGTGCTGCTGCTGCCGGACAAGATTATGGATCGCCTCTCTGCTGCACAGCTTCGCACGATTTTGGCGCACGAGAGTTGTCACGTTCAGCGTCGCGACAATCTGACCGCAGCGATCCACATGATGGTGGAAGCTGTCTTCTGGTTCCACCCCGGGGTGTGGTGGATCGAACGGCGGCTCATTGAGGAACGCGAGAGGGCATGCGATGAAGCTGTATTGCAGCAGGGTAATGAACCGGAGACCTATGCGGAAAGCATTCTCAATGTCTGCAAGTTCTATAAGGAGGCTTCTGTTCCATGTGTGTCGGGCGTGACGGGTTCGGAACTGAAGCGGCGGATTCTCCGGATCATGACGAAAAGGGCAATGCTCAAACTAGATTTGAAGAAGAAAGTCCTGTTGGGCGCAGTTGCGGCTGCGGGGATTCTGGTTCCGATCGCGGTAGGCCTGTTTCGGGTGACGGAAGCGCACGCGCAATCCGATAGCGCGAGCCCTAACAGCATTGTTGCGACGTGGCAAGGTGTTTTGCACGCGGATCGGGACCTACATTTTGTGGTCAAAATCACGAGTAGAGAAAATGGCGGACTTCGAGGGATCTTTTACAACATCGATGCAGCGCTCGGCGGGATAAGTGCTGAAGCTAGAGCTTCCGTTTGCCACATTCGAGGGAACACTGGATCCGGATGGACGACGGATCGAGGGAAAGTGGACGCAGGGGCAGAACTCACTTCCGCTTACTTTTGCGCGCGCCACGAACCACACCGCATGGACAATCCCGCAGCTCCCGCCGCGCACGACTCCCATGGCTGCTGATGCGAACCCGACATTTGAGGTCGCTACCATCAAGCCGAGCAGGCCGGATGAGCACGGCCCGAGGTATGACTTCCGTGGGCGCCGGTTTTCAGTGATACACGCATCGCTGGGCGATCTTCTCAAGTTCTCGTACGGCCTTCAACAGAGCCAGATCGCGAACGCGCCAGATTGGGTCAACAGCGAGAGTTTTGATATTGCAGCCGAGCCTGACGGAGCGGGAGAGCCAAGCATTAAGCAGTGGGAATCAATGGTGAAGAAGCTTATGTCCGACCGCTTCCAGCTTAAGTCCCATTTCGCGAAACGGGAACAGAACGTGTACCTGCTCACCGTGGCAGGAGCGGGCGCAAAGCTTGCGAGAAGCCAGAGTGACCCTGACACGCCGAGTGGAATGGGATTTGGGCCGCCAGGGAACTTTGGTGCGACAAACGTTACGATGGCGGAGATTGCCAGCGCATTGGGACAGGGCGTTCTGAACCGGCCGGTGATGGACCGGACAGAACTACCGGGTAGATTTGATCTACGCTTGACGTGGACACCCGATGGATCGGCGAGCGAGACGGGAAGCGTCGACAGCGCTCCAGGGTTTTTCACCGCAATTCAGGAGCAGCTAGGGCTGAAAGTGGTGTCCAGCAAAGCTCCTGTTGATGTTCTCGTCGTCGATCGAGTGGAGAAGCCGTCGGCAAATTGACCTTGAGGAGCACGAACTGCGGATCCCTCGACTCCCTGCGGTCGCTCGGGATGAGAGGCGGTGTGGTGGGCGGGTGTTGTGGCTGAAAGTAGTTTGGATCGGTCCGTTGAGCTCGGCGGAATTTGTTGACGAATCGAGGCTGGTAAGGAAAGCTGATTCGGAAGGCGGAGCAAGTTGAGCTGATCGTGAAGAGACGGGTACGGATCT
>Ga0157369_10010030_pt1 | contig 10821 bp, 9 predicted proteins | sample C25metaG_FD_113461 | JGI IMG/M metagenome (GOLD analysis project Ga0157369, IMG submission 113461) | Corn rhizosphere microbial communities from Kellogg Biological Station, Michigan, USA - C2-5 metaG | ecosystem: Host-associated > Plants > Roots > Rhizosphere > Soil | place: USA: Michigan... | reverse complement strand
GGGAGAGCGGACAACGAAGTTCGTTGATGCCGCCCTAGTTGCAGCAGCTCCAGTAGCTGTTGCAAAGGCTACTGGCCTCCTCCCGGCCTTGGTGAATGCAGTCGAGGCAGTCGCAATAGCCATTTTGAAGTAAAACCTCCCACCGATATCGCTATCAAGATCTTCTTCGCGCAGAACGCTGCATCAACTGCCAACTTGCAATGACACTAGCTGTGCCCCGTATCGACACTGGGAAGTCGATCGCTCTCACCAGCGCTTACTGCTGCCTTGCCCACATGCGGGCTATCGGCGGTGCCCGCAAGGGCCAGCACATGATCACGGTGCCGGTGTTGTTGTGAAACCACTAGCGGGGCGTCTGGGATCCGTCCCCATCAAAATAATAACTACGGTCGTCAGACCCGAAAGATCACCGAGCCACGACAAATGAATGGGCAATAACTGTGTAAACATTTAAAGCGACCTTGAGGTTGTTACTCTCTGAGATAGTATATGGTCGACGAGACCAACCGAAGGCAGAAGGATAGTGCGAAGATGGATGAAGATGAATCGGACGCACTATACGATCAACTTGTCACAGTGTTGAAGTCGCGGCGAGACAAAGACGAGTTGAGTGCTCGCGACGACTATCTGACGGCAGTGCTCGCGGAAATAGACGCGGGAAAAGCCGTCCAAGTCAAGCTTAAGGTGCCGAGTGAGCACGAAGTCTTCGACGCAATAGCGGGCCACCGGACAGCGGGCTCATCGAGTGCTGACTTTATCCAGCGGCAAGATTTTTCTGGTGTGGAAAAACTAGAGATCTTGATCCGGGGGATTGAGACATCTGTAATTGCTCCCGCACGTATGGCCGCAGAAATAAATAGGTCGTTGGAGCAACTGGGCGGAGTTGGATTTGATGGTACTATTTATTTTGGCGACGACATCCTGTCCGAGCCGACACGTACCGTGACACCCGGCGACCTACTCACCACATTGATTAACGCAGAGGAGCTGGAAGCGCTAATCGGCGAAGTGCGAATCAGTCTAACCGAAAATCAAGGGGCTGCTGTCTGATGTCAATACGTCCGAGTCTTTTAACTGAAATCGACGCGGCACTTGCGGGGCTCCCCAAAGGCAACTTAAACAGCGCTTCAGCAGGATACGATCTTTACGAGGCGTACGTCTGGGCTTTGGTCTTGAGAGCAGCGGAAAATGAAGGTGCTACTATCAGGTTTAGGGACCGGAATGGAAATCCACCTACAAGCTTCTGGTTCAGAACGTCGCCATCCAACATATTTTCAAAAGCTCACAATTATTGTCATGCCGAAATTGATTTCCCTGGCAGACCTAAACTCGAGGCGCACGTAGGTATCTTCGTTGCAGGCCGCTCGCACATTGCTCACGAGTGCGACGTTGCTGTGATTTTTAAGAGCGAAGCTGACATCTGCCGCGCATCCAATGTCGAACCACGAAGTAGCAAACTTGTGCTCGCCGTTGAGTGCAAATACTATCTTAACTCGGGAATCGGGATTGGTCTCGGACGCTCCTTTCTCGGACTCTTAAACGATGTCTACAAGGGTGACCGCTACTTCGTGGGGACCGCGGAGTCGCCAAATGTTAAGACGCTGTTTGCCGCCCATCGGAAAAACAACGAGCTAGGACTTACGCCTCTCAATACGAGACGCGAGGCACGCCTAGTTAGTAGGTTTGAAACTACCTTTGACCATTTCAAGTCTTCGCGGCCATAGAGAAGTAGGAAATTTTGATCCCGCTATTTGTTGGGGCGGCTATTTTCGTCCCCCAGCTTATTGGATACGTCAGTTCACGTCCGCTTCAGCATGAAGCAGGGGACTTGTACCAAGGCTCCGCACCACACCCGCCGCTACCGCCTCGTATACAGCAACCCAAAACCGTTGGAGCGAACTCAAAACTAGATAAAACTTGGGGGAAGGTCACCCGCGGCGAGCTCACGAATATAAAATGGCGGACTATTAAGGGCCGTTGCGTGGCCTTGCCCCTAAGTTTTACTATGTAGGGACTGCTCTTTGGGTGGCAGTTTCTCGAGAAGGATCAATCCGAAGATGGACTATGGGAACGGAGAGACAACGGAATCTAGGCCGTCTGCGAGAGCAGGAACCGCACCAAACGTCGACATCCTCTCCGGCATATTTCGGGACTGTAACCAACCCTACAAGTTTCTGTTCTTCCACGCTCTTCTTGCGCTATCCGAACGTCGTCCGGATCGCCTCCTTCGGTTCGACGAATTGTTAGAAGAGATAATGATCATGGCGTGGTGGCCCAAAATGGCGGCGCGGCTGACGATTGGCAATTTGGGTGCGAATGACACTCTGAGTGCTCTGTTGCTCCAACTTGGGAATGCTGTTGAGGAAAAACTGCCACATGAACAAGTAAAAGCATTAGCGAAACTGCACGTGCGTCGGGAGCGGCGCAGGGGCTGTCTGCGCTACGTCCCAGAACGACTTCTCACTCCATGGAAGAACGCTTCAGGGCCGCCATTATTCTCAATCGTCGAGGAAGGTGTCCTTTTAGATCCGGACTGGATTGCCTACTGCCGACTCAACATGGCGATCTTGAAAGGTTGGGTTGACGGCGCTTGGCTGTCTTGGATGCAAGCGCGAAATCCAAACGTGCCGGTCACATTGCAGAAGCTTTATCAACCCTCCCGCCGACTGAGTTTAGCGCGGGAACGGTCTCTGATCGCTGGGTCATTGGGGCGTCGGCCAAGCTTTTGCATCTATACTCAGCAACCAGTGACGCCGACGGATTTCAGTCTGGATCATTTCCTACCCCACAGTTTTGTAGGTCACAATCGTATATGGAACCTAATTCCGGTGTCGAAATCCCTGAACTCGAAGAAACGCGCGCGGATTCCTAAGGCGAGTTTTGCCGAGGGATTGCTGAGTTTTCACCAAGAGATCGTTTTCGATCTATTGGCAGCTGAAGGCGAGCCGTCGTTATGGCTGGAACAATACTGTATCGATCTGCGCATAAGCTGCAGTGATCTTGCGAACGCAGAAATCTTCAAGCGGGCATTCCTCCAAAACATACTGGCGCAAATTGAGATTGCGAAACGGATGGGCTTCCCCGGCAACTGGGAGCCGGAGACGGCGCGCGGAAGAGCTGTGATGTGAGGGTTGCCAACGACCGTGCGCAGGCAGGCCAGCAAGCGGTTCGCCAATACAAGGACAAGTCGCCCAGAAATCCAAGCAAGCGACAGGCAGTAGAAAAACGAAAGCGATGCGAGATGTGCGCTTCCCTCTTCACATTTTTTGGCGTGAGATGCCAACATAAACGCAATCTCGTCGACGGATGAAGGGAACAGGGGTGGTCGACTGGCTTGTCCGTATCCTCGACCCGGTATTGGCCGCGCACACAGGGAGGTTTCCGATGTCGCACGCATAGCAAACCGGACAATGATTGATCGTAACGTACGCACGACCCGTAGCAGGCCCTATCCCTAGAGCACGGAGGTCGTCTATATCCGCTGGTCCGCGCTTTCTGACAAGAGCTATAGTGCGAGGCATCTACCATTACAGATCGGCGCCAACCTGCCCGATTTGTCGGTTGTCACCGGCCTGTCTCGGCGTGTGGAATGTCTGCAGAGGCTCTGCCCGAAGTCGATCATGTCATTTCCAGCATTTGCACGGTACCTCACGGATGGTTTCATTCGTACAATCGTGCTGAATGACGATGCGCTTCCGACCGGGTCGAATGGTGCGCCGATACCGGCAAGGCTGTGAATGATACTGGAATCTATACCGATGGCGTGTTCAAGAGCGCCATGCGACCCCGATAGATCAGCGAGCTGCCAGCCGTACTGCTAACTCGCGATCTATTGGATTCGCTGCTCACTTAGATCGGAGACCTATAAAGATCAGTTTCGGCGACCGGGCCGTGCTATTTGCCGGATGTGGCATCGCACTGCTCGATCATGGACGTACCGGACCGCTGCGCTTCTCGGTACGCAGCGATGTCGATGCCGCTAAGTTCAAGATCGTGTTCTCCGAGGGCAGCGCCCGCTATCCCCAGCGATCGGGAGCGAAAACGACCAACAAAGTTGGCGGCAACGTGAAGACCCTGTCGGAATCCTTCGGCGAGGATTCCTTGCAGACCGATTTCGGTACGGATCACCGTTAATCTACAGCCACCTTCACGCATTGCTAGATGGTGTTGCTTCTGCCCGCTACCCTTCAGATCGGATCGAGATCCGGGACTAGTCCCGGACAAATTTCAGAGCCGCGCTGCAAGGACATGATAAGGGCGTGGACTTGGTCCAACGGCAGGTGACGGAAGGCCTTGTGCAGGTAACTCTGCATCACTGCAAATATTCCAGCGCGGACACGCCCGGAGCCCGCGTCAAGGATCTTACGAGGTCTGCGGCTAGGCCCACAAATCCGCCCAGTGGCGTGACCGTCCCAATTGCATGCTCACGCACATGCTGAAGCGAGAGAAGCTGCGTCTGGATAAAAGCTAGACTTCGCGCTTCGAGCAATGGACGGCAACGTTTCTCAAAAAGCTAAAAGCGAGTTGGCAGGACTATCGCTACGAATTCGATGTCAGGATAGTGCAGCCCGGCCTCTCCCGCGCGGTCGTCACCAAAGAAGGCTTGCCCCTGTTAGCCGGAGTCGAAACGTATTTGCTGGAAATCCGGGCGATGAAGTTGCGGATTATCGGCGGTGCGTGGTCGGCCGGCAAGCCTTTCCCCCCGGTGCTCCGTTCGAAATGAAGCGCAACCGTCGCCCCTTGCCGATCAGCCCAGATCAGCGTCGGAAAGGATCGGGACGGCGCGTCTGGGATCAATCGGCTTCTCCTCAGTCGTCGCCGCCGACATATCCCCGCCACTCATTACTGAAGGGGCAATCGCCATCGGTCGCCCGTCGCCATCGGCCGACGCTGCACGGGCAGTTGTGGGGCTATGGCGCAGGCCCATAGCGGAAAGATCGAGAACAAGCGGTTGCAGCAGCCTGCGCGTTGCCTCGCCTCCCCTCGACAACACATCAATAAAATCTTCCTGATTGGGCTGTCCAAGAGCCAGACGATAGATCATGCGCTGCTCTCGGAGTTGGGCAAAGCGCATGACATCCCTTCCAAAGGGACGCTCGAAAACATGACGGCTGATTTCGGCGCCATCGAGCACCCACCATGGACGAAGGCCGCTCGCATCGACGGAACGCTCCGCATGTCTCTGCACGCATCGCCAAGGTGAGCCTCCCGCCATCGTAGAATCCCTCAGCACTTCGTCTCGCAATGTTGCCGCAAGCCGACGTCGGACAGCCAAGCCAGCATAGCGCTGGATACGCCCTTCACGTTGCTCGAGATCTAGCGGATTGGACGAGAGATCCCAATGAACCACACGCGCACACCACGGGTGGAAATCCAGCCCCTCCTGCCCAACGGATGTCGTCGCTAGGACGTGCGGCCAGAAAGGCGTGTTGAAACTCCTGCGAACTTCATCGGGTCGGGCTGGAGCAGTTTGTGCCACACCGCCCTCCACCTTGACGGCGGGCTCGGTCTCGGCATCGCCAAACGGCACGGCGACATGGCAACGAACCGGGATCTTGTGCGGCGCTCCGCCAATTCCGTGAAAGCTGAAGCTGCCCGCGCGTAGCCCGAGCGACGATTTCAAATCCTTGGCGAGACCCGCGACGCCTTCATGGAGGTTTTGAGCACGTAGCCAGCAATGCTCGTCAAGAACACTCTCGAAGCCACCATCCACGACCGCGCCCATGACTTGCTCGACCGCGCTCTTCCCCGACAACGATGACAGGATCACCGGATTGTCGAGATAGGCGCGCAGTCCCTGCCAACTGAGTTGAACAAGCTCTGGATAGCGTGCCGGGTCAAGGATCGTCGGGTCATGCCGCAGCAACGCCCGGCCGAGCGCGACGCCCGGCGCCCCAATCGCATAATCCACGAGGTCCGAAAGCTCGATTGGAGACAGCCGGTCGATCGGCTGCGCCTGACGCCACTTCCGGACAGCGGACTGCGCGGCACGGTCGTCACCGATCGCGCTGCTCCAGCCCGCGACGGACAGGTCGGCAACACCTGCCATCCGTTCGATCGCCGCCAGCGTCCTTGCAATCGACCTGTGCCGTCGCTTGGCCTTCGCGGTATCCCGCTCAATGATGCCTTTGGGCAAAGCGGCGAGAATCTGCCGCCGAACCTCCTTCCGAACGGCGCCGATCGTCGTCCCGGCCTTCACGAGCGGGTCCGAATTGCGGATCAGCCATGGTGACGGATGGAACGCCGCCATCACGGGACCGGGGAGGGCCGCCAACTTGAAGCGCCGCCGTCGGTAGGCCTTTTCATAGCCGCCATGCTTCTTGGGAAGGCAGTGCGCCTCCACACCAAAACTCAGGAGTGCCGCCACGCTGGGCGGGGTTGCCCGAAAGCGACTGAACATCAGGAGTTTGGGATCAGCCGTAGTGCTTTTCCAACCACCGTCGAGCGGCCACCAAGGGAACGATGGCGCCACCCAGGGGAGCGACAGCAGCTTCGGCGGAGCGACCCTGCTGAGCGCCCGGAGCTTCGCGTCGGGCCATGCGGCTGGCGCATTGAGTTTGTTACGACGATCGCGCGTCATCCGCGTGAGCTTCGGCGCTGCCTTGATCTTGGCGCGCTTCCAGGCCGCATAGCGAGGACCAAGGGCCTGTGCAGGCAGCGGAACCGAGGACCAATATGGCAACGCCTCGTAACGCATCTGCACGGAGAAACTCTCTACAAGATGCCGATATACCTGAAAATCCTCGGGCGACGGGTCTGCATCAAGAAATTGCGTTGTCGCGAGCGGATCGGCCAGCGCCACACTGTCCCGCTCTGTCCGCGACATTACCGGGGTCAACAATGCGCGAAGCTCATCCCTAATCCTGGCAGCGTCCGCCACGTCACGCTCCAACTCAGGATGGCTCGCATCGGAATGCGCCGCGATGTCTCGCAGCTTGTCACCGAAATCGGAAAAGAGCGTCTTCGCCCGTTCACGAACGAGGGGGCCGGCAAGGAACTCGAGCAGTTCCAGGAGTTCCGCATGGGCAAGCGTGCCGCGCGCCTCCTCCCAGCGTGTGCTCAGAAGCCGATAAGGCGTCGCGCTGAGCAGGAGGATCGCTGGCGGAGCAACGGAGCCTTCAGGTTCCAGAAGCGCCTGAAGGAGCGGATCGGTGGTCTTTTCATCGAGAATCTGCCGGTAGCGCTGAAACTCGTCGAGAACGACCAAATCGGGCGGCTGATGGCGCAACGTCGCCAGCGCTAGAGCGCGCCGGAGGCGACCAACGAAGGTGGTCGGTTTGAGGGGATGAATCTTTCGGTTCGCATCACCATGAACCGCCAGATCAAGCATGGCGCGCACCGGCTCACCGAATTCTGCCGCCAGCGCCTCACGAAACCGCTGGCGGAGGTGCGATGGCGAAGCTGCGAATTTGGCTTCCGCGTCCCTGACGGCCCAGTCCCACGAACCTCGCGCACTTAGCCGCAATATGGCCGGATCAAGATCGCGGGCGAATGCGGGATAGGTCTGTTCGAGCAGCACCTTGAGGAATGCTCGCTCTTCCTTGCGTCCTCCCATGAGGCGCACACGCGCTCCTGGAAACGAGGTCGCTGGGGTCAGCGCATAGATCAGAACGGGATTGTCCGGTCGCTTGGTGATCGCGATCAGCGAGAGCCGGTCCGGCGTCGCGGTTGTGGCCTTGCGCTGTGAATCGCCTAGGAACCCAACGACGCGCCCCTTGTTCTGATGCGAGACCGCATGGCCGTTGGCGATGTAATAGATCACCAAAGGCCGGGTGCCGTCCCCCGACATGCGGCGAGCCAATTCCTTCGCCACGACCGTCTTTCCGAGACCGACTTCATCAGCCACAAGAAAACGGCGGCGACCCGTCTGGTCCGTGAAGGCCGCAAGCGCCGCGTTCACGGCGGCTTCCTGAAAAGGCTTGGGCGCGCTCATTGGCGTCCGCCTTTGATTGCAGACACGCCGAGCCCGCTTCGAAGCTTGCCCCATAACGCATCGAAGCGCCTCAGCATCTCCCTTGTTTGCGGGTCTTCCTGTCCAGCCTGCTCAAGCAAGGCCGGCAGATATTGAGAGACCCGTCGCTCAATATCGCTGAATTTCCTCGGGTCGCGCGCCCATGCCGACAACATCGCTTCCAAGGTCGGCAGCGAGGCGTCGGCGGCCGGATTCGCTGCCAAACCAGCCCGTTCCTGCGCTTCGTCACTCGTCCAGTCGCCCTCACCCTGCCGATCGTTATCGGCGAGCAATCCGGCCACCCAGAGGAGGAACCCTCTGGCGCCAAGAAAGCGCACGAATGCGGCGCGGTCGCGATCCTCTCCGAATGGCGGCTCGGCAGGCGCACGTTGCAGCCACGAAAGCCCCTTGTCTCCACGGCTGACCCGCAAGCGCACGAACTCGCTTCGCTCCGCGGCGGCGACAGGCCCCAGAAGCACATCGGTTTGCTGTGCCGGCCAGACCAGAAGCTCGCCATAAAGTGCGCCCACCTCCAGCACGATGTCGGCTTCGTCAGGATGCGGCCCGCCCGGATGGCGATCGGAGTGATGAGTGAGGCGCATCCCTTCATCGTCGACGCTGAGTTCTGCCGCCCAGCGCGCCGCCACTTGGGCGCGCGCGCATTCAAGCGCCTCCTCCTCCAAGGCCGCCGCGTCGGGTGAATACTCCATGCAGGGAACGGCGACAGGACGGGCCGAACCGAGAAGCGCCCTTAGACCTTTCTCGACCGGCTCGGAAATCACCAGCTCGGCCGTCACCTCGGCGTTGCGCCCGGTCCAAGCCCGCAGCGTTGCGTTCGCGCTGCCCAGCCACAGCGTCCGCTCGCGCCCGGACCGCATGAACAACAGCTTGGCATGAAGGCCGCGCCCGACTTCCTCCTCCTCATCGTCAGCGGCGCCAGCGTCGACCGCCAGCGCCGCAGGCTGTGAGGCAGGTTCGGGATCGCCAATGGGATAGTCGGGCGCATCGAGTGCGAGCAACTCGTCGAATGCCGCCAGTGGCGGGCCGACCCGCTCGATCTCCCGCATTGTCGTCAGCAGTACGCTTCGTGACGGTTTCGTTCCCTTCGGTGTCTGTCTGGCAAGGAAGTTCTTGTCGACAAAGGGGCTCACCACGACAACCTCGTCCGTCCCGGGTGGCGGGGCAGGAACGGCCTGGTCTCCCGTCCCGACCGACCAGCGAATCCGCTCGACGCGCACGCCCGCTGGCGCCCGCCAGTCCACCTTCGCAATCGTCGCCGCAAGGGAAGTGGAACGCGCGCCTTTCAGCTCGGCTTTCTCAGCCAGTCCGCGCGCCAGATCTTCCGCACCAGGGATCCGAGCACCACCTTTGCCACCAGAAACAAGCACCAGCCCGATGTCGCGATTTACGCATTCGGTGAGGTTCCGGCTTCCGATCCAAAGCCTCCAGCCGATCTCGCCGTCCGTGCCGCACGTTCGCACCAGAGCGGCCTTGGGGTGCCAGCTATGCGTCGCCTCATCGAAATCGACTTCGCGAACAAACTGGTCCAGCACGGCAGCAATGCGCGGGGTACGGCGCATTCTTGCAAGACGGCCGCGCTGGATGATAATGCGCACTTTCCCGCGTAACCTCTCGACCGCATCGGCGAAATCGGACGGAGTGCCTCGGCCAGCGTCGGTGTCCTTACCCGCCAGCGCGAGCAAGGTTGCGCCGATCGATCCCAGATCCGCCGAATAGGACGCCAGCAAGGCGAGCTCTACGCTCTCATCGGGGCCGGGACGCAACCCCTCGAGGAACGAGAGCGCCGGCCAGCTTTCAACCACCTCGCTCATTCGGCGTCCGCCAGATCTTCGAGGAGCGTACTGACTTGCCCCCATCGATAGTGAAGCGGCCCGGCGAGACCATGTTCGTCACTCGACCATTCGAGGCGCCGATCTCGTCCATTGGCAGTCAAAGCAAGCCGCGCGCGCGGTCCCTTGCGGGCTTCAGCCGCGGCGTAGACGTCGAAGAGCGGGCCGGGATTTCCCGATTTGGATGTTATCCAGTCCTTCGTGGCCATCAGAACAGCACGCAACCTCGACGGCAGCGCGCCAATGTCCGTCTCAAGCGCATCGACATCAAGCTTGGCCGCGACGGAACCGTGCTCTTCGATGATCGCGACGAGGTGGTCACGATGTCGGGTCGATATCTCACGCTTGTCGCCGGTCTCGACCACACTTTCCAGAAGCGCGTCATAGATGGCCCGGCCTACACCCGCGAGACTTGCAGCCTGTCGCGCCCTGGCAAGCGGGGCCTGATCGGGACCGGCGACCGCGCGAACCTCGGCTCCCCACATCCCGGACGGCGCCGCCGCCTCGGTACGCACCAGTCTCGCGAGCAGGGACAGCTCATGACTACCATCGCGACGCAACTGTGCGAGATGCTCGCGCAGAAACGCCGCTTCTGCGGCCGCCATCCGAAGTGTGATGTGGCCGCCACGCCAATTATCCGGTCGATCAAGGAGTGGCACGAACGGCGGGTCGAAACTGACAAGCGGATGACCATCGTCATCGGTCGCCGGCCCGGCGCTCTTCAACAACCGATGCGCCTGCGCTCGCGAAATGGTTCGCCCATCAATCCGCGGACGCAATATTCCCCAGACCGCGAGCGCATTCCAATACACGGTCGATGGTGGCTGGCTCGACGGCTTGGGAAACACGCGCCCCCCGATCACCTGGGATTCGCCTGCGCCCTTGAGCCGGCCGGCAAGCTCCCTTTCGCGTTCCCGCAGCGCGCGCGTGGCGGCTGGTCCCGTCAGGCCCGCCAGATCCTCGAACAGCCAAGGCACGAAAAGCGCGTAACGGGCACGGGTGTGCAATACCGACGTGCCT
>Ga0157369_10010029_pt1 | contig 10821 bp, 10 predicted proteins | sample C25metaG_FD_113461 | JGI IMG/M metagenome (GOLD analysis project Ga0157369, IMG submission 113461) | Corn rhizosphere microbial communities from Kellogg Biological Station, Michigan, USA - C2-5 metaG | ecosystem: Host-associated > Plants > Roots > Rhizosphere > Soil | place: USA: Michigan... | reverse complement strand
TAGTCCTGTAGCCGTGGATTTCAATGGCGACGGCGAACCGTCTTGGTACGCCGGCGGCCTGTATGTGGCGCATCCGAGGATGCCGACACCGGTCGATCCTCTGCGCTACACGAGCGTTGCGTTGCCGACAGTGACGCTGTCTGGCTGTCCGTCCTGCACGCCGCGGCCAGCCGCCTTCGCGGTCGCCGACCTGAACCGTGACGGTAAGCAGGACATCGCGCGTGTGGACAAGTGGCAGGGGCAACTCGCCACTTACACGCTGAGCGTCTTCCTCGGCGACGGCAACGACGGCTTCACCAAGGGCTACACCGAGACCTGGGTCGACGACCCCAATTCCCCCAGCGGCTTTCGGGACTTCCAGCTGGCACTGGCGGACTTCGACCTTGATGGGGACCCGGACCTCGCCATCCTTTCGACATTTCACGATGCGAACACGACCGTGTCGCCTCCACACTATGAGGGCAGCCTGCGCATTCGTTGGAACACACCCGGCGCGCTTGGCGTGTCATTCGCTACCGAAACCATCCTTCAGTCCAGGGATCTCTCCGATGCCTCGCGCTTGATAGTGGACGATTTCGACCGCGATGGCGACGTCGACATCATGGGAACCAGCCAGTACCTCTTCAGCAACAATTCCGCAAACCTCAGGCTGTTTCGCAACGACCGCGCACAGACATTCACCGTAAGCAACATCGCCGGCTCCGTACTGGATGCCGCAGCCGATCTCGATCGCGACGGTTGGCTCGATTACCTCACTTACAACGGAGCAGCAAAGGTTATCGAGAGATCGATGAACAATCACGCTGGCAACTGGACGAGCGGCACGAACTTCGCCAGCAGCCTGGATGCCGGGACACCCTTGGCCATGGTAGTCGCCGACTTTGACGAAGATGGCATTCCTGACCTCATTGCCGCCGAAGGTTCCTACGCGTCGAACACGAGCAAGAACCTCACCCTCCATCGTGGCCGCGACGTAAGCAGCGGTACGGTCGGCGCGGGGGAACTCATCGCCACACTGCCGGCCGACATCCGCCAGATCGGCATGGGCGACGCGCGCGGCGACGCCGATCAGGACCTGCTGTTGCGCCTATCCGACGGCAGCTTCCGCTTCGTACGCAACACGGCCCAGCGATTGGCTCCCCTGCCTCCGTCGACCACCAGTTCCGCGCTCATCGAACCGGGCGCCGGTTTGAGTCGCCTGGGCGTGGCGGACAGCAACCGCGATGGCGTTGACGACGTTTTCATGCTGAATCCATCCGGGAACAAGCTGCGTCGTGCTCTCGGCAATGGCAACAACGGTTTTGCCCCGTCGGAGTTCAAGACGCTTTCGGGCCCCGCGACCGACTTCACCCTCGGCGATTTCAACCGCGACGGCCGTACGGACATCGCCTACGTCGAGCCGGTTACCGGCGTGGTGCGCACGGTGACCCAGAACGATAGCGTCTATTTCGGCTGGTTAGACACCAAGATCGCCGACTACGCAGGCGCCGGGTTTGTTCGCGCCGGCAATGGCAACTACAACGATTCCACCGACCTGCTGGTGGCCAGCAATTCCACGGGCGGGTTGCGCTGGTTCTTGAATCAGGCCGATGGAATGTCGTGGACCACTTCGGATCGCCGTGCTTCCTACCTGGCCATGCCCAATGGCCTTGCGGTAGCGCCGCACTACAACACCAACATGATTGGCGATACCGCGTTCGCCTGCAACGCAGACGCCACTTCGTTCGAAATCAACGGTTACTCGCCGATCAACGGCCATGACGCCGGGCTGATGCAGACCAATTCGGCGCTGAAGAGCACCGGCGTATGCGCCACCGCCAACCTCGACCGCGATGCCGATCAGGAGCTGGTGTTCGTCAATGGCAACGGCTACTTGGTGGCCTGGAGCCCACTGGTCCCGGGGTCCATCATCGTTACCCGCATGATTGATGCCGATCCCCAGGGGACTGTCAACGCGATCGTGCCGGTGGACTGGAACCGCGATGGCCTCGACGATCTCCTTGTGGCGACCACGCAGGGCTTGTACCTATATATGCGAGAAGGAGTGATGGAATCCTGGCAGCGGCACGGAAGCATCACCGGCCTCTCCGGCATCAATGCCGAGGTCAAGGATGTCGCCACGATCGACGTCAATCGCGACAGCCGCCCTGATGCGGTCTTCCTGGCCGCCGACGGCTTGCATGTCGCATACAATGTCTCGTATATCGTTGGCACGGCGCCGGCCACTGCCCCGGTCACGTCGCCAGCGTCGGTGATGCCTGGGCAGCAGGGTGTCGCTCTTGCCTTCGGCGTCGTCAATCCGGGTCGCCACGACGAGGATGCCAGCATCGCCGTGACGGGGCTGCGAGTGCAGTTCCTCGCGGCCGTGCAAAGCAATGGTGCTTGGTCACCCGGAGGAGCGCTGACCAGCAGCCAAGTGCAGGAAGCTGTGGCCAGCGTGTCGATCTTGATGGACGGCCTTGTCATCGGCACGAAAGGCACTGGCGCGGTGCAGGTCGATGGGTCGTTGCAGATCGACTACGTGGCGGGGCTCGGCAGCATCGTGCCAATCAGTGCAGACGCCGCCAAGGACCTTCAGGTGCGCGTCGCCCTGAAGCCCACGGCAGACAGCGCCAGCTACCAGGACTTCTTTCTGCAACACTACGACTCCAGTGGCGGGGCCGCGGTACTGTTCGGCAACGATCCGGTCGGACGCAGTGGAACCCTCTACTACGGTGCACATAACCTCGTCCACATCGGTGATGAAATCTTCAAGGACGGCTTCGACTGAGCAAGACGAATCCGGCCAAGACGAATCCGGCGGCGCCATGCCGCCGGACGGCCACCCGATACGTGCAGCTATTGCGGTGGCCGGCGGTCTTGGATTGCGGCGGTCGTTGCGCATGGTCTAACGCCCCACGTGCCTTTAAGAATCACTATTCTTCGTTACATAGTGGCTTTTCCTAGACCGAGACGGTTCAGGCATCCACAAATGAAACCATCTTCTTAGCTACCTCAGGTGAACAGCCGGAACAACGAGACGAATTTGAAAAGAATAGCGAGAGATAGTGGTTAGATAACCCAAGCCAGTCTCAGCCGTGCTGGGTAACAAAACTTCGACGTCGCCGCGCCGAATACGCATCGGGTGATGGGACATCACCTGCGGTCACGCACGCGATCACGGCAGCGATCTGGCGGCGCAAGCCAAAAACTGTGGCGGGATTTCACGCTGTGGGTCGTATTGCATAGCACACCTATGTCAGGGGCGCGTTATGTCAATACTTCGTGCATCGTCGATTCTAGGTTTGCTGTTTGTTCTGTCTGTGTTGCGGATTTCATCGTGTATTGCGTTCGAGGGGACTCCGGCGACCGGGAGGTTTCACACCTGTGCGCTCAAGGCCGACGGCGCTGTAGTTGTGATCGAAGCGTTCGTCAAGAAAGGATTTCCTTCGGCGAAGATTTGCCTTGGCGTTTGCGGTGCGTAGTTCTTATGAAAAGCAATGCGCAACCCAAAGTCTGCGGTTCGGTGCATGGAGAGCGGCACGTTCGACCGACGAGTCAACTTGTACCCACAATTCGTGACCTACGCCCGTATCCGGAGTCAAGACAAGCGATAGCGTTTGGTTGTACCTGTTCTGTTGCTAGAAAGGATGGAAAGCCACTCCTTACAAAGCGTGGCGCGCAGGTATATGCCATCGATTTGAGCTGTCTCATTCACAACGAGACGTCAAATGTATTTTTTCGCTCGATTTGGGGTACGGGCTCGTCACAAGGCTGGGCCTGAGCGCCGGTCGGAAAGGCTGATTAAAAATTCTCTCCTTCCTGACCATTCCAACACGGCTCGCCACCTAACCCCGTCGTTGCAGCGGCCGCGCGTCATTCACCGTTGCCGATGCTTCGGGTCATTGGCCGTTAGGGAGACCCACGCAGACAGCACCCATAGCTCCGACAAGATGACAGCCAACACTTCGCTAACTGGCACTTGGCCGATATTTGTTAGCGCCGGTGTAAGACTGACCCAGTCGTCGGGATAAAATTGACCCGCCCTGAGCGAGGATGGCGGTTTGGACCGTCGATGCTGACCAGGAGCAAGCTGTGGAAGTGAGGGTGCTGGCCAGACGTTGGATTTCACGGCTAACGCTCGAGCGAGTAGTTCATTTACGCCGTGTTTCGGGTAGCTTCAGCTGCTACTGCGCAAAATCAAGGCGGCACAGCAAACTCCCGCACGCTTATCGTCTCGTCGTTGTCGCATAGCGGACAACACAGCTGTATCCCGCCGATTATTCGGCAGAGCGAACGATCGCCAACATAGGGGCGCCATGTATTACCACACATCGCGCACTGCGCTTTCAGTGAAACTACTTCTTCGATCGGCGGAGTGTCGCTACCTCGTGTCTGATCGCGTCGCTGCCGAAAGCGAATGTCGCTGAGTTCAAACCGCGCTGAGTGCATCGTTTGCATGCGGGCTCCGTGTCGGTGCGTTGCGCTGTAGCTTACTCATCGCGGTCTCACTGCCCGAGACGGCACCGGCCGGGGTAGAGGGGTATACCGGGCCCTCTGAAACGAGACAGACGGGCCGACCAAGAATCCTTACTCACGGTCTCACGCGCGCAGGATGCGTTAGCGCCCTGATTGAAAATTCGCCCCATTGGATCGAGGTTGCCAAAAAAATTTTTTGCGCAGAAACTCCCTTAGGGCACGGCTTCTAGGGAACCGAATTGCCGCTATCTGTGATCATGTTCAACCCCTTCGATGCGGGATATTGAGCGTCGCGGTCAATCTTAATAAGGCCTTGATGAGCTGAACGATTATGAGTGAAGAAGAAGAAACTCCTGTCCCCAAACCGTCTAAGAAATTTGTTCTACGGAATCCGACGCCATTTACCGTTCACTTCTCTAATATCGGCGATGTGGAAGTAAGTCACCTGCGTTACAGAGACGCGGCCACGTTCAGAAAGGACTTGCCCGATCCCGCCGGCGCATCTGACGAAGAGGTCGCGCGAAAATACATCGGAGCGGTCTGTCGCGTCCCCGTCGGCAAGGCGCAACAGGAGCAACGTCGACTGACCGATGAAGAGATTGAACGGGTGACCGCCGATGATCTCAACGCGTTCGCGATCGCACTCGCGAAGTCAGATCACGCGATTATGCCGAAAGATCAAGACAATGATCTTCATAGCCTCGCGCAAGCGATCAGGCGGCAACGTCAGCTCTCGGACAAGAGCGACGAGCAGCTCCGAGAAGCCATGGGGCGCTTCGGGCGCGGCTTGTCGCCTGAGGTGTTGCAATCGATCCAGCAGACTTCCAGCTTAGCGGAGCAACTCAGAGCGCAGGTGGATATGTTCTCCAACCGCTCGCTCGTCGAGCGTCTTATTGGCGCTCAGAGCCTCTCTCAGGTCGCCCAGGAGGCGCTTCAACAAAACAACCTCCAGGCTCATATCAGGGAGGCTTCCAAAATATCCTTGCTGAATCCAATCAACATCGACTCAATTCGAGTTCCAGAGTTGCCTCCCGTCGAAAAAACTCCAATCGGACGCACGGCAGCCGCGACCGAAGAACTTGTGGCTGTCGCTCGGGACGCACAAGCGGAAATGCATCTTGCGGGAGCTCACCTCGCCAGCTTAGCGACACACTAATTTCTTTGAGTGTCGCGATGGAGAATCAGCGAAGCAAAGACGTCGGTAGGATCGCGGAAAGCATCGGTGTTGCGAAGTATTCCCTATACGCCGCAATCGGGATCGGCATCCTCTCCCTCATTCTCTCAGGCGCAGCAATCTACATAAGCTATAGAACATGGAAGGATGCAGAGACTGCGGCAATTCTTCATTCAGAGGAGGCAACTTCGCAGGTATCCGAACAACAGAAGTTGCTGGTCGAGATTAGGGACTCAATTCATGCTGAAACGGCCGGCTTATCCTCAAGCATCAACAACGTAGCTGGTGCATTAAAGCGTGAACAAGCACCGCCACCCCAGAAACTCAAACAGAAACGTTAATGCGGACCGAGACGTGGACTCGAAACTCCCTTGGCAGAATGGCATTGAGAATTTCGATGACCTGCATGTTCGAGTCGCGGCCTTCAGTCCTTGAATTGTATTAGCGGAACTATATTCGCCGTCGCTGCAGCTTCTCAAATACTCACCCTTCTGCGGCACGCGCCAGCTTGTCGCGCGTCTTCATCTTCGCGAACATTTCTTTGAGCACGCGACCTGACACCCTAGATTAGTCCGAAACGGATGTAGAGTCCGCCCCAACGAGGAGCGGACCATGAAGGGCAAGCGATTCACCGAAGAGCAGATCATCGCGGTGCTGAAAGAAGCCGAGGCCGGCGGCAAGACGAAAGAGGTATGCAGACGCCACGGGATCTCGGAGGCAAGGCTGTACAACTGGAAAGCCAAGTACGCGGGCATGACCGTGTCAGAAGCGCGCCGGTTGCGTGAGTTGGAAGCCGAGAACAGCAAACTCAAGCGATTGCTTGCTGATGCGGAGCTGGACAAGGCGGCGTTGAAGGATCTGCTCGGCCGAAAATGGTAGGCCCGCAGGCGAAGCGTGAAGCGGTGAATGTATTAATGAGCGAGCACCACTTCGGAGTAACGCGCGCATGCGGGCTGGCGTCAATCTCGCGGTCGCTGTATCGGTATGTTCGCCGTCAGGTCGATGGCGTGCTGCAGCAGCGCATTGAAGCCATCGCTGCCGACAAGCGTCGCTACGGCTACCGGCGCGTGTATGTGCGTTTGCGTCGTGAGGGTTGGTCAGTGAACCGTAAGCGTGTGTATCGGATCTACCGCGAATTGGGACTGGCTGTGCGCCGCAGGAAGCGCAAGCGCATCGGCATCGTTGAACGCAGACCGCTGCCTAAGCCCAGTGCTGCGAACCAGAGCTGGTCAATGGATTTTGTCAGCGATGGCCTAGCCGATGGCCGTCGGATACGTTGTCTGACGATCGTGGACGACTGCACGCGGGAGTGCTTGGCGATCGAGGTCGATACTTCGATCACTGGCACACGAGTCAAAGCCGTCATGCAACGTGGCCGATACGCGTGGACTGCCGCGATCCATCACCGTCGATCATGGTCCAGAGTTCGAAGGCCAGGTGCTCGATGCCTGGGCGTACGCAGCAAACGTGCAGCTCGCCTTCATTCGACCGGGCAAGCCGAACGAAAATGCCTACATCTAAAGCTTCAACGGCAAATTCCGTGACGAGTGCCTCAACGAGCACTGGTTCATCACGATGGCACACGCGCGCAGTGTCATCGAAGCGTGGCGGATCGAGTACAACACCGACCGCACCCACAGCTCGCTGGACGATCTTACCCCAGAAGAATTTGCCATGAAGCTTTCAAAGCTGAGCCAGCAGAGAGTAAATTTATCCGCGGACTCTAAACCCGTGCCGTACTAAAACGGGTGTCAGGTCGGGCTCCCTAATCTACCTTCGGCGAATGTTTGAGTTTGTTATCGAGCATGCCGAGCAAGGATTCGTCGCTGACCACAGCAAGCCGTCCTACTCAGCAGATCCGCAGCGTATGCAGCGCGGCGCGCCGTCACGACGATATCAGCTGGTCGAAATGTGTTTCATAGCTGGCCGACGAGTTCGGTCAAGCTCGCGTGAGCGCGTTGGAAGGCGTCGACGGTCGTGCCGTGTGGCGCCAGTACGCTCGCGACCGCGATGGCGTGGGCTTCTTTCAGATACGAAGGCGCTTGGATACTGGCAACGCCGCGACGAGCGGCGGCTTTGATTTCGGCGGCCGCATCTTTTTGATATAGCGCGTCCCGCGCCCCGCGCCAGTGGCCGAGCCATTGGTTCCCAGCGAGCACGCGCTGCTGGCTCGCGAGCCACCAAAGCGCTACTGCGCGGCCAACGTCTTTGGTAAACCGCGGCGGCCCGCCTGCCAAACTCGAAATCGGCGTCGTGTCCGGTTCAGCGTGTTCGAGTAGATGAGCAAGGGCCATGTTCGCCGGCCTGGCGACGCGCAAGCCGAAATCTGTTTGTAACGCGTCGTGTACAGCGACACGCCTATACCGAAAACTCGGCAGACTGAAGACGCCAGCTTCTGTTTGAAATCGTCGCCATAACCTGCGCGTACTCTGCTCGGTCGGCGGCTCTGCTAGCAGCTCGACGAACCATTCGTCTTCGCCATCCGGCGGGCTCAAGCGCAGGGCAGGCAGGCGGTCATCCGCTGTCTGTGCGGAGCCCGGTTCGATCCCGTTCGGAAATCTTGGCTGCCAACCATCCTTGAGCAGTTCGTGCCCAATAGCTTCAGCGGTCAGTACGGCGTCTACGGCCGGGCGCAGCAGTAAGTCAATGTCTTTGGTCGCGACAGAGGCGGTCCCGGAGAAATCGCGAAAAGCCCATGCGGTGGCGATGCTGCCGATCACGACAATGTTTGCGCGCAATGTCGCCGGCACGCGTTCGGCAACTCGCTGGAGCAGCGCTGCAGCATCGAGTTCAGTGAGCCGCCGATTCATCGCTCATCGTTTTTGCGTAGTGCATGGCCTGGTCGCGCAGACCGATGTCGAGCAGCGAAAAGAAGACGTCCATCGGATAGGCGCAGCGTACGTGGCCCAAGCCGGCATCGCGCACAAATTCCGTGTCCGCGCGCACCACCGTCACGGCGACTGGCGACGGCGCTAGCACGTTCGGTTCGAGTTCGAGTCCGTCATCGAGTTGGCGGAGCAAGCGAGTGTCAAAGACTTTCGCGTCGCGTGGCAAACGGAGAACGAAGTCGAGGCGAGGCATGCCCATGAGATCCAATTTTGGGACGTCGGCCAGCGCGACTGGTGTGCCGGATAGTGCAAAGTTCGACCAGCCTGCCGGACATTTTGCTTCTAGGAGTGGCGTTGCGCGTTCCAGCAGCGCGGCTGGCGACTTGAGCTGCGCGCCGCGCTCGAAGCGGAATCGCAGTGTCTGTGGCATAGCGCCGATCTTCGCCAAAATTTCCCCAGACATTGCACTGGGGTCCACGTCGACCTGGCGATGCCACGTGCGCAAGAGATCTGCTTTCTTGAGTTCGGCCAACGCTGCGCGGACTGGTGTTTGCGATGCGCCGATCATGTCGACCAGGCCTTTGACGTGTTGCGGACCGTCTTGTTCGAAGTGTGCCCCCAGCAGGAGACGAAGCACCTCAAATCGATAGTTCGGTCGATCCAGGAGCACATAGCCCCTATCAATGCGGTAGGTAGGCGCGTGTCCCGGGTCGCTTCCGGACTTCTTCAGCTCAAGTGCCATGCGACCGCGGATGTTCGGGGCGATCGCCGGCAGCAGGCGGTCCCACTCGTTACGAACCGTCGCCTCGCTGATTAAAGGGGCGCTGACGGTCAACCGCCCGGTGGCGCCATCGAATGCAGCCAATTCCGCTGCGAGCGAGAGGATTTCTGCCCTCAGATCCCGCTTGTTCCGCAGTTGATTAAGGGTTTTGCGGACGGTGGTGCCCATTAATCTTTATTCTGCATATAACTATTACTAATGCAAGTAATTTTTATTCTGCAACATAAAACGACCGGCTGGCGCCTTCGCGAATTTTCGAAGCCCAGCCTCTACGGCGTGCCTGTCGAATCGGATTGTCTGAAGATTGGCTCATGCGGCGAGTCGTGAATTCCGAGATCGGCGTAGCGCGTCTCAGGCGGAGATCGAGATGAAGCGCTTGCCTGCTCGTGAAAAGTGGCGTTGCACGCTAGCGCTTGGGGCAATAAAGTTGCCGTGAAAAGAAACTGCGAGTCGTTTTGGAGAAAAGGAAGACTCTGTATCCCTCAAAATGACTCGAGTGAATTGCAGCGTCTCCAAAATCTGAAGCGAGCGGGAGCCGTCCAATCCAAAAACGTCCGGCTCCGTGTTTCGCTAGTTGTAAAACTTCATTCCAGCTATACACGAGGCCGCGGATTCCGCAACTTTCGATGCCTGGTCAATTCTAATTGAGACTCAAGCGCGGCGTCGATTGTAAATTTCTGCATCGAAACACCGCACATTGCGGCTGCCAATGCGATCAGGTTGTACTCGGGTTGCGTCAGCCGGATGGTGAGCCGCACCAACCGCTTGCGGTCGGAAGGTGTCGTAGTTTTTGAGGCAGTCACCGGTCAGCACTCCGGCCCATGCCAGCTCTGGCAATCATCTCGTGCGCGAACTTCCAGCAAGTCCACGGCCTGAACGTGCCTTCAGCGAACAGCTTTGCTTCCTTGTGTTCGCTGTCCGCGGCCTCGCGCGCCATCAGCCAGATCTGCGCGATCTCTTCCAACTCCGCCTGAGTCAGCTTCCGAGCGATCTTGCGTATTTCGTGCATTCGATTATTGATCAGAATCTTGGAAGCCCAGTCTCTGCGGCGTGGGAATCGGATTGTCTGATGATTGTCTCATGCGGCGAGTCTATGCTTGTAGTACGGGCGCTCACGATCATCGAGAATCGCATACATCGATTTCAGATCGCTGGGATCAGGATTCAACCAAGCCTCAAGGTTTTCGGGTTTGATGGTGCAACGATCGTGGCCTGCGGCAGCGATTTCTGCCGGAGGTTCATCGGTGATCGTCCGTGGGCTGCGGAACTCATGCGGCTGCGTGTAAGTTGAGTGCATTGGCAAGTTGCGGCGCACGAGAACCGACGCTGCCAAGACCATGCGTTTGGCTCATGATCTTCCGTATCCGTTCACCGGTCCTGCGTAATCACCTGCTTCGACCTAGTCATCAGCGTACTCAGGTTTGATCAAGCAATCGCTGCTATCGACCCTTTCCCACCGGTCGCGAATTTCCGGTTCTATGCTTCACGTCGAGCCTTATCGCTAGCCTTCGCGCTAAGTACCTAGCATGAGACAATTCCGAGAATGGGATCAGCCGCGCGCTAATCATCTCCCTCCCAAC
>Ga0157369_10010028_pt1 | contig 10822 bp, 7 predicted proteins | sample C25metaG_FD_113461 | JGI IMG/M metagenome (GOLD analysis project Ga0157369, IMG submission 113461) | Corn rhizosphere microbial communities from Kellogg Biological Station, Michigan, USA - C2-5 metaG | ecosystem: Host-associated > Plants > Roots > Rhizosphere > Soil | place: USA: Michigan... | reverse complement strand
GCCACGGCCATGCCTTCAGCCAGTGCGACCGGGGTCAATTGCACGCGACCGATGACATCGCCCAGCGCAAGAATTGACGGCTCGGTGGTTTGATACTCGTCGTCGACTTTGATGAAGCCCTTGTCGTCGAGCTGCACATCGGTGTTTTCCAGGCCAAGGTTGTCCAGCATCGGACGCCGGCCGGTGGCGTAGAACACGCAATCGGCTTCGAGTACGCGGCCATCCTTGAGCGTTGCTTTCAAGCTACCGTCGGCCTGCTTGTCGATGCGTGCGATGTCGGCATTGAATTGCAGATCGAGACCGCGCTTGGTCAACTCTTCCTGCAGATGCTTGCGTACCGAGCCGTCGAAACCACGCAGGAACAGATCGCCGCGATACAGCAGCGTCGTGTTGGCACCGAGGCCGTGGAAGATTCCGGCGAACTCGACGGCGATATAACCGCCACCCACCACCAGCACACGCTTGGGCAGCTCTTTGAGGAAGAACGCCTCGTTCGAACCGATCGCGTGTTCATGCCCCGGGATCTCAGGGATCTGCGGCCAGCCGCCGGTGGCGATCAGAATGTTTTTCGCGGTGAAGCGCTCACCATTGACCTCGACCTCGTGCGGCCCGACGATTTTGGCGTGCGCCTCGTGCAGGGTCACGCCACTGTTGACCAGAAGATTGCGGTAAATGCCGTTGAGGCGATTGATCTCGCGATCCTTGTTGGCGATCAGCGTGGCCCAGTCGAAGTTCGCTTCGCCCAGGTTCCAGCCAAAACCGGACGCCTGCTCGAAGTCCTCGGCAAAGTGCGCGCCGTACACCAGCAGCTTTTTCGGCACACAGCCGACATTGACGCAGGTCCCGCCCAGATAACGACTCTCGGCCACCGCCACTTTCGCCCCGAAACCGGCGGCAAACCGCGCAGCCCGCACACCGCCGGAACCGGCACCAATCACATAAAGGTCAAAATCGTAGGCCATTTCTATCTCCTCGGCAGGCCATCAGCATACCTGCAGATGCTCATTGAGCAAGCCTCTGCCGTTATGCCGATGACCAATGCCAAGGGTTCGAGCAGCAAGCTTTTGATCAGTGACATTCTGCCGACTGAGCCTTTGGTAACCGCAGCGTACGCCAGGCGATCAAAACCGCTATGAATGCCAAACCGAAAGCGACCCACGATACCAATGCAACTCCGCCTTCAAATGCACTTCCCGCCTGCTGCATTAACTGTCGCGCTTGATCCCCCACCAACCCCGTCGCCACATGATGGGCGCCAGCCAGCGTTTCACTTGCCAGCATCGTCTGGGCATCGCTCAAAAACGCTGGAAGCTGCAAGTCTGCGCGATAGTGAGCCGTAACCAGGCCGCCAAGCAGGGTCGTCCCCAAAACGACGCCTACCTCATAGGCTGTTTCACTGATAGCGGAAGCTGCACCGGCCTTAGCTGGGGGCGCCGCCGACAAAATAACATCATTGGAAACCGTAGCGATCGCGCCCACGCCGATATTCAGCAACGCAAACGCCGCAACCAATACCGCAAGACTACTGCCCACGCTGGCCACGAGTAAAAACGCCAAGGCGGCGAAGGACACCAGAATCGGTATCAGCACATGCACAGGCATACGCTTAGCGACCGGGACGACCGCCATTCCAACCACAATCGCCATGATTTGGCCCGGCACCAACGCTAGGCTCGCACTCAAAGGCGACATCTGCAGGACAATCTGCAAAAACTGAGTGGTGAAGAAAACAAAACCAACGAGGAACGCAAGACTCATCAAATTGATCAGAACAGACCCGCTAAAAGTCCCGTTGCGGAACAGAGTCATATCCATCAGCGGCACAGGAAGACGTAACTGGCGCCGGACAAACATCCAGCCTGCCAATACGCCGACCAGAAAGGTCCCCAGTACAACCCCGTCAACGCCTTCACTGGCGGCATGCTTGATGCCGTAAACGATGCCACCCAAGGCGGCCATCGACTGCAGAATGCTGATCGGATCCAACGACCCAGATGCATCACGCTCCGACTCAGGAAGCAATAGCGGACCCAACACCAACAGCGGAATCAGAACGGGTACCGCCAACAGAAAAATCGCCCCCCAATCGAAGAACTGCAGCAATACTCCGCCCACCAAAGGCCCCAGCGCCGAACCGACGGTCAATGTCGTGGCCCAGATCGCGACAGCCAGCCTGCGCTCCTCTCGATCCTCAAACACCGAACGTATCAATGCCAATGTGGAAGGCATCAGCATCGCCCCGAAAATCCCCATGCAGGCACGCCCGATAATCAACTGCAAGGCCGTCTCGGAATAAGCGGTCAGCACCGATACCACAGCAAATCCTAGCGAGCCGATAAGCAGCAACTTGCGGTGCCCGCCCCGATCTCCCAGACTTCCCATGGACACCAGCAGTCCGGCGAGCACCAACGAGTAGGCGTCGATCATCCACAGCTGTTGACTGGCACTCGGGCGCAAAGCTTCGGCGATTTTGGGTAATGCGAAACCCAGTACAGTGTTATCAACGGTTACCAGTAGCACTGGCAACATCAACACGCCGAGGCCGAACCAGCGTCTGGATGCGTGACTGGGGGTAGACTCATTTGTGAATGCCACAGATAAAACTCCTTAGACAAAGAGAGTTTCACGGGGCATTTTTCATACTCCCCCGTGAAACGTTTTCCTACGCACTTCCCTGGCGTACATGGATCAGTTCAGCAGTGAAAACACGTGCTGACAATCGACTGCCCCCGAATTCAAACGACGACCCAATGCATTTGAAACACCTTGCAGATCATTGCTAAATCCATCGTAATCTTGGCTACGAACACTCTCCATCAATCGCTTCATTCCCTCTGCCAACGCCTCACGCTGTTTGATGGCGTGGTCATTTTCCAGCTGAATATCCCAATAAATTTCGGGTGGATTCACCAATACGCGAGACAACAACGCCATCATGGTGCGCATAGGTGGCGGCATCACTTCCAGCGCGCTTTCTAGGTCCAGTGAGCACTTGGACAACGCAAGGCCAAAGCCAAGAATGGCGGCGTGAGGCAACGCCTGACAAAGCGCCATCAGTTCGTCGTGGGCAGCAGGCGTCATTCGCTTGATCTTCATTCCTGCGCCGAGCAGGTACTGCTCGATAAAAGTTGAAGGCGAATCCTCCGTATCCAAGCAAACAGCAACGGTACGCCCCTGAACGGAAAGCTTGGGTGAAAACATCGGGTTAATCCCGACAAAGGGCTGTTGAGGAGACTCATTCTTCAGAGCTCGGTAAAACGGATCCTGAACAGAACAGGTCGGAACAAATACAACATTGCTCGAAACAGCCCCAAGCACCCAAGGTATTGACCGAATCGCCACGCTTTCCGGCAAAGCAAAAACAACCGCCGTCGCCCCTTCAAAAATGTGTCCGGTATTACTGAACGGGCTGGTGACATCGACCTCATGAAAACCACTGGGCTGTTCTGGAGGCCGGCGATCCACAACGCGGACATTGCAGCCGTATTGCATAAGTATGCGGATGAAAAGGGACCCCACCAGCCCCGCACCACCTAGGACGACTACCGTGTCGTTCATCACGCTTCGCTCCCTGCGATAAAACTGTAGTAAGGCACGCTAGCCTTGACCAATGTCTCTTCAAGTTCCTGTTGCGGATCAGAGTGTGCAACGATCGCACCACCAATACCAAAGGTTGCCTCGCCGTCCTGGACAACCGCTGTGCGTATGACAATGCTGAGCTCTGCAGCCCCACTGAAAGATAACCATCCCAAAGCGCCAGAATAGATACCTCGTGCCGAGGATTCCAACACGTCAATGATTTCCATCGTGCGCTTCTTAGGTGCTCCGGTCATAGAGCCACCAGGAAAACAGGCCCGAATTGCCTCAAGCGTTGCCACTTCAGATCTAAGGTGCCCGCGAATAGTGGAAACTAGTTGATGTACCGACGAGAAGCTTTCGACCGAGAAAATCTCGGGAACATGTACACTTCCTGGACGACACACCTGATTCAAGTCGTGGCGGACCAGATCGACGATCATCAGGTTCTCGGCTCTGTCCTTAGATGAAACCTGAAGCTCATCACGCAGCCTCTGATCTTCAAAAGGCAGCTTGCTGCGCGGCCTGGTTCCTTTGATAGGCCGGGACTCGATCATCCCGCTGTCATCAATTCTGAGAAAAGTCTCCGGCGATGCACTGAGCACCGAGAACTGCGCAAATGAAAGGTATGCCCCATAAGGTACGGGGCTGGCATGACGCATTCGCTTGTAAGCAGTCAATGGAACACCGTCGTATGCCATTTTTGCGCGATTAGTCAGACAAATCTCGTAAGACTCGCCATCGGTAATGTACTGCAGCGACTGAGTGATCTTGGCAATGTAATCATCCGGTCCATCATCAAGTGAAAGCTTCAGTTGATCTACGGCCCCTGGAACGAACTTTTCACCAAATAGGGCGGGCGGTTCTACAAGCTCGGCGATGCGAGGCAGCGCTGGCCAAACGCCCGCCTCTCCCGTGGCAGTGATCATGCACTGATAAGCTTTACCGTCCTGATGATCGAATACCAGAAAGTGTGGCGCAAACATGAATGCCGCATCCGGATGACTCGACCGATAGATCTTTCCTCCTCCGGTCAGTGCTTTCAACTCATATCCCAGGTAACCAACGAAACCTCCTTTGAAACCAAATGGTAAGTACTGCGGAATGGCGATCTGAACGGCTTCGAAAATCTGTGCAACCAAGGTGAAAAAGTCGCCCTTGATACTTTTTTTGCCTTTTGGCCCATCGAGTGTCAGGTATTCATCAGTGACATTGTAATCAAGCCTAATAGCGCCCTGCCCCTCCCCACTGCCCATGATCGAGTAACGAGCATTCGGTCTCTCCGACTTTTCGCTGTCCAGCCAGAACGCGAAACGGTCATTTGCGTAAAGGGACGAAAATACCGCCTGGGGATCCATCTTTTCGGGCAGCTCGCGGTACGCGAGCTGCATATTCAGCTCGCCCCCCACCGCGACATAGGCGCTTTTTGACGATTCGCATTCCGTATCGGACTCCAGCCGACTTCTCACGCTGACATTGTGTTCAAGCGCCATGCGTATGAAGTTGCTCAGTAACGCATGCCCATACTCCGAATCTATGGACTCCGGGTGGAATTGCACGCCCCATATAGGCCGAGTGATGTGCTCAATTGCCATTACCACGCCATCAGGCGTCCAGGCTGTGCATTGAAGCTCTAGTGGCAAACTTGTGCACATCAACGAGTGGTACCTGACCACATCAAACTGCTCGGGCAAGTCCCGAAAAAGCCCTTTACCTGTATGCGCGATGGGGCTGCGATAGCCATGCACAGGACTTGGGGCATGCCCGACAGAACCGCCAAGGAATTGTGCAATACCCTGATGCCCCAGGCATATGCCAAGTATCGGTACAGGAGAATGCAAAATGACGCTACCGCAAACACCGAAATCCTCCTCTTCGGCAGGATGTCCGGGGCCCGGCGACAACACCACAGCGTCATATCGTTCGATGCCCAGCTCGTTATAGGAAACAGAGTTCTTCACGATGTCTGCAGATACCCCCGTCACCTCGAAAAGATATTGGGCGATGTTATGGGTAAAGGAGTCGAAGTTATCAATCATCAGTATTTTCATGAGGACACGCTCTGACTCATACGCTGATTGATCAGCACGTCTTCCCGCACACACGTCTCCGCAATGATCAGATTGAATACCGACTCGGTGTATTCCGGCCTGAGCCCCGAAGCCAATGATCGCTCCTTGATCATATCGAGCACATAGGAAATTCGCCCGGGCTGCATCATCGCTATGCCATGTGCGGCTTTTAGCTCGGCAATATCCATGCACAACTTCATGCGCTCCGAAAGCAGATCAACCACCTGCAAATTTATCGAATCGAGCCTTTCTCGCAATGGTTGCAAAATGTTTGATGTTCCTGTCTGCGTTAACTGTCCATGTTGTTGCATACATGCACCTCCATTAGCCAATTTCTACAAGGTATACGACGGTCATATTCAGGCTGGTTCGCTGAGATTCGGTGCCCACGTCCCGTTTCGCGATAACTCTTGCAAAGCAACCCCGAGCGATCTGATCTCTTGCTCACTGTGATCAGCCGACACTGCAAATCGCAGCATTGCCTTACCTTTGGCGATGATCGGATAAAAGACAGGGAACAGCAGCATGCCCTGATCGCGCAGCGCCCGTGCAGCCTGTAATCCGGCCTCTTCGGTTTCAAAAAAGGCCCCCCTGACTGGCGATTGAATATCAGCATTGAGCAACTGGTGATCGGTGACAGAATCTAAAAGGCTGACGTTTTTCCAGAGGCGCCGTTGCAGCACATCAATTTCATCAGTGAGATGAATTTGCGCCGAGGCAACGTTCGCCGCGAGCATCGGCACCATAATGGAGTGACCAAATATCAATGGGTTTGCTGAAGTTCGGATGATCTCGACATCCCGCGATTCCGAGACCACGACAAAACCACCAGCACCGCCGAAAGCCTTGGAAAGTGACCCGGCCAGAATGATATTTGCAGGCAACGAATGATCTACCGCAGAAAACGCATAACCCGCACCATGTCGGCCGACAATCGAAATACCGTGCGCATCGTCTACATATAGATATCCCTGCGCAGACTCTAATCGCCGGGAAAGTTCGGCTATGGGTACTAAACCACTCATTGATCCAATGCCGTCAATCAAGAGCACTGGGGTTTCGCCCCTGTTCGAGCACTCTTTCAGCGTGTCGGTCAGCGACTCCAGGTCAGTGGATTCAACTCTGGAAACAGAACCGAATTGCTCAAGAATCCCCCTCAGAACTTGCATCGAAGCATGGGCAGTTTTGTCCATTAGCCAATGGACTCTCTTTCTGACGGGATAGCTCGCCAATGACCCACTGCCCAACAGAGGCAGAACACCTAGATGCACACTGCTGGTAGAAGTGAACACTGCAACCGCGCTACCTCTGTAAACCTGACCGAGCAGATCTTCCAGTTGAGGCAGATAATGCGGACGCATCGCACTCCGAGAAGAGGACAGGTGCAGCCCGCCTTTGTTGAGTGCCCGTTGTGCAGACTCAATCAGTGCAGGATGGGTTTCGAGCCCCAAATACGAGCACGACAAAAATTCGGTGTACACACCTCCTTCCTGAAGGGTGATGTGTTTGCCAATACGACTCGTGACGGTAAAACCCGTCAACCCTTCCTCATAGGCAGTTGTCAGTGCACCGGTGGTGTTGCCACGGCGAATGCTCATCCAGTCTTGCTTGACTTGCACATCCATTGCTAAAGCTCCTTTCCAAATTTACTTAGGCTTGCGGCCGATAGTCATTACCGAGCTGCCCGACGCATCAGACTGGTCCTTGTCAATCACTGTTTGTATCTCTACCAGATGAGCGCGCCTGAACAGTTCTCGCAACGCTTCGGCCTGATCTTCGCCGTGCTCCATCACAAGCCAGCCATCGCGAACGAGCAATCGGTCGGCGAGAGCAATAATTTGCCGAATCAACTCAAGACCATCGGCCCCGGAATAAACAGACGCAGGAGGATGGTGTTCACCCCATTCGGGCAGCAACTCCTGGGCCTGCGGAACGTAGGGAGGATTGGCGACAATAAGGTCGATCTGCTGATCAAATTGCGCCAACGCCTTTTCGTCGCGAATATCTGCCTGCAGGTGGTCTGCGTGTACGCCCTTGAACGACAAGCGATCAATATTGCGTTTGAGATACTGGATGGCTATCGCATCAAACTCTACGCAAGTGACGTCGAGATCAGGTCTGCGCCGGGCAATCGCCAGACCGATGGCTCCGCTGCCCGCACACAGATCCAGAACCTTTGAGCCCGACTCCAGCGCTGCACTGCGCTCGATCCATTTGTGAATGACTCTGCTATGAGGTCGCGGGATGAACACCCCACTCCCGACGACAAGCGACAAATCGTCAAAGTCCACCGTGCCGACAATATGCCCGAGCGGAATCCGGTTGCAGCGCTCTTGGACCGCCAAAATGAACTCCTCCAGTGCCAAACTCTTATCCGCACGCTCGATAAAGCGATCCACAAGACAACTTAGGTCTTCTTCCAGACTCCAGACGCCGGAGTTCTGCAGCAGCTCTCGCGCCTGGTCAATAGCGAGGAGCTCACGTTCAGTAAGACTCATGACCACTCCCGGTAATATTGGGAGAGTTTATTCAGGATTGACTCGTACAGATAAGAAAACGCTACCAACTCCGGTGGAGGAGTAAACGACGGGTGCAAATCATCTATCAACTTTTGATAATTGCGCGACAACCCCTCATCCAGCAGTGGAAACCAATAAGGCATTATATCCCAGCGATACTCATAGCCCGTTGCAAACATCTGTTGCACCGTTTCTTTAACAGTGTTTTCGCGGGCAAATCCGGTCAGTGGAGCGCGCACTGGCGTAAACGGGCTGAGATCAAGACTATTACTTTTCATGCCAGTCAAACAGTCAGCTATATAACCTGCCAATAACGGCGACTGATGCAACCCGTCCCGATAAGTGCCTGTTGCGAGCCAAAGCCCTTCTATACCGCACTCACCTATCAATGGGAATCCGTCTGCCGCAATGGGTCTGTTGCCGACCTGAATGGAAATAACTTCTGCTCCATGGAGATCCAAACTCAACTGCTCGACAGCACAATCAAGCAAAAACTGCACATCCGAAATCAGCGCGTGTTTCTTAGGCTGCTCGGAAATAATATTGGTCGCCCCAAGGTATAGAATTCCATCACCACGGGGGACGCAGTGCAGGCCGCAGGCAAATGCACGGTTCGGGGTACGAATGACGGAGTTAGGCAGATCGCCCCCCTCCGGCATTTTCACCAGTATGGACACGCCATACCCACTGAACAATGGTGGAATCCTCTTAACCACCTCGTCAAAGTGACTCAGCAGATCCAGAGAGTGAACGCCCGCAGCGACGATGACTTTTCCTGCCCAAAGCAGCTCTCCACTGCGCAACTCCACGCCAGTGACTACACCGCCCTCTGCCAGCACCCGTTCGGCATTCTCATTGTTCAGAGTGCCCCCTTCAGCGACAAATGCAGCATCCAGTTTTTCCAGTAACAGGTGGGAGTTCACTGAATGTTCGTTCGGAATGTACAGCCCTCGTAGAGGACGAACGAGATGATTCGGCTTGAGCCACTTCATTTTACGTGGATCGATGACTTCGAAGGGTTCGCCATACTCAGTCAACGTGCTCTCGATAGTGTCGTAGTTGACGCTATCGACTTCGTCCATGCCCGCCGTATTGAGCAAAACGTGAGTCCCCATTGCAGTGAACAGGGATGTCGGATTACCAGAAGAAACGGCCAAACGTTCCGCCCAGCTTGGCCATAGTTGCTGGGCTTGACGATCCATATCCAGCTTCAGCCGGCCAAAATCGCTCGCCAGCAACCCACTGGTAACCTCACCAAAACAACCGTTCATTGCCCCGGCAGCCCTAGAGGCTGCATTCACACGATCGGTTTCGCCGACCCGACAGACTTTTAAACCTCGCGATGACAATTCATACGCGATTGAACCACCCACAGCACCCGCCCCTACAACAATGACGTCGAACTCCATGTTTTGACCTCAAAATATTACTTACGATTTAAGAGAATTGAATTTCCGCCTTTTTAAAAACAAAACATTTCTATAGTTTCGTTACATACCAATTCAATAGAGCATTTGTTTCATATTGTATCTTTGAAATACTTTCACACATTCAACCAACAAAAATCCAGCAAAGCCTGACAAACACGAAGGCTAACCAATCAGTTAATCATCGAAACTTAAATTTATTATCTTTCGGCCGAATACCAAACTTAAATGTTAAGTTACAAAATATCGATTTTTCAGAAAACAGCCAACGATGGCTGAACTTAGATATGGAAAAGACTGGAGATTAATTTTCCTTCTCGCGGAAACGCAAACGCCCCGAACAAGTCGGGGCGTTTGTTTTTTGCGTCACACGAGCCGAGCCGTGTGACATACCTACAAATCAATCAAGCGCTCTTAGTAAGCCTTGCCAGTCTTGTAGAAGTTTTCAAAGCAGAAGTTGGTCGCGTCGATGTAGCCTTCAGCGCCACCGCAGTCGAAACGCTTGCCCTTGAACTTGTAGGCCATGACGCAGCCGTTCTGGGACTGTTTCATCAGGGCATCGGTGATCTGGATTTCACCGCCCTTGCCTGGCTCGGTCTGTTCGATCAAGTCGAAGATGTCCGGGGTCAGGATGTAACGACCGATGATCGCCAGGTTCGACGGCGCGTCTTCCGGCTTCGGCTTCTCGACCATGCTGTGCACGCGATAGATGTCGTCGCGGATCATTTCGCCAGCAATCACACCGTACTTGTTGGTTTCTTGCGGATCGACTTCCTGGATGGCGACGATCGAGCAGCGGAATTGTTTGTACAGCTTGACCATCTGGGTCAGCACGCCGTCGCCGTCGATGTTGACGCACAGATCGTCCGCCAGTACCACGGCGAACGGTTCGTCACCGATCAGCGGGCGGCCAGTCAGGATCGCGTGGCCCAGCCCCTTCATTTCGGTCTGACGGGTGTAGGAGAACGAGCACTCGTCCAGCAGCTTGCGGATGCCGACCAGGTATTTTTCCTTGTCGGTGCCCTTGATCTGGTTTTCCAGCTCGTAGCTGATGTCGAAGTGGTCTTCCAGAGCACGCTTGCCACGACCGGTAACGATGGAGATTTCAGTCAGGCCCGCGTCCAGTGCTTCTTCAACGCCGTACTGGATCAGTGGCTTGTTTACCACCGGCAGCATTTCTTTAGGCATGGCTTTGGTCGCTGGGAGGAAGCGAGTGCCGTAACCGGCT
>Ga0157369_10010021_pt1 | contig 10824 bp, 5 predicted proteins | sample C25metaG_FD_113461 | JGI IMG/M metagenome (GOLD analysis project Ga0157369, IMG submission 113461) | Corn rhizosphere microbial communities from Kellogg Biological Station, Michigan, USA - C2-5 metaG | ecosystem: Host-associated > Plants > Roots > Rhizosphere > Soil | place: USA: Michigan... | reverse complement strand
GCGCCGGCTTCGGCGAGCGCTCGGGTTATCTCCAGGTCCGGGTTCAGACCAGGCGCCACCTTGCGGAACAACTTGAGGATGTAGGCCTCGCCGAAGACCAGCGACGTGTTGGACTGCTCCGCTCCCATGACAATGCTCGTCAGGTCGGTCTCGAGCTCGGTGCCGGGCAAGTGCCTGAACCGCAGGCCCTGCTCGTCGTCACCTGCGGCGAGCATCTGCAGAAGCACGTGCGTGAGCTGCGCGTCGTGGGCGGCGTCGTAGAGCATCGTGTCGCCGCTGGCGCCGATCACTGCATGCGCAAGCCGCTCCGGGATCTCGGCGCGCTGACCGACCAGCAGCTGATAGGTCTCGACGTCGTTGCTGCTGCCGTCGGGTTCGTAACTGATCTGCACGAGCAGATGGCGCAGTGCCGGGTCGCCGTCCACCAGTCGGCGGTCGCCGTCGATCCGGATGTCGTCGATGACGCGACCCTTGGCGCCGAACCACCGCTGTTGCGGCAGCCAGTCGGGCAGCAGGCCGGACCCGGTCGATGCCATCACGTTTCCACCATCGCGAGTTGGAACCAGTAGAAACCGTGGCCGGGGATGGTGAGCATGTAGGGCAGCTCGCCGATCCGCGGGAAGTGCACGCCGCCCAGCAGCTCGACCGGCGTGCGTTCCTCGTAGCGCCGAAGATCGAGCTCGACCGGTTGAGCGAAGCGGGAGAGATTGTTGACGCAGAGCACGATGTCGTCACCGAACTCGCGCACGAATGCGAGCACACTCGGGTTGGACGCGGACAGCTCTTCATAGCTGCCCATGCCGAAGGTGGGATGGCGTTTGCGGGTCTCGATCATCCGTCGCGTCCACTGCAGGAGCGATGTCGACGAACGCATCTGCGACTCGACGTTGATCACTTGGTAGCCGTAGAGCGGGTCCATGATGACAGGTAGGTAGAGGCGCTGCGGGTCGGCTTGGCTGAAGCCGGCGTTGCGGTCCGGCGTCCATTGCATCGGAGTGCGCACGCCGTCGCGGTCACCGAGATAGATGTTGTCGCCCATGCCGATCTCGTCGCCGTAGTAGAGCACCGGGGATCCCGGCAGCGACAGGAGCAGGCCCGTGAAGAGCTCCATCTGGTTGCGGTCGTTGTCCAGGAGCGGGGCCAACCTCCGCCGGATGCCGATGTTGGCCTTCATCCGCGGGTCTCGCGCGTACTCGCTGTACATGTAGTCGCGCTCTTCGTCCGTGACCATCTCGAGCGTCAGCTCGTCGTGGTTGCGCAGGAAGATGCCCCACTGGCAGTTGTCCGGGATTGCCGGTGTCGTCGCCAGGATCTCGGAGATCGGGAAGCGCTGCTCGCGTCGTACGGCCATGAAGATGCGCGGCATCACGGGGAAGTGGAAAGCCATGTGGCATTCGTCGCCGGAGCCGAAGTATTCAACGACGTCTTCCGGCCACTGGTTTGCCTCGGCGAGCAGCACCTTGTCGGGGTAGAGCTCGTCCACCTCCTTGCGCAGCCGCTTGAGGAACTCGTGCGTGCGCGGGAGGTTCTCGCAGTTGGTCCCCTCTTCCTCGAAGAGGTAGGGGATCGCGTCGAGACGGAAACCGTCGATGCCGAGGTCCATCCAGAAGCGCAGCACCTCGAGCATCGCGTCCTGCACGGCCGGGTTCTCGTAGTTGAGATCCGGCTGGTGGGAGAAGAAGCGGTGCCAGAAGTACTGCTGGCGCACGGGGTCCCAGGTCCAGTTCGACGACTCGGTGTCGACGAAGATGACGCGCGCTTCCTTGTAGACCTCGTCACTGTCGGACCACACGTAGAAGTCGCCGAATGGCCCGTCCGGCTCCGACCGACTGGCCTGGAACCACGGATGCTGGTCACTGGTGTGGTTCATGACCAAGTCGGCGATGACGCGCATGCCCCGCTTGTGCGAAGCATCGATCAGCTCGACGAAGTCACCGAGATCGCCGAACTCGGAGAGGATGGTCAGGAAGTCACTGATGTCATAGCCGCCGTCGCGCAGCGGCGACTGGTAGATCGGCAACAGCCAGATGCAGTCGACACCGAGCCACTGCAGATAGTCCAGCTTCTCGGTGAGCCCGCGGAGGTCGCCGGTGCCGTCTCCGTTGACGTCGCGGAAGCCGCGGATCAGCACCTCGTAGAAGACGGCGCGTTTGTACCAGAGCGGATCTCGAGGTTGCTCGATGCCGTCGACGACCTCGACCCGCGGCGGGGCGGTCACTGTGCGGTCCGTCGTACGGACAAGACGTGCGCGGGTTCGTTGAACGGGTCGAGGCGCACGTAGTTGTGCTCGCCCCAGGTCCAGGTCGCGCCGCTGATCTCGTCGTGCACCTCGAAGCTGTCACCCGGCTCGAGCCCGAGCGCGCCGACGTCGACGTGCACCGTCGTCTCTCGTACCGCATGGGGGTCCAGGTTGACGACGACGATCACGCAGTCGCTCTGCGTGTGCTTGGAGAACGCGATGATCTGGTCGTTGTCCGGGTGGTGCCACCGCAGGTTGCGCAGCTCGGCGAGTGCAGGGTGCTGCCGGCGGATCTCGTTGAGGCGAGTGAGGTACGGCGCCAGCGACCTGCCCTGGCTCTCCGCCGCCTTCCAATCGCGCGGCCGGTATTGGTACTTCTCGCTGTCGAGGTACTCCTCGCTGCCGGGTCGTACCGCTACGTGCTCGTAGAGCTCGTAACCGGAGTAGACGCCCCAGCTCGGCGACATCGTGGCGGCGAGCGCCGCGCGAATCTTGAACGCGGGCGGCCCGCCGTACTGCAGGTAGGCGTGCAGGATGTCCGGCGTATTGACGAAGAAGTTGGGTCGCAGGAAGTCGACCGTCTCCTGGCTGAGCTCGGTGAGATATTCCTCCAGCTCCCACCGCTCGTTACGCCAGGTGAAATAGGTGTAGGACTGCGTGAATCCGACCTTGGCGAGCATCGCCATCATCGGCGGTTTGGTGAACGCCTCCGCCAGCCAGATGATGTCCGGCCGCGTCTTGCGGGTCTCACCGATCAGCCACTCCCAGAACCACACCGGCTTGGTGTGCGGGTTGTCGACGCGGAAGATCGTTACACCGTGATCGATCCAATGGTCGACGACGCGCTTGACCTCGCGCTTGAGACCGTCCGGATCCGTGTCGAAGTTGATCGGGTAGATGTCCTGGTATTTCTTCGGCGGGTTCTCCGCATAGGCGATGGTCCCGTCGACGCGGACGTTGAACCATTCCGGATGCGCCTTGACCCACGGGTGATCGGGCGAGCACTGCAACGCGAGGTCGAGGGCGACCTCGAGGTTGTTGTCCTTGGCTGCGGCGACGAACGCATCGAAGTCGTCGATCGTGCCGAGGTCAGGGTGGATCGCGTCGTGACCGCCCTCGGCCGCACCGATCGCCCACGGACTGCCCGGGTCCCCGGGCTCGGGAGTCAGCGTGTTGTTGCGTCCCTTGCGAAACGCGGTGCCAATGGGATGGATCGGCGGAAGGTAGGCGACGTCGAAGCCCATGGCGGCGACGGCGGGAAGGCGGCCGGCCGCCGTACGAAGGGTTCCGGATCGCGGCGGGTCGAGGCGCGCGCCTTCCGACCGTGGGAAGAACTCGTACCACGACGAGAAGCGGGCGCGCTCGCGCTCGACGAGCAGTTGTAGTTCACCGCTCTTCGTGACGAGCTCGCGGACGGGGTGCGCGTCGACGACCGCGACGATGTCCGGGTCGAGCGCGGGGCCGATCCGGTCGTGCGGGCTTCGGTCGGCGTCGCGCAGTGCTTCGACCGCTTTTCCGATCGCTGCTCGGCTCGGCTTGGGGGCGTTTTCCGCCGCGCGTTCGAGCAACCGCGCGCCGGTCTCACAGACGAGCTCGACGTCCTGCTCCAGCGGGATCTTTATCGCGGCGTCGTGACGCCACGTGCCGATGGGGTCACTCCATGCCTCGACGCGATAGGTCCACAGGCCCTCGCGGTCGACGACGAGCTCGGCCTCCCAGCGGTCGGTGCGGCCGATGTCCGGGAGCTTGCGCATGCGGTTGAACGGGCGTGTCTTGCCGTCGGGGTCGATCGCCACGACGTCCGCCGCGACCATGTCGTGCCCCTCGCGGAACACCGTTGCGCTCACCGGCACGGTCTCGCCGACGGCGGCCTTGGCTGGCCACCGGCCACACTCGACGAGCGGTCGCAGGTCCGTGATGGGAATCCGTCCGATCATCGAGGCCGAACCTACCCACGCTCCCCGCCGCCGAAAGCCCCGCCCTCACCAGCCGTTGCCTGTAGCCGTGATCATGGCGTTATCGGCGCTTGTCGGCCGCGATCAAGGCGTTATCCGCCGCAAAACGCCATGATCACGCCGGACAGCTCGGCGCGCTTTGCACATCGGCGGTCTGGCGGAAAGTTCCACAAGTCTGCGATGTCCGGCACTCGGCGTGTCGCGGCGATCGCACCTTCGTAAGCATGACGCCGCTCCTGCCAACACCCCGAGCCTTCTTGTCGCCGCTTCGTCATCCTCCGCAGTGGACTCCGCCCTGCGGACCGGCCGAACGGTTGCGCCGTTTCACGGTGTACACGTCGATGCCGCTCACGCTCAAGGCTTTCTCGGCCGGACGCGCGCTGCCCTGGCAACCCAGGACGTGACTGCAGCCGCCGGCATGCAGACTTCCGCGGTCCTGCAGGGGCTGCGCTGGCTTCCGGCGGAGTGGAAAGCTACGACGTTTCCCATACACATCGTTGTCGGCCAAGACGACTGTCATCGTCAGCGAGCCGGGTTGCGGCTACATCGACGCCTCTTGGAGCCAGGAGACATCACGCTCGTCAAGGGGGTGGCGTGCCTGAGCGTGACCCGGACTCTCGTCGAACTGGCGCGCGATCCCGGCGTTCCCGAGCGACTGGCGGTTCAGATCCTCGACGGCGCCCTGCGTGATGATCGGACGTCGAAAGCCGAGTTGCTGGCGTGCCTCGACCGGTTTCCCGGCGAACGCCATGTCGCGCGAGCAAGACGTCTCGTCGAAAGCAGCAGGGTAGGAGTCGATTCTCCCCAGGAAACGACAGTGCGGTTGATCCTCGAAGACGGGGATATCCATATCGATGTCGGCATCGAGATCTGTGATGGCGATGGACTCGTGCTCGCGCGCGGGGACCTCGGGATTCGGAAGTTCTTGCTCTGGGGCGAGTACGACGGGTTCGAGCCGCACACCAAGCGGACGGTATTTCGTAGCGATCGGTTGGGTGACCGCTGGCTGCATCGCCGGGGTTGGCACACGATGCGACTCGTCGACGAGGACCTGCAGCGTCCGGAGGCGCTGCGCCGGGAGTGGCGGCAGGCAATCGCCGACGCGCCGGCGCGGATCGCCGCGCTTGATCCGCGTCGTTCCCCGGAGATCGCTGAAGCGCAGCGGCTGATGGGAATCCCGTCTACCGCCGCATGAGGCGCGCCGCTTCGTGAGAGTTGCGTTTTACGGCTCATAACGCAGATCTCATCGGCCAACCGCGTCGACAACGCCATGATCACGCGTCAAGCGGCGGGTGGGACGCGGGGGAGAAGCGGCCGGGCGTGGGTAGGGTCGCGCTCGTGCGGGCACTTCGACGGTTCACCGTGCGGGCGGCGATTCCCGGCGAGCTGGCGACGCTGGCGGAGCTGGTGCTCAACCTGCGCTGGTCGTGGAACCCCGACTGCCTCGACCTCTTCGAGTCGGTGGATCCGGAGACCTGGGAGAGCGTCAACCACGACCCGGTGCGGTTGCTGGGCGAGGTGCCTGCGGACCGCTTTTCGGCATTGGCGAAGGACCGGCGGTTCCTGCGCCGACTGCAAGGCGCGTACGACGACTTGCAGGACTACCTGGGCCAGCCGCGGTGGTACCAAGGACTCAACGACGTCCCGCGGGCGATCGCCTACTTCTCGCCCGAGTTCGGCATCACCGAGGTGTTGCCGCAGTATTCGGGCGGTCTCGGCATCCTCGCCGGCGACCACCTCAAGGCCGCCAGCGACTTGGGGGTGCCGATCATCGGCGTCGGCCTCCTTTATCGCCGCGGCTACTTCAAGCAGAGCCTGAGCCCCGACGGCTGGCAGCAGGAGCGCTACCCGCCACTTGACCCCAATGGCCTGCCGCTGCTCCTTCTCCGCGATGCCGACGACGCGCCCGTGCGAGTCGGCGTCGGCCTGCCGGGCGGCCGCACGCTCAAGGCGCAGGTGTGGAAGGCGCAGGTGGGGCGCGTCCCACTGTTGCTGCTCGACAGTGACGTGGAGGACAACGCACCGGCCGAACGCGATGTCACCGACCGGTTGTATGGCGGTGGCAGCGATCACCGTCTCTTGCAGGAGATGCTGCTGGGCATCGGCGGGGTGCGCGCGATCCGGGAGTTCTGCGCGGTGACGGGTCATCCCGAGCCAGAGGTGTTCCACACCAACGAAGGGCACGCCGGCTTCCTCGGCATCGAGCGCATCCGGGAGCTCACCGAAGAGCAAGGTCTGGAGTTCGACGAGGCGCTCACTGCAGTGCGGGCCGGCACCGTCTTCACGACGCACACACCGGTGCCTGCCGGCATCGACCGTTTCCCGATCGAACTCGTCGAAGGACACTTCGGTGGCGACAACGCCAACAAGGGCGTGCCGGTCGAGCGCATCCTTGCGTTCGGTTCGGAGGAGGACCCGGAGAAGTTCAACATGGCCCACATGGGCCTGCGTCTCGCGCAGCGCGCCAACGGCGTCAGCAAGCTGCACGGTGTTGTCAGCCGCGAGATGTTCGGAAGCCTGTGGCCCGACTTCGACACGACCGATGTGCCGATCGCGAGTGTGACCAACGGCGTGCACGCGCCGACGTGGGTGGCGCGCGAGGTGATGGAACTCGCCGCTCGCGAGATCGGTCCGGAGATCGTCGAGGAGGCGAAAGGCTGGGAGGGCATCGCGAAGGTGCCCGACGACTCGATCTGGGCGACGCGTCGGGCGATGCGGGCCAACCTCGTGCACGAGGTGCGCCGGCGATTGCGCGAGTCGTGGCTGCAGCGCGGCGTCTCCGAGGCCGGTCTCGGCTGGATCGACGAGGCCTTCGACCCCGACGTCTTGACGATCGGCTTCGCCCGCCGGGTCCCGTCGTACAAACGACTCACCTTGATGTTGTCCGACCCGGAGCGGCTGACCCAGATCCTGCTCGACGCCGATCGCCCGGTGCAGCTTGTCATCGCGGGCAAGTCGCACCCGGCCGACGACGGCGGCAAGGCGCTCGTGCAGCAGATGGTGAAGTTCAGTGACGACCCGCTGGTGCGCCACCGCATCGCGTTCCTGCCCGACTACGACATCGGCATGGCGCGCTATCTCTACCACGGTTGCGACGTCTGGCTGAACAACCCGCTGCGACCGCTGGAGGCATGCGGCACCTCTGGCATGAAGAGTGCGCTCAACGGCGGTCTCAACTTGTCCGTCCGCGATGGATGGTGGGACGAGATGTACGACGGGGCCAACGGCTGGGCGATCCCGACCGCAGCCGAAGGCATCGAACCCGAGGTGCGCGACCAGCAGGAAGCCAACGCGCTCTACGACCTCATCGAGAACCAGGTGCGAGGTCGGTTCTACGACGTCGATCGGGAGAAGCTGCCCAGGCGTTGGATCGAGATGGTCCGGCACACCTTGCAGTCGTTAGGGCCGCAGGTGCTCGCCAGCCGAATGGTGCGCGACTACGTCGTCCAGCTCTACGCGCCGGCAGCTCTCTCGTCGAGGGACATGGCTGCGGACGGCTACACCGGCGCCCGCGAGCTGGCGGCGTGGATCGCACGAGTGCGGGCGGCCTGGCCGGGCGTGCGGGTCAGTCACGTCGAGGCAGGCGGCGTCGCGGATGCGCCGGAGCTCGGTCAGGAGCTCGACCTGCGGGCGGTTGTCGTTCTCGGCGACCTGAGTCCCGACGACGTGATCGTGCAGGCGGCGTTCGGCGCGGTCGACGAGCACGACGACATTCATGCACCGGAGCTGATCGAGCTGACGTCGGTCGAAGCGCTTGAGGATCGCGCCGACGGGGTCTGGCGTTACGAAGGCATGGTGCCGCTCGACCGTCGGGGAGCGTTCGGCTACACGGTGCGAGTGTTGCCGCGGCATCCGGGCTTGGCGTCGCCGGCGGAGCTGGCGCTGATCGCGTTGCCGGCCGAAGCGACCGCCTACACGGCGATCTAGCCGCCGGCGCGTCGTTAGCCTGCGCGGAGCACGACGGCTGCGCGGGGTGGCAGCTTGAGATCGGCGCCCGCCTCGAGCGTCTCGCCGTCGACGAGATCAGTGCGAGACGTGTCGATCTCCACGACATAGCCGTCCGCCCAGGGCGGTCCCGGCAACCGGAAGTCGCGCTCTTCATCGCCGGCGTGCAGCACGAGCAGGAACGAGTCGTCGACGATCCGCTCGCCCCGGGGGCCCCTGGTGCGGATGCCGCGTCCGGACAGATACATGCCGATGCTGCGGGCCGAGGGCGCCGACCAGTCGGCGTCGTTCATCTCGACACCGTCGGCGGTGAACCAGGCCAGGTCCTTCACGCCGTCGTCGAGTCGATGCCCCTCGAAGAAGGCGCGCTGGCGGAAGACCGGGTGGCGCTTGCGAATGCTGATGAGCCGACTGACCAGCGCGACCAGGTCAGTTTCCGTCGGCGACCAATCGAGCCATGAGATCTCGTTGTCCTGGCAGTAGGCGTTGTTGTTGCCGCCTTGCGAATGCGCCAGCTCGTCGCCCATGCGCAGCATCGGCACGCCGGTCGAGAGCACGAGCGTCGTGAAGAAGTTGCGCATCTGCCGTGCCCGCAGGGCGGTTACCTCGGGGTCGTCGGTGTCGCCCTCGATCCCGCAGTTCCAGGACCGGTTGTCGGTCGTGCCGTCGTTGTTGCCTTCACCGTTGGCGTCGTTGTGCTTCTGGTCGTAGCAGACCAGGTCGCGAAGAGTGAAGCCGTCGTGGCAAGTGACGAAGTTGATGCTCGCGTAGGGCTTGCGACCATCGTCCTGGTAGAGGTCGCTCGAGCCGGAGAGGCGATAGCCGAGTTCGGCTACGCCCGTCTCCGCCCCGCGCCAGAAGTCGCGGACCGTGTCGCGGAACTTTCCGTTCCACTCGGTCCAAAGCGGTGGGAACTCACCGACGAGGTAGCCACCAGGGCCGAGGTCCCACGGCTCGGCGATGAGCTTGACCCTGGAGAGCACCGGGTCCTGCTGGACGATGTCGAAGAAGGCGGAGAGCTTGTCGACATCGTGGAACGACCGCGCAAGTGCTGACGCGAGATCGAACCGGAAGCCGTCGACATGCATCTCGGTGACCCAGTAACGCAGTGAGTCCATGATCAGCTGGAGCACGTGCGGTTGCTGCGCGTTCAAGGTGTTGCCGGTGCCCGTGTAGTCCAGATAAAGGCGGGGGTCGTCGTCACGCAGCCGGTAGTAGGTGGGGTTGTCGACGCCGCGGAACGACAACGTCGGTCCGGTCTCATTGCCCTCGGCGGTGTGGTTGTAGACCACGTCGAGGATCACTTCGATCCCGGCGGCATGCATGGCGCGCACCATCGCCTTGAACTCGCGCACCTGCTCGCCGCGTGACCCGCTTGACGAGTATCCCGCGTGCGGCGCGAAGAAGCCGAGAGTGTTGTAGCCCCAGTAGTTGGTCAGGCCACGCCGGAGCACGGCCGGCTCACTGACGAAGTGGTGCACCGGCATCAACTCGACCGCGGTGACACCGAGTTTCGTCAGATGCTCGATCGCGGCCGGATGCGCGAGCCCGGCGTAGGTGCCGCGGATCGGCGGAGGCACATCCGGGTGACGAGCCGTGAAGCCCTTGACGTGCAGCTCGTAGATGACGGTGTCGGCCCAGGCGGTGTGCGGCCGGTGATGATCCTCGCCCCAGGGAAACACGTCGTGCACGACGACCGACTTCGGCACGTGCGGCGCGGAGTCACGGTGGTCTTGTAGCAGATCGTCGCGCCCGACCGGATAGCCGAAGATCGCATCGTCGAGGTGGAACCCTCCGTCGAGGGCGCGCGCGTAAGGGTCGACGAGCAGCTTGCTCGGGTTCCAGCGAAAGCCGCGGCGGGCGTCGTACGGTCCGTCGACGCGGAAGCCGTATCGCTGCCGCGGACCGATCCGCGGCAGGTAGCCATGCCACACGTGGTAGGTGACGTCGTGCAGCTCGATCCGCGTCTCGTTTGCCCCATCCGAATCGGAAGAGTCGTCGAACAGACACAGCTCCACCGACTCCGCGGCCGGTGCGAAGAGCGCGAAGTTGGTGCCCTCACCGTCCCAGCTCGCACCCAGCGGAAACGGCGCGCCGGGCCATGGTGTCGGTCCGGTCGGGATGGTCGGCTGTTCGCTCATCGCCCGTCAACCTTGGCATGAACCGGCGGCTACGCTCCGGCGCATGTCTGAGTTCGTCACTCTCGAGGTCGAAGGCGCGGTCGGCACGATCCGACTGGACCGGCCGCCGATGAACGCGTTGAACGCCCAGGTGCAAGAGGAGCTCCGTGCCGCGGCACACGAGGCCGCAGCGCGCGACGACGTCCGCGCGGTCGTGGTCCATGGCGGGCCCAAGGTGTTCGCCGCCGGGGCGGACATCAAGGAGATGGCGGGCATGTCCTACACCGACATGGTCGACCGGGCGGCTGCGCTGCAGTCGGCGTTCACCGCCGTCGCGCGGATCCCCAAGCCGGTCGTGGCCGCCGTCACCGGTTACGCGCTCGGCGGAGGCTGCGAGCTCGCGTTGTGCGCCGACTACCGCGTTGCTGCGGACAGCGCCAGGCTGGGCCAGCCGGAGATCCTCCTCGGCATCATCCCCGGCGCCGGCGGCACGCAGCGCCTCACCCGCCTGGTGGGGCCCAGCCGGGCCAAGGACATCATCTTCACCGGTCGCTTCGTGAAGGCG
>Ga0157369_10010020_pt1 | contig 10824 bp, 6 predicted proteins | sample C25metaG_FD_113461 | JGI IMG/M metagenome (GOLD analysis project Ga0157369, IMG submission 113461) | Corn rhizosphere microbial communities from Kellogg Biological Station, Michigan, USA - C2-5 metaG | ecosystem: Host-associated > Plants > Roots > Rhizosphere > Soil | place: USA: Michigan... | reverse complement strand
TGCTCGCCGAGAGCCGCGGCCTGGAGATGCACGAGCGGCTGCGGTCGGGGCAGCGCGGCCGGTTCACCGTGCCCGAGCTCGTCGAGGCGATGGCGCCGAGCGGGCACATCGCCCTCGGCTGGCCCGAGGCCGGGCACATCGCCGTCGGGAACCTCTGCGACCTCGTCGCGCTCCGCCTCGACACGCTGCGCACCGCCGGTGCCCTGCCCGAACAGGTCCTGCTGGTGGCGGCAGCCGGCGACGTCGACACCGTGGTCTCCGGCGGCCGTCTCGTCGTCAAGGCCGGCCGCCACGTGCTGCTCGAGGCGAACGGCGGTCCCGGCGTTCCGGAACGGCTCGCCCACGCCGTCGCGCGGGCCTGGAACGAGGACTGATCTGCCCAGTCGGGCACTCGCTCTGCCTCCACGGGAAGTCCATGATCCGGTACCTTCTGTGACGTGCCGGTCTACTGCATCCCCGGGTCCTACAAGGTCGTCGGCGCCTCCCCGGACGGCGACTCCGTCCGGTTCTACCCCGACGATGCGACGATCTTCGAGCAGGCCGGGATGCGTGTCCGGCTGAACGCCCACGGCGGGGCCCAGCTGCGCCTCGACGCGATCGACGCGCTCGAGACGCACTACACGCCGCCGCGGAGCAAGCACACGTGGCGCCAGCCGCAAGCCCTCGCCCGGGGTGCCGGCGACGAGCTCCTGACCCACCTCGGGTTCTCGGGCGTCCAGCGCGCCGACGACGGCACGGTCACCGCCGCCACTCCGGACTCCACGCGCGGCTACATCCTCACGCGCTTCGCCGACACCTACGGTCGCGCCGTGTCGTTCGCGTACGCGGGGGATCGTGCAGCGGAGCCGACCGAGGCGTCGGCGCCGGACGCCGACAGCGACGAGCCCGGCGGCGGGCAGCAGGTCTCCGTCGGGGGGCTCCCCACGGTGCACCTCGGCGTCCCCGAGCTGGCCCGCTCGGCCAACTACCACCTGCTCTCGATGGGCCTCGTTTACCCGACGTTCTACTCCAAGCTCTACGTCGACCTGCGCGAGGCCCTCGCGAAGGAGGCCGACAGCGCGCGGCGCGTCCACAAGGGCATCTGGGAGAAGGACGTCACGCACCACGGCTTCGACGTGACGTCTCGCGACCAGCTCGAGACGGAGCTCGTGATCCTGCCGAAGCTGTTCAGGCGCCTCGCCGAGTTCCTCTCCCTCGACGAGACGGGGTCGGCGGCGCTGACCGGCTTCCGCGCCTTCCTCGCCCAGCACGACGACCGGCTGTTCACCGTTCCCGCGGGGCAGTCGACGGGCTTCGACACGCTCGTGAAGGTTCGCAGGCAGCACCTGCGGCTCAGCTTGGCGCCGGAGCACATCGTCTTCGTCGAGAAGTAGCCCTCCCCCGACGATCAAGGAAGAGTCGGGGATCAAGGCACGGCGGACAGCGCCGCCGCCACGACCTCGGCCGCCCGCACGAGACCGTCGTCCGCGACCCAGGGCGCCGGGGCCAGCCGGACGACGGCCCGGGTCGTGTCCACCGCCCGCCCGGCGGGCACCACCCCGGCCCGGACGCCGGCAGCATCGAGCGCGGCCACGACCGCCGTCGCGACGCCGTCCTCGCACGGGTGGATGGTCACGATCGCGCTCGGCTCCTCGACGGGCTCGCCGAGCGGCAGCCCCGCAGCACGTTCGGCGAGGACCTCGCGCAGGCGCCGTCCCTTTCCCGCCAGCGTCGCAGCCACCTGCTCCGGCCCCGCCTCGAGCAGTTCCCCGACGGCCGTCGCCAGGCCCACTCGCCCCGCTACCGGCGCCTCGGGCGCCTCGAACAGGGAGACCGCGGGATCCGCGCGGACGTCGGTCCCGGTGCCGAGATGGCTGTGCAGGGTCGCCGGTGCATCGAGCCGCTCCCACCACGCCGGGTCGACCGCCACGAAGCCGACGCCTCGCGGGCCGTGCAGCCACTTGCGGCTCGTGCCCGCCACCGCCGCCGCTGCGGGCACCGCGGGCACGTGCCCCAGCGACTGGCACACGTCGACGAGCACGGGAACCCCCGCCGCGGCCGTGATCTCGAGCACCTCGCCCACTGGCTGGACCACGCCCCGCTGACTCGCCACGTGGCTCAGCACGACGAGGCCGACGCGCCGCCCACGCAGCGCCGTCTCCACCGTCGCCGGGTCGAGCCGGCCGGTCCCGTCCTCGGCCAGCTCGACGACGTGGATGCCGCGGACCCCGGCCAGCCGCTGGACCGCCAGCCGGTTCGAGAGGAACTCGCTGCGCGGCACGAGGACGGCGTCCCCCGGCTCGAGCGGCCAGGCCTCGACCAGCATCCGCACCGCATCGCTGCCGTTGCCCACGAACTCGACGCGCGCCCCAGGGATGCGGGCGAGGTGTGCCAGCCGGTGACGGGCGGTCTCCAGAGCGGGCGCCGCCTGCCGCGCCGCCTCGTAACCACCGGCCCGCCGCTCCAGCTCCAGGTGAGCGACCATCGCCGCGAGCACGCCCTCGCTGACGATGCTCGCCTTCGCCACGTCGAGCTCGAGGACGTCGATTCCGGCAGGGGTGTGCAACGCCACGCGCCGCATGCTCGCACGCGCTGCTCCCCGCGCGGGTCGGTAGGGTCGCCGGGTGCCGGAGGTCGCCGCTGCGCTCGAGCGGCTCGCAGTGCTGCCCGGCGTCCCCGAGGCGATCGACGAGGCCCGCGAGGCCTGTACCCGGCTGCGTTGGCACCCCGCCCTGCGCCGGCGTGCGGCCGAGGCGCGCGCTGAGGCGGGCGTCCGCGCCGTCCGCGCCTCCGCGGCCCTGGCGGGCGCGCGGCTCCCCGTCGACCTCGTCCGCGACGTCGCCCGCGGCGCTGCCGACTTCCCGCCGGACGCGTCCGGCGGCGCCGCCCTCGGCGTCCTTCGGGCCCACGCGGAGGCCGAGGCACTGGCACCGGGCTGGGAGCGCGCACCGCTGCAGGTGCTCGCCCGCCTGCACGTCGTCGCCGCGGCGGGCCTGATCCCGGACGACGCCCTCGGCCGTCCCCGGCTGGCCGGCGAGGCGCCCGGTGACGGCGCCGACCTCCTGCGTGCCGACGGCAGCCCGCTCCCCGCGGCGGACCCCGCCGAGCTCCCGGGCCGTCTCGGCGCCCTGGCGGACCTGCTCGCCGCGCCCGCGCCCGTGCCGGCCCTCGTCGTCGCCGCCCTCGCCCACGCCGAGATCGCCACGCTGCGCCCGTTCGTCGCGGCCAACGGCGTGGTCGCGCGCGCCGTCTGCCGAGCGCTCGTCGTCGCCCGGGGCCTCGACCCGACGGGCGTCGCGGTCTGGGAGGCCGCGCTCCTCGCCGCCGGGCCGCCCTATCCGTTGGCGCTGGCCGGCTACGCCGGGGGCACCGCGGACGGCGTCCGCACCTGGCTCCTGCTCTTCGCGCGTGCAGTCACCGACGGGGTCGCGGAGGGGCTGGCGGTCGCGGACGCCGTCGTCGCGGGTCGCCTCGGCTGACGGGTCAGGGCGTGGCGGTGCCGTGCACGGCGATCGAGTGCTTGCGGAACGCACGCCGGCCGAGACGCGGGACGAGCACACGGACCGGCAGCGGCGCGGGCGCGAGCATGATCTTCACGACCTCGGGGTCGCCCTCGTACATCATCATCCCGAAGACCAGCGCCATGTCCTTGCGGGGGATGCCGGTGCGGCCCGCCTCGCCGAGCTCGTTCCATTCCTCCGCGGTGATGCACCGTGCCACCAGCGGCAGCACCCGGGTCTCCTCGTCGCCGAGGTGCTCCGCGAGCCCGCCGTACAGCTCGTCGTAGAGGCCCGCGAGCTCGGCGCCCCGCTCCGTCGTCGGGTCCTGCGTCCATTGCGGCCGCAGCACACCGATCCGGGCGAGCAGCACGTCCACCTGCCCGTGCTGGGCCTCCATGAGGCGGACGACCGGAGCTATCTCCTCGGGGACCCGGTCCAGCAGCTTGGGCCACAACAGGTCGTCCTCGCTGGCGTGGTGGTGGTGCAGCACGTCCTCGACGAGGCCCAGGTGGGCCGAGACCACCCCGGCGCGCCGTGCATCGCCGGGGGCGACCCCACGGACGAGACCCGAGGCGAGCCGCAGCTCGCGCCGGAAGAGGGAGTGGACGACGAGCATCTCCCGGGTGTCGGTCAGCTGCTCGTTCTGGGTGCTCGTGCTCATGGCGTCCTCCTGGGGGAACTGATCGAGTGACGCCCACGCTGCCCCCGCCACCTTGTCGTGCGGCTGCACCCCACTTGCATCGGGAGCGTCCTTACCATCCCGGCATGGATCCCGGCCTGCAGGTGTCCGTGCTCGGCGACCTCGAGGTGCTGCGCGACGGCGTCCCCCTGCCGCTGGGCGGCCGCAAGCCGCGGACCCTGCTGGGCCTGCTCGTGGCCGCTCGCGGGCGGACGGTCGGCACCGAACGCCTCGTCGACGAGCTGTGGCGCGACGACCCCCCGCCCAAGGTGCTCACCGCGCTGCAGGTGTACGTCGCCAAGCTCCGCCGGTCGCTCGAGCCGGACCGCGGGCCGCGGGACTCCCCGTCCGTGCTCGTCACGCGGACCTCCGGGTACGCCCTCGTGCTGCCAGACGACGCCGTGGACGCGCGCCGCTTCGAGGACCTGGTCTCCGCCGCCGGCGAGGACCGGCTGGCCGGGGCGATGGCGTTGTGGCGTGGCACCCCGTACGCGGGGCTGCACGACGCGCCGGCCCTCGCGGCCGAGGCCCAGCGGCTCGGGGAGCTACGGCTGCGCGCGATCGAGCAGCTCTGGAGCGCCCGTCTCGACGGCGGCCGGCACGCGGACGCGGTGAGCGCCCTCACCGCGCTCGTCGCCGAGCACCCCGCCCGGGAGCGGCTGTGGGCGATGCTGGTCCTGGCGCTGTACCGCTCCGGGCGGCAGGCCGACGCCCTCGACGCGCTGCGCCGGGTTCGCACCCACCTGGCGGACGAGCTCGGCATCGACCCGAGCGCGCAGTTGCGCGAGCTCGAGACGGCTGTGCTGCGCCAGGACGCGTTCCTGTTGCAGACCTCCGTGCCCGCGGCGGCGCCCTCGTCCCCGCCCTCCGTCGCCACCGCCGTCCCGGCTGTGCTGGCCGGACGGGACGGCGTGCTCGCCCGCGCGTCCGCCGCAGTGGCGCGGACGGCGGCCGGGACCGGCGGCGTCCTGCTCGTGACCGGGGAGCCGGGCATCGGCAAGACGCGGTTCGCCGAGGCGGTCCTGGTCCAGGCCGCCCGGGCCGGCCTCCGTCCGGTCTCGGGCGGGTGGGAGGCCGAAGGCTCGCCGCCGCTGTGGGGCTGGACGACGGCAATCGGCGCGCTCGCGCCGGGAGCAGCGCCCGGCGACGACACGGCGTCGGTCACCTACCGGCTCGCCGACCTCGTCCTGGACCGGCTGGCGGCCGGCCCGGGTTCCTGCCTGGTACTGGACGACGTGCAGTGGGCGGACGCCGACAGCCAGCGGCTCCTGCGCCGGGTGGCCGACCTCGTCCCGTCCGCGCCGGTGCTGGTCGTCGTCCTGTGCCGCGAACCCGGGCCGGAGACCTCGCCACCCACCCTCGCCACCCTCGCCGGGCTGACCCGCCTCGGCGCGGAGCGGATCACCCTCGGCGGGCTCGCCGCCGCCGACGTCCGGCGCCTCGTCGCCGACCTGGTGGGCGCGGACGCCGGCCCGGAGGTCGCCGCCGTGATCCGGAAACGCACCGACGGCAACCCCTTCTACGTCCTCGAGCTCGCCCGCTGGCTCGCCGGGGAGGGTGCCCTGACGAACCCGTCGCACCCGGCATGGCGGGCCGTGCCGCGCGGCGTCCGCGACACCGTCCGGCAGCGGCTCGCGGAGCTCCCGGCCTCGGTCCGGGAGGTGATCGCCGCGGCCGCGGTGCTCGGCCAGAGCGTGGACCTCGACCTGCTGGAGGCCTGGGAGGAGGAGCATCCCGAGCGGCTCGACCAGGCGCTCGACAGCGCCCTCGCGGCGGGCCTGGTCGGCGACGACGCGGGAACCGGGGGCGGGCGGATCAGGTTCGCCCATGCGCTCGTGCGCGACGCCGTCTACAGCGACCTCCCGCCGCTGACCCGCCGCCGCATGCATGCGCGCGCGGCCGCGATCGTGGAGCGATGCCGGGTGGGAAGGCTCGACGAGCACGCGGCGGTGCTCGCCGAGCACTACCGGCTCGCCGGTCTCGCCCACGCCCGCTCCGCCTGGACGTACGCCGAGCGCGCGGCTCGTGCCGCCACGCGAGCCGGGGCGTCGGCGGACGCGGCCGCCTGGCTGGCGTCCGCCGCCGAGTCCCAGTCGGGCGACCCGCTCGCCGCGGGCGTCGAGCGCGAGGCGCTGCTCGTGGAGTGGGGGACGGCGCTGCGCCGGTCCGGCCGGGTCGCCGAGGCGTGGGCACCGCTCTCCGAGGCGGCCGAGACGGCTCTGGGACGCGGCGACGCCGTCGGTGCGGCGCGCGCGCTGCTCGCCGTGACGGAGAACGTGCTGTGGAGCTGGCGCACCGAGCACACCGCCGACGAGGAGGCCGTGGCGCTGTGGCAGCGGGTGCTCGGCGCCTTGCCGACCGCGGAGTCCGGTCTGCGCGCCCGGATCATCGCCGCGCTGTCGGTGGAGGCGATGCACGACCCTCCGGGCGGCCGCTGCGAGGGCTGGGCCGACGAGGCACTCGCGCTGGCGCGCCGGCACCCCGACGACGCCGTCCGGATCGACGTGCTGCAGGTCGTCCTCAACCCGCTGCGCCGTCCCGACCTCCTGCCGCGCCGGGTGGGGGCCGCCGACGAGCTCGTCGCGCTCTGTGTACGCGCCGGTGACGAGCGGGCCCTCGCGTCCGCGCTGTGCAAGCGGGCGCTCAACCACAGTGCCTTCGCCCGGCCCGACGCCGCCCTGGCGGACCTCCAGCGGGCGCTCGTGCTGGCCGAGCGGCACCACCTCGCGCCGGCGCTGATGGTGATCCACCTGGGGACCGCCGTGCTGTTGCAGGCCGCGGGGGAGTGGGACGCCTCCGAGCAGGCGCTCGCCTCGGCTGAGTCCGTGCAGGCGACGATCGCGATGGCCGGCACCGGCATCGGCCTCGGGGTGCGGGCCACGGCGCTCCTCGCCCAGGGGCGCCTCGCCGAGGCGGAGCCGCAGCTCGCGTCGCTGCCCGCCGTGCACCCCTCGCTGCGTGACCTGCACGCCCTGGCGCTCCTGCGGGCCGGCCGGGCGGACGACGCGCGGGCCGCGCTGGGCCCGTGGCACGAGCAGCCGCAGCTGATCTGGGACTACCTGTGGCTCTCGGGTGCCGTCCTGCGTGCCCTGGTCTGGTCCGAACTCGGGGACCCCGACGCCGCGGCGGACCTGCGTGGTCGGCTCGCGCCCTTCGCCGACCGCGTGGCGGACGGCGCCATGGCGGCGTGCTTCCTCGGGTCCGTGCGGCACGCCCTGGCCGCGCTCGCCCTCGCCGCCGGCGATGCGGACGCCGCGGCGCGCGAGGCCCGGGCGGCCCGCGACCTGCACCGCCGGCTGGGCTGGGGCCCCTGGGAGGGGCTGTCGCAGGAGCTGCTCGACCGTGCCGGGGCGCGGTCGGCCCCGCTCGGGCCGGCCTGACTCAGACGGGCACCCGCACGTCGTGGGCAGCCCCCAGCAGGCCGCCCGCCGCGAGCATCCCGCCCGCCGCCAGCATGCCGGCGATCTCGTTCGCGCTGGTGGGCCGCGAGTAGAAGTAGCCCTGCGCACGACGGCAGCCGAGCCCCACCAGCACGTCGCGCTGCTCCTGCGACTCCACGCCCTCGGCGACGACGTCCATCCCGAGCAGCTCGGCGAGCCCGAGCACCAGCGAGACCAGGGCGCGCGCCTGCTCGTCGTCTGTGATCGACGGCAGGAACGAGCGGTCCAGCTTGAGCACGTCGACGGGCATCTGGTGCAGGCGGGCGAGGGTCGCGTACCCGGTCCCGAAGTCGTCCAGGGCCACCCGGAAGCCGTGGTCCTTCACAGCCGCGAGAACGGTCCGGGCGAGGTGCTCGTCGGCGAGCGCCGTCTCGGTCACCTCGATCCGCACCCGTTCGGGTGGTACCCCGTGCCGGGCGCAGCAGTCCGCGAGGTCGTCCGGCAGCCGCGGGGTCAGCGACAGGGCGCTGACGTTCAGCCCGAGCTCCAGCTCGTCGCCGCGGGGCTGACCCCGCCACCGGCCCAGCGCCCGCAAGGACTCCTCCATCACCCAGGCGTCCACCGCCTGGACCGCGCCGACCTCCTCCGCGAGCTGCACGAAGGTGTCGGTCGCCGCGGCGAACCCGCGTGGACGGCGCCAGCGCACCAGCGCCTCGATCCCGGTGAGCCGGCCGTCGGCGAGGGTGACGTCGGGCTGGAACACCACCTCGAGCTCGCCCCGCTCGACCGCTCGGGCCACCTCGCCGGTCAGCCGTGCCCTCTGGGCCGAGCTCGTCACCGAGACGTCGTCCAGGACGACGACGTCGTCGTGCCCCCGCTCGGTGGCAGCCTGCAGCGCGGCCTCGGCCAGCTGCAGCGACTCCCGCGCGGTCCGGTCGGCCTCCAGAGCCGCGACCCCCGCGCACGCCGACACGGTCAGCGTGTCGGCACCGGCGCTCAGCGGAGCCCGCGCCGCCTGCACCATCCGCCCGGCGCGGGCGCGCGCCGCGTCGACGTCCTCCGGCATCAGGACACCGAACTGGTCGTCGCCGACGCGCGCGACCAATGCGACTCCGTTCGCGACGTCGGCCGGCCCGAGGTGCTCACGCAGCCGGGCGGCCGTGACGAGCAGCACGCGCACGGGGTCGAAGCCCAGCAGCACCGCCCGGCGGGTGGCGTCCTCGACGTCGACGAGCACCAGGCTCGCGCGGCGGCCCTCGGCCCGGGTCTGCTCCGCGGTCGCGAGCAGCAGGTCGCGGTTCGGCAGGTCGGTCTCGCGGTCGTGGCTGCGCTCCCAGGCGAGCGCGACCTCGGCGCTGTGCAGGCGCGTGGTCTCCGTGGTCACCGCGAGCGAGCCGCCGTCCGGCAGCGGCGTCACCCGGGTGACGAAGCGGCGCCCCGTGTCGTCGTCCACGCCCCACTCCACGCTCACGGGCACGCCGGCGTCGACGGCGTCCGCGACGGCGGGGACCGCCGACGCCCTGCTGACCAGCTCTGTGACCGCCTCATCGGTGGGGGCCGCGCCGTCCGCCTGCCAGCGGCCCGCCGGGTCGACGCGGGCCACCGCCGCGGGGGATGACTCCACCAGCGCTCGCCACCGCGTGCTCTCCACCTCGGCGCCCTGACGCGCTCGGGCATCGGCCACCATCCCCGCCGTCGCGAAGAGCGCCGCGAGCGCGCCCGCGAACAGCACGAGCTGCAGCCGGAACGACAGCTCCGACTCCCCGAACCGCAGCTCGGCCGCGGCGCCGAGGACCAGGCTGATCGCCGCGAGCACGCTCGCCAGGCGGGTCCGGTCGACGTCGGCGGAACCCCACGCCAGCGGGACGAGGGCAAGGGGGAGGAGCGCGGCCGCACGCATGTCGCCACCCGCGAGGAGCGACGCCGCGGGCAGGACGAGGATCAGCAGGGCCTGCGCGGCGAGCTCCCACCGGCGCCTGGCCGGCACCGTGCGGACGGCCACCGCGCAGCCGAGCTGCGGCCTCGCCAGCAGGACGAAGGCCGGTGTCAGCGTGACGATCGCCGTGCCCGTGCCGACGATGCCGCGAGCCCAGGCGGCGGCGTCCGGCGGGCGCCCGCAAGCGATTCCCAGCAGGATCGCGGCGGTCGCGGCACCGACGGGGGCGAGCACGACCGCCAGACCCAGGAAGCGGGTGAGGAGCAGGTACGGCGAGTCGGTGCGGGCCAGTCGCCGCAGCAGGGTGGCTGCCGCGAGGAGCGCGAGAGTTGTCGCGACGTCCCGCGCCGCCGCCGCCATCGGCGCGGCCGCGTACGTTCCAGGGGTGGTGAGCAGGCCGCCCGTGACGTGCGCGGCGACCACGAGCCCGGCCGCGCGCCATCCGGTCAGCAGCAGCAAGCCGAACGCGAGACCGGCCGGCGGGAACCAGAGCGGGCCCGCAGGCCCCTGCCCGCGATCGCCGGCCACCAGGAACGTCAGGGTGGACAGCACGAAGTAGAGGGCGGCGAGGGCACCGTGTGCCCGGTGCGATGGCTGCTGCGGCGCCGGCGTGCTCGCCGTCATGCGTTGCAGGCTATGGGTGACGGGGCCCTCGGGAGGGCGGTTTGCGAACCCCGGTGCGACGTGAGCGGACCGCTGACCAGGCCAGGGCGGCGGACACTGCCGTGGCTCCGACGGCTACGGCGACCAGGGCGGCGGGGGGCGCGTCCTGCCCCGGCAGGCGCCGGCGCAGCGGTGCGGGCTGGTTGAAGTCGAGGACCGGCCAGCCGCGGACGGCGGCCTCGCGCCGAAGGGCGCGGTCGGGGTTCACCGCGACGGGGTGGCCGACCTCGGAGAGCATCGGGATGTCGGTGACCGAGTCGCTGTAGGCGTAGGAGTCCTCCAGCCGGTAGCCGCGGGCCGCCGCGACTTCACGGATGGCCGCGGCCTTGTGCTCGCCGTACGCGTAGAACGAGACCTCGCCGGTGTAGCGGCCGTCCTCGACGACCATCTGCGTGGCGATCACGTCGTCGGCGCCGAGCATGCCGGCGATGGGCTCGACGAGTTCGGCGCCGCTCGCCGAGACGATCACGACGTCCCGTCCCGCGGCATGGTGGGCGTCGATGAGCACGATCGCCTCCCGGTAGACCGCCGGCTCGATGAGGTCGACGAGGGTCTCGGCGACGATCTCGCGGACCTGCTGCACCTCCCACCCCGCGACCATGGACGAGATGTACTCACGCATCCGCTCCATCTGGTCGTGGTCGGCACCGGCCAGGAGGAACACGACGTGGGCGTATGCCGAGCGCA
>Ga0157369_10010017_pt1 | contig 10827 bp, 12 predicted proteins | sample C25metaG_FD_113461 | JGI IMG/M metagenome (GOLD analysis project Ga0157369, IMG submission 113461) | Corn rhizosphere microbial communities from Kellogg Biological Station, Michigan, USA - C2-5 metaG | ecosystem: Host-associated > Plants > Roots > Rhizosphere > Soil | place: USA: Michigan... | reverse complement strand
TGGAAGATCTTGCCCTTGCCGGCAGCCTCGGCCTTCTGCTCCGAGGAGTTGTAGACCTTCTCGAAGACGCGCGGCACCGACAGGATGAACGTCGGCTTGAAGACGGCGAAGTCGGCCATCAGGTTCTTGATGTCGGCGCTGTGCCCCATGCGCACGCGGTTGTGCACGCAGCCGACCTGGATGATCCGCGCGAACACGTGCGCCAGCGGCAGGAAGAGCAGCGTCGACTTGTCCGGGCCGAACAGCTCGTCCAAGCCCTCGGTCGTGCTCAACGCATCGAAGAGGAAGTTGCGGTGCGTCAGCTCGCAACCCTTGGGCCGCCCTGTCGTGCCGGACGTATAGATGATCGTCGCCACGCTGTCGGCGGTCAGCGTGCGCCGCCGCTGCTCGATGTCATCCTCGCTGACCTTCTTGCCCTGCTGCGCGAGCGCGTCGAGCGACTTGTCGTCGATCCGCCAGACGCTCTTGACCTGCTTGAGGTTGTTGGAGACCTCGTCGTACGACGCCTGGTGCGTGTCCGTCTCCAGGAACACGCCGACCGCGCCGGAGTCGGAGAGGATCCACTCGATCTGCTCCGCACTGCTGGTCTCGTAGATCGGCACCGTCACGCAGCCGGCCGTCCAGATCGCGTAGTCGATGAGCGTCCACTCGTAGCGGGTCGCGCTCATCAGGCCGACGCGGTCGCCCGGCTTGGTGCCGGCGGCGATCAGGCCGGCGGCGAGCGCCTTGACCTCCTCGGCGAACGTCTTGCTGGTGACCGGCTGCCACTGGCCGTCGACCTTGCGGTCGAAGGCGACGTTGTCCGGGAACTCGGCCGCGTTGCCGAAGATGACGTCAGTGAGGTTTGCGTCGGCCGGCACGGCGAAGTTCGCCGGCACTGCGTATTCGGCCACTCAGACTCCTTTGTCGCGAGCCGATTCCGTAACTAACGGTAGCCAAGCGCCGCCCTTGCGGGTAGGGACGCTTGGTTGTGGCCGGCCGCAACGTGCTGGGCCTTGATTGAGCATGCCACCGCCGCTGGGCGGACGGCCCCCGATAGGGCGTTCAGGATCCTGCCCTATCTGCCGAGAAATGAACCGTGACGACCGATCGGTGTCCGGCATGCGGTGCTGCGGTGACGCAGGGCGCGGCTTGGTGCACGCTCTGTTACGCCGACCTCGGCCACGCCTCCGCCGCGGAGGTTGCCGCCACGCCTGACCTTGACGTTCTGCCCGATCTGCTGGCTGCTCCGCCGGTGATCCCGCTCGCCCCTCCGGCCGCACCGCCCGCTCTGGCCGCGGTCCCGCCGCCGGCGCCCGCCGCCCCGATCGCGGCGCCGGTCGCACTCATCGACCCGCTGACCGCCCCCCTTCCCGACTTGTCAGCGGCTACAAGGGCTATAGCCCACTCAGCCGCTGACACGTCCGAGGTGGCGGCGGCGGTGGAGGTCGCCGCGCCGATCGCGCCGACGGCGACGCCCACCTGGCCGTGCACCAGCTGCGGCGCCCGCAACTCCATGGAGCTGGACAACTGCTCCCAGTGCGCCCGGCCGTTCCTGCCGGCCGAGGACACGTTCGGGCTCACGCTGCCCGGTGTCGGCAAGCTGGACAAGCTCGACAAGCCGCAGCGCGCGATGGTGGCGATCGGCGGCATCGCCGTCGTGACCCTGGTCCTCGTCGCGCTGGCGTTCCTGGTCGGTCTCGTCCTCTAGGGTCAGCGGCATGCGGGTGCATGTCGTTTCCGACGTACACGCGCGCGCCGATGCGCTGGCCAAGGCCGGTGACGGTGCCGATGCGTTCATCTGCCTCGGCGACCTGGTGCTCTTCCTCGACTACGACGACCCGTCCGGCGGCATCTTCGCCGACCTGTTCGGTCACGACGCCGCGGTCAAGCTGATCGACCTGCGCACGCAGCGGCGCTTCGACGAGGCGCGCGAGTTCTCCGCCGAGCTGTGGTCGTCGACCGGCCGCGACCGCTTCGAAATCATCGAAGAGGCGATCCGCGGGCAATACGCCGATCTCTTCGCCGCGATGCCGACGCCGGCGTTCATCACCTACGGCAACGTCGACGTGCCGCGGCTCTACGACGACTACATCCGCGACGGCATCACGATCCTCGACGGCAAGACGACGACGATCGGCGACCGCACCTTCGGCTTCGTCGGCGGCGGTTTGCAGACGCCGATGCGCACGCCGTACGAGATCCCCGACGAGGACTACGCCGCCAAGGTCGCCGCGCTCGGTCCGGTCGACGTGCTGTGCGCGCACATCCCGCCCAACGTGCCCGAGCTGCTGTACGACGTCGAGGCCCGGCGCATGGAGCGGGGGAGCGACGCGCTGCTCGAGGCGATCCGCGAGACCCAGCCGGACCTCGTCTTGTTCGGCCACGTGCACAACCCGCTGGTTCGCCGTACGAGGATCGGGCGGACCGAGTGCGTCAACGTCGGGCACTTCCGCGGGCGCGGCACCCCTTATGTCCTGGAGTGGTAATAGGGTCCGCGCATGGCTGACCAGGCGAAGTCGAGCATCACCATCAACGCCCCGAAGTCGAAGGTGATGGCGGTGATTGCCGACTTCCCGTCCTATCCGCAGTGGTCAGACCAGATCAAAAGCGTGAACGTCGACGACGCCGGAAGCGGCGACCGGGCCAAGCAAGTCACCTTCACTCTGGACGCCGGAGTCATCAAGGACGACTACACGCTCGCCTACACCTGGAACGGCGACGAACGCGTCGACTGGACGCTCGTCAAGAGCAAGGTGCTGAAGAGCCAGGACGGCTCCTACATCCTCGAAGACGCCGGCGACGGCACCGAGGTGACCTACAAGCTCACCGTCGACCTCAACATCCCGATGCTCGCGATGCTCAAGCGCCGCGCCGAGAAGATGATCATCGACACTGCGCTGAAAGGCCTCAAGAAGCGCGTCGAGTCGCTCTAACCCGCCCACCACCCCCCACCCCATCTCCACTTCGGTATCGCCTCGACCAAAATCGTGCCCGGTTTGCCGCGTGTCGTGGTCGAGGCGATACCGAAGTCGCGATTGGGGGTGAGGCCAGCCCACCTAATACCCTGCGTCGGTGCGTGTTCTGCTCTTCACCGGCAAGGGCGGCGTCGGCAAGACCACGACGTCGGCCGCGACCGCTGCGCACGCCGCGCGGCGCGGCCTGAAGACGCTCGTCCTCTCCACAGACCCCGCGCACTCGCTCGCTGATGCCCTCGACGTCCCGCTCGGCCCGGAGCCGACCGAGATAGACGTTGGTCTCTTCGGGCAGCAGGTCGACACGCAACGGGCGTTCGAGCACTCCTGGCGCGAGGTGCAGCACTACCTCCGCGAAGTGCTCGAGCAAGGCGGCGTCGACCCGCTCGAGGCCGAAGAGCTGACCGTGCTGCCCGGCGCCGACGAGGTGCTCGCGCTGCTCGAGCTGCGCGCGCAGGCCGAGTCCGGACGCTGGGATGTCGTCGTGGTCGACTGCGCGCCGACCGCGGAAACGCTGCGGCTGCTGGCGTTGCCCGGCGCTCTCGGCTGGTACATGGAACGTGTCTTCCCGCGCGAGCGCCGCGCGGTGCGCACCTTGCGTCCGCTGCTCTCGACCCTTGCCGGCGTGCCCATGCCGCCGGACAAGGTGTTCGCCGCGGTCGAGCGGTTGCATGCCGAGTTGTCGGCGGTGCAGGACCTGCTCACCGACCCGGCCCGATCGTCGGTGCGTGTCGTCCTCACACCGGAGTCGGTCGTGGTCGCCGAGGCCCGGCGCACCCTCACCAGCCTCAGCCTCTACGGCTATCGCGTCGACGGCGTCATCGCCAACCGCGTGTTCCCGTCGACCGGCACCGACCCGTGGATCGGCCAGTGGGTCGCCGCGCAACAGCGCCAGCTCGACGAGGTCGCCACCAGCGTCGGCGCCCTGCCGATCTGGCGCGTCCCCTACCGCCCGGCCGAACCGGTCGGTCTCGACGAGCTGCTCTCGCTCGCCGACGACCTGTACGGCGAGGGCGACGCGCTTGCCCTTGTCGACACACCTGAGCCGATCGCGGTCGAGCGCATCAGCAACGACGAGTTCGTGTTGTCGGTTGCGTTGCCGCACGCCGACAAGCGTGACGTCGACCTCGTCCGCAAGGGTGACGAGCTCGTGCTCACCGTCGGCTCGCATCGCCGAGCGATCGCGCTGCCGAGTGTGCTGCGGCGTTGTCTCGTCGACGGAGCGGCCTTGCGCGACGGGGCGCTGCGGGTGCGCTTCCGCCCCGACCCCGATGTCTGGATGCGGTCATGACCAGTGCAACGGGCATGGGCGCAGCCGGTCCGGTCGGCGAGGAGGCGGCGCGGCTCGTCGAAGCGCTCGGCGACTGGGCGCGCGGCCTCGCCGGTGGAGAGCTTCCGCTCGCGACCGGCAGCGAGGAGTGCACGCTCTGTCCGCTGTGCCAACTTCTTGCGCTGGCCCGACGGGCCAACCCCGAAACGTTCTCGCACCTGGCAGACGCGACGACGTCGTTGATCGCGGCGATGCGCACGGTTGTCGACTCGCATTCGCACGCGCCCGGCGGTCCGAACGGTGGCCGCAACAACGGGGTGCAGCGCATCGACCTCGACGGTGACGGCAGCTAGATGGGGCTTGCGATCGGCATCGACATCGGGGGCACGAAGGTCGCCGCCGGTGTCGTTGACGACGAGGGGCACGTGCTTGCCCGCGCTCGTCGTCGTACGCCGAGCAGCGACCCCGACCACATCGTCGACGTCTGCGTCGAGATCGTGCGACAGCTGCGCACCGACTACGACGCGGGGCCGGTCGGCGTCGGCGCCGCCGGCTACATCGACGCCACCAGGTCGACCGTGTTGTTCTCGCCCAACCTCGCGTGGCGCAACACGCCGTTGCGCGAGCAGATCTCGGCGCGGCTCGGCGGCGACGTCGTCGTCGAGAACGACGCCAACGTCGCCGCGTGGGGCGAGTTCCGATTCGGGGCCGGCGAGCAGCAGGTCGACATGGTCTGCATCACCGTCGGCACCGGCATCGGCTGCGGGCTGATCCTCAGCGGCCAGCTCTACCGCGGCCACTTCGGCATCGCCGGCGAGCCCGGGCACATGCGCGCAGTGCCCGGCGGACGCCTGTGTGGTTGCGGCAACTACGGGTGTCTGGAGCAGTACGCCAGCGGCACGGCGTTGGTGCGGGCGGCTCGCGAGGTCGCGACCGAGCGCCGCGACGATGCCAAGCGGCTGCTGCAGCTGGCCGGCGGCGACATCGAAGCCATCGACGGGCCGTCGGTCACGATGGCCGCGCAAGAAGGCGACCCGGCCGCGATCGACTGCTTCAACGAGGTCGGCCGCTGGTTGGGGCAAGGGCTCGCCGACATCGCCGCGATGCTCGACCCCGGTCGCTTCGTCATCGGCGGCGGCGTCGCCGAGGCGGGTGAGTTGTTGCTGAAGTCGGCCCGCGACTCGTTCAACGCACAGCTGACCGGACGCGGTTATCGCCTGCATGCCGACATCGTTGCTGCGTCGCTCGGATCCGATGCGGGTCTCATCGGCGCGGCCGACCTCGCGCGAGGCGGTTGATGCGAGCCGTTGTCGCCCTCGGCGGCAACGCGCTCAGCCCACCGGGGGGCGACGGCAGTGCCAACGAGATGCGCGCAGCACTGGAGGTCACGAGCGAGACGCTCGCGGATCTCGTCGCACGCGGTGTCGGCCTCGTCATCACACATGGCAACGGTCCGCAGGTCGGCCGGATCCTGCTGCAGCAGGAATACTCCGCCGATCGCGTGCCGCCGATGCCGATGGACGTTTGCGGCGCCGAGAGCCAAGGTCAGATCGGCTACCTGTTGGCGCAGTCGCTGGACAGCGCGTTGCGCCGACGAGGGTTGCCGACCCGCGCGTTGTGTCTGGTGACTCAGGTTGTCGTCGACGGCCGCGACCCAGCCTTTCGACGTCCCACGAAGCCGGTCGGTCCGTCGTACCCACGCCCGGAAGCGCAGCGCATCGCGCATCAGACCGGCTATGTCTTCAAGGTGACGCCGGACAAGACGTGGCGCCGCGTCGTCGCGTCGCCGAAACCGTTGCGCTTCGTCGAAGAGGAACCGCTCTTGCAGATCATCGACGCCGGCCATGTCGTTGTCGCCGCCGGTGGCGGGGGAGTGCCGGTCGTCGAGTACGGCGACGACCTGCGTGGTGTCGAGGCGGTCGTCGACAAAGACCTGACCGCGTCGCGGCTCGCGACATTGGTGCATGCGGACCTGCTGCTGATCCTGACGTCGGTGTCGCGGGTGCAGGTTGGTTATGGCACTGCCGCGGCGCGGCCGCTGGCGCGGCTGCCGGTTGCCGAGGCGCGGCAGCTGTTGCGCGCCGGTGAGTTCCCGCCTGGGTCGATGGGCCCGAAGGTGCAAGCGTGCGTCGACTTCGTGTCGGCAGGTGGCGGTCGCGCGGTGATCGCTGCCTTGACCGATGCGGCGGAAGCGGTTTTCGGCGACGCAGGGACGGAGATCGTTTCCGGATGAGCGAGCTTCGGTTGCTGACCTACAACCTTCACGGCTTGCGTGACGATGCCGACGAAGCCAGCGCGGTGATCCGTCGTTGTGAGCCCGACGTCGTCTGCATCCAGGAAGCGCCTCGGTTCTTGCGCTGGCGTTCCAAGCGAGCCGCAGTCGCGCGCAAAGCAGGGCTCGTCGTCGCGACCGCCAACCGCACGGGCGGTCTGATGCTGATGACGTCGCTCCGAGCCCAGGTCGTGCGCACCGGCTTCTCGCTCTTGCCCAAGTCGCCGAAGCTGCACCAGCGCTCGGTCTGCTGGGCTCAGCTATCCGTCGGTGGGTCGCGCTGGACGATCGCGTCGGTGCACTTCTCGCTCTCCGCCGACGAACGCTTGTCGCATCTCGCTCCGCTCTGGGCGGCTCTTCCGCCGTACGACGAGACCCCGCTGGTGCTGGCCGGCGACATCAACGAGGAGCCGGGCGGGCCGGTCTGGCAAGAGCTCACCGGCCGCTTGGCCGACGCGTGGGCGGCGAGCGGCTCCGGCGACGGCAACACCTACAGCGCCCGCCGCCCGCACAAGCGGATCGACGGCATCTTCGCGAGCCGCGGCGTCGAAGTGGTCAGCTGCCACGCCGTGGCCGACGATCCCGGTGTCGCCGTCGCCAGCGACCACCTCCCAGTCCTCGCGGTGCTGAAGTAATTGCAGCCGAGTAGCCGTCAGTCGCGGTGGTAGGACGGGACGAGCTCCATCGCCAGCTGTTCGAGGAAAAGGCCGATGTCGGTGACGATGCCGACGGCCTGGGCGCTGCCGCGGTCGGCCAGCTTGGTGACGGTGGCCGGGTTGATGTCGACCGCGACCAGCGGCACTGACGCCGGCAGGATGTTGCCGGTTGCGATCGAGTGCAGCATCGTCGCGACCATGATCGCGTAGCCGACGCCGGGCAGCTGGGCGCGCATCGCGCGCTGACCCTCGATCACGTCGGTGTAGACGTCGGGCAACGGCCCGTCGTCGCGCACCGACCCGACGAGCACGAACGGCCGACCGGCCTTGACCAGCGCGTGCATGACACCTGTGGTCAGCACACCGGAGTCGACCGCCGCCTTGATGGACCCGGCGGCGCGGATCTGGTTGATCGCACGGATGTGGTGCTCGTGCCCATGCTCGACGCCGGCCCCGCGGGCCAGGTCGACACCGAGCGAGGTGCCGAAGAGCGCCGACTCGATGTCGTGCGTCGCCAACGCGTTGCCGCTGAAGAGCACGTCGACCCAGCCGCTCTCGACGAGCGCGGCCATCGGCATCGACGCACCGGTGTGCACGACCGCGGGCCCGGCGACCCAGAGGATGCGACCGCCCTCGCCCTTGACCTCGCGCATGCGTTCTGCGATCTGCCGCACGAGCAGCGCTTGCGGCTTCTCGCTGGACACGTTCGACGACATGAACTCGAACTGGTCGCCCAACGCCTTGTGCTCGCGCGGCGGCAGCACGACCTTGATGCCGCCGGCGCCGCACACGATCTGGTCGCCTTCGTTGACGTCACTGACCGGCACCGTGTGCACGCGCCCGTCGACGACGCGTAGGCCGCAGTCCATCTCCGGATGCTCGACCGGCACCCACTGGCCGCCGAGCCGGACGACGGTCTCGAGGTTGGTCGTCGAGTAGAAGTCGTCCGGGAACACTCCGGCCTTCGGTGCCGGCCGGGTCAGCGCCGCGCCGGGGTCGACCTGGTTGACGCCGTGCGTCTGCAGCCGCATGAGCAGGCGCTGCAGGTCGTCGTTGCCGTCGGTGAAGACGATGATGCGCGCGTAGGACTCGTCCTCATGCGTCTTGCCGACGTCGAGCCGCTCGATGGTGTAGTCGCCGCCGTAGTCGAGCACGTCGTCGAGCACCCGGGCCAGCACGCCCGAGTCCATCAGGTGACCGGTGATCTCGACGGTCTCGCTGACCTGCACGGCGCGTACGTTATCGGCCGCAGTCAGACGACCGCGCCGTCATCCCACCCGTCGCCATCGTCCGGCGGGCCCTGCCGCATGTTGTAGACCAGGCTCGCCGCCGCCGCGACGAACACGATGAAGGCCAGGACGTCCATGCCTCGGCCGCCGATGTCGGTGACCATCACGACGATGCAGAGCCCCATCGTCATCAGCGCCGCCCAGGTCGAGGGGCGCAGCTTCGGCAGCGGCGGGGGAGGCGGTGGCACATAGTGCTCGTCCTCCGGCTCGCGGGCGCGCTGCTCCTCGTCGTACGCCGCCTCACGCTCTGCGAGCGTGAGGTTCTCGCGCTCGGGCCACGGCGACTGCATGTGTGTCGGCGAGCTCTGCAGCGAGGCAAGCACCTGTTGCCACGACGACTCGAAGTCGCCTTCGGCGACGGCGTCAGCGGTCTCGGCGTCGACGACTTGCCTGGCGTCGTCGAGTCGCTGGTCGTCGACGAACAACCGGTCCATCGGCCGGTCCGGCACCCGCGACTCCAGCGAGTGGCTGGTCACGTTCTGCGCCGGCACCGCATAAGCAGCGATGCCGCGCTCGCGCAACGACAGCAGCACGTCGTCGACGACGCGCGGGTCGAGATCGCCGATCGGCACGTAGTTGCCCGCGCGCAGACCGTTGTCGCGCGTCCCGTTGTCCCGCGGCCCACCCGGCTGCACGTCGGTCATCCTGTCGACATCGGTGCGTGCGCGCGAACGAAAGCCAAGGATTCGCTGACGATCAGCGGGAAGTCGTTGTCCATCGTCGCGACGTGGTAGCTGTCCTCGAGCACGATCTGCCGTTTGTCCGTCGAGCCGGCCGCTTCCATCAGCCGCGTCGAGTTGGCCGGCTCGACCACGTGGTCGTCGCGGCTGGTGAGCACGAGCAGCGGTTGGGTGATCTGCGCCAGGTCGGCGTTGGCGAGCTTCCAGAGCAGTGCCAGCTGGTAGGCCGCCTTGACCGGCAGCCGGTCATACGCCGGCTCGGTCACGCCCGGCTTCTTGATGTCGTTGCCGACCGGCGGGAACGACGGCACGAACAATCGCACGAGCGGCAGCAGCTTCGCGTCTTTACGGGTCGTGAAGAGCGACGGGTTCACGACGACGACGCCGGAGATGTCGGCGCCACGCTGCTCGGCAAGCCGCAGCACGAGAGTCCCGCCCATCGACAGGCCCATCACGAAGACGTGGTCGCATCGGCTGCGGACTTCGTCGAAGGTCCGTTCGAGTTCGGCGTACCAGTCCTGCCATGACGTGCGATTTGCGTCCTGCCAGGTGGTTCCATGTCCGGGCAAGCGGGGCACCCTGACCGTCAAGCCGGCCTCGGCGAGCCCGGCGCCCCAGTCACGCAAGCTCCCTGGCATGCCGGTCAGTCCGTGACAGAGGACGGCCGCGACGGGGCCGCCGTCGACGGAAAAAGGCTCGGCCTCGGGGCGCAGGCTCACGTGGCCATGGTCGCATGGCCCGAACACCGGTAAAATTCGTAACGAAGTGGTCACTCGGCTGTCACCGGTTGGAGCCATTGCCGGTGCAGGGTGATGTCCCTAGGGTGAGTTGCACGGTCCGGCAGGCTGGTCGAAAGGAGGGGCGCATGGTCTACCACTTTCTGAAGTACGTCGTCCTCGGCCCCATCCTCAAGCTGCTGTTCCGACCGTGGGTGGAAGGCGAGGAGAACCTCCCGTTCGAGGGCCCGGCGATCCTCGCCAGCAACCACCTGTCGTTCTCGGACTCGTTCTTCCTGCCGCTGATGGTGCCGCGCCGGGTGACGTTCCTGGCCAAGGCGGAGTACTTCACCGGCCGGGGCCTCAAGGGGTGGTTCAGCCGGCTGTTCTTCACCTCGATCGGCCAGGTGCCGATCGACCGCAGCGGCGGCCGCGCCAGCGAAGGCGCGCTGCAGAAGGGCCTCGAGATCCTCGGCAAGGGCGACCTGCTGGGGCTCTACCCCGAGGGCACCAGGTCGCCGGACGGCCGGCTCTACCGCGGCAAGACCGGCATCGCGCGCATGGCGCTCGAGGCCGGCGTCCCGGTCATCCCGGTCGCGATGATCAACACCTTCGACATCCAGCCGCCCGGCCAGGTCGTCCCGCGCATCATGCGCGTCGGCATCCGCATCGGCGAGCCGCTCGACTTCAGCCGCTACGCCGGCATGTCCGGCGACCGGTTCGTGCTCCGATCGATCACCGACGAGATCATGTACGAGCTGATGGCGCTGTCCGGCCAGGAGTACGTCGACACCTACGCCACCAAGGCCAAAGAAGACATCGCCGACGCCCGCAAGGCCGCGGCGGAGGCGCTCGTCGCCCACGACGCCACGCTCGTCGGCGCCGGCCGCAAGGCCTCCTAGCCGCTGCCGAGCAATGTGGCATTGCCCCTACCCGGCTAGGGGTGGTGTGGCGTTGCTGGTCCTCCGCTAGGGGCAATGTCACATTGCT
>Ga0157369_10010015_pt1 | contig 10828 bp, 8 predicted proteins | sample C25metaG_FD_113461 | JGI IMG/M metagenome (GOLD analysis project Ga0157369, IMG submission 113461) | Corn rhizosphere microbial communities from Kellogg Biological Station, Michigan, USA - C2-5 metaG | ecosystem: Host-associated > Plants > Roots > Rhizosphere > Soil | place: USA: Michigan... | reverse complement strand
ACGGCCAAACCCAGCAAAATTGCAAGCGTCTCCCGCCACCAATAAATCAAAAAGTAAAAAACACCTTTTTCGAGAAATAAGAGAATAAATTCGCGGCACACTATGGCTACCGTGTAGCTGAAAAACAAAGGAAATGAACCGACCAGTTTCCGCCGGAGCATGACAAACAAGATTACGGTCTGGAGAAAAAGCGGGGTCAGCCAAAGAATTTTGGTGAGTAGGTCGGGGAAAGTCATGGGCGCACTGGCAGATTACTCTCAATCCAGCGGGCCCACAAGAATTAGTTAGATGGGCGCATCCACGCCCGTTACCCGCAGGTTTTCGATGTGCACAAAGGCGAGCCGCCGTCGGCCAGCGACGCGGTTGACATTGCAAAAGTTAACAAAATTGCTGCGACAACTATACGTGTGACCTTTTTCATTTCAGTTTCCCCCTCGATCAAGTGTGAAGTTGCTACTTGCTGGGGAAACACTACCCGCGTTCTGCAGAAGTTGAACACATGTTCGAAAAGCGTGCGATTTCGCGCCCCTGCGCCATGAGCGGTGAATGGGCGATAGTCCGGTTAGTTGTGACCAGGCCTTGATGCCTCATACAAACAAGCAACCGTCGGTAAACCGACGAGCAATGGCTAGGCTGGCTTATTCAGTTGAACAAGGGGTTTAGACCTGCGCGTCAAAGACCACGGGTTTAGTGGACTACCAGTGTTTCGCAAGTTGCGGGCGTCGTCGGAAAAGCGACGGCCATTAGCTGCGTCATGGGTCCAACTCTCGAACGGTATGCTGTGCAGGTGAATCTTGGAGCTCCGAACCCGGGTTCAAACCCGAGGAGCGCGAGTGCATATCTATCGTGAGCGTGGATTTGCTGGCTCTAGAAAAAAAGTAGGAGATGATTCAGGATGGAATCAACTGTTGTGGCCAAAATGATGAACGTCAGCAGGAAGTTAAAAGTCGCCAAGCCTTATGTGGCGCCCAAGCTCCAGCGCCTGAGCTCTGACGCAGCAAAAGGCCTGCTTTTGCGGAATGCCCATACAGACGATTCCGAACTCCGGCAGATGATCGAGAGTGTCGATCATCTCCACGAAGCAAAGGGTTCATGAACCGGTCCGTCCTTCGTCCTCCCTCAACCAGTTCGGCCCCCGCCGGCCGGCGTTGATGGATGAGTGCCTGCGTAGCGGCAACCGATCTGGTTCGCACGCCCCTCGGAAACCCTGCGTTTCAAGCGGAAAACTTTCGATCATGTCTCACGCCGAATTGCGACAGGCTCGATCGTGCAAGACAGATCAGGCAGGTATTGAAACGATCTGGATTGACGGTGTCTGCCGCGTCCTCCCTGACCGGCATACGATACGGGACAAATACTGCCTACTATGTTCCGCCCAGCTTCCTTTACAAAACTCGGATTGGGATTACACCACATGTGTGTCAACTGGTAGCGCTGAGCCAGATCACCGGTTACCGCTTCGGCGACTGGATGAATCTGTACGGATTTGATCTGAGATTGATCCTCCCGCTGCAGCTTGAAGTCCACGCGGAACGCACCGCAATGATCACCCCCGCGCCCGCGTTTTCGGCCCATGTTTTCTCGTGCCTCGAGGGCCATCCAGGGATCGCCAGCTCGGATCGTTATTTGTTTGTCAAAGTCGGCAGTGAAGACAATGTTGTGTATCCAAAACTCTTGTCGGGTAGCGTGGTACGGGTTGACCGGCGTTATTCACCGCAAGTTTCAAGCTGTAAGCGGGTCGAGGAACTGCTCTGGCTGGTGGAGCATCCCGGAGGTCTCGCCTGTTGCCACGTGCAGCGCATCGACAGCGAGCAGATCATACTGCTGCCGAATCGTCCGCCTCTATCGGCATGGCCTCTGCGGCTATCGAAGGAAGCACGGGTTCTGGGTTTGATAGATCTCGAACTACGTCCCCAGCGGGCTCAACAGTTAGGATCTACGTATCATCCGATGAAGGCAGACATGCTGGCCACAATTTCTCGCGGCTGTGACGTCACCAGGCTTTCTACTCTATTACGCAGTTCCCGGGCGCGTAACGGGCTTACCCTCCGGGCAGCCCATCAAAAAACAGCTCAGGTTGCGCAATTGCTACAAAATCCAGACTACCGTATTCCGCTGGGTCTGTTATCGGACTACGAGGCGACCGACCGTTTCCCGCGTCATATCGCCAAAATCATAAGTCTTTGTGTGGTCTACGGGATCGACTTTTGGCAGTTGATGCAGGCGGGAGGAAGCCCGATTAATGAGTCCGGCAAAGCCCCGCTGTTTAGCACGGACTTCAGTATTCCTCATGATTTTGGACTCAGAACACATGGCGTGAACCTGAAGCAGGTGTAAGACATTAAGAGCAGTAATGGTGCCGAAGAAGGGACTCGAACCCCCACACCCTTGCGGGTACATGGACCTGAACCATGCGCGTCTGCCAATTCCGCCACTTCGGCAAGTGAAATAATTCAGCGGTGCGGCCGGGCCGCCTTGAAGGAAGATACTGCGCCATCTATTCTTACAAGGCATGGACTGAGTGTCAAACCTGGCGCCCTTCGATCGGCAGGCGTGGCCAAAGCACTTCCAGCATGAGAGGCATTGACGATGTCTGAGAAGCCCGTCATCAGGGCGAAAGTTGAATCGCAAAAGTCGAAACAGGAAATCCAGAAGATCGTTGTTCGCTTACGTGCTTTGGCCCATGATTTGAGCAACTCGTTGGAGGCGATCATGCAGGTGTCTTATCTGCTGGGCCAAGCGAGGCTCGAAGGCGAAAGCAAACGGTGGGCGCAGTTATTGGAAACATCATCGGAAGAAGCTGCCCGCATTAACCGTGATATCAGAAAACTCCTGCGTTCCATTAGCGACGAATAGGGACTTCGTTTTCTCAGTACACGGATCATCGTGGGACGATTCTCGATCCCTAGTCTAAAATGTTTATCTGACATTACGACTTCAGCAAGGAGAAAGTGACCTCTATGGAACGCAAGGCAAGCGCAGTGTGGAAGGGTGGTCTGAAAGATGGGAAGGGCGAGTTCTCGGCCCCGAGTGGCGTTTTTTCTCATGTTCCGTATTCATTTAAAACTCGCTTTGAAGATGCGCCGGGAACGAACCCGGAAGAGTTGATCGCGGCCGCGCATGCCTCGTGCTTTTCTATGGCATTTTCGGCGCAACTGGGCGGCGCCAATCTCACGCCCGAGAGCATCAACACAACGGCCAATTTGAAACTAGAAAAAGTTGAAGGTGGGTTTGCGATCACTGCAATTCATTTGGACGTGACCGCGAAAGTGCCGAACGCAAGCGATGACGCGTTTCAAAAGGCAGCCGAGAACGCTAAAGCCGGATGCCCGGTATCAAAGGTGCTGAACGCAAAAATTACCATGAGCGCTAAGCTGGAGCGCTAGTCAGTAGAAATCGGAACAGCTGAGATAGTACCCGCACCGTGGACACTTCAGCTTGCAGCGGTGATCAACCAGACGCTCCGAACAATTAGGGCAGATCTGCGAGGGGTCGAGCTTCGGGCGGAGTGGCCCGTCGCTGCCCTCAGTTGCTCGCTGATTGCTCCCAGGTTCCAATATTGCGCACCTTATCAGGTGCGAATCCAACCCGCAAGTATTGGCTGGGATCAGGCTAAGACGATTAAAATCAGCTGTTGACGATAGCATTCAGGCGGATTTTTGAGTCTTATCCCGCATCGAATCATCTATTCAGCTTAGTTTCTGCCTATGTGGATTGTTGCACTAGCCCTACGACGCCCTTATACATTCGTGGTAATGGCCCTGCTGATTTTGATCCTCAGCCCAATTGTCATTGACCGCACACCCACCGACGTTTTTCCGAACATCGACATTCCGGTCATCAGTGTGGTTTGGAATTACAGCGGCCTGTCTCCGCAGGAGATGGCCAACCGCATTACCACTAATACGGAGCGCGGGCTTACCACTCTGGTCAATGATATTGAGCACATCGAGTCCGAGTCGCTGAACGGCATTGCCGTAGTAAAGATTTTTTTTCAGCCGACCGCGAATATTCAAACTGCACTCGCTCAGGTGACGGCCATTTCGCAAACTTCGATCCGGCAATTGCCGCCAGGGGCCACACCACCTCTGATCATTCAATATTCGGCATCGACGGTCCCCATTCTCCAGATCGGCGTCAGCAGCCGCAGTTTTTCTGAGCAGCAACTCAATGACCTGACTCTAAATTTCTTGCGCACCCAACTCATCACCGTCCCCGGTGCAGCGATCCCGTATCCCTACGGAGGCAAGCAGCGCGTTGTGTCCGTAGATCTTGACACCCAGGCAATGCAGGCAAAGCACCTGACCCCAGTGGACGTGGTGAACGCGATAAGCGCACAGAACCTTATTCTGCCCTCCGGAACCGCGAAGATTGGCTCTCTTGAGTATCAGATTGAACTCAACGCCAGCCCACTGAAAGTCGCCGAACTGAATGACATTCCAATCAGAACGGTGAATGGCGTCACCATTTACGTTCGCGACGTTGCCCATGTGCGCGACGGATTCACTCCGCAGACCAATATCGTCCGCCAGGACGGTACGCGCGGGACGCTGTTGAGTATTCTGAAGAACGGAAACGCATCGACCACCAGCGTGGTGAAGGCGGTACAGGAGATGCTTCCGCGAATTGAGCAAACACTGCCGACCGGGCTGAATGTGAAGCAGTTATTCGATCAGTCGTTGTTTGTACGGGCCGCGATCCAAGGCGTGTTGCGGGAGGCTGTGATTGCCGCCTGCCTTACCGCGGCAATGATTTTGCTGTTCCTGGGAAATTGGCGCAGCACGCTGATCATTGCAACGTCAATCCCGCTTTCGATTTTGACTTCGGTGCTTGTTCTTAGCGCATTGGGTGAAACCTTCAACATTATGACGCTCGGAGGACTGGCGCTCGCGGTCGGAATCCTGGTAGACGATGCCACGGTCGAGATCGAGAACATTCAGCGCAATTTGCACATGGGAAAAGAACTGAAGCAGGCAATTCTCGACGGCGCGCAGCAGATCGCGGTGCCGGCCTTCGTTTCGACTCTGTCAATTTGCATCGTTTTCGTGCCCATGTTTTTTCTGACCGGGGTGGCGCGATACCTGTTTGTCCCGCTGGCGGAGGCGGTGGTCTTCGCCATGCTGGCTTCCTACCTGCTATCGCGAACGTTAGTGCCCACAATGGCGATGTATCTGATGACCCATCATGAGCACGATTCGGAAAAGCCCAAGACCAGCAAACTTGGACACTTTCAAGAGCGGTTCGAACGCTGGTTCGAAAATCTGCGGGACTCATACCGCAACTTGATGGAATCGGTTATGCACCACCGGGCCGCATTTGTTGTGATTTTTCTGGGATTCTGCGTCGCCTCAGGCGCGCTTGTTTTTTTTCTTGGGCGCGATTTCTTTCCCAGCGTGGATGCAGGGCAATTTCGGTTACATGTGCGTGGCCGCGCCGGCCTGAGAATTGAAGAGACTGCTCGACTGGTTGATCAGGTGGAACAGGAGATTCGGCGGGAGTTGCCGCAAAAAGAAATCAGCACAGTCCTGGATAATATCGGACTGCCTTACAGCGGAATTAACACAAGTTACAGCAACAGTGGCACGATTGGAACGTCCGACGCCGAGGTGCTGGTCTCTTTGAGCAAAGATCATCGCCCCACCGAGCGATACATTCATCAATTACGGGAGACACTGCCAGGCAAGTTTCCGGGAGTGGAATTTTTCTTCCAACCCGCGGACATTGTGAGCCAAATCCTAAATTTCGGTTTGCCTGCTCCGGTTGACATTCAACTTGTGGGCAAGGACTATCAGGAAAACTACTTTACGGCGCAGCAGATCGCCAACCAAATGCGCCATATTCCGGGCGCGGTTGATGTTCACGTTCAGCAGATGATGGATTTGCCGACGTTGCATCTTGACGTTGACCGGGTTCGAGCGCAGCAAGTCGGCATCTCCGAAAGAGACGTGGCCCAGAATCTGCTGGTCTCGCTGAGTTCAAGTTTCCAGACCGCACCTTCCTTCTGGCTGAATCCCACGACTGGGGTCAGTTATAACGTCGCGGTCATGAGCCCGCAGTATCGCGTCGATTCGATGCAGGCCTTGATGAACACGCCTGTCAGCAACGGCACTGCTTCGCCGCAGGTGCTGGCCAATCTGGCGGCGGTGACCCCCGAAGTAAGGCCTGCTGTTGTCAATCACTACAACGTGACGCCGGTGGTGGACGTTTACGCCAGCGTCGATGGACGCGACTTGGGCGGGGTAGCGAACGATATAGAGAAGGTAGTGGCTCCGTTTCGCAAACACTTGCCCCGCGGCACAGACTTGGAAGTTCGTGGGCAAGTCGAAACCATGCAATCCTCTTTCAATGGTTTGCTGTTCGGGTTAGTGATGTCGGTAGTCCTGGTGTATCTGCTGATCGTCGTGAACTTCCAATCGTGGCTGGATCCGTTCATCATCATTACCGCACTACCGGGCGCGTTGGCGGGAATCTTGTGGATGTTATTTGTGACCCACACTACCTTAAGCGTTCCGGCCTTGACCGGCGCGGTTATGTGCATTGGGGTGGCCACCGCCAACAGTATTTTGATGATCTCCTTTGCCCGCGAGAGAATGGATGAGGGCTTGGATCCCATCAAGGCTGCTATTGAATCCGGTTACACCCGTATGCGGCCGGTGGTCATGACGGCTTTGGCCATGATCATCGGGATGGTGCCGCTGGCTATGGGATTGGGTGAGGGTGGCGAGCAGAATGCGCCGCTGGGACGTGCGGTGATCGGCGGCCTACTTTTCGCAACGGTGGCAACTCTGTTTTTTGTCCCGGTGGTGTTCAGCATATTCCATGGGCGCCGGCTGAAGCGCGCATCTTCCGCGCAGCGGCGAACGTCTTAATAGAGGCAGGTAGATCAAGGAGCCGGATGGACCAGCAACTACTGGAAGTGGATGAACGAGAGCGGCAGCAACAGCAGGAGCGTCACCGGCAGACCCGGCGAAAAGGCTATCTGCTGGCCGCGGTGCTCGGATTCATCTTTGTGGTCATCGCCGTTGTAGGTATCAGCATGAGGCTCTCAGAGAGCCGGGCACTGGCGAAGGAAACCGAGGAGATAGCCGTCCCCACTGTCGAGGTGGTTCATCCATCAACCGAGCCGCCGCAATCGGAATTGCAATTGCCGTCCACTTTGCAGGCATACATCGAAGCCCCGATTTACGCTCGCACTACCGGTTACTTGCGGCGCTGGTACAAAGATATAGGCAGCAAAGTAACCAAGGGCGAGCTGCTGGCCGATATCGAAACCCCGGAAGTTGATCAGGAACTGCTGCAATCGCGAGCTGCACGTGATCAGGCTGCAGCCCAGCTTAAATTGGCGCAGAGTTCAGCCAAACGATGGGAGAACCTGCAAAAGATGGATGCGGTCTCTCAACAGGAGACCGATGAGCGCTCCACCCCGCATATCCCCGCTCAGGCACACCCCACTCCCCCACCCCCCCACGCCCGCCCCCCCCCGCCACTGGCGCCTCTTCCACCCCCTCCCCCCCCATCCTCCGGCGTGATCACTACTCGCAATACCGATGTTGGGTCGCTGGTCAATGCCGGCAACGGAGGCCCAACCCAGCAATTATTTGTAATCGCACAGATCGATCCCATTCGTATTTACGTGAACGTGCCTGAGGTGGATTCGTCGTCAATTCATAAGGGCGTGAAGGTAGACATCGAGGTGCCCGCTCTGGTCGGCCAGCATTTCACCGGCAGCGTAGTGCGCACTGCGGACGCGATTGATCCCGCTACTCGCACCCTGAACACTGAAATTGATGTGCCTAATCCCAAAGGGCAGTTGTTGCCTGGATCTTATGCTCAAGTGCATCTTGCGCTAAAACAGCAGGTGCAGAGGCTTACCGTTCCGTCGAACGCGTTATTGTTCCGCGCCGAAGGGCCGCGGGCAGCGGTAGTTGGGGCGGAGAGCAAGGTCCAGCTCAGGCCGGTTGCGATAGGCAGAGACTTTGGGAATACGGTCGAGATAATCAGCGGCCTTGGACCGTCAGATGCAGTGGTAATAAGCCCCAGTGATTCTTTAGAAAATGGCGAAGTGGTGCGGGTTGCGCAAGGAGGCAAACAGCAGTGAAGTTCCGCGCCGTCTTCGTGCTCCTTCTTTGCGTCCCTGCCTTTGCTAAAGGTCCCAAGTATCAGAAACCGAGTGTATCCACCCCACAAAACTGGCAGACCCCGGCACCCTGGCAAGAGGCTTTGCCGCTCGATTCACTGCCCAAAGGGATGTGGTGGGCATTCTTCGGAGATGCCGAGCTCAATCAATACGAGCAGCGGGCGATGGCGAGCAACCAGACACTCCAAGCTGCGGTGGCGCGGCTGAGTGAAGCTCGGGCTTCCGCGCGTGTCACGGCAGCCGGTTTGTATCCTGAACTGGATGCAGGAGAGAGAGCGATCCGGGAGAGGCTCTCGGGGAACCGGCCGGTAAATGGAGCGCTGGCTCGACCGGTCCCCGTAACCCAGAATGAGTTCACCCTTCCCTTCACCCTGAACTATGAGGTCGATCTTTTTGGGCGGGTCCGGCATACCGTTGAAGCTGCGAATGCTCAATTGCAAGCGTCCGCCGCAGATCTCGAAAATGTGCGCCTGCTTGTCAGCTCAGAGCTGGCGGCGGACTATTTTCAGTTGCGCGAACTGGATTCCGAGATCGCCGTGGTTCAGAAGGCGATCACTTATCAGCAGCAAGCTCTGACGCTGGTAAATAATCGGCACACCGGCGGCGCAGCTTCTGGATTAGAGGTCGCCCAGCAGCAGGTCGTGCTGGATTCGTCGATGACGCAATTGTCACTGCTGCAGCAGCAGCGGGCGCAATTTCAGCACGCGTTAGCCATGCTGCAAGGGCTGGCTCCTGCGGAGTTCATTGCGCCAGTGCGCGGGCTTGAGTCGGAGCCCCCAAAGTTACCGCTGATTCTGCCTTCTGAGTTGCTGCAGCGGCGACCAGACGTGGCAATCGCCGAACGCCAGACTGCGGCAGCAAATGCTCGCATTGGAGTAGCCCGGGGGGCGCTTTACCCCAGTATTTCACTTGGCGGCAGCAGCGGCTTGGACAGTGTGGCTATCGGTGCATTGCTAAATGCGCCTAGCTTCTTCTGGTCTTTAGGCTTATCGGCTCTGGAACCTGTGATCGCAGGCGGACGCAATCGCGCCCAGTTGGATTTCGCACGAGGCGGGTATCAGGAGGCGGTGGCAAACTATCGCGAAACCGCCCTCACAGCCTTCCAGCAGGTCGAGGACGCGCTCTCAGGCCTGACCATTTTGGGGGCAGCGTATGCATCCCAGCGGCGCGCGGTGTCTGACGCAGAACGTGCCCTCCAACTGGCGAATGCGCGCTATACAGGAGGGCTGGTCACCTACCTGGATGTCATTACGGCGCAAGAGCAGGCGCTCTCGAATGAGCGGGAAGAAACACAACTGTTGGGCCAGAGAATGACGACCTCCGTTTTGCTGGTAAAAGCGCTGGGCGGGGGTTGGGACAGTTCGAGTATTACTGCAGTAGGTGTCAAGCCTAGTCTGAAGCAGGCGGTCCAGCAATAGCTGAACTGGCGATTGCCCATTTTTCATGTTAAAGAACAAAAACGACGGGCAAGGACGCCCGTCGTTCCATAACAATATTCTTTAAAAACTGACGGGCGAAACGACCGCCGCCCAAAACACGATTTTGATTCCGCTTAGAACCCCGGCATGAACGAATAACCGATCGAAACGGCGAAGCGGGAAACGTTCGCGCCATTGAACTCCACATTATTGTGGACAACGTAATAGTGGATTTCGGGCCGAATGAAGGCATTTCCCCAAAAGTAGTAACGAAGGTCGGCGCCGATGTGTCCGGCAAAGTGATTGCTGCTCTGGTAGTTGGTGCAGGAAGTAAAACCGCAGGTGAAATACGGGGTGTAGAAGCGCAGATCTTCTCCGCCGATTCCTGCCATTAAATCGCCCCCAAACTTCTTGCCGAATTTGCTGCCGTAAACTGCGTCAAAATCATAAAAGATCGGACGATAGGGAGCCTGGAAGAAGCCACCGTTACCGCCAGCGGTGTAGATGGCCTGATGTGCTCGCCAAGCAACCTCGCCACCGAAGCCGAGATGATGCTTCAAAATAAAGAAACCGCTGAAGCTGGGGTACAGCCCTCCGCTGACTGAAGGGAAGATATTGCCGTTGCTGTCGGTCGATACGCTCGGCGCCTTAACCGTGCCGAACCCGAACGCTCCGTGAAATTCCTGAGCCTGCGCGCCGAGCGCGAACAAGAGTGCCACTGCGAAAACACCAATTGCTGATAGTTTTTTCAAGAGGATCTCCTACTCAAATTTTTGACCCATTGGTTGATACCTAACCCAGAAATTGAATTATAGTTCCGGCCTACGCAGGAACAGATACCAACTGGGAAACGCTCTGAGTTCTTACTTAAGCTTCGATGCGGCGAATGGGAGATTTGTTACAGTTTGAACGACAGGTTAGGCCAACGGCGAAGAAGGTTCACCCAGAGCCCGGAATCATCTTTTCTGGATTGCAAACCTGTTTAGCCTCTTACGCTGATTTTCGAAAACGACAGGATGGCGGTACCCGGGCGTGGCATCCCCATCCAGGTGGCGGGCCGGAAGGTGGTCAGGATCAGCATGTTCCTTAATTCGTGGATGTCTTTTGGATTCTGCGAACCGGCGATAATTCGATAATCCTGCACCCGTCCATTCGCGTCAATGTACGCCTGGATCACTAGCGAGTCCTCACTGGCCACGCCCATGCTGAATCCGAAACCGCTGGGCTGCAATTCAGGGTCAGTGGAGAACATCAAGGGTACATCCGAAGCGTT
>Ga0157369_10010013_pt1 | contig 10828 bp, 11 predicted proteins | sample C25metaG_FD_113461 | JGI IMG/M metagenome (GOLD analysis project Ga0157369, IMG submission 113461) | Corn rhizosphere microbial communities from Kellogg Biological Station, Michigan, USA - C2-5 metaG | ecosystem: Host-associated > Plants > Roots > Rhizosphere > Soil | place: USA: Michigan... | reverse complement strand
GCGACGTGCGGCCAGCGGCGAGAGCAGTCGCGGAGCCCGGCTCCGCCGGGCGGGAGCGGCTGCACCCGATGACGCCACTAGCGCCTCCGGCTCGTCGCTGGGCGTGCGGCGCCGGAGGGGACAGTGCGCGAGCACGGCCCCGGAGAGCGACGTGCGGCCAGCGGCGAGAGCAGTCGCGGAGCCCGGCTCCGCCGGGCGGGAGCGGCTGCGCCCGGTGGCGCTAGAGGAGCTAGACGGCTTTGACGACTTTGTTGCCCTTGAGGCAACGAGTGCAGACGTACGCCCGCTTCGGGGAGCCGTCGAGCAGGACGCGCACGCGCTGCAGGTTCGGGTCGAACCGCCGCTTCGTGGCGACCATCGAATGGGAGCGGTGGTTGCCGAAGGCCGGCTTCTTCCCACAGATTGCGCAGATCTTGCTCATCGCGGCGTGGAGTGTAGCGGCTACGCTCGCGCGCTTGCCCGCAGCCGGGCGAACAGGTCGGCCATTTCGAGCGCGGAGCGCGCCGCGTCGGCACCCTTGTCGATTCGCGCCTCGGCTTGCTCGACGTTCTCGACGGTCAGAACCCCGAACGCGACCGGGACGCCCGTCTCGATTGCGGCGAGCTGCAGGCCCGACGCGCACTCTCCGGCGACGTAGTCGAAGTGCGGCGTTTCGCCGCGCACCACCGCGCCGAGCGCAACGATGCACGCGTAGCGGCGCGTCTTGGCCAGAGCCATGGCCGCGAGCGGCAGCTCGAACGCCCCGGGCACCGGCATGACCGTGATCCCGTCCTGGGCGACGCCTGCCTCGGTCAGCGCGTCGATCGCGCTCTTCAGCATCTGCGTTGTGACGCCGCCGTTGAAGCGCGAGACGACGATCCCGACCGAGCGCCGGTTCCCAAGCGGGGTCCCCTCGAGCACGGTGTAGCCCTCCGGAACCTCGATCTCGCCGCGCACGTGCTCCACGCTCACGTCCGCGGGCGACTCTTCGATCACCGCGGCCGACTCGGCCGCAGGCCAGCCGGCGAAGGGATCGGGCGGAGCGGCACCGTTCTCCTCCTGAGTGAGCTCGGGCTGCAGGCTCGCGGCGCGGTCGTCAGTGTCGCTCAAGTCGGCATCGCTCACATCAGGATCGTTCGCATCGCGGTCGTCGATCTCGCTCACGGGGTCTCCGGTTCGTAGTCGAGGTTCTTGAGGTCTTGGTGGTGCAGTCGGTGGCCGAGCTTATCCCGCTTGGTCGTCAGGTACCGGGCGTTCTCCTTCTGCGGAGCAACCTCGATCGGGACCTGCTCGACGACCGTCAGGCCGAAGCCGTCGATCCCGGTCAGCTTCTTCGGGTTGTTCGTGAGGATGCGCAAGGTCGTCAGTCCGAGGTCGGAGAGGATCTGGTTGCCGATGCCGTAGTCGCGCGCATCGGCGGGGAAGCCGAGCTCGAGGTTCGCCTCGACCGTGTCGAAGCCCTGCTCCTGGAGCTCGTAGGCGCGCAGCTTGTTCAAGAGGCCGATGCCGCGCCCCTCTTGCGCCATGTAGAGGAGCACGCCTATTCCCTCGTCCTCGATCTGCGCCAGCGCCTGCTCGAGCTGCTCGCCACAGTCGCAGCGCAGCGAATGGAAGACGTCGCCTGTGAGGCATTCGGAGTGGACACGCACGAGCACGTTCTCGGCGCCGTCGACGGCTCCCTTCACGAGCGCGACGTGTGTCTTGCCCGTCAGCGTCTCGCGAAACGCGACGGCGGTGAACTCCCCGAATTCGGTCGGCAGGCGCACCTCCGCTCCTCGCTCCACGAGCTTCTCGGTGCGGCGGCGATGTTCGACCAGGTCAGCGACCGTGATCATCTTGAGGCCATGCCGTTCGCAGTACGGGATCAGGTCGGAGACACGCGCCATCGTTCCGTCGTCGTTCATCACCTCACAGACGACGCCCGACGGGGTGAGCCCGGCGAGGCGCGCCAGGTCGACCGCCGCCTCGGTCTGGCCGATGCGCTCCAGCACGCCGCCCGGCTTTGCGCGAAGCGGAAAGACGTGCCCCGGTTGCACCAGGTCATGCGCTGTCGAATCGGGGTGAATCGCAACCTGGATCGTCCGGCTCCGGTCGGCGGCCGAGATGCCGGTCGTGACCCCTGCTCGGGCCTCGACCGAGACCGTGAACGCTGTTCCGAGCGGGGCCTCGTTGTGGTCGGTCATCGGGCGCAGGCCGAGCACGTCGGCGCGCTCCTCGGTGAGGCAGAGGCAGATCAGTCCGCGCGCGTGCGTCGCCATGAAGTTGATCGCATCCGGCGTCGCGAACTGCGACGCGACCACGAGGTCGCCCTCGTTCTCGCGATCGGGATCGTCGACGACGACCACCATGCGGCCCTCGCGAATCTCCTCGATCGCCGCCTCGATCGTTGCGAACGGCGTGGTCACAGCCATAGGTGAACGTTAGCGGGGGAGCAGCTTCTCGACGTACTTGGCCAGAACATCGACCTCGAGATTCACCGTTCTCCGGGGCTCGAGCTCGCCCAGGGTGGTGTGCTGGAGGGTGTGCGGGATCAGCGCCACCGCGAACCCGGCCGTGTCCACACCCGCGACCGTGAGGCTCGTTCCCTGCACCGTGATCGAGCCCTTCTCGACGACGTAGCGGAGCAGTCCGGCCGGTGCGTCGAACCAGACGCGCTGCCCGTCGCCCTCCGTCTCGACGCTGCGCACGGAGCCGACGCCGTCGACGTGGCCCTGCACGTAGTGGCCGCCGAGCGGCTCGCCGGCGCGAAGCGCCGGCTCCAGGTTGACCCTCGACCCGGCATCGAGGGTTCCGAGCGCCGACCGGTCGAGCGTTTCGCGCACCGCGTCGAAGGCCAGGGTGCTCCCGGCGGCCGAGACCACAGTCAGGCAAACCCCGTCGACCGAGATCGAGTCGCCCAGCTGCGCGCCCGTCGCCGTCGCGGGCGCCTCGACCGTCAGCCGCGCGCCGTCCTCCCCGCCTTCGAAGGAGACGACACGGCCCACCTCGCGGATCAGACCCGTGAACACGACACCACCCCCTGCGTGAGACCGCCGGGTGTCAGACACCGCTCTTGTGTCTGGTCTGACCCCGGAAGAGCCGGCCCTGTCACGAGTGGGTCACTCACCGTAGACGAGCGTCTCGACGGACTCGCGCACCAGCACCTCCAGCCGGCCCCGCTCGCCGGGCGCGACGATCGCCAGCTCGGCCAGCAGCTCGTCGACTGCCGCGCGGCCGCCGGGCGCGAGCTCGTCCGTGCCGATCGCGAGGATCTCGTGGCGCAGCTCGTCGTTGCCGATCTGCCGGGTCAGCCAGTGGCTCAGGTGCGTGACGAGGCGGTCGTCTGCACGCGTATCAGGGCTCGTGGACATACGCTTCGAGAAGCACGTCGTCGCCCACGCGCTCCGAGCGGAGGTGCGACAGGGTGCGGGCGGAGGGTAGCGGAGCGAGGAATGGCTCCCCTGCGCCGGCCAGCTTCGGGGCGATGAAGACGAGCAGCTTGTCGACGAGGTCGGCCTCGAGAAACGCGGTCGCGAGGGTGGGCCCGCCTTCGAGCAGCAGCGACTGCACGCCGTCGGCGCCGAGCGCACGGAGCTCGTCGCCGAGCCGGCCCGGCCGGAGCTCCAGGTCGAGGCCGGACGGGAGCGGCCCGCGTGAGAACACCAATCGGCGTGGCTGCCCGCGCGGCGTGTCGACGTCGCGGACGTCCAGACGCGGCCGGTCGGCGCGCGCCGTGCCGCCGCCGACGGCGACGGCATCCACCGAGGCACGTAGCTCGTGCACGCGGCGGCGGCTCGCCTCCCCCGTCACCCACCGTCCGCCGGGGAACGTGACCCGGCCGTCAAGCGTGACGGCGGCCTTGTAGGTCACGAACGGACGCCCTGTGGCCACCCATGTCCTCCAGGCCTCGTTCTGGACGCGTGCCTCACGAACGTCGACGAACTCGACGTCGACCCCCGCCGCCCGCAACCGCTGTTCGCCGCCCGCCGCCTCCGGATTCGGGTCCTGCGAGCCGAACACGACACGTTCCACCCCATGTTCGACGATCGCGTCCGTGCACGGCGGCGTCGTCCCGTGGTGGGAGCACGGCTCGAGGGTGACGTACATCGTGGCGCCGCGCGCACGGTCGCCGGCCGCGTCGAGCGCGACCAGCTCGGCGTGCCGGCCACCCTGCTCGGTCGCTCCTTCCCCGACGACCTCGCCGTCACGAACGACGACGGCGCCGACCGTCGGCTTCGGATAGGCCCGGCCCTGCGCCGCTGCCGCGAGCTCCAAGGCCCTCGCCAGCGTCATGCAAGCGCTTGCACGAGGCGGCGGTAGGCACGCGGCAGGTCCTCGCGACCGAAGATCGCGGTCGCCGCCACGAGCAGCGTCGCGCCTGCGTCGTACAGCTCCTTCACGTTGTCCATGCCGACACCGCCGTCGACCTGAATTCGCACACCACCGGGCAGTGCAGCCCGGAGCCGACGGACGCGACCCAACGTCTCCTCCTGGAACGGCTGGCCCGAGTACCCCGGCTGAATCGACATGCAGAGTGCGACGTCGGCGTCGCCCGCAACGGCTGCGACGTCCTCCGGCTCCGTCCCGGGGTTGAAGGCAACTCCAACCTGCAGCTCGAGCGCGCGTGCCGCCGCGATCGCCGCCGCGACGTCGTCGACCGCCTCGTAGTGGAACGTGACGCTGTCGCCCCCGGCGGCAGCAACGGGCTCGAAGTACTTCACCGGATTCTCGACCATCAGGTGCACGTCGATCGCACCGCGGTAGCGGTGGATCAGCGGCGAGATCGACTGGAGAACGATCGGGCCCATGGTGATCGGCTCGACGAAGTGCCCGTCGCCGATGTCGAAGTGGAAGATCCGGCAGTCGGCCCGCAGCAGGGCCTCGACCTGCGAGCCGAGGTTCGCGAAGTCTGCCCCGTAGAGGGACGGCTCGATCTCGACGGTGCGAATCCAGTCACGCCAGGCCACGAGGCGATCCTACGGCTTGCGGAGGCGGGCGATGAAGAAGCCGCTCGTCCGGTCGCGGTGTGGGAGCGTCAGCAGGAATTCGGGCCGGGCCGGGTGCGCGTATTGCGGCCACTCGCCGTCGAGCCGCTCGATCTCGAGGCCGGAGGCGTCGACGATCGCCTCGTTCTCGTCGGCGTTCAGGGTGCAGACCGAGTAGACAATCGTTCCGCCCGGCTTCGTGCGCTCGGCAGCCGCGAGCAGAAGCTCGAGCTGCAACTCCGGCAGCGGCTTCGCCCGCCAGCGGAGGTCGGGGCGGCGCGCGAGCACCCCGAGCCCCGAGCAGGGAGCGTCGACGAGCGCCCGGTCGAACCCGCTCTCGGTGAGCTCGCGCACGTCGGCGACGACCACGCGCACGTTCGGCGGCATCTGCTTCGCCATCGCCTGCGCACGGCCCGGGTGCACCTCGACGGCTGTGACCTCGCCCGCAAGCATCAGCGTCTTGCCGCCCGGGGCCGCGCAGGCGTCGAGCACACGCTCGCCCTCCTGCGAGCCGACGACGAGCGCAGCCAGCTGCGAGGCACGGCTCATCGGCCGCATCCGTGAGACATCCGCACGCTCGACGACATAGGCCCCGGGAACATCGGTCGGCTCGCCGACAGGCTCGGCCGCGCGCACCTCGAGCTGCGGCGGCTCGTTCTGGGCCCGCATCAGATCGACCGCCGTCTTCCCGCCGAAGTCTCGCTCCCAGACCTCCGCGATCCAGTCGGGATACGAGTGCTTGAGCGCCCCTTCCGGCAGCGACGCGACGAGGCCGTTGAAACCGTGCTGGAGCCGCCGCATGACGGCGTTCGTGAACGGGACGGCGCGTTCGCGTCCGGCCATGCGGACGAGTTCGACGGCATCGTCGACGACGGCGTGCACCGCCTGGTCGGTCCAGGCGAGCTGGTAGGCGCCAAGACGCAGGGCGGCCAGCACCGGCGCATCGAGCTTGCGCACGGGGCGCTTCCCGAGCTGTTCGATGCCAAGGTCGAGCGTGCGCTTCCGCTGCACGGTGCCGTAGGCAAGCCGCTGCGCCAGCGAGCGGTCGCGGTCGTCGAGCCCCTCCACCGCCGACGCGAGGGCGCGGTCGGCGTAGGCCTCCTCCTCGAAGACGCGTCGAACGACCTCGAAGGCCGCCTTGCGCGCCGGCGCGATCACCGCAGGCCCCTCAGGAACTCGTCGTAGGTCATCCGATTGCGACCGTCGGGCTGCACGATCTCCGGCACGAACGTGCCCGCCTCGAGGCGCGCGCGCCAGATCGTGACCCTGCGGCCCTGCAGCTCGCCGCGCGCGCCGATGTGCGGCGAGAGCGCCCGAACGCGCCGCCAGGCGTCCTCGGCGTCAGCGAGGTTCAGCTCGCGGTCGGCTGGACCGATCTTCTCCGCGTACGTGACGCCGTCCTCGCTCTGCGGGACGAATTGCGGCTTCGGCATCACCTCATTGAGCAGCCGGGCCGCGATCTCGCCGGCACGCGCGAAGACCTCGCCGGCGTCGAGCTCGTCGACGGCGAAGCGTTCCTGGGCGGCGACCGGGCCGGCGTCGAGCTCGGCGACGGTGCGATGGATTGTGACGCCCGACTCGGCGTCGCCGGCCAGGATCGCGCGCTCGACGGGCGCAGCGCCCCGCCAACGCGGCAGCAGCGAGGGGTGGACGTTCAGCCAGAGCGAGCGCTCGAGCAGGCGCGGCGGGATGTAGAGGCCGTATGCGCAGACCACGACCCGGTCGACGTCGGCCGGGAGCTCCGGCTTGGCCGGCTGGTGCACCGGGATTCCGAGCCGTTCGGCCACGACCTTCGCGGGCGGTGGTGCGAGCTTGCGACCGCGGCCGCGCGGGGCGTCCGGTCGCGTGAGCAGGAACTGGATGCCGTGCGAGGTCGCGAGCCGCTCGAGCACGTCGGCGCCGATCGAAGCCGTTGCCGCGACCCCGATTTTCACCGGTGCGTCTTCTACCTCAGCGAAACGCGCGGCCGCAGCGTCGCGAGCGCCTCGCGGCGATGCTCGTCGTCGGTCCGGTCGATGATCATCACACCGTCGAGATGATCGAACTCGTGTTGCGCGACCCGCGCGGCATAGCCGGCCAGCTCGTGGCGCACGGCGTCGCCGTTCGGATCCTTGCCCTCGAGCACGAGCTCGGTCGCACGCTCGACGGGCACGCGAACGCCCTGGAGCGACAGGCAGCCTTCCTCGTCGGTCTCCGGCTCGCCGCCGCGCGAGACGACTGCCGGATTGACGATTGCGCGCGGGCCCTGGTCGTCGGGCTCGAAGACGAACACGCGGCGCAGAACACCCACCTGCGTTGCGGCGAGGCCGACGCCCTGCGCATCGTGCATCAACGCGATCATGCGGTCGACGAGCCGGCGGAGGTCGTCGTCGAACTCGGTCACCTCGTGGGCGGTCAGCCGGAGCGCCGGGTCGCCGTACTGGCGGATCTGCGCGAGCGCGTAGTGACGGATCGCCTCCGCCTCGGCGTCGGCGCGCTCGTCCGCGTCGAGCTCGGGCTCGTCGTGCGCATGTTGATGCTCGTGGTGATGGTGGTCATGCTCGCTCACGGCGGTGGAGTGTAGATGGTCGCCTTCGTCAGAGGCTCTGCGGATCGACGTCGACGACGGCGGTCAGCTTCGCCCGCCGCATCGCCGGCGCGGCGGCGCTCAGCAAGCGCGCCGCCTGCGAGGCGATCTGCCTCGGCCGGTGGGTCTTCGCAACCAGCTGCGCGCGGTGACGGCCGCGCAGGCGGAGCAACGGCGCCGGCCCGAGGAGGTCGGCGCCCCGGATGCCGGCCTTCAGCTCGTCGAGCGACCGCACGACCGGCTCGAGCTCGGGGCCGGTGACGACGATCCGCACGAGGTGCGTGAACGGCGGATAATCGAGCGCCCTCCGCCGCTCGAGCTCCTCGGTCAGGAAGCGAGAGACGTCGTGGCGCGCGGCGTGCGCAACGGTCCGGGAGTCGGGCTGGAAGGTCTGCACCAGCACCGTTCCCGGTGCATCGCGACCGCTGCGGCCCGCGAGCTGGGTGATCAGCTGAAACGTGCGCTCCTCGGCGCGGAAGTCCGGCAGTCCGAGCCCCGTGTCGGCGTCGATCACCGCCGCCAGCTCGACCCCTGGGAAGTGGTGGCCCTTCGCCACCATCTGCGTCCCGAGCAGCACCGCCGCCTGCGCGTCGGCGAACCGGCGCAACGACGCGGCGAGCTGCTCCGGCTTCGCGACCGCGTCCGCATCGAGCCGGATCAGCTCCAGCTCCGGCAGCTCGCGCCGCAGCTCGCGCTCCAGCTTTTGGGTTCCGGCCCCGAGCCGGGCGAGGTCGGGCGAACCGCAGACCGGGCAGACCGCGGGCGCCGGCGTCGTGTAGCCGCAGTGATGGCAGCGGAGCGAGGTGTCGCCGTGCAGCACCAGCGACACGTCGCAGTTCGGGCAGCGCACCGTCGTGCCGCAGGCACGGCAATGCAACGCGGGCGCGACCCCACGCCGGTTGAGCAAGAGGATCGCCTTGCCTCGCCGCTCGGCGACGCCGCGCAGCCCGTCGAGCAGCGGCGCAGACAGCGGATATCCCGCTTCGCGGCGCAGGTCGATCACCCGCACGGGCGGCAACTGCGCGTTCAGCCGCCCGCCAAGCTCGAGCCGCTCGAGCGCCGCCCAGCTCTCGGGCCGTGGCGTCGCGGACGCGTAGACCGCGACCGCGCCCTCGAGCTGCGCCCGCTTGGCCGCCACGGTGCGGGCGTCGTAGCGCGGGTCGGAGTCCTGCTTGTACGACGGATCGTGCTCCTCGTCGACGACGATCATCCCCAAGCCGCGCACCGGCGCGAAGATCGCCGAGCGTGCGCCGACGACGATCCGCGCCGCCCCGCTGGCGATCCGTTCGCGCTCGTCACGGCGCTCCGCCTCGGTGAGCGCCGAGTGGAGGATCGCGACCTGCTCGCCGAAGCGCGCCCGGACGCGACCGACCGTCTGCGGAGCGAGCGCGATCTCGGGCACGAGCAGGATCGCCCCCAGCCCGCGCTCCAGCGCCGCCGCGCATGCTTGCAAATACACCTCGGTCTTGCCCGAACCGGTTGCGCCGAACAGGAGCAGGTTGCCGCTGCCGGCATCCATCGCCTCGACGATGCGGGCGATCGCGCGTAGCTGCCCGTCCGACAGGACGTCCGGCGCGTCCTCGCCACCGAGCGACTGGCGCTCGGACGGCGGCGCCTGTTGCTTGCGCCGCTTCGGCGCGTCGGGGGCGACGAGTGCGAGCGCCCGCGCCGGCGTCGTGCCGTAGTAATCGGCGATCCAGAGCGCGAGCTCGACCAGCGTCGCCGAGATCTCGCCCAGCACCGACTCGACCGGCAGCGCCCTGACCCCGGCCGGCGGCTCGGAGTCCAGCGACACGACGATGCCGCGCGCCCGCGACCGCCCGAACGGAATGCGCACGATCGCGCCGACAGGCACGTCGTCTTCGACCGCGTAGGTGAACTCGCGCGCGACTGCCCGTGCCGTCACGAGTGGATACACCGATGCGTAGCGCATCAGGGAGCCTGTTCTTGCGCGCTCTGGTCGCCGCGCGACGCCAGCCGCACCTTCTTGAACGAGAGCGTCTTCGCCATCAGCCCGATCGCGATCAGGCCGAAGAGGAGGTTCGCGACGGTGATCGCGATGTTCATGCCGACGCTGAAGGCAAGGAGCAACGTGTGCGGCACGCCCCGGCCGCGGAAGAGAAACTCGGTGAGACCCTGTTTCGTGCCGGCGCCGCCCGGGGTGGCCGGAAACAGCGTCGCAAGCGAGTCGACAACCTGGGCGAGCAGGGCGTTGTGGATCGTGGCGGGAACGCCGAACGCCTTCAGGAAGAAGTAGAGCGAGCCGATCCGGAAGAACCAGGAGATCGCCTGCGGCAGGATCACGCGCTTGAGGAAGCGCGGCCGGTCACGAAGGATCACGAACCCGAGCGCGACGTGCTCGCGAAACTCCTGCACCCGCTGCCGGATCCAGAACATCGCGACCAGCGCCGTCACGGCAAGCGCGGCCAGCAGGATGATCGTGAAGCGCTCGTGGCGCAGGAAGAACTTCCAGTCGACCGCCGGGATCCGGGAATAGATCTGATGGGTCGGCAGCACACCGCTCGCCAGCGCCCAGACGAGCAGCGCGCCCGCGGTGACGAAGTCGAACAGCGTCTCGACGATCAGGGTGGGCGCAAGCGTCGCATAGCTCGATCCCTCGAGCCGGTGCTTGATCAGGTAGAGCTTGACGACGTCGCCGCCCCGCGCCGGGACGATCGAGTTCACGCCCACGCCCGCGACGTACGCGCCCAGCACCGACCGGTATTTCAGGCGCCGGCCCGGATACGACGCGCGCACGATTGCGCGCCAGGCGCCCGCGCGAAAGAGCAGCTTGATCCCGTGGCAGGCAATCGCCAGGCCGAGGAAGCTCCACTGCACCGCTGCCAGGTGGTGGAAGAAGACGCCGACCGCATCGAAGAAATGCTCCAACTCGACGCGCAGGGTATTTCAGGGAGCGGCCCGTGCGGCGCTACGCGCCCGCGGCGACGAGCACCCAATCGGTGCCGAAGCCCAGCAACAGCCCGACCAGCAACATCCAGCCGACGAGCTGCGGCATCGCGTAGCGCCGGCAGACCTCGAACAGCTGCATGACGACGTAGAGGATCGAGCCTCCCGCGACGGCGAAGAACACAACCTCGAGCGCCGGGCTCACCCAGACCTGGCCGACCACCGTCCCGATAAACGTCGGGCCGCCGCCGATCAGCCCCATCAGCCCGAGGAAGCGCCAGCTCGGCCGCTCGGCCTCGCTCGACATCGGCCCCACGATCCCGAAGCCCTCGGTCGTGTTGTGCAGGCCGAAGCCGATGATCAACACGAGCGCGAGGCTGATCTCGCCTGCGGCGGCGGACTGCCCGATTGC
>Ga0157369_10010012_pt1 | contig 10828 bp, 11 predicted proteins | sample C25metaG_FD_113461 | JGI IMG/M metagenome (GOLD analysis project Ga0157369, IMG submission 113461) | Corn rhizosphere microbial communities from Kellogg Biological Station, Michigan, USA - C2-5 metaG | ecosystem: Host-associated > Plants > Roots > Rhizosphere > Soil | place: USA: Michigan... | reverse complement strand
CCCCACGAGCGAACGTGCCTATGCAGCGAGGTCGAACACGGGCTCCAGCTCCTCCGGGGCCTGCTCGAGCTCGTCGCGCCGGATGAGCGTCAGCGCTGCGACGATGCCGACCGCAGCGATGCCGGCGCCGGCGACGAACGCGCCGGTGAACCCGTGCACGAGCGCCGACGGAAGTGCCGAGCCCGCAGCGACTGCGTCGGAGGTCCGCGACGTCGCGATCGTCGACAGCACCGCGATGCCGAGCGCGCCGCCGATCTGCTGTGTCGTGTTGAACAGACCGGATGCAAGGCCGGCTTCGGCGGGCCGGACGCCGGCGAGCGCAGCGATGGAGATCGGCACGAACGAGAATCCGAGGCCGACGCCCACGAGCAGGAAGCCGGGCAGCAGATCGCCGACGTACGTGCCGTGCACGGACACCTGGGTGAAGTACACGAGCCCGCTCGTCAGTGCGGCCATTCCGGTGACGAGCACCGGCTTCACGCCGATGCGGTTCACGAGCTGCGCCGCGACCCCCGACCAGATGATCGCGCTCCCGGCGACTGCGAGATACGCCACGCCGGTCTTCATCGGTGAGTAGCCGAGCACCTGCTGCATGTACAGCGTCAGCATCAGGAACAGCGAGAACGTGGCCGTGCCGAGGATCAGCCCGCCGACGTTTGCGCCCGCGACCGTCTTCGTGCGCAGGATCCCGAAGCGCATCAGCGGCTCGGCGTGCCGGCGCTCCCACCAGCCGAACGCGGCGAGCAGCGCGGCCGCCGCCGCGACGACGCCGATCGTCCGCCCTGAGCCCCAGCCGTAGCGGCCGCTCTGGGTGATCGCGTACACGAGCGACACCAGCCCGCCCGTGACGAGGACGGCGCCGAGGGCGTCGAACGACTTCACGGTCGTGTCGCGGCTCTCGTCGAGGAGACGCGGGGCGAGGAAGAAGGCCACCACGCCGACCGGCACGTTGACGAAGAAGATCCACGACCAGCTCAGCGTTTCGGTGAGCACGCCGCCGAGCAAGACCCCGGCCGCGGCGCCGAAGCCGCCGACCGCGCCCCAGACTCCGAGCGCGATGTTGCGCTCACGGCCCTCGCTGAAGGTCGTCGAGAGGATCGACAGCGCCGCGGGAGAGATCACCGCCGCGCCGAGCCCCTGGAACGAACGCGCTGCGATCAGCGAGCCCTCCGACCAGGCGAGCCCCGCCAGCAGCGAGGAGAGCGTGAACAGGACGACACCGGCGAGGAAGAGCCGGCGCCGACCGAGCAGGTCCGCCGCGCGGCCGCCCAGAAGCAGGAAGCCGCCGAAGAAGAGGGCGTAGGCGCTGATCACCCACTGGAGGTTCTCCTGGGAGAACCCGAGGTCGATCTTGATCGAGGGCAACGCGACGTTCACGATTGCGATGTCCAGGATGACCATGAACTGGACCGCGCTCAGAAGCGCCAGCGCCAGCCATTTCCGTCGTTCCGTAGCGATCATAATGGTCGATCCTTTCGCTTTTGCAGGGAAGGCTTGCAATCTAACAGATCTCACTTGCTTTATGCAAGCTCGCCCTTCATAACAGCAAGTCTTGCCGCTATAATCCAGGACATGGCGAAGCACTACGACCAGTACTGCCCGGTGGCCCACGCCCTCGACGTCGTCGGCGACCGCTGGGCGCTGCTCGTCGTGCGCGAGCTGCTGCAGGGACCAAAGCGCTACACCGACCTCGCAGAGGGCCTCCCCGGAATCGGCACGAACATCCTCGCTGCCCGGCTCCGCGACCTCGAGGCCGCCGGAGTCGTCACGAAGAACACCCTCCCCCCGCCGGCTGCCTCCCGCGTCTACGAACTGACGGAGTACGGCCTCGCGCTGAAACCGGTCATGCGAGAGCTCGCACTCTGGGGCACCCGGTCGCTCGGGCCCCCGACCGCGGCGGACGAGTTCTTCCCCGGCTGGCTGGTCTGCCCGGTCGACATGATCCTCGGCCCGATCGCGCCCGCCGGCCGCTTCGAGTTCCGGGTTGGCGACGAGATCGCATCGCTCGTCGACGGCGTCGCAGCAACGGGCCCGATCGACGACCCCGACGTCGTCGTCGAAGGCAACGCCGAAGAGCTGTACCACCTGTTCGTCGACCGGCGACTGGACGGTGTCGCGATCTCCGGAGATCGCGACCTGCTCACCCGGCTGATCGACGCCGCGCCGCAGGCCGCCGTCGCATAGCGTCTCTCCGTTCTCGACGTTGACGTTTCTCGCCGCCGTGCTCGGCGACCGACGATCCTCGAGGGAACGCGTCGATCGGCCCGACCTTTCGGGCCGCTGCCGGCCGTCAGCGCTCCGTCGTGCCCGGGGCGATCAGACCGCTCTCGTAGGCGTAGATGACGGCTTGCACGCGGTCGCGAAGGTCGAGCTTCTGCAGGATGCGGGCGACGTGCGTTTTCGCGGTGGCGTCGCTGATCACGAGCCGGACGCAGATCTCCGCGTTGGAGAGGCCGCGCGCGAGCAAGTCGAGCACCTCGCGCTCGCGCGGGGTTAGCTCGGCGACCGCGGCCGGTTGCTCGCGCGCGGCGGCAGCAGGCGGGTTGCGGGCGAACTCCTCGATCACGGTCCGGGTGATTGCCGGGGCGAGGAGTGCTTCGCCGCTGGCGACGATCCTGACCGCGGCCGCGATCTCCTCGGGCGGGGCGTCCTTGAGCATGAAGCCGCTCGCACCCGCGCGCAGCGCGTCGTAGACGTAGCCGTCGAGTCCGAACGTGGTCAGGATCAGGACGCGCGTATCCGACCGTGCGCGCACGATCCTGCGCGTCGCCTCGATCCCGTCCAGCACCGGCATGCGGATGTCCATCAGCACGACGTCGGGACGCAGCCGCCCGGCCTCGGCGACGGCGTCCTCGCCGTCACCGACCTCGCCGACGACCGCCAGCTCGGGCTCGCTCTCGAGGATCTTGCGCAGCCCGACCCGCACGAGCGCCTGGTCGTCGGCGATCAGAATGCTCGTCACGTCTCGCTCGATCCCCGCGGCAGGCTGATCATCGGATCGGCAGCAGCACACGGACACGGAAGCCGCCGCTCGGCTGCCGGCCGGCGTCGAGCCGGCCGCCGTAGAGCGCCACCCGCTCGCGCATTCCGACAAGCCCGTGCCCGCCGCTCGACACGGCGGCGGCAGCGCCGGCGCCGTCGTCGACGATCTCCAGCTCGAGCGAGTCGTTTCCGTAACGAACACACACCGTCGCGTGCGCGTCACCGGCGTGCTTGAGCGCGTTGGTCAGCGCCTCTTGCACGATCCGGTAGGCCGACAGCTCGATCCCGACCGGCAGCTCGCGCCGCTCGCCCTCGACCACGAGCTCGACCGGCAGCCCGGCCTCGCCCACCTGCCTCGCCAAGGTCGCAAGATCGGTGAGGCCGGGCTGCGGGGCCAGCGGATCGCCGTTGTCGCTGCGCAACATCCCCACCAGCCGCCGCATCTCCGTCAGCGCCGCGCGGCCGATCTGCTCGATCGTCTCCAGCACCTCCCGCGGCGCCCCCTGCCCACCGTCGAGCACGCGGCGTTCCGCACCGGCCTGCACGACCATCATCGAGACGTTGTGCGCGATCGCGTCGTGCAGCTCGCGCGCGATCCGCGCCCGTTCCTCCACGACCGCCTCCCGCGCCACCAGGTCGCGCTCCCGCTCTGCCAGCTGCACGCGGCGCTCCCGATCGCCGATCACACGGCGGACGAGCAACATCACGACAAGCGTGACGACGGTGAAAGGCACAGCGCTCTTGAGCGTGACGCCTTTCGGGCCGGCGACGATCAAGCCGAAGGGGGCGACGAGCAGCGCCAGACCGACCAGGAACAGACGCGACGACGTCCACACCGCCAGCCCATACAGCGCGCAGAAGTAGGCAACGCTCGCCGCGACGATCTGCGGGTCGCCCCAGAACGCGAGCTGCACCGCGAACGCCCAGGCAACGGCGACGCCCACCTCGAACGGCCAACGCCGGCGCACAGCGACAGCGCCCGTCGCGACCAACGAGACGAGCGCCGCGACCGTCCGGTTGTGGTCGGCTCCGTTGCCGTTGCCCAGCCACACCTCGAGCTGCGCCACCGCGGTCAGCAGCAGCGCGAGCCCCCGGTCGACCGTCTGCGGGTCGAGCCGCGAGCGAAGACGAGAAACATCGACGGCGCGCACAAGCGAGACCGTAGATCGCCTACGGCCGTCTGTCATCGGCCACTCGGACGATCCCGATCCGCTCGAAAGATCAGCCGTTCGGCTGACGCCAAGATCGACCAGGCCGCCGACGACGCCCGACCGACCGCCGCCTACCGTCGAGACGTCCTGCAAATCGACAGCGGAGGCTCACATGAAGCCCTGGAAGAACTCGACACGTCGGAAGCGGATGCTCCCGCTCGCCGGCGCCCTCCTCGCCGGCTCGACGCTCGCGCTCCTGGCCACAGCGGGCATCGGGGCGGCCGGGACGGCGACCCCGGCCCCGAAGGGCGGCCCGATCGCCCTCCTCGCAACCGTCGGTAACGGCCCGGCCGGCAAGATCCTCGTCGCCGGGGCGATCGGCGATTGGGGCACCGCCCTCACGATCGACAAGAACGGCAAGACCGACGCAAACGGAAACTACGTCAAGGTCAGCCTGCGCAAAGGCACCTTCGAGATCGACTCGACCGCCCTGAACAAGCAGACCGCCAATCCGCGCCCGCAGGTCGCCAGCGACACCACCTGCTCGGTCAGCGCCAGGGGCAGCGCACCGGTCAGGCTCTTCAACGGCACCGGGCTCTACAGCGGCATCACCGGAACCGCGAACGTGACTCTCACCTTCACGGGAGTCGGAGACCGCTACCACGACGGCCCGAAGAAAGGCCAGTGCAACCACGGACCGAAGCCACTCGCAGTTCTCGGCTCCGTGATCGGTCGCGGCACCGTCCAGTTCAAGTAGAGGTAACGCGGGGCCCAGGCGCGTCCGGGGGTCCACGTCGCACCCCCGGACGCCTCGGCCTGGAGCGCCGCGAGCGGCTACGCGGCTTCGATCGAGCGCAGCTCTGCCGCCCGCGGCAGCGCGTGCGCGACGACGTCGCCGATCACGACGACCGCAGGCTGCGGCAGCGCCCGCGCCGCGTCGGCGATCGTGGCGAGCGTCGCGACGCGGACGTCGGAGTCGGGTAGCGACAGCCTCGAGATCACCGCAGCCGGCTCGTCGGCGCGGCGCCCCGACAGGATCAAGTGGTCGGCGATGTGCGCGAGCCGGCGATGCCCCATGAAGATCACGAGCGTGCCGGGTGTCCCGGCAAGGCGGTCGTAGTCGAGCTCGCTCCCGTCGGCGTTGGTGCCGGTCACCACCGTGAGCTGCGCTGCGACCTCGCGAGACGTGAGCGGGATCCCCGCGAGCGCCGGGACGGCCGTGAGGGTGGAGACGCCCGGGACCACCTCATACGGGACCCCCGCAACGACCAGCGCCTGGACCTCCTCGCCGCCGCGACCGAACACGAACGGGTCTCCGCCCTTCAGCCGGACGACGCGCCGGCCGCGCAGTCCGTGCCGGACAAGCAGCTCGTTGACCTGCTCCTGCGTCAGCCCGTCCCGCGCAATGCAGGCCGCGCGGGTCGCCTCCTCGACGAGCTCGATCGACACGAGACGGTCGTAGACGAGGATCTCCGCGGCACGCACGAGCTCGAGTGCGCGCACCGTGATCAGGCCCGGGTCCCCTGGTCCCGCGCCGACGATCGCAACGCTCACGCGAGCGCCTCCTCGACGAGCTGCGCGAAGTAGTCGCGGCGCGCCTCGTACGTCGGCAGCTCGCGCTTCGCCCACGGCCGCAGATCCTGGAGCTGCTCGGCGAGCTTCGCGTGACGCTCCGTCACGAGCTCACCGATGTCACGGCGAAGTCGCTGCGCGAGCGCAGGAGACGCACCGCCGGTGGACACGGCGACGGTGATCGGATCCCGACGGAGGATCGCCGGCAGGATGAAGCTGCAGAGCTCGGGATCGTCGGCGACGTTGCACGGGATACCCTGCTCGGCCGCGACGGAGGAGACGGATGCGTTGACGAGCCTGTCGTTCGTCGCCGCGATCGCGAGAAAACGACCGACGACGTCCGAGCGGCGGAACGACCGCCGAACGACCTCGACCGGGAGCGCAGCGAGCTCGTCGTCCACGTCGGGCGCGACGACCAAGACCTGCGCACCGCAGGCGACCAGCCCGGCTGCCTTCTCGCACGCGACCCGACCGCCGCCGACGACGAGGCACGAGCGGCCGCGCAGGTCGAGGCAGACCGGGTAGTACCTCACGTCGCCACGCTCGCGACTCGAGCGCCGACAGGGTCGAGACGGACGGAGAGCTCGAGACCGCCGGCATCGAGCGTGAGCAGGTACGTGCCTGGCGCAACCGACGACACGGAGACGCGCTCGACGACCTTGCCCGCAAGCGACGACAACGCTTTCGACACCTCGCCCGCGCTTTCGACACGCGCCTTGCCACGCGGAAGGCGACGAAGGATCCTCAACGTCGCCTGCTCGCCGCCGGGCCCGTAATAGGCGCGGATGCGGCCCGTCTGCAGCCCGAGCTCGAGCACCTGCTCGAGCAGGCCTTCACTCTGCTCGACTTCGCCGTCGTCGATCTCCGCGACGAGCTCGGCCAGACGCAACCTCATGTCGTCGTCACGCGCCATCGCGAGAATCGCCTGCGACTCGGCGAGCGCGACCTCGCGTGCTTCTCCCGCGAGCGTCGTCATTCGTCCTCACCGACCAGCGCACGCAACTCGTGCTCCATCCCACCGGTCTCGACGGCGCAATGGATGCCGCACTCCTTCGGAGCTCCCGACTCCCACCACCAGCGGCCTGCGCGCAGGTCCTCGCCCGCAGAGGTCGGACGCGTGCACGGCGCACAGCCGATCGACGTGAAGCCCTTCGCGTAGAGCGGATTGACAGGGAGATCGTGCTCGCGGACGTAGTCCCACACCTCGTCCTCGGTCCACTCGGCCAACGGGTTGAGCTTCACGATCGCGCCGTGATCGTGATCGAGCTCGACCTTGCGGATGTCGCTGCGCGTCGCCCACTGGTCGCGGCGCAGCCCCGTGATCCAGGCGTCGAGACCGCCGAGGTAGCGCTGGAGCGGCAACACCTTGCGGACCTGGCAGCAGAGAAGGCGGTTCTCGACGCTGCGGTAGAAGAGGTTCGGCCCGTGCCTGCCGACAAGCCGGCTGACGGCGGCTGCGTCGGGCGAGAGCAGGTCGAGATTGAGCTTCGGGTACCGCTCCCGCATCTGCTCGATCAGCTGGTACGTCTCCTGCGGGAGGCGCCCGGTGTCGACGCTGAACAGCTTCACGTCCGGATCGATCGCATACGTCATGTGCAGGAGGACGGCTCCGTCCGTCTGGAATGCGGTCGAGATCGCGATCGACGGCGAGAACCGCTCGATCGCCCACTCGAGCACGACCTCGGGCTCCTCCCCCTCGAACTCCACCGACAGCTCTCCCGCTTCCAGATCGTCAAGCAGCTCGACGCTCACGTGCCGCCTCCCTTCCCGCGAGCTCGGCGAGCTCGTCATCCGTTGTCCGGTCACACCAGGCCCGGAAGGTCTCGCCCGCGCCGCGCCGCTCGACCCAGCCCGAGACGAGCCCGACGACCGCATCGTCGAGCTCGTCGCTCGGAACCCGGCGGAACACCGGGCGCGCGATCGCGGCCGGCCGATCGAGACTGCCGCGGAGATAGACGTCGTACGCCTGCCGGCGCTTTCCCTCGTCGTCGCGCACGGTCGTCCCCTGGAAGCCCAGGTCGCCGACCCAGTGCTGCGCGCACGCGTGCGGGCAGCCGTCGAGGTGAAGACGTAGACCGTCGAGCGAGCCACGAGGGAAGCGATCCTCGAGCAGTCGGACGAGGCCGTCCATACGCGACTTCGTCTCGGTGACGGAGAAGTTGCAGTGCGGCTCACCGGTACAGGCGATCGCGTCGCCGCGGAGCTCGCCGGCGTCCACGGGAAGCCCGAGCTGCGCGAGCGCATCGACGTCCGCATTACCGACGAGGACGAGGTTCTGCTGACGGGTGATCCGCACTTCGTGGCCGAGCTCCGCCAGGCCGATCAGCTGGTCGCCGGTGATCAGGCCGAGGTGCACCGGGACGCCGACCCACTCCTCGTGCACGCCGAGATGGTTGGACGGGCGCGGCAGCGCGGGCAGCGTGAAGTCGTCGAAGCGCCGGTCGAGACGGCGTTCGACACGTTGACGGATCCCCTCCGGGCCCAGGTCGTCGACCATGAACTTCAGCCGCGCCTTGACGCGCGAGACGCGGTAGCGCAGGTCCTCCCGCCACTCGTCGAGAATGGCGGCGAGCACTGTCACCGCCTCCGCCTTGGGCACCCAGATGCCGAGGTCTCGGGCGACGCGCGGCACGGACGACAGCCCGCCCCCGACCAGCACACCGAATCCCTCTTCGCCGTCACGGATCGCGCCGACGAGCGCGACGCAGTTGATCTCAGGCGCCGCGCACGCGTCGGCGCACGCGGTTATCGCGATCTTGTGCTTGCGCGGAAGATCGGAGTAGTCGGGGTTCCCGTAGAAGAAGGCCGCAGCTTCCTCGAGGACGGGCGTCGGGTCGAACAGCTCGTCGTGGGCGAGCCCGGCGACCGGGCAGCCGGTGATGTTCCGCACCGTGTCCCCGCACGCCCCGGCCGAGGTGAGCCCTGCCGCGTGGAGGCGGTCGAAGACGTCGGGCAAAGCCCCGAGCTCGAGGTAGTGCAGCTGCACGTTCTGACGCGTGGTCAGCTCGCCCTCGCCGCGACCGTAGGTGTTGCTGATCTCGCCGATCGCGCGCAACTGGTCCGGCTGCAGAACGCCTCCCGGGATCTTCACGCGAAGCATGAACGTCCCGATCTTCGGCTTGTCGTGGTAGAGGCCCCACCACTTGAGCCGGACGATGTCCTCCTCCGGCACGTCTTCGTATCCGGCCGCGATCAGCGCCGGGAGCTCGTCGAGGATCCCGAGCGGGCTCTTCTCTCGCTTGAGCCGCTCGATCGAGTTCCGTTTTAGAACGAGATCGAGGGTAGGGGCTTCTGTCGCTCTTGGCGCCGGCTTGGACATCGCGTCGTTGAAAGAAGGAGAGGGACGCGCGCCCGTCAGCCGGCGATCGCCGGAATCGGGCAACACATCGGGGAGCACTGAGCCACGAAGCTCATCAGGACTGAACGTACCAGCAAGACTTCATTTTGTAAAGCAATGGGACGGCGCCGGCAGCCGAGCGGCGGTCTTTGCTTTATCTTTTGAAGCATCGTCGAGATCCGCATACCACCTGTTCTTCGCCCCGAGACGGGCGGCGAGCGCAGCGTCGTGGTCGAGGCGGCGACTGTCGGGGACGCGATCGCCGCCCTCGTCGCTGCCCATCCGTCGCTCGAAGGCCGCGTGTTGCAGGGGGGCGGAGTACCGGCGTTCATCAACGTCTTCCTGGACGGCGAGGACATCCGCCTCCTGCACGGACTGGAAACGCCGGTGCGGCCGGGAGCGAAGGTGCTGCTGCTCCCGGCCGTCGCCGGCGGCTAGGCCGTTCCCCTAGGTCGCGTGCGCCGGGCGCGTCGTCGGTGCCGGCGACGGGCCGAGATGGCTGTGCGCGTCGGCGCCGTAGCCACCCGGGACCGGGATGTAGAACTCGGGGTACCCCCACATGCCGTGCTCGGAAACGTCGAGCCCTGCGGTCTCCACGTGCTGCTCGACGCGGATCCCCCAGAGCGCGTTCATCGCCCAAAGCGCACCGAATGACGCGGTGAACGTAAACGCTCCGACCGCCAGCAGGCCGAGCGCCTGCACGCCGAGCTGGTGGAACGAACCGGTGTACACGAGACCGCCTCTACCGGTCGCGAGCCTCCCGGCGAGCGCCGGCGCGGCGAACAGGCCGGTGGCCAGGGTTCCCCAGACACCCGACATGCCGTGCACGGCGACGGCGCCGATCGGGTCGTCGATGCCGATCCGCTCGACGGCGATCACGCCGACGACCGCGATGCCGCCGGACACGAGGCCGATCACGACCGCAGCCCATGGCGCGACGAAGCCCGACGCGGCGGTGATCGCCACGAGCGCCGCGAGCACGCCGTTCAGCATCATCGAGATGTCCGGCTTCTTCAGCACGACCCACGCGGTCGCCACGCCGCCGATCGCTCCCGCCGCGGCGGCGAGGTTCGTCGTGATCGCGACGTACGCGAAGTAGCCGAAGCCGCCGAAGTCGACCGACAGCGTCGAGCCGGGGTTGAAGCCGAACCAGCCGAACCAGAGGATCAGCGTCCCGAGCACGGCGTAGGGCAGGTTGTGCCCGGGGATCGGGTTGGCGCGGCCGTCGGTGCCGAACTTCCCGATGCGCGGCCCGAGGATCAACGCTCCCGCGAGCGCAGCCAGCGCGCCCTGGTAGTGGACGACCGTCGAGCCGGCAAAATCCTGCATCCCTTTCGAGAACAGCCAGCCGTGCGGGCTCCAGATCCAGTGCGAGACGACGCTGTAGACGAGCGTGAAGTAGACGCCGAACGCGAAGTACACCCACAGCTTCGCGCGCTCGGCCATCGCACCCCACACGATCGCCAGGCTGACGCCGGCGAACACGACCTCGAACAGGTAAGCGGCCGCGCCCGGGATCTCGCTGAACCAGTCGAAGGGCTTCTGCCCGACCGACGTCAGCGCATCGACCGACGGGAAGAAGCCGTGCGTGCCGATGAGCCCGTTCCCGTCGCCGAACGCGATCCCGAACCCGACCGCCCAATAGACGAGCGAGCAGACGGAGAAGATGAGGACGTTCTTGCCGGCGATGTGGCCTGCGTTCTTCATCCGGGTGAGACCGGCCTCGAGGAACGCGAAGCCCGCCTGCATGAACATCACGAGGATGGCGGTGACGACGACCCAGATG
>Ga0157369_10010011_pt1 | contig 10828 bp, 9 predicted proteins | sample C25metaG_FD_113461 | JGI IMG/M metagenome (GOLD analysis project Ga0157369, IMG submission 113461) | Corn rhizosphere microbial communities from Kellogg Biological Station, Michigan, USA - C2-5 metaG | ecosystem: Host-associated > Plants > Roots > Rhizosphere > Soil | place: USA: Michigan... | reverse complement strand
CTGCGCGGCAGCAAGCAGAAGATTGTGGTGTTCCTGGTGAGCGTGTGCACCCTGGTGACGGTGTTCGGCACCTTGATGTACGTGATCGAAGGCCCGGAACACGGCTTTACCAGTATCCCCAAAGGCATCTATTGGGCGATCGTGACCCTGACCACCGTGGGCTTCGGCGATATCGTGCCAAAGACACCGTTGGGCCAGGTGATTTCCTCGCTGGTGATGATCACCGGTTACTCGATCATTGCCGTGCCCACGGGTATTTTTACCGCGGAGCTGGCCAGTGCCATGCGTGGCGAGCAACTGCACACCGACTGCCCGGTGTGCAAGAAGGACAGCCACGAGCCCAACGCAGCATTTTGCTCGCGCTGCGGCAGCAATCTTTTTAAGAAAGTGGAATAAGCAAAGTTCTTTTTAATCTTTAAACGACTATGCCGCCCCAGCTATAGTCGCTGGCAATGTGCCTCCCCCTCTTCTCGAACAACAAGGAATGAGCAGTGAAAAAATTCGTTAGCGCCTCTCTCCTGGCCGCCGGCCTTGCCCTGGCGGGCGCCGCTCAGGCTGCACCGGTCACCCTGCTCAACGTCTCCTATGACGTGATGCGCGACTTCTACAAGGACTACAACGCCGCCTTCCAGAAGCACTGGGAAGCCGAGCACCCGAACGACAAGCTGACGTTGCAGATGTCCTTCGGCGGTTCCAGCAAACAAGCGCGCTCGGTGATCGACGGCCTGCCGGCTGACGTGATCACCATGAATATGGCCACTGACATCAACGCCCTGGTCGACAACGGCAAGCTGGTACCGGACAACTGGGTAACGCGCCTGCCGAACAACAGCGCGCCGTTCACCTCCGCCACCGTGTTTATCGTGCGCAAGGGCAACCCCAAAGCCCTGAAAGACTGGCCTGACCTGCTCAAGGATGGCGTGCAAGTGATCGTGCCCAACCCGAAAACCTCGGGTAACGGCCGCTACACCTACCTGTCGGCCTGGGGTTATGTGCTCAAGAACGGCGGTGATGAAGAGAAGGCCAAGGCGTTTGTCGGCAAGCTGTTCAAGCAAGCGCCAGTGCTGGATACCGGCGGCCGTGCAGCCACCACCACGTTCATGACCAACCAGATCGGCGACGTGCTGGTGACCTTTGAAAACGAAGCGGAAATGATCGCCCGTGAATTCGGCCGTGATCAATTCGAAGTGATCTACCCAAGCGTCTCCGCCGAGGCCGAGCCGCCGGTGTCCGTGGTCGACAAAGTGGTCGAGAAAAAAGGCACCCGCGTGGCCGCTGAAGATTACCTGAAGTACCTGTGGTCGCCAGAAGGCCAGGAAATCGCGGCCAACAACTACCTGCGCCCACGTGACCCGAAGGTGCTGGCCAAGTACACCGACCGCTTCCCGAAAGTCGACTTCCTGTCGGTGGAGAAGACTTTTGGTGACTGGCGTACCGTGCAGAAGACCCACTTCAATGATGGTGGGGTGTTCGACCAGATCTATTCCGGTCAATAACTGAAGAAACGCGGTAAACATGTGGGAGGGGGCTTGCCCCCGATGGCAGTGCATCAGTGAGACATCTGTCGACTGACACTCCGCCATCGGGGGCAAGCCCCCTCCCACATTTAGTTTTGTGGTTGGTGTTACATCGGCGGTGTCACGCCATCCTTGCCGGCGGAAATCGCCTGGGCCGTGATCGTTCCGTCCTTGCCCTGTGCCGCGAACAACACCACCTTGACCCCCGGTTTAAGCAAGCTACGGTCTCCTGGCTCCAGGTTGACGATCGGCACATCCTCCGGCACCACAATCTTCTGCTCGCCGCCCTTGTACTTCACCGTCAATGTGCGCCCGTTACTGACGACCAGGTCGCCGACGGTGCCGTTGGTCATGCTGCTGCCTTCCTTCAGGTCGAACGCCCGATGCCCGTCACCCGTGCCGGCCATCGCCGGTGGGAACACGTGGACTTCCAGGGCGGTCAGGGTGCCGTCGGCGTTGGGCATGGCGGCCGAGCCGATGTAGCTGCCCGGTTTGATCTCATCGATCTTGGCCAGGGTCACGGCGCGGACCTGGGTGGCCTGGGTCAGATGCACAGTCACCTCTTCACCACTGTTGACCTTGACGTGCATGGCGTCGCCGTCCATCGCGGTGATGGCGCCGCGCACGCCAACCCGCGGCGCCTCCGCGGCGTGGGCGAGGCCGACGGCCATCGCGGCGGCCAGGCTTGACGCCAGGAGCATCTTGTTCAGCGTGATCTTCATGGCACTGGATTTCCTGTTTCGGCAGTTATGACTGAATGTATCATTGCCCTTCGACCCGAAAATTAACGTTTCAGTCATTAATGCCCGGCATGAGTGTTATCACCACAAACGGCCTACTGCCCGCCGGGCCTTGTCTTTATTCTCGCTCGCCATCTTCCTTCGCTTTTATGAGAACACCATGAACGCTACCTCACACGCTGCAAGCACCATGACCCGCGGGATGGTGATGCTGTTTGCGTTTTGCTGCGGCGCCATCGTCGCCAATATCTACTATGCACAACCGATCATCGAACTCATCGCACCGGACATCGGCCTGACGCCGGCGATGGCCAGCCTGATCGTATCGCTGACGCAAATCGGCTACGCCCTGGGCCTGTTTTTCCTGGTCCCCCTGGGTGACTTGCTGGAGAACCGCAAGCTGATGATCGCCACCACCGTGGTAGCCATTGCCAGCCTGTTGGGCGCGGCGTTCACCGAGCAGCCGAACTTGTTCCTGCTGGTGTCGCTGCTGATCGGCTTCAGTTCGGTGTCGGTGCAGATCCTGATCCCATTGGCCGCGCACCTGGCGCCGGCCGAGTCGCGGGGACGGGTGGTGGGCAGCATCATGGGCGGCCTGCTGCTGGGCATCCTGCTGGCACGGCCGGTGTCCAGCGTGGTGGCGGATCATTTTGGCTGGCGGGCGATGTTCATGGCGGCGGCAGCGTTGATGGCGTTTATCAGCGTGGTGCTGATGCTGACCATCCCCAAGCGTCAACCGGATCACTCCGCCAGTTACGGCCAACTGCTGCGCTCCCTCGGCACCTTGCTGCGTGATCAACCGCTGCTGCGCCAACGCGCCTTTTATCAAGGCTGCATGTTCGCCACCTTCAGCCTGTTCTGGACCGCCGCCCCGCTGGAGTTGGTGCGCAACCACGGCCTGAGCCAGACCCAGATTGCGATCTTCGCCCTGGTCGGCGCCATCGGTGCCATCGCCGCCCCCATCGCCGGGCGCCTGGCCGATGCCGGCCACACCCACCGCGCTTCGCTGCTGGCCATGATCTTTGCGGTGTTGAGCTTCCTGCCGGCCTTCGTCCACCCGCTGTACAGCGTGATCGGCCTGGCGGTGACCGGCGTGGTCCTGGACTTCTGCGTACAGATGAACATGGTCCTCGGCCAACGCGCCATCTACGCCCTTGACGCCAACAGCCGCAGCCGCCTGAACGCGCTGTACATGACCAGCATTTTCATCGGCGGCGCCTTCGGTTCGGCGATTGCCAGCAGCGTGTACGAACACGGTGGCTGGCTGGGCGTGATGCTGGTGGGCAGCGCGTTTCCGTTGCTGGCGTTACTGCGCTTCCTCAGTGCATCGCGGCAGGCGGCGGTCGCCACCGCCTAAGAGCGCACCAACTTCTCCAAAGCCGCGTCCGCCAGAAATGACGAGCGGCTTTTGACCTTGTGCTCGCGCACATACCGGTCGATGCGCTGGATGACATAGCCGGGCAAGGTCACATTGACCTTCTCGGTCTTGCCCAGATAGGGCGAGATGTCCAACTCCAGCATCCCCCAGCCCATCCCCGCATAGTCTGCGTGGGCGTAATGATCGGCCACCGACGTGGGCATCGGAATCACCCCACCCTCTGCGGCGATCTCCACAGCAGCGTTGTACGCCTCTTCAAAACTGTCCCCGGCAGTGACGGCGCCTGGAATATCGGGGATCTGGATACCGGTAGCGGTGAAGTCATCGCCCCATTCGATACAGATTGGGTATTGCATGAATGCTCTCCTTAAAACTGAAACAGCCCGGCGCGTTTCCTGATGCTTCTGACGGTGCCCAGCGGCAGATCCTTCTTGGGATGCGCACGGGATCTATGGGCGGTGTTCCCCACAGGCAGGATGACGAGCGCCAAGGCGCGGGCGTTTGTGGAATATGTGGAAGGGTTATTGGCTTAGCACTGCACGCTTGAACCGTGGGATAGGTCCATTCAACCACTATCAGGATGTGCCAGCACTGCCTCGACGCTCCTGGTGCGGCTGGCGATCCACATCCGGAGGTCGGTGTCGAATAGCAGCTCGTCGACGCGGCGCAAACGTGCCTAATAGTCGTAAGGGTCGGCATGGGGCACACCCTGAAAACCCCCGGTACGCGCCGGCGCACTCGACCGGGATTTGCCGCGCGTTACCGGCCCAGCAGGGTCAAGCACACGCCGAGTGCCCTTGGTCGAGGCAGCACAGCAGACGCTCGACGGTGTGCTCCAATGGGCCGGAGTTATCCAGCACAAACAGTCCTGCCTCATTGCCGGCGATCAGTTGCGCGGTGAACCGCGCATTGCGCGCCAGGCGTTCTTCAATATCTGGCAAAGACTCACGCCCACGCGCAATCAGGCGCTGGCGCAACACGACCTGGTCAACCGTCAGCAACAACACCAGCAACGTCGGGTAGCGCTCACGGGTTTGCGCCAGGTGCGCACGGGAGCCATTGACCAACACGTCCTCCCCCGCCGCCAGCCACTCGTCAATTTGCCTGGGAATCCCGTAGGACAGCCCATTGGCCTGCCAGCTCAGGGCAAACGCGCCCTCGGCCTCCATCGCGGCAAACTGTTCGGGGCTCACCCCTTGCGCGGCCTCGCCCACGGCTTCCGCCGAACGGGTAATCACGCGGCGCACCAAGCGGCAGCCGCGCTCGGCCAAGCGGGGTCGTGCCGCATCCAGCAGGCTGTCCTTGCCCGAACCCGATGGCCCGATGAGATAGATCAACCTGCCTGCCATGAAAACACCCTCTTTGCTTGTCGCCATATGTGTTGCACTACAGGACGCCTTTACAGCTCTGGGCTTGCCGTCGGCTGCTCGCGTCGTCATCACTGGAAAGTCTATCCAGCAACCGTTGGGTCGCCAGGACGGAGGTGGCCACACTACCCGAGTACGCCCCACCGCGCATCACGTTCGACGCGGCCATCATTGGGCGAAAGCGCTCGATTCCATACCGACCCAGCAGCGAGGGAATGCCGGCACATCCGCCGATATAGCCTGGGCCGGGGCAAAACAAGACTTTTCCTACGGCTCACCCTGGATCGGGCACGCATGATGTCGAGCGAGCTGTACGCAGGAGGGCATGCCCCTGCCGGGTTTCCATCCCCCGGCGCCCAATCTGCGTACGGCTCGTTCTTTCTTATGCCGCCTCATCGTTAGGACCGGCCCTACACAGATTTCGGGTGGCGTTCGATCACCTCACCGCGCCGTGGCTTGATAGCGCGCAGATCTAAACCCTGATGCCAGTCAGTCAAGAGATAGAACGAACAAAGAGTAACCTGTGGCGAGCGGGCTTGTTGTGGCGAGCGGGCTTGCCCCGCGTTGGGCTGCGAAGCGGCCCCAATAAGGCCACCGCGTTTCTCCAGGCATATTAAATCGCCAGGTTTTGGGGGCTGCTTCGCAGCCCAACGCGGGGCAAGCCCGCTCGCCACAACAAGCACGCTCGCCACGACAAGCACGCTCGGCACAGTTACAGGGTAATGACTGGCATTACCCGAAGGTCGCCTTTTGTCATTGGGCGTACTGCCTGCTCAACCCCGGCGGCACGCCGTGCACGTCGGTGTCTTCCCAAGGCCCGTTCGGGCTGATGGAGCGGCTCCAGCCGTTGCTCCAGCGGTAGTAGGTGCGCTGGCGGTAGAAGGTGTCAGGCTGGTCGTCCAGTACGTATACCTGCATCTTGCCGTCCCAGTGGCTGGCGGCGCCGGGGGGTGGGGCGAAGGTGGGTGACGAGGTTGGCACAGGTTTCGGTGCCGGGGTCACCGGGCCGGAGGGCCTGGTGCTCGGCTGGGTCGATGGGCCCGGGGGGATGGTCGGGCCGGTGGGCGCGGGAGGTCGGTGGACCGCACAAGCGCTCAGCCCCAGTACCAGGCTGAGCAAGGTGATACGTGCAAATGCGGTCATAGGCGTTTCCTCAAATTACTGGTCCGGACTGTCGATGGTCAGCTGCTGCAGCGCAGTGGTGGTGCTGGCCAGGGGTTGGCTGCGGCCGATCCATTCGCCAGTGGTCGGTTGACCGGCCCGGGATATGCGCGCAACCAGTTGGACTTCGGGGAAGTTGGACAGTTTCAACTGCGGCATCATCGCGTCGGCATCGCCCAGTTCGACGGTGACGGGCAAGTCGGCGACGGTCACGCGCTTGGCCGCCAAAGGCGCCGGCGGGCCAGAGACCGCGCGGGCGAAGATGAAAACGCTGTCGCCCGGCAGGGATTTGGCCTTCACGTCGGCGGACAGATCCACGCGAACTTTCAGCGTCGCCTTAGGCGCTTGGGCGACGGTGCCACCGCTCTCTTTCAGCTTCTCTGCCGCGCGGTCAATCCCGCCTTGCAGGGCAGCACGGGAATTATCTTCCGGGGGCAGTTGGGCCAGCAGGCGGCTCCAGTAGTCGATCGCTTCCTGATAGCGCTGGCCTTCAAACGCGGCAATACCGAGCAGGCCGAGGCTGGTGACTTCCTTGGGGTCCAGCTTCAGGGCTTCGTCGGTCAGGGCCTGGATTTTGGGCGACCACTGTTTGTTGTCGGCGAAGTACTGGGCCTGGGCCCATTGCCCCAACAGCTCAGGCTGGCGCCCGGCCAGGGCCACGGTGCGCTCGAAGACTTTGGCGGCATCGGCCGAACGGTCTTGTGCCATGTAGGCACGCCCGAGGAAGTACAGGCCTTCGGCAGAGTCCGGTTGCGCGACGGCAGCGCGTTCCAGGCGGCGGGTCATGTCTTGCATGGACACCGGCGGCTGGGAGAATTCGCGAGTCAGTTCGACCTTGTCGCTGGCGCCATAATGCAGGTAAAGCACAACGCCCAGCACCGGCACTAGGAACGCCGCCAACAATGGCAAGGGTTTGCCCAGGCGCGACTCGCGGGGTTTTTCCACGCCTTCGGTGTCGGCCAGCAGCTCGCGGGCAGCTTCGGCGCGGCCGGTGTCGAGTTGCGCGGCGTTGAGTACGCCTTCGTCCTGCTGCACTTGCAGCTCGGCCACGCGTTCTTGGTAGAGCGCCACGTTCAGCGCCGTGCGGTCCTCTTCACGCTGGGCACGGCGGCCGCGCAACACAGGGATCAATAGGAAACTCAGGGCAATCAGAAGCAGCAACCCGGCTGCGAGCCAGAAATCAATCATCAGTCTTGGTGTCCAGCAATTGGTCGAGGCGTTTACGCTCTTCGGGGGATAGCGCGTCGGAGCCATCGGTAGGCGCGGCGCGGCGACGGCGGACAATCACGGCCATGACGACCACCCCGGTCAGCAGCAGCCCGGCGGGGCCGAACCAGAGCAGCGCGGTCTTGCCGGTGAGGGCCGGTTTGTAGCGCACGAAATCACCGTAGCGGTCGACATGAAGTCGATGATCTGCTGGTTGTCCTTGCCCTCCCCCAGCATGCGGAAGATCTCTTTGCGCAGGTCGGCGGCGATCGGCGCGTTGGAATCGGCAATGTCCTGGTTCTGGCACTTGGGGCAGCGCAGTTCCTTGGTCAATTCGCGGAAACGTTCGCGGTCAGCGTCCTTGGCAAATTCGTACGTGTCGATGGCGGCATGGGCCACACCGGCCAAGCCCAGCGCCAGTACGGCAGCGGCTAACAGACGCTTCATGGCTTGGCCTCGTCGACCAGTGCCTGGTACTTGGCGGCCAGTTGCTCACGCCACACCACCTCGTCGATCACGCCGACGTATTTGTCGCGAATCACACCCTTGGCGTCGATAAAGAAGGTTTCCGGGGCACCGTAGACGCCGAGGTTCAAACCGAGGTTGCCGTCTTCATCGCGGATATCCAACTGATATGGGTTGTGGAACTCGGCCAGCCATTTCAAGGCCGCCGCATTGTCGTCCTTGTAGTTGATGCCGTAGATCACCACCCCCTTCTCGGCGAGCTTGTTCAGCACCGGGTGTTCGACGCGGCAGGAGATGCACCAGGTGCCCCACACGTTGACCAGCGCCGGTTTGCCCAGCAGGTCGGCCTGGGTCAGGGTTTTATCGCCCTGTACCGTCGGCAGGTTGAAGGCAGGGAACGGCTTGCCGATCATGGCCGAGGGCAACTCGGCCGGGTTCAGGTACAACCCGCGATACAGGAACACCGCCATCAGCAGGAACACCGCCAGCGGCACGACCATCAGCCAACGCTTCATACCGCCGCTCCTTGCAGACCGAGGGCTTCACGCACCCGGCTCTTGACCTTGACCCGATAGCGCCGGTCCAGCGCCGCGAGCAAACCACCGACCGCCGTAATCAACCCACCGAACCAGATCCAGCGCACGAACGGTTTGACATGCACGCGCACCGCCCAGGCGCCATCACCCAGTGGCTCACCCAGGGCGACGTAGAGGTCACGGGTGAAACCGGCGTCGATCCCGGCTTCGGTCATCATCGAGCTCTGCACGGTATACAAGCGTTTTTCCGGGTGCAGCACGGCCACTTCCTTACCGTTGCGCACCACGCGGATGGTGCCTTTGTCGGAGGTGAAGTTCGGCCCTTCGAAGTGCTTGGCGCCTTCGAAGATGAAGTGATAACCGGCCAGGTCCATGGACTCGCCCGGTGCCAGGCGCAGGTCGCGCTCGGCGCTGTTCTGGCTGGAGAGCACGACGCCCAGGGCGCACACGGCGATGCCGATGTGGGCGATCTGCATGCCCCAGTAGCTGCGGGTCAGGGTCGGCAGGCCATTGATCAGGCCCTTGTGCCGGGTCTTGTCGACAATATCGCGCACACCGGCCAGCAACACCCAGGCGGCGAGCAGGAAGGTGGCCAGTACCGCCCAGTTGAAATCGCCATAGGCGATTCCGGCGATCACCGCCAAGGCGACGCTGCCCAGCAGCACTGGCATCAGCATGCCCGCCAGCCATTTGGCCGGGGTGTCTTTCCAGCGCACCAGCACGCCGACCGCCATCACCACCATCAACAGGCCCATCAACGGGATAAACAACGCGTTGAAGTACGGCGGCCCGACGGACAGCTTGGCGCCGCTCAGTGCATCCAGCACCAGCGGGTACAGGGTGCCGAGCAGGATCATCGAGGCGGCCACCACCAGCACCAGGTTATTGCCCAGCAACAGGGTTTCCCGCGACCACAGGTTAAAGCCCACCTGGCTCTTGACCACGGGCGCGCGCAGGGCGAACAGGGTCAGTGAGCCCCCCACCACACACAGCAGGAAGATCAGGATAAACACGCCGCGCGCAGGATCAGACGCGAACGCATGCACCGAAGTCAGTACGCCCGAACGCACAAGGAAGGTGCCGAGCAGGCTGAGGGAAAATGCCGCGATGGCCAGCAACACGGTCCAGCTCTTGAACACGCCGCGTTTTTCGGTGACGGCCAGGGAGTGAATCAGCGCGGTGCCCACCAGCCACGGCATGAACGAGGCGTTTTCCACCGGGTCCCAGAACCACCAGCCGCCCCAGCCGAGCTCGTAGTAGGCCCACCAGGAGCCGAGGGTGATGCCAATGCCGAGGAAGGCCCAGGCCACGATGGTCCAGGGCCGCGACCAGCGCGCCCAGGCCGCATCCAGGCGCCCGCCGAGCAAGGCGGCGATGGCGAAGGCAAAGGCCACCGAGAAACCCACGTACCCCATGTAGAGCATCGGTGGATGCACGATCAGGCCGATGTCCTGCAACAACGGGTTGAGGTCATGCCCGTCCGCCGGGATCTGCGGCAGGATGCGGGTAAACGGGTTGGAGGTCATGATCAGGAACAGCAGGAAGCCGATGCTGATCATGCCCATCACCGCCAGCACCCGCGCCAGCATCACTTGTGGCAATTGCCGCGAGAAGATCGACACGGCGAACGTCCAGCCGCCGAGAATCAAGGCCCACAGCAGCAACGACCCTTCGTGGGCGCCCCACACGGCGCTGAACTTGTAGTACCAGGGCAAGGCGCTGTTGGAGTTATTGGCCACGTAGGCGACAGAAAAGTCGTCGGTCATAAAGGCGTAGGTCAGGCAGCCGAACGCGAAGACCAGGAATGCACATTGGCCCCAGGCGGCCGGCTGCGCCAGGCTCATCCACAGGCGATCGCCGCGCCAGGCGCCGAGCAACGGCACCACGGCCTGCACGATGGCAAAGCACAGGGCGAGAATCATCGCCAACTGGCCCAACTCTGGAATAAACAGTGCGGACGTCATCACTTAGCCCTCCTTGACGGGTGCTGGAGCGGGTTGGCCGCTGTCTTTCAACGCCTTGGTGACCTCGGGCGGCATGTACTTCTCGTCGTGCTTGGCCAGCACTTCATCGGCCACCACCACGCCGTCGGCGTTGAGCTTGCCCAGGGCGACAATGCCCTGGCCTTCGCGGAACAGGTCCGGGAGGATGCCGCGATAGGTGATGGTCACGGCCTTGTTGAAGTCGGTGACCACGAAGGTGACGTCAAGGGAATCACCGGAGCGTTTGAGCGAGCCCTTCTCCACCATGCCGCCGGCGCGGATGCGCGTGTCCTGCGGGGCTTCGCCATTGGCGATCTGGGTCGGGGTGTAGAACAGGTTGATGTTCTGTTGCAGGGCACTCAAGGCCAGGCCGACGGCAATGCCGACGCCCACCAGGATGGCAAGGATGATCAACAGACGCTTTCTACGCAGCGGATTCACTTTTCGGTCTCCCGGCGCAAACGACGCGCCTCTTG
>Ga0157369_10010008_pt1 | contig 10829 bp, 13 predicted proteins | sample C25metaG_FD_113461 | JGI IMG/M metagenome (GOLD analysis project Ga0157369, IMG submission 113461) | Corn rhizosphere microbial communities from Kellogg Biological Station, Michigan, USA - C2-5 metaG | ecosystem: Host-associated > Plants > Roots > Rhizosphere > Soil | place: USA: Michigan... | reverse complement strand
TGTCGTCGAACGTGGCCCGCAACGCGGCGATCTGCTCCGAAAAATCCAACTCAATCATGTCGGTGCAAGCCTACCGGGGGCGTGGGCCGGGCGAGGGCCGATGGCGGCCGAACGCTGTGCTCCCGCCGCTGGCGTAGCATCGGAACGCCATGAGTGACACCGCGCGCCCCTTCAGTCTGCGCTCCGTCGCACTCGCCGCGTTCCTGCCGACACTGCTGTTCTCGATCGGCGAGGGCGCGATCATCCCCCTGATTCCGATCGTCGCCCACAACCTCGGCGCCACGCTCGCCGTCGCGGGTCTCATCGCGGCGATGGTCATGGTCGGTGAGCTCATCGGCGACATTCCGAGCGGGTGGGTCGTCGCCCGCATCGGCGAACGCGTCGCGATGATCGGCGCATCCGTTGTCTCGATTCTGGCGGTGCTGACCTGCATCGTCGCGCCGAACGCCCTGGTGCTCGGCATCGGCATCTTCTTCGTCGGAATCGCCACCGCGGTGTTCGCGCTCGCACGCCACGCCTTCATGACCAGTTACGTTCCGCTGGCCTACCGGGCGCGGGCGCTGTCGACGCTCGGCGGGGTCTTCCGCGCCGGCTGGTTCGTCGGCCCGTTCCTCGCCGCCGGGCTGCTTCACCTGACCGGCAGCACCCGGGCGGTGTTCGTCGTGTTCATCGTCGCCTGCGTGGGAGCGGTGGTGATGCTCCTGCTGCTGCCCGACCCGGCCAGCACGTTCGGTCCCCGCCGCGTCAGGGCGGGAACCGGCGGCCCGGCGAGCAGCGAGGGTCAGGAACTCGCTGCCGCGGAGTCCCACGGCCTGTTCCGCACCCTCATTGTCCATCGCGCGGTGTTGGTGCGGCTCGGCACCGGCGCCGGCCTCATCGGTGCGCTTCGAGCCAGCCGCACCGTGATCCTCCCGCTCTGGGCGGTCAGCATCGGCATCAGCGAGCCCGACACGGCCCTGATCATCGGAATCGCCGGCGCCATCGACTTCGCCCTGTTCTACGCGAGCGGGCAGATCATGGACCGCTTCGGCCGCATCTGGGTGGCCGCGCCCTCGATGGTCGGCCTCGGCCTGGGCCACCTGGCTCTCGCCGTCAGTCACGACCTCTCTGCCAACGTGCAGTGGTTCATCGGCGTGGCCATGTTCCTCTCGGTCGCCAACGGCATCAGCAGCGGGATTCTGATGACGCTGGGGGCCGACCTCGCCCCCAAGGACAACCCCGCCCCGTTCCTGGGCGCCTGGCGCTTCACCGGTGACTTCGGCGCTGCTGCCGCTCCCCTGACCGTGTCGGCTGTCACGGCTCTCGTGTCGATCTCCGTCGCCAGCGGAGTCATGGGCGTGCTCGGCTTGGTGGGGGCCGTGATCCTCGCGCGCTACCTTCCGCGCTATGCCACCACGGCGCGCAGGCCGCCTGCCCAGACAAAAATGGGAGTTGAATAGGCCCATGCCTCTGAGTGGTGACTATGAACCCAGTCCGACGAAGTGGGTACGCGACCAGGTTGCGCAGTATGAAAGCTCGGGAGGCACCAGGGGAACGACCCTCCGTGGAATGCCCGTCGTCATCCTCACCACGATCGGCGCGAAATCCGGCAAGATCCGCAAGGCACCGCTGATGCGGGTCGAGCACGACGGATGCTACGCAGCCGTCGCCTCGCTCGGCGGCAGCGACAAGAACCCCGTCTGGTATTCCAACGTCAGGGCCAACCCGCACGTCGAGTTGCAGGACGGCCCCGAGCGGTGGGACATGGTGGCCCGCGAGGTCACCGGCGACGAGAAAGCGGCGTGGTGGGAGCGCGCCGTCGCCGCGTACCCGGATTACGCCACCTACCAGGAGAAGACCGATCGGGAGATTCCCGTCTTCGTGCTGGAGCCGGAGTCCTGAGCCGGCGCCGGGCCGCCGTGCGGCATCCGTTGCTCGACCCGGTCGCACCCGTTGACCTCGTCGACAATGAGGGGGCGCTGCTTCGCGCCGGCGACAGCCGCGACGGTGAGCGTTTCGGGCAGGTGGACTTCGCCGGGCGAGACCTCACGGGCATCACGTTCCGTGAATGCGCGTTCGAGTCGGTGTCGTTCGACGGCGCGAAGCTTCGCGGGGCGACCTTCGCGGAGTGCCTCGCCTCCGAGCTGCACGCGCCGGTCTTCAGCGCGCCGTTCTCTCGGTGGCACGACGTACGGGTGGAGCGTTCGCGGCTGGGCTCGGTGGAGATCTACGAGGCGGACGTGCGGGGTGTGGCACTCGACGGCTGCAAGCTCGACTACGTGAACCTGCGGAACGCATCCGTCACCGACGTCTTGCTGGCGAACTGCCTGATCGAGGAACTCGACCTCGGCGGCGCGAACGTGCAACGCCTGGAACTGCAGAACTGCCGCATCGGTACGCTCGACGTCGGCGGCGCCCGGCTGAAGGACGTGGACCTGCGCTCAAGCGATTTCACGGCCCTGCACGGCCTGGAGGGCCTGCGGGGGGCCACCATCGACGACAGCCAGTTGAGCCTGCTGGCGCCCCTGCTGGCCGACCACCTCGGCCTGATCGTCGATTAGCCGCTACGCCATCGCGTCGGCGGTGAGCTCCAGGTCGGACTTCGGTACGTCACGCTGGGTTGCGATGGCGGTGCCGGCGGCGGCGCACACGACGACGATCGCGACCAGCTGCCCGATGGAGAAGGACTCGCCGAGCACCAGGGCGCCGAAGAGCGCGGCAATGACCGGGCCGACGCTCGTGATGATGGAGTAGAGCCGCTGCGGCAGGCGTCGGAGGATGAACGTGTCGAGCGTGTACGGGTACGCCGACGATAAGGCGCCGATTGCGGCCAGCACGCCGGCGGTACCCCAGCTGATGCCGGCGGCGGGCATCGTGAGGAGCGCGAGCGGCAGCACGAGCACGAGGCTCACCACGCTGGCGACGGAAATGCCCTCCAGGCCGGGGAACGTCATGGCCACGCGTTTGGTGAGCAGGATGTAGGCCGCCCAGCACGCCGCCGCCGCAAGCGCGTAGAGGATCCCGGGCACATTCAGCACCCCGTCGCTCCAGGTGAGCAGAACCACACCGGCCGCCGCGGCGACCGCGCAGACGAAGTCGATGGGGCGCCGTGACGCAGCCAGAACCAGCGCGAACGGGCCGAGGAACTCGATGGTGGCGGCGATGCCGAGACCGAGCAGGTGCACGGATTGGTAGAAGACGAGGTTCATCACCGCGAGGGTGAGGCCGAGGGCGAGCGCGGGCCAGATGCGCCGCCAGGAGAGGTGCGCGAGCTTCGGCCGGTAGAACGGCAGCAGCACCGCCACCATGATCAGCTGGCGGGCCGCCACCACCACGGGTGACCCGACGACCGGGATGGCCAGGCCGGCCAGAGAGGAGCCGAAGTTGATGCTGAGTTCGGTGGAAACCTGTGCGGCCGCGCCGATCGCATGGTCGTTCTTCGCCACCGCACTCCTCAGCGGCACCCCGGTGGTGCCCCTACGAGGGTACCGGCTGAGGTGTGGGCGCGTGTTCTTCCGCGAGTGCGCACTTTCCGCCGCCTCTGCGCGGCTCGGGCGACGGTTTGCCCGCAATCGCGACATCAATCGGTGCCCTAGAGTCGGGTCATGAACCGTGGATTTCGCCAGGTGGATGTGTTCGGAGAAGAACCCTGCACGGGCAACCCGGTCGCCGTGGTGCTCGACGCGGAGGGACTCGACGACGAGACACTGCGACGGTTCTCGGTGTGGTCGAATCTCTCGGAATGCACCTTCGTGCTGCCGCCGACAATCGCCGGGGCCGACTACCGGGTGCGCATCTTCTCGCTCAGCCGTGAGCTGCCCTTCGCCGGGCATCCCACCCTCGGAACCGCCCGCGCCTGGCTCGACGCCGGAGGCCGACCCGCGACACCGGGAAGGGTGATGCAGGAGTGCGCGGCGGGCCTCATCCCCATCCGCATCGACGGCGACCTGCTCGCGTTCAGCGGACCGCCGCGCGTGCGCTCGGGAGCCGTCGATGCTGCTACTCTCGCGGCCGTCAGCGCAATCCTCGGGGTGAGCGAGGACCAGGTTGTCGACGCGGAATGGCTCGACAACGGACCGGGTTGGGTGGGCGTGCTGCTCGAGAACGCCGACACCGTGCTGGGCTTGCGGCCCGACGCCTCCCGCCACCCGGGACGCTGGGACATCGGGGTCGTCGGAGAACACCCGGCCGGCGCCGACACGCGATTCGAGGTGCGAGCGTTCTTCACTGACGGGACGGAACCCCTGCGGGAGGACCCGGTCACCGGGAGCCTGAACGCCGCGGCCGCCGAGTGGCTGCTCGCCACCGGACGAGCGACGGCCCCCTACCTGGCCGCCCAGGGCACCGCGATGGGCCGGCGCGGACGCGTGCACATCACGAGTGAGGGCGACACGATCTGGGTGGGCGGCCGTGCCGACGTCGTCCTCTCCGGAACCGCTGACCTCTAGCCGGCTGCAGGCCTCACCAGAACACTGACCGGGCAACCGACGTGACGCTCAACCGCACCCCCTGCGGCAGCACGACCGCGACGACCGGCGGGCGCCACACGGAACTGAGTGTGACAGTGGCGCTGCTGCCGTCATCGGATGCCGCACGCTCCAGCGTCAAATGCTCGAACCGGTCATCGGAAACCGCGGCGAGGTAGTCCTGGGCCGCCTGCCGCACCTCGGCCGACGACAGCACCGGCCGCACGGTGCCGGCACCGGGAACGGAGCGCACCGAAGCCAGCGGGAACGCCTCGGCCGCGGCGAGCGCGGCCCCATCGGCGAGGGTGAACAGGCGTTTGCGCTCGAGATACAGCGACGTGGCCGCGACCACCACCAGCACCAGCATGAGCGCGAGCAGCCCATAGAAGATGGTGAGCACGAGAGTGGAACCCTCGTCGGGACGGTCCCGCAGCCCACGTAGGTGCGGCGGAAGCAATCGGCCCGCCATCACGGCAGGGCTCCCCAGAACCGGGACACCGTCTGGGTGGCGGAGGCCTGAATGGGGATGCCGGCCGCGCCGCCCCCACCCAGGAAGTCAGGGACAAGCGGCATCGGAACCACCGTCCTGATCGTCACCGTCACCCGGCCCTGCCGCGTGAGGCACGACCCGGCGCCGTCACAGTCGATGCCCACAGTGGGCTCGGAGCGCACGCGGTAGTCGGCGAGCGCGAAGGCGACGACGCGGTCGACGCGAGCGCGGGCATCCGCTTCGCTCGGCGCCTGCACGTACACGCGAGCGGCGTGACGGGCCGCGCCCTCAAGCGCCAGCGACCCGCCCTGCAGGGCCGCCATGGCGAGGATCAGGTAGACCAGCGGAACCAGCAGGATCATCCCGGCCGTGATGAACTCGAGCGACGCTGAGCCCCCCTCGGCCGATACGGAGTCCGGGCCGTCATCCGGCGGGAACCTCCACGGGAGCATGACCGGTCACCTCCAACGCCGACTGCGGGCCGAGCAGACCGAACACCGGCAGCGGGGCCACCACCCTGATCTCGGTACTCCGGTAACCCTCGAACCAGGCATAGCCGCCGGTGACGTTCTCGGCGTAGCGCTCGCCGATCGTGAGGGACAGGAGCTCACGGGTGCGAGCGACGCCGTCACCGAGCGAATTGCCGGCGAGCGCGGCAAAGCGGGCACCCTCCGCCGCCGTATCGAGCACCGTGTTGCGCACGAACAGCGCGAGGCCCAATTGCAGCACGGACAGCGTGAGAAGCGTCAGCAGGCCAACGACCATCACGAACTCCGCGGTCGCCGAACCTGCTTCGCTCCGAGCCTGGTCTCCGGTGCGATCGGCGTCAGAGCCCACTGACCCGGGCGATCGCCTGCTCGAAGACGCCGCTCAGGGCAGGACCGGCCAGCCCCCAAATAATGACGACGAGTCCGGCGGTCATCAAGGTGATCAGCACCCATCCCGGAACGTCCCCGGTGTCGTCGTTCTCAACGCGTCGCAGAAGTGTCATCGTTCTCCTCTTTCCTTCTCTTGTTCTGTTTTTCCTTGCTTCGTCTTCTCAGAATCCGGACTGCAGCACGAAGATGCCCGGGAAGATCGCGAAGATGACCGTCAGCGGCAGGATCAGGAAGACCAGCGGGATCATCATCGCGACCTCTTTCTTTCCCGCGACCTCCAGAAGACGGCGCTTGCTCTCGTCCCGCGAGTCCTGCGCCTGGGCCCGGAGCACCTCGCCGAGCGGTGACCCGCGCTCCAGCGCTCCCGTCACCTGCTCGATCGCGCGGGTGAGCGGCGCCAGACGGATGCGACGGGACAGATCCCGTAGAGCATCCGCCAGCGGAATGCCCGAGTGCACGTCCGCGAACACCCACGCGAATTCGCGGGCCAGCTCGCCCGAGCTCGCGACAGAGATGCGGCGGAGCGAGTCGAGGATCCCTTCACCGGCTGAGAGCGACAGCGTCAAGAACTCCAGGACGGTGGGCAGCTCACTGCTGATTCGGGCCAGTCGCTGGCGGGCTGCCCGTTGCAGCAACCAGTCCCGACCCCACGCTGCGGCTCCCGCGACGACCGGGGGCAACACGACGCGCACGGTCACGGGGGCGGCGTGCAGGGCCGGCAGGAACAGCAGCACGGTTCCGAGCGCGAAGCCGACAAGCGCCCACGACAACTGCTCCATGCGGAACTGCTCGACGGTCTTTTGCGTGCCGGACTGCTGCAAGCGGTGGGCTACGACCTCCGTACCGCCGATCCACGCGGAGAGCGAGCGCGCAGCCGCAGCGAGAATGGGCGTGAGCAGGCTCCCGATTATGGGAAGCGGGTCGACCAACCGGCGACGCAGGAACTCCCTGGCCTCTGGGGAGACGTCGAGCACGTACGGGGCAACGCGGTCGACGAGGCGAGGGGCGCGAAGCCTGGGGGTCAGACTCACGAGCGACCACAGGCCGAGTCCGAGCCCGGTTCCGCAGAGCACCGCCCAAGCGGTCGCCGTGCTCACGCGAACCACCGCCGCTCTTCGGGAAGCCGGCCGAGGGCGATCATCATGCGGTAGGCGATCACCGAGGCGACGAGGCCACCGAGGATCACCACCAGCCCACCGGCCGTGTTATAGGCCGCGGCGGCTTCGCGCCGGGAGGCGAGCAGCAGGAGCAGGGCCCAGGGTGCGGCGACTCCGAGCCTGGCGGCATTCATGATCCACGACTGGCGGGCCTCGACCTCCTGCCGAATGGCGGTTTCCTGGCGCAGCCACGCCGCAAGGTTCCGGAGGACGAGGGTCAGATCGCTGCCGCCGACTTCCCTCGCCATCCGCAAGGTCTCGAGGATGCGGTCGCCCACCGGGTCGGCCAGGGTTTCCTTGAGCCGGTCGAGGGCCGCAGAGAAGCTCCCGGTGGCACGGTATTCGCGGTCGAACTCGAGGAAAGCGGCGCGCGTTGAGACCGGGCCGGAGTGGGCGAGGCTGCTGACACTGTCGGGCAGGGCCAGCCCGGAGCGAACCGCCGCGACGAGATGGTCGACGACATCGGGCCAGACGGTGCGTTGGCTGCGCCGACGGGACTGCGCCCGCCACCCCACGAGCACCAACGGAAGAACGGCACCTCCCACGCCGGCGGCCACGGCCAACGCGACCACGCCGAGAAGGGCGAGAGCGAGGGCAGCAGAAGCGAGTCCGACAATGGCCGAGACGGCCGCGAAGACCGGGGTGGGCACCTGGCCGAGCCCCGCCTGCACCAGCCGGTCGTGCAACCGCCCTCCTGCACGGGCCGGGGCCGGCTGCTGCCGTGGCCACAGCACCGGCGACGCAAGCAGAAGCAGGCCGGCACCGAGCAGGCAACCGAGGGCGATCCTCATTCTGCTCCCCTCCCCAGCACGACCGCCGGGTCGATGCCCGCCGCGTGGAACTTGGACAACCGCGCCGGGAGGTCTCCGGTCGGCCGCAGGTCTCCGTGCTCCGACGTGAAGACAGCCGACGCTTCCACGCGGGCGCCGTCCACCCGCCCGGTGGGGGCGAGGATCTCCTGCACCCGGCGCCGACCGTGCCGGTCCAGCACGCAATGCACCACGATGTCCACGCAGCCGGCCACTGTGGGAACAACGAACGCTGCATCGATGTTGCGGCCGGCCAGAAGCGGCAGGGTGCAGAGCTTGGTGAGGGCATCCTGGCCGCTGTTGGCGTGCAGCGAACACATCCCTGGCAGCCCGCTGTTCAATGCGATGAGGAGGTCGAGGCTCTCCGCTTCGCGTACCTCGCCCACAACGAGACGGTCCGGCCGCATGCGCAGGGACTCCTTGATCAGCCGCCGCAGCGTGATCTCGCCGGTTCCCTCGAGGCTCGGCTGGCGGCACTGCATCGCCACCACATCGCGGCCGACGAGGTCGAGTTCGAAGGTCTCCTCCACTGTCACGATGCGCTCCGTGGGTCGTCCGGAGGACAACAGCGCATTCAGCAGGGTGGTCTTGCCGGCCTGGGTGGCGCCGGAGACGAGGATGTTCTGGCCCGCGAGCACGCACATCCGCAGGAACTCGGCCGCCTGCGGGGTGAGCGAGCCCAGCTCCACGAGCTGGTGCAGGTCGCGCAGGCGCCGGGTGAACTTGCGGATGTTCACCGCCCAGTGCCGCTGGGTGATGTCAGGGATCACCACGTGCAGACGGGAGCCATCGGGCAGGGAGGCGTCGACGAACGGCGAGGACAGGTCGACCCGTCGACCGCTGGCTTGAAGCATCCGTTCGACGAGATCACGCACGCCGCGTTCGGTGAGCACCACCGTGGTGAGCTCGGGAACCCCGTTGCGAGCCACGAACACCCGGGACGGCGAGTTCACCCAGATCTCCTCGATGGTGGGATCGTCGAGCAACGGCTGCAGCACCCCGAAGCCGGTGAGTGCGGCCACGACTTCGCGGGTTGCCTGGTGTTCATCGGTGAGGACCGGGAGCGCGCCGCCCAGCGCGCGTTCCGAGTAGCGCTGCACCTCGTCGCGCACGTAGCGTTCGGCAAGGCCGGCGTCAGAGCCGAGATCGACGCTGTCGAACCGCACGCGCGACCTCACCCGTTCGGTGATGATGCGCACGGCCTCGCTCATGGATGCATCCTGCTCCAGAGCGGCCACCTGCCGCTGAAGTTATCCACAGGCGGCGCCGGGGCACCACGTCTGCCACCGCCCATGGCCCCCGTAGACTGATGTCGCCCGCGGGAGTGGTGAAATTGGCAGACACGCAGGATTTAGGTTCCTGTGCTTTCGAGCGTGGGGGTTCAAGTCCCCTCTCCCGCACTCATGAAGCGCCGCCGGATTCAGTGGGCGTTCGCATGCTTTCACCCGCTACTCTGTAATCCTCGCGATGCCGACTGGCCGCGCGCCACCCGACTGGAGACCCGTGATTCACAGCGCAGTTATCCCGTGGCTTGACCCGGAGATACTCATCGACTCTGCCGGTCCCTGGGCACTGATCCTGGTCTGCCTGTTCGTCTTCGCTGAGACCGGCCTTCTCGTCGGTTTCGCCCTTCCCGGCGACACCCTCCTGGTCATCACCGGACTCGTCACCGGCACCCTGATCAACCTCGACATCTGGTGGGTGTGCCTCGCTGTGGGCTTCGCGGCGTTCGTCGGAGGCGAAGTCGGGTACTTCATCGGGCACCGCCTGGGGCGTCGCGTCTTCGAGCGCAAGGAATCGGGCGTTTTCAGCGTGAAGAACGTGGAACGCACCAACGCGTTCTTCGCACGGTTCGGCGGCCTGGCCGTCATTCTCGCCCGGTTCGTGCCGATCGTGCGCACGTTCGCGCCGGTCGCCGCCGGCGTCGGCCACATGGACTACCGCAAGTACTCCTTCTACAACGCCATCGGCGCGCTGCTCTGGGGCGCGGGCCTGGTGCTCTTCGGCCACCTGCTCAACCTCATCCCTCCGGTCGCCGATTTCGTGAAGCACTACATCGACCTGATCCTGTTGGGCGCCGTGGTGGTCACGTCGGTGCCCGCGATCGTGCACTACCTGCGGGGCGCGACGAAGGCGAAGAACGCCAAACCGGAGACGACGGGTGAGGTGGTGCTGGGGCCCGACACCTTCGACAGCCCCGCCGAGGGGCACACGGAGTCCTAACGGCTCACTGCCGCAGCCCGATCAGCGGTGCGGATGCTGCTCGTGCTGGGCATGCTCCACCGGTTCCAGTTGGAACGTGGAGTGCTCGACGTCGAAGTGGTCGGCGAGACACTCACCCAGGGCATCAAGCAGCCCACCCGTGTCGGCGAAGGCCGAATTCTCGACCACGACGTGCGCGGTGAACACCGGGGCGCCTGAGGTGATCGCCCAGGCGTGCACATCGTGCACCCCGACAACACCCGGCGTGGCGAGGATGTGGTCGCGGATGACCGACACGTCGGTGTTGGCAGGTGCCGACTCGCTCAGCACGCCGACGACATCCCGAAGCAAGAGGTAGGCGCGCGGAACGATCATCGCCGCGATGACCAGGGACGCGATCGCGTCGGCCTGGTCGAGGCCCGTGGTGAGGATCACGATCGCTGCCACGATGACGGCGATCGACCCGAGCACGTCGCCGAGCACTTCGAGGTAGGCGCCGCGCATATTGATCGAGTGCTCGGCGGCGGGCCGGAGCATCAGGAGCACGACGACGTTCGCGGCGAGCCCGATGACCGCGACCAGCAGCATGGGCCCGCCCGACACGTGCGGTGGGTGACTGCTCAGCAGCCGACCGATCGCCCCCACGGCGACAGTGACGGTCACAGCCACCAGCAGAAAGCCGTTGAGGAGCGCCCCGAATACCTCGGCCCGCTGATAGCCGAAGGTCTGCCTGTCGGTGGCGGGGCGTGCGGCGACGATCGTCGCGGTCAAGGCGATCCCCAGCCCGGCGAGGTCCGAGAGCATGTGGCCGGCGTCGGCGAACAGGGCGAGGGAGCCGGTGATCCACG
>Ga0157369_10010006_pt1 | contig 10831 bp, 16 predicted proteins | sample C25metaG_FD_113461 | JGI IMG/M metagenome (GOLD analysis project Ga0157369, IMG submission 113461) | Corn rhizosphere microbial communities from Kellogg Biological Station, Michigan, USA - C2-5 metaG | ecosystem: Host-associated > Plants > Roots > Rhizosphere > Soil | place: USA: Michigan... | reverse complement strand
GGCTACGGGATCGGAAGTCCCCGTCCGTCCGACTTTGATGGGTTCTGCTGATTTATGGCTCCCCGGAAGCACCCGGTTTGCCTCACCCATCTGCTCATCGCCGCATGTTGCGTCATACGGCGTACGGGGTCTCTCACCCCGCGAGATCAGGAACGACAGTACAATCAAAGCACTCCTTTCTTTGACAAGGACCTAACGCACATGCGCAAGCCGCGGGACTTCGATGCCGAACTGAAGGCGCTTGGAGACAAGGCGCGTGACCTCAAGAGCCGCAAGGTGCAGCAGCTCGGCGAACTGGTCATCGCCACCGGCGCTGACGCACTCACGGCGGACGAACTGGCGGGCGCGCTGATCGTGCTAGCCGAGACGAAGGAGGCCGGAAAGAGGGAGGCATGGGCCAGGCGCGGGGCTGCGTTCTTTCAAAGCCGGGCGCGACGAAATGCACCGAAAACTGACCGCAACACGGATGGCCCTCCTGCACAACTGGGCGGCGCGCAACCGACATCAAGCCGCAAGGGCGCGACATGACATGCGCACGTGGCAGGTCGAGCGCCGCAAGCGCACGCGGCACCTCATCGAACTCGGCGGCCTCGTTGTCAAAGCCGGTATCGTGGACCTAATCGGCGACGACCGCGCCACCATCCTTGGCGCGCTACTTTGGATGGCCGACAAGCTCAAGAGCGATCAAGGCGAACGGGCACGAGCGCTATGGGCCGCAAAGGGAAAGCAAGCATTCGAGGCGGATTCGGCGACGCACGTACGCACAGATCGTTGATGCGCGACAATTGCAGCGAAGACGGTCGGCCTGCGTGGGAGATCATGGAAGAGGCCGCCGCCGATAGGAGTGCCGGTGCGCCTTTGCTGCCCCCAAGAATATCACGATCTGCAAGGCTGATTCGACCGGGCGGGCTCGCTATTCGATCCAGTGATCCCCATATCTGTAGTTATCCAGATCAACTTTCGAGATTGGTCGGAATGCGCGGAGACTTCCAACGAAAGGGCTCTGCATGTTCAATCAGCAGCATCGTGCAAAAGCAACCGAGTTCGGCGAGCTGGTCAAGATTTCGACCGGCCCCGAGGAAAGCCGTGAATTTCAAAATTTGGAACGACGCTTCGCTTCGTTGACGGACAACGAGCAGATCCTCGCGGACTATCACAAGAGTGCCGTGCAGGCTTCGAACCATGAGCAATCCCGCGGCACGGCCCTGGCCGTAGAGGAAGAATACGTTCTGCGATGTCTTGGGGCAGCGCTCGTCGTGCAATGGAACACCTTGCCGACGACGCTGCAACGGGAGGTCTTCGACACCGCCGGGTCCATGGGCAAGTTGCTGGAGACAGCCGCGCTGCGGGGACAGATCGCCAGGTTTCTGCACAAGCACAAGGATGATAGAGGTTGCGACAAACTGACTCCAACGGAAGACACCCATAGCGCTGAGAGATTGAGTGTTTTGGCGTCGCGGTGGGACGATGAGGGAGGCGCAGTCCGCGATGGACTGCCGAAGTGAATTAACCGCCGACAACAGGGAGGATTCCCGATGTCACTTACACAATTTGGCGTCGATGACGGACCACATAACATGGACGGGCTGCGGCTGTTTGCCCAGGATGGCTCGGAACGGATCGAGGCGTTCATAGGCCGCAAGGTGATGGACGTCTGGGCCGAGTCTGTCGAGCACTGCGGAGGACGACAAAGTCTGTTCCGTGATCAATACAATGCGCTTGGCAAGCTGAATCTTGCAGCGATTGAGCGGATTGTGAGCACGAAATACCAGCGAGGCGCAACGTTCAATCGCCAGCATCCTTTTGTCGAGGTGCTGTTCTCGGACATTACGGAAAGTGGCGAGGCGTTAGATCTCAGTGAACTCGTGCGAGAGGCTCTGCCGCCAGCATTTCATAGAGTGACTTGAAATCTGCACATCGAGAATGCCGCGAGAAAAACGCCGTCGAAGAGGGCTCGGTCGTGGTCGCCGAGACCCCCGAGGAGGATCGCGCGAATAAGCTTCGGCTCTGCAACTTCCGGGGAGCGTCAGCTGCAGCGAGGTCGACGAGTCTCCTCTGCCTTTGCGGAGGTAGCCGACATGATCGATCGCAGGAGGGAGCGGGAGGGACCGATGTTCATTCGGGTGCGAGATTCCCATTTCCGTTCCATTCTCAAGGCTGTCAGTTGGAGGGTCACCGGTAGTATCGACACCTTCGTGCTGAGCTTCATCTTCACCGGTAGCGTCAAGGTTGCGGGCTCGATCGCCGGCGCCGAAGCGATCACGAAAATGATTCTCTACTATCTTCACGAAAGAGCCTGGTCCGTCATTCGCTGGGATCAGCAAGGACAAACCGGGGGCGGGTCCAACCCGCCATGATTCCGCTATTTAATTTAAGCGGCCAATGTCATGCGGTTGGCCCGTCGATCGACCGGGCCCCTCGAAGCCTTGTTCAAGTCGGTACGAGCTTTGATGCTAGACCGTCTAGCGACGACTGTCTGACTGGGCGAGGCGCAGACCTCAAGAGGCTGCGCGTCTGTGCGCAGATTTCATCCCGCCACGCGACCTGCCTGACTATCCGCGGAGATCCGCAGCTTTCCCACGACCGAGAGATTCCGCACAAGCCTTTGCAACTGCCGAGTTTGGCTCAGTGCTTCCCGGCATCGTGGCCCAACCGCCTTTTTCGACGAACTTGCTCTGGTCCCATGAATAGGTCGCCTTCTTCATTTCAGCAAGGTTCGCCGAGGCATCAGCGGCTTGTTGGAACTTCTCAACGCAGATGGGGGTGAGAGCCGCGACGACAGCCATCGCGGCACTATTCTTTGCGAGCGTCTCGGCCGTGCCACCCGTCACCCAGCCGCCCCAGTTGAACCCCACGATCGCCAGAGCAATTGCGCCGGCTGCAGCGCCCCACAGTGCGGGTTTAACGGCAGCTTTGGTTTCCTTGGTGATTTCCATGACTTTCACCTTTGATTTTGACGTATAGAGAAGTTTCACCTGTTCACAACACTAGCCACGTCGACCGCTCGACGTCTGTATAGAATTGCTCACTCAAAGCGCGCCGAGAAAGTTAAGTTAACCTGCGGCACGCCGTGCCGACGCCCTCGTTATTGACATGTTAGAGCGTGCATAACCTATGGACCAATATCCGCCTCTCCAAACGAAACGAGCCGCCGCTCCTCCTCGTCCCGGAAAGCCAGCCGTACACACCTCAAACTTTGGAATAAGGTAACTCGTCGAACGGACGCGAGCTTCGGATGATCCCGCAACACATCCGGCAACCGATAACAGGGAATTCGACTGCATAGGTGATGGATGTGATGGACGCCAATGTTGGCCGTAAACCAGCACAAAACACTCGGCAAGTGATAGTGGGAACTGCCATGCAGCGCAGCTTCGTGAAAACTCCATGCCTCATCATGAGACCAGGATGTGTCCTCGAACTGGTGCTGGACTAGAACAGCCAGACACCGATCGACGCCGCCAGAACCGTGATCGGAAGGTGCACCAGCAGGAATGGCCCAAAGCCGACCAGTCGGATCATCGCGGCGACCAGAATCGCGATGGCGGTGTTCGTGCCCATCGCACTTAGCCAAGCCTTCCAGCCGCCACTCATCATCCCTACTGGCAAGCGGTGCCGCAAAATGAAACAAATAGGTGGGACCGACGCCAAACATCACTAGCGGATACAGACGATAAAGGATCTGACGCCATCGAGACAGCGCGCGAAACTCACGCACAGTCAACGTGTCAATGTCGCCGCTGCCCCGGTGATCGAGATTACCCGAACTCGCGTGATGGAGTGCATGGCTTCGTCGCCAGAGATCATATGGAGTCAGGGTCACGACACCGATGGCTCGGCCGACCCAATCGTTTGCATGACGGCCGTGGAAGAACGACCCGTGGCCGCAGTCGTGCTGAATCATGAAGAGGCGGACGAGGCAGCCCGCCGCGGGTGCCACCAGCAGCAGGCCAGTCCAATAACCATGGTCAAGAGCGCCCTCCACATCAGAGCCCAGATGACAACGAAGGGCACTGCCGTGATCACCAGCTCGAATACGCCGCGCGCGCTGTTCGGCTCGCGATAACGGGCGAGCAGTTGCACCAACGCGCGGGCTTCTGGTGGGCTGTGAACCATCTCTAGTCTGCTTCCGCACGCGTGTTCAAGGAACGGCCGGCCCGCAATGGACCCTTTGCGCAACAACCCCAAGACCGCGCGAGCTGTGCCTCAAGTTGACTGCAAAGCGGGTGAAACCTCGCCTTTCGAAACGTTGTTGTGTTGCGCGGAACGGTTGCTCAGCGGCAGAGGCCCGTTCGCGTTGGCCGTCGCGGTCTTGTCCTGCCCCGCCAAAGCCAAGGCCACGACGGGGTTCATGCTGTCGACCATCGATGTCGGCATCAGGATCGTGGTGCCGCGCTCCTTGGTCGTCTCGTAGATGATATTCATGGCACGGAGTTGCAGGGCGGCCGGCTGGCCCGCATAGATCACGGCCGCCTCGACGAATTTGCCGGCTATCGCGGCTTCAGCCGATCCGAGGATGACGCGGGCCTGCTTTTCCCGTTCGGCCTGGGCTTGCCGTGACATCGCATCCTGCAACGCCACCGGGATCGCGACGTCGCGGATCTCGACCGACTTCACTGAGATGCCCCAATCCGCCGTTTTGCGTCCGATTTCGCTACGCAACAGCTCGTCTGCGGCGGTCCGCTCCGACAAAAGCGCTGATAGCATCGACGATCCGATCATCTCGCGCAGGGAAGTCTGGGCGACACGGTCGATGGCTTGGCGATAGTCCGTAATATTCAATGCTGCCTTCTGGGCATCATGGACGAACCAAAAGATGATGGCGTCCACATTGACCGGAACCGTGTCCTTCGTGAGGGCCTCCTCGGCGCTGAAAGCGGTGGTCTGAATACGCTCGTCGATGACGGCCACGACGTTGTCGATGACCGGAATAATCAGGAACAGCCCGGGTCCCTTCACTCCGCGTAATTTGCCGGCGCGCAGGATAACGAATTTCTGCCAGGTGTTCGCCATCTTCAGAGCGGAGGCGATGACGATCGCGACGACCAGCAAGACGACGCCGGGCACGACATGGCCCAGGACACCAAGCGCCGCGGCGATGGCGACGCAGGCAATCGCCAGAAATAAAGTGATCGGACTCATTATTGGCTCCTAGCTCAAGGAATCGTCCTGCGACTGCGCATATTGATCCATATCTGGACGGTTTGCTGAGCAATACTGCTCAGTCCGGTATCCAGCCGAATTCGCCAGAACTGGACGAACGATCGCGACTGAAGCCAGAATCCAGGGCTTCAATCCTGCGCGCGCGCGTCACCGGAGAACGGGTTGAGCGCTCTTGCCAACCCGCCCGGCAATCTTCTCAAAATGTGAGCAATATTGAATAGTCGCTGGCCGTGGAGCGCGGCATGCTTGCTTCGTCGCGGTCCTCGAATCGGCGGCTGGAGGTGCTGCGTGCTCCCGCCGTTTAGGCAGGAGCATCACGTGCCTGAAGCCAATGCTCGTCCCGAACCATCGTTAGTTCGGATACCGCGGCCGCGCTGCCCGACATGCCAGGGTCGCACGATGCTGATCTGCATCGAACCTGGTCGCAACGGCCTGATCTGCGAACCTTCGAATGCCCCAAATGCGAACACGTCTATAAAGTGCTCGCCGAGCATCCGATGAAATCGGCCACGTAGCTTCAATTCTCCGGCAGGCAACTGACGTGGAGAGCCAGAAATCCAAAGAAAATGGCCCCATCAGGGAGCTCGAGGCGGCGGCCGCCAATCATCGGATGCTATGGGGTCGTTCGCATCCGGTTGCGCTTAGCCAAGCTCCGACATTTGTTTCCCGATGCAAGCTTGGTAGTCGCAAACGACTCCGCCTTGCTGGGGTATCGCAATTTCCAACTCTGGGATGCCGGAACGGTGCGTTGATCGCACAGTGGGCCGAGTCGCCAACATGCACCGCTGATCAATATTGCTCACCTCTAGAATTTTATTGAATGAGGTCGACCTCAGCGGCCGCCGATCGTTCAGGCTTTTCCAGTTGTTTTCCCCTCTTCTCGGAACATTCGTCGCAGCCCGGGATTGGCTCCAGAGTTTCACATTTATAGGAGCACGCAATGATCAAATACGCAGTGGCAGTAGCCGCCGTGGTGAGTATTTGCAGCACAATTCCTGCTGGAGCGGAAGAAGTCGGAATCGGCGTAGGCCCTCATGGCGTGACCGTGGGTGAGGGGCATGGTGACCGGGATCGCGATCGTGACCGCGAACACTTTCGGGATCGGGACCGCAGAGATCGTGACGAAACGGTTATTATCAGAAAGGACCGTGGCCACGACCGAGATAGGGACCACTACCGTCGTCCGGGTGTCATCGACCGCGATTGATCAATGATTGCAAATCACAAGCGGCCTTACCTCGGGGAGGTCGCTATATTTTTGTTGTGACCCTCGAGGCTAACAGAAAACGGCGCGGGCGCGGAGCGCTGAGGCCGTGCTGGGGGTCTGGGCGGCGGCTTCCCCTTGCAGCCGACCACATCTAACGGCGGTGGCCGCCCCTCATTGCCAACCACTTCATTTCGACGTTGGAATCGCTACAATACGAGGCGTGCTCGTCATCGGAGCTAAGGGAGGCTCCTGTGGGAAAGCCAGCCAATAACGAGTTCGATCCCAAAGCTTTTCTCGCCAGGGTGGGGGCGGGTAAAACGGTCCTGACAATCAACAAGAATCAGCATGTCTTCAAGCAAGGAGACGTGGCAGATACGGTCTTTTACATTCAGAAGGGCAAGGTCAAGCTCACAGTCCTTTCCGAGCAGGGCAAGGAAGCGGTCGTCGGAATCTTAGAACCGGGCCAGTTCTTCGGCGAGGGCTGCCTCAATGGTCATATATTGCGCATCGCGACCACAACGGCGATGGAAGAATGTGTGATCACCTCAATCACCAAAAAGGCGATGATCGCCGCCCTTCGTTCCGAGCCGAAATTTTCCGAGCTGTTCATGGCGTATCTCTTGACGCGGAACAGTCGGATTGAAGAGGACTTGATTGACCAGCTTTTCAATTCAAGCGAGAGACGGCTCGCCCGCCTTCTTCTCCTGCTCGCACATTTCGGAACGGAAGGCGTACCTCAGCCCATTCTATTGGATATCAGCCAGGAAACATTGGCTGAGATGATTGGCACGACCCGATCTCGCGTGAGCTACTTTATGAACAAATTCCGCAAACTTGGGCTCATCAGCTACAATGGAAAGATAGAGGTTCATAATTCCCTGTTGAGCGCCGTTTTGCATGAAAAGCCCGAGATAGAGCGGGATGATTCAACAGACAAAGTCTAACGGCCCGGTTGCTCGAGAGCGGACCTCAATAGACTGAGAGCCCAGCTAGTTTGCGGGCTCTCTCCGATTGCGCGTCCGATTTTGTGTCTCCGGCTTCACACCTGAGCCAGTTGGTCCGGTGTTTGTCTTAGCTGCCATGCTGCCGATAGTCGGACGCCGTCAATGCATGGCTAGCACGCTCGCATAGGTTGTCAGCGTCCCGCTCGCCGCTCGTGGGGCAAGACTTATCGAGCCCCGAACTCACTCCGGCTCAGTGTCCCAATCTGCCTTCGGGTGCCAACAAAACGGCCCCAGTTCGGCGCTGGGCGATCTGGGACCGTCTGAACGGCGCGAGGGCGGCTCGCGACGTTCGGCTTTAGCCGATGACACCCACCTCGCAGCCGCTGTTCAATTTTGCTCGCTGTCCCAATTCGTTAACTTTTCCAAAAGTGAGCAGAATGGAACAGCGCCTAGATGACGGTGGTCCCAAGGTGACTTCATCGCCGCCTATCACGGCATCTATCGGTGACTGAGAGTATTGTGCTCCCGCCTGATGTAAGGGGACCGCGTCATGTTCAAGAGGAAAACTGTTGAGGAGAAGTGGCACGAGCAATCTGAAACCGCGATGCAGGAGGCAGCCAAGCTTCCTTACGGAAAGCTGAAGGATAAACTGCTGCTGGAGGCCCGTCAGCTACGGACTGCCTCCCAGATCAATCAGTGGCTATCATCGCCGGGTCTACAGCCGCCCATATAACGAACAAGTCTAGCCCTCCCGGCGTTGGCTGGAATGGCTAGCCAGCACTGACGGCTCAATCTGCACGAAGGTGGGCACTGAGGCGTCGGGGGTCTTGGAGAGAGCGCAAGACGGCTGCGGCTGGCGTTACAGCCCACCACATCCGACGGCGGCCGCGCTGCTCACTTGCGCCTAATTTCAAAACTCGCCGCCTTGACCGCAATGAAGGTGCACGTGGATTGAGTCCAATACGGAGCTTGGAAATGAAGCAAATACTGGGACTGAGTTTTGCCCTGCTACTTTTCGGGGTCGGCGTATGGGCCAGCGTCGGCGGCGCCAGCGGCCCACTCTCCCAAAACAAGGGCGCATGGGTGGCGCACGCCAGCCGATGAAGGTTCCGCTGTTAGTCGACCGTCTGGATTAGCTTGGCTCATCGCAGTCGGACTGGAGCTATAAATTTGCGTCAGGAGTTTGGTTTGGTCGAGATGTCATACCCGCTCTCACGGAAATCTCGGACGCCGAAGAGCCCACGGATGATGTCACCTGCGCGAGCTGGCTTTCCAGCAGATCTGCTTACCCCGGGACACTTAGCGCCCCATCATCGTCGTCGGGCGACGGCAACTCCCAACAGGAACGCGACCAACAGCGAACCAAGCGGCGCTTCGCGCGCGATGTTGCTCAAGATGCTCAACGGCATCCCCGGCTTTCGGCCCGCTTCTATCGCGTCGCCAACTCGATGGACGGTCCCTTTCACAGCTTCGGAGACTTCCGCTATGGTGGATTTCGGTTCTGGAACGGGATCCAAGCCTTCGTGGGCGAAAGGGGCCAGCGGGATGTCTTCACTCACAATGTACTCTCCAAGCCAACAAGCTACCAATCAATCGAAGCGTGAATTGCTTCGACATGGCCATCTTTAACCGTTAGCGCCAGCGCTGTGGCGAGCGGCGCGGCGGGCGCGTCATCAATAGCGCCAATGCAAAGCCGATCGCGCCCGCGATCAACATCGAACCGAGTGGATTGTCCTGCACCTTCTTCGCGATCGCTTGCGAGCCGTCACGGAAAGTATCGCCGCTGTTCTCGTAAGCGTCTTTGGCGTAGCCGGCGGCGGCGTCCGTAACTTCGCGCGCGGCATCCTTGGCCTGGCCGTACAGGTTCTGCGCTGTGCCTGTCGCCTCGCGGACGCGGCCCGCTGCCTCGGTCTTCGCGTAGCCGCCGATGTCGCCTGCGGCGCCCTCGAGCTTACCGGCGAAATCCTTCGCCGAACCGGCAATTCGATCCTTGTCCATGGCGCACACTCCCTAAGATGAAGTTCCGGAGAGCTAACCGACAAGCTCCGCCTACGTTCCTCCGCGCACGGAAAGCCGGCTTGCCAATGTGGTGCGGCCTATAGGCTCAAGCCATTCCAACCTTGTTGCCCGATTGCGATGACAACGTGGTCGAATATCAAGAACGGCCCCAGCGCGGGGCGGAGCACTGAGGCCGTTTGGATCTTGGGGAAACGCAGGATGGCTGCAGCTTCCCTTGCAGCCGACCATATCCAACACTGCCGCGCTGCTCCACTTTTGCTCACCTTCCTGATTTAAAGTTGCCGGTGTCCGGCCGGCACCGGGTGATGCATTGGCCTGTTACCGCCTACAGCGACCCAGTTTGAAAATACCAGTGGCTTGGTTGGAAAGTGAGCAATTTTGAACAGACGGTCGCAGTGTATATCTGCTGTTTTGCTAATCACCGGGGGATTGCGCTGTCCGGACCTAATCCAACGCCACCAAGCATTATTGCGCTTGGTGGTGTTGTGCTTTCCCGGGCCTCACAATTCCTCCTGACGCGTGTCAGGCCATCCCGCATCGGATTCGAGTTGCGCACGTTTCAGGGCGTCAATTCTTTGGCTACCAGCAGAATTCCTCTTCACCTTCAGAGAAAGTTTGAGCAGCGGTGGGCCGCCAAATTTGGCTCGCCGGTCGCATCGGCCGCGCCCAAAAGCGCCTCCTCGAAAGGTACCGTCAGCAACTTGCCGCGCCCTGCAAGCCAAAAGAAAGACCCGCTGAGCTGAGCAAGCGGGCTTAGTCAGTATTGGAGCTGGCCGCGCACTGCCAAGATTGCAAGAAAGGGACATTGGCCTGAGGAACGGAATGCGAACGAGTGGATTGGTCTATCAAGGAAGTCAACCATGCCACGGACCCATCGCGACCCAAGTACGGCTGAAACAGGCGAACGGGTATCTGCACGGCCGCACGACTCCGGCAGCCAGGCCAACGAGACGGTTGATGGACTCGATTCTACCACTGAAGCATTGCGGCATGCGGCAGAGGACACGGCTCCCGGCGCCACACCGAATGATATCGAAAAAACGCCAGTGTTCGATCGGGCCGGTCTAGCACCGACAATCTGAGGGACAGTCATGGCAACCAAAGGGCGCGCTTGATAGTAGCGCTAACGGGAGAGACAATGTCAAAGAACCCAAAATAGAACACGAGTACCACGCAGGCAAAGACGAACTGAAGATATGGGTCCACGGATACGCGCTCAAAAGCAAAAAGACGCGCGACAAAGTTATGAAGACGCTTTTCGATGAAGTCGAGCGGAGCTCGGACCGTCTGATTGAGGAGGCCAAAACGAAAGCCAAGAAAAGGAAGCGCGGGTAAGGAAATCAGCGAATGCCAGAGGGCCGTCAAGCTTGAGGAAGTTGGCGATTGAAGCGATCGGCGGCCTAAGGGCTAGAGGTGAAGAGGTAACATTCGCTCCAATCTATTTTCTAGGCGAAATTTGAAGCTCCAAAAGCGCCATTGTTTGCAGAGTGTTTGGATC
>Ga0157369_10010005_pt1 | contig 10831 bp, 14 predicted proteins | sample C25metaG_FD_113461 | JGI IMG/M metagenome (GOLD analysis project Ga0157369, IMG submission 113461) | Corn rhizosphere microbial communities from Kellogg Biological Station, Michigan, USA - C2-5 metaG | ecosystem: Host-associated > Plants > Roots > Rhizosphere > Soil | place: USA: Michigan... | reverse complement strand
GAGTTATGGCCATGCACGAGCCTAATTAGCGAGAAAGCTCCACAAACAGAAGTTCTCTGTTAGTGGCGCTGGCTTGAGCTATGCGCTCACCTTCCGGTGTCCAAAGCGCCGAACCACCATTAGCTAAACCGAAGCCATGGGTTTCGCCTACGGTGTTCACCAACATCGTCCACATCCCAAGCTTTGCGATTTCAGTCATCCGCTCATATATAACATCCGTGGGTGAGAATACCCCCGCTACCACATACGCGTCCGCACCAAGCCTGCTGGTTTCCTGGGCATGAGCGAGAGTACGATCGGCACAGATTGACAGCCCAAGTCTCCAACCATCTATTTTTATAACTTTTAGCCGGCTGCCCGGTTGGAACCTATCATTTTCTGAGCCGTGAAGATTAATCTTGCTATAGGGTATTCCTACCCAATCAGGGCTGATCATGATTGTGCTGATGGAAGGGTGGTTGTCTCGGCCGACATTAGGTGTAACCGCACCGGCTAAGGCTATACAACCATACCAGATACACGCCTCGTGAAGGGCCTCAAGGCGCGGATCGTCGGGCCCGAGCGGGGCGGCCTCAGTGCTATAACCAGCCAACGATAACTGCGGAAAGACCACCAGCCTGGCACCTCCCGCCGCCGCAGCTTCGATCGTTTCAATATGTTCATCAATGATAGCTGTCTGATCTTCTGGATCTAGCGATGGCCCATCCAACTGTGCCAGCGCAATTCTTAGACTCCCTGCTTCAGCATTACTCATACAGCCTCCTCTTTGGTATCCCGTGCCTAAAGTTAGGACCTCGGATCACTACACTGTGTCTATATTTTACTATGGTATCATCACTGTCTAATAGGCCATCTAAATTAATGAAATGCAGATTAATAGCTTTGCAGGATATTTAAAAGCTCGCCAGCGTTGGAGCAGGCCATTAAGCGTTCGCGCAACTCTTTAGCACCATCAAAACCGTTGATATAAATTTTGCAGAACTTATTAAGCGTATGAACCGGACGCTCACCCGCCCGCCAGGTAGTAGCAAAAAGCTTAACATGTTTAGTATATAATTCAATGCGTTCTTCCCGTGTGTAGTGTGGCCACGGTGAGTTCTCGGCAAACACAAATGGATCTTGAAAAATACCACGTCCAATCATAATTCCGTCCAGACCATGACGAGCTACCAAGTCTAAGCCATGTTTATAGTCAACGGCGTCACCATTACCGACCAGTAATGTGTCCGGCGCTACTTTGTCGCGAAGTTCGCGAACCTGCTCAATCACATCCCAATGGGCGGGCACTTTGCTCATTTCCCTTCTGGTTCGTCCGTGAACAGTTAACATGCTAAGCTTGAAATTAAACAAAAATTTATGCCATGTCAGATCAATCTCATTAAAGCCCAAACGCGTCTTGACACTTACGGGTAAACTCCCTGCTCCGGCCTGAGTTGCCTGAATGATCTCCCCTGCCAGCTCCCTGTTTAAAATCAATGCGCTACAGGCCCCGTTTTGCACTTCACTCTTAGCCGGACAGCCCATATTAAGATCGATACCCGCAAAGTTAACACCCTCTGGCAAACCCAGCTCCCGCGCTAAGCTGCCATCGGCAATTTGTTCGGCCGTCTTTCGGAAGTTCTCCGGTTTTAATCCCCATAGCTGGGCAATCAATGGAGTATCTTTAGGGGTGAATTGCAGTTTCTTTAATAATTTCGGGCGCCCCGGGCTTTGCAAGCCATCTACATTGGCAAATTCCGTGAAGAATAAATTGGGTGGCGCACAATCGGCTACTACCTGCCGAAACACCGTATCGGTGACATCATCCATCGGCGCCAATACAAAGAATGGCTTTGGTAAATCCTGATAAGTCATTAATTTTAGTATACTTTAGATTTTTCGATGACGTGGATCATGGCGCCAGGCGGTGTTAGAACCTTCAGCTCGTCCACGTAGGAGCGCAGCAGCATGCGATCCCTCCGTACTAGTACGACGGGCTAGTGCCTTCTCAGATATTTGGGCGCCAATCCGTCGAGCAACCGCCTGCCAATCGGTTACCGGGGAGTCCGGGCCACCAGTTATTTGCCCGTCTTCATCGACCAATGTAAGCTGTCGAGGCTTCTGCTCAATGCTTGGTAGTGGCGCTTCAGTAGCTAATCCGGGTTCAGTAATCGTTCCCAGCGTTCGCTCAGCTTGGATCGGCGGATGTGGAGGTTGAACTTCATCAGTAATACCAAAGTGAGCACGAGCGGCAGCATAATCATGAGTGGCGGCATGACGTTCGAAGGCGTCATCAGCAATATCTGGACGTAAGGTATCAAGCGAGCCGGTCATTACTTCTAGATTATAGCATAAAAACTATGATTTTACAATTCTACTTAAAGTATTGCGGATTGGAATGTAGTCTGAACAGCGGTGATGAGCCGCAGGGTAACCCCGAGCTAACCAGTTACCAGTACTCAGTACTCTTATTCCCAGCGGAAAACGCGGAAAGCAATGATATACACCACCACCAACCAGGCACCCATAATGCCCAGCTGCGAACCCATTTGTGTCAAGTGAAAACCTTCGGTAGTTATTAACCGGGCACCGTCTATAACTGGGGTCAGCGGGAAGAAGTTAGTCACATGCTGCAACCATTCTGGGAAGCCAAAGCGCGGGAAAAATGTACCACTTAGGAACATCATGGGGAACACCACGATGTTAGCAAGGGGCGCCGCTTGTCTTTCATTTTTAGCCCAACCACCAATTGCCAGTCCGATACCCAAAATGAGTAACAAACTGAAGACCAAAAAGACAATGAGCTCTAAGATATTACCGGCAATGTGAAGATTAAATAACTTGAGAGCCACCAAGTACATCAAACCAAGTGATAATAGGCCAATAACGGCATTGCCAAGCATAATGCTAAGGAAGTACTGCCAAACTCGTAACGGCGTAGTGTGCAAACGGCGTAAAATACCCTGCTTTTTTAATTCCGGGAAAATGTTGATCGGCCCAAAAATACCGGAACCCAAAATGGTAAAACCCAGCACACCGGCAAAGGCATAATCAAATGACGATAAACTCTTTTCGTTAGTTTGAACACCTTTGGCTACAAATGGCGTTTTGGCTGTCACAAAAGTAGCATTTATTTTACTAAATTGAGCCTGCAAGATGGATTGTACGGCGCCGCCGGCTTGCGCGCCGTTTTGGGTATATATGACTTGCGCTTGGCCGCTAGGAATACCGTGCATGGTCATCCCGAAGTTTTCTGGCAATACAATGGTAGCATCTAGTTGGCCACGCTTCATCTTTTGTTGAGCTAAGCTCATGTTGGTAATACTTTTATCGACCTTCAAAACCTTGCCATGTTTGATGCTATCGGCTGTTTGCTGAGCAATTGCCGTACTAGAGCGGTTCAGCAACCCGACGTGGAAGGTTGTCCCACTATTTCTGTTGGCGAAGCCGAACACCAGCAGAAAAATTAACGGAAACGCAAAGGTAAAGAATAAAGCCGTCTTATCACGGAATAATCGCTTGAAGTTGATGACAAAAAAGACCCAGATGGTACGAAATTTTTGCTGCATAGTCATAGTCAGTTCCTCAACCCTTTGCCGGTTAGATCAATAAATACATCTTCGAGGTTGGCTTGTTCCACTTTCTGATCTTTGTGGAAGCCGCTATCCAGTAGCTGTTGGATCAGGTTTTTTGGGGTATCCAATTTTACAATCTTGCCGGCATCCATAATAGCGATCCGGTCACACAGTATTTCGGCTTCATCCATATAGTGCGTGGTAAGAATGACACTAATGCCACGATCGCGCACTTCTTTTATGAGGTCCCAGAGATTGCGCCGCGCCTGCGGATCAAGGCCGGTAGTCGGTTCGTCAAGAAAAAAGACTTTGGGGTCGTGTACCAAAGCAGTCACAATACTAAATCGCTGCTTTTGGCCGCCCGACAAACTCTCGATATAACTGTTCGCTTTGTCCCCTAAATTCATCTCTTCTAGAAATTTCTTAGGGTCAACTTTGGTACCGTAGGAGGCAGCAAACAGTTGAATCAATTCGGTTAGCTTGGTCTTATCTTGGAAACCGGGAGTTTGCGGTTGTACACCGATCATCCCACGGATTTCATACGGATGCTTAGCCACATCTACACCGTCAATCGTAGCGGTGCCACCGTCAATTTCACGAAGTGTTTCGATCATTTCTAGTGTCGTAGTCTTACCCGCCCCATTAGGGCCAAGGATGCCAAATATCTCACCCCTCTTAACTTCAAAGCTAATACCGGCGACGGCTTTTTTACCATCATATACTTTCGTCAGATTCTGTACGGATAAGATTGTATCTGCCATGTCTCTCACGTTATCACACCCTATTAACAAATAGAAACACCTGCTTTAAGCAGGTGTTTCATTAACAGTTTCCGAGCTGGGAACTATTTGTTGCGCTTAACAGTCAAGAAACCGTTGCGTGGGTTTTCATTGACAGTAAAACCGGCAGGCAGATCAGTGCCTTCTGGACGCTCATCTTTAGAGAAATAGTAGATGGTCTGCTCTTTGCCACCGCGCAGAGTAACCTTCTTAGAGTTAAGATAGTACGTTACACCCTTTGAGTTTGTGTGCTTGTATGCTGCCATAGTAATGACGCTCCCTCTCTTACTTTAGTGGTAACCATACCATACTCTGATGAGATTTTATTTGTCAACACCTTTCGACAGATTAAACCTTATCTTCTTATGACGGTTGCGCTCAAATACGCTTATGTATTACACTGGTCATTAGTTAAGCTTAAGGGTAAAAGGTGGAGTGAGAAACAGATATGGATTTTACAAATCGTAACACGCAATCATCGGCTAACTCCGCTGCTCCAACCAGCAGCTCTGCCGGTCACAATTCGGTCGGCCGCGCTGACAAACCTAGCAAGTCTAAAACTAGCATATGGCTCCAAATTAGTGCCGTGGCGCTACTCTTTTCAGTAACCGTCCTGGCAATTGCTGTCATCGCTATTTTGGCATTTGGTGGCCGCGATCAATCCAAGTTTCTTAACAGCAAAAAATACCAGGCGGTCTTTTTGACTAATGGCCAGGTCTACTTTGGCAACATTAAGGAAATGGGCAGTGACTTTTATCGTCTAGACAATGTCTATTATCTGCAAACCGCCGCTAGTAGCTCATCAGACTCCTCTTCCAGCAGCACCAACAATAATTACAACTTGGTTCAACTCGGTTGTCAGCAAATCCACGATCCATATAACGAAATGATTATCAATCGTGGTCAGGTCAGCTTCTGGGAGAATTTGCAAGATGGTGGCCAAGTTGTCCAAAAGATCAATCAGTTTAAGAAGCAATACCCGACTGGGCCCGACTGTAGCCAAGTCAGCAATCAGACGCAGGCAAGCAGCAACAGCTCAAGCGCTCAACCAAGCTCTAGTACCACTAACAACAGTAGTTCGTCAAACAGTTCTAGCAGCTCATCCTCAAGTAACTCTACTACAAAGAAGCCATAGATAGCGTCTACGTACTATCCTAAACCCCGGTTAGCCGGGGTTTTTCTTATGCTTGCTATCATCGGGAAGCTTCGATATGCTCAGACCATTGTGAGCACTTCCGAAACTAGAGCCACTCAATACGGCTTGGCCGGTACGGTCATGGCTCAAACCGCTACGCGTTTGGGCGCCCACATTACACCGATACTACGTCATAGTTGGGAGGACACAACCGCTCGGCTAGCGTTGGCTGATGATATATCAGAGGTCGATCCGACTTTCGCCGCTACAAGTTTATTAAATGTGCTGAGCCTACCTGATACACCACCGCTCTATCAAACGGCCACTAACCTACTTGATGCGACTCGCTCGGCTTTAGCCGCCACTGATATTAGGGCTCATTTTGCAGCCCGCCGTGCAGAAGCCTTACACACAGCCTACTTGCTACGTGACCAATCACCCGAACCGATCCGGCTTAATATCGATCTGTGGGGACAGCTAGGTGAGTTAGTGGTCCTGGCCACACATTTTGATGATTTTCTTGACTGTAGAGTAGATAGTGAGTTATTGCCCCAGTTTAGCCCTGGCCAGTTAATGCGCAGCGCGGCTATTCGCATGCTAGGTTCGGCTCGTCGAATTCGACCACAAACTGCCCTCGCCTGTGCATTAGCCTGCCACGAAACGGGCGTTGATAGGTTAGTGTTTAAGAAGCTTGCCAAACCATTTCGGACACCCGAACCGAAACTCATCGTAGAAAGTGTTTGAACCAGCGATCGACGACAAAAGATATGATGCAGAGTAAACTGCTGAATACAGTCAATACAATGCACCAGCCAGCCAAATCTGGCGACCAGGTGGGTGTAGCAAAACTAAACTTGTAGAGAGCGTCCGGGATTGGGGTGACTTTGGCGCCGTGACTGTTTACGTAATCGGTGATACAGGGCACCCGCGGACCACCCGAAAAACTATCTGGATAGAGCTGTTGGCAGTAACTTTGGGCCGCTGTGTATAGCTCGCTGTTGGTACTCGCGACTTTGTCGCTCTCGGCCTTTACCAGGCGTTCATAGGTGTATTTGAGCTGAATGGGTGGATAGACGGAGTCGTTGCCAGTCACCAGGTTGGTATTCATATGGCCATTAACGTATTGTCGAAGATTATTGAGAGCCTTAGTAACATCACCGTTGGCTTGATCAGCTTGATACACCGCATCGCGCAACTTGAGCATGTGCTGATTGTTGGCCCGGAGCTGCGCAACTGCCACAACACCGAGGATAATAGCAAACCCGAGGAAGTAATACGGTTTAACTGCACGAAAGTAGCGCCATAGGTGATGCAGATGCCGTTTGTTCATGTTGGTTATGATTATAGACAATGAACAGAAAACAATACAGAAACAGATTATATAGTGCGTAGCTCTCAGCTTGCGCATTGCACATTAAGCACTGCACATTATACTGATAGATATGCACATCTACTTCTCTGGTATTGGCGGCACTGGCATCGGCCCCCTAGCCTTGGTGGCAAAACAAGCCGGTTATGACGTATCTGGTTCGGATAAACAAGATTCGCAATATGTTCAGTATCTGAAAAAACACGGCATAACTGATATTCATATTGGGCAGGACTATGATTCGATTGCCCAGGCCCACGAGCAAAAACCGATTGATTGGTTCGTGTATACGTCTGCACTGACCTTGGAAAATCCTAATGCCCCAGAATTGGCCTTTTGCCGCGAACAAGACATCAAAACCAGCAAACGTGATGAACTACTGAACCAGATTATTCGGGACAAAGATTTAAAGCTAATCGCTGTGGCTGGCACACACGGCAAGTCAACTACCACCGCTATGCTTATCTGGCTGCTCAAGCAGTTGCAGGAGCCCATCGGCTATAACGTGGGGGCCAAAATCAGTTTTGGTGAGATGGGTGAATTTGCCGAGGGTTCAAAGTACTTCGTGTACGAATGTGACGAATTCGATCGTAATTTCCTTGCTTTCGAGCCATATTTAAGCGTCATTAGTGGTGTCAGCTGGGATCATCACGAGATTTATCCAACACGCGAAGATTACCAGGATGCCTTTCGGGAGTTTATCGAACAGAGCCAATACACCCATATTTGGCAATCAGATGCCGATTATTTAGAGCTGCAGCCAACAAGCAAAGTTGCTATTTTGGATGAACAGCATCCACACATTCAGGCGCTCGAACTTAAGGGTGAATACAATCGGTTGGATGCCTGGCAAGCCATTCAAGCCGTGCATAGCCTGACTCATGCCCCGCTAGAGGACCTCATCGCCCATATAAATCGCTTCCCTGGTTTGCAGCGTCGCATGGAACAGATCGTACCAAGTCTGTACAGCGACTACGCCCACACCCCAGAAAAAATCCGTGGCGCCATGAACGTCGCCCTCGAAATGGCCCAAGACAGCAACCAAAACTTAATCGTGATATACGAACCCCTGACTAATCGCCGTCAGCATTTTATGATGAACGACTACAAAGATTGTTTTGAGGGCGCCGAACAAGTCTATTGGGTACCCAGCTACCTAGCGCGCGAAGATCCGGCTCAACGCATCATTCCGCCCGAAGAACTTATCACTCGACTCAGCGACCCAACTATTGCCGTCCCAGCTGACATGGATGCTAGTCTTAAGCGCACCATTACGGCTCATTTGCACAAGGGCGACATGGTAGTCGCCATGACTGGCGGTGGTGGGGACTCTCTCGACGAATGGCTCCGCAAAGAATTTCAAACATGAAATTAATACAACTGAACATCTGGGGTGGTAAGCTGGAATACCAAATCCCTGATTTCCTCAACCAAGAGAAACCTGACATTGTCTGCATGCAAGAGGTCCAGGACCTGCGGGGGCCGTCCGGTGCCATATTCGTGACCTTAGACGAACTGCAAACCAAGTGCAATTTTGCCTATCGTTACATGTCACCCACTTACACCTCAATGTATCAACGACGGCAAAACCATTATGGTAACGCTATTCTCAGTAACCTTCCACTCGAAGACACCGAAGCCTTCTTCACCTACGGCGAATACAACGATAATTTTGACATGACCGAAGATGATTTCAATGTCCGCAACGTACTGCACGTTCAAGCTAAGGTTAATAACAAACTCGTGCATATCCTCAACCATCACGGCTTCTTGGTTCCTGGGTCCAAGCAAGGTAACGATGAAACTGTTCGCCAGATGCAAATGATTAGCCAAAAGTTGCAACAACTCACGGGCCCCATTATTCTAGCCGGTGACTTCAACCTTGCCGCATCTAGTAAGTCGATCGAACTTATCAACAAACAATTACGTAATTTAGCCGCTGAGCAGCCAGATCTGACTACCACTTATACGCAGTTCAGCAATCAAACTGATGTTTGCGACTATATATTCGTGAATGACGAAGTCACCGTCAAAGACTTCCGCACCTCCGAAGCACTAGTATCAGACCACAAACCCTTGATCTTAGAGTTCGAGGTATAAATCCGCTATCGTCGAGTTCTTGAAAAGTCTTTTGCCAAAGGCGCATAATCTCAATTATGCAGATGGTTGATTTATCTGAGATTAGAAAGCAAGCTCACTATTATCACAATCTAGGTGAACCATGGCACTTTCACATATTAAGTCCTACCTGTGTATTTAATACGCATGGTAAACAATATGCATTTATACTTGAGCATTCTGGTGATAATACATCATTAGTTTACTATTCAAATAATGCTCAAAAGAAACTTGGCGGTGAGCTATCTCCTTTACTGCATAGACCAGATAAAGTATCTGATACTCAATCCGAGGCTTATGAGCCATCAGAGACTGAGAGAATCATTCTGGAGCGGGCACAGAAACTCAACGTCGAAGGTATCGAATGGCATCACCATGTACTATTTCCTAAGTGCACCTTTAACCAGCATTCACCAAAATTTTGTTTGATCCTCGAAGATCCGGAGACAAACCAAACGTTAGAAAGCATAACTGACAATGAGCCTGTTGAAGTCCTAAAATTATTGGAGCCTTTATTTTATGCATCAAAGCCATCAAAGAATTAGCGAAGTACTCGAACAAGCTTGGATCCGCAAGGATATTAAGCTTCTATCTGGGGTTTTAGCTGATGTCCTAGACTGGCACGAGGACACATTTGATGAGCCAATCACCACCAAACAAGCCGTTCTCGATCGCTGGCAGATTGATTTGGAAAAACAGTCAGATATTCAGGTTCGCGTCACCCTGCTCGATGATGTTGATACTCGCAGTTATCATCGTTGTACCGCAAGATGGCAAGATGATATCAGTAAGATTCATGAGATCGACGCACTATTCGTCATAACTCTAGACGAAACGGGCAAAATTACTTCATTCTTACCTTGGTATGCTAATAAGCCGTGAGTGTATAGTTTTGCTATAGTTAAACCATGCCTGAAATAGCTGTCCTCGATTATCGTCTTCTACCAAATGCCCAAGAGCAAATTCAGGCGCTTGCTAGCAATAAAGTAGTATTTCCAGTCGATCGCTGCCCCGAAAACGAGCGGATAAGCCGGACTGGTACCGCGGATATTGTGCTCGTTACTCCATGGGAGAAAATCGATACTGCGTATCTAGATGCTTGTCCACGCCTTAAATATATTGGTTTGTGTGGCACCTCAACGGCAAACATTGATCTCGATGAACTCGATAAACGTGGTATTGCCTTCAGCAATATCATCTCGGGAGATAAAGAATCCGTTGCTGAGTTCTTCTTTATGCAGCTCGTTAGGCTAGCACGTGGCATTGGGGAAAATCAATGGAAACCAGGCGAACAACACGAATTAGTCGGACGACGCATAGGAATCGTTGGGCTCGGTGAAGTTGGGAAAGCCATGGCACATATGGCTCTTGCCTATAAAATGGATGTGGTGTATTACAGTCCACACCGTAAGCAAGAGTGGGAAGCCAAAGGGGTTAAATATCTTAGTAAAAATAATCTTCTATCTTCGAGCGAGATTATTGTCCTCTGCAGCCCCACCAATGTAGAGGTTCTCAGTGAGCCAGATTTTAAATTAATGAGGCTAAATAGCATTCTTATTCAAGCATGCGGAGGCAGCCCATTTGATAAGCCTGCATTTTATGATTGGATACATCAAAAAGGTAACTTCGCACTATTTGATATGTCAGCCAATGAAAATAATTATCAGGCGTATAAAGATTTGCCCAGAGTGATATTCTCTAAGTCGGTTGCTGGGGATACATACGAGTCAAATGAACGACGTGGCAAACGGGCTGTCGATAATTTACGGAGTTACCTTTTACAATCCTGAGTAGTGGTAGTTGAGCTTCGAGTGTACGAGTCGAAAAGTGATGGACCCTTAAAGGTCATAAGCAAGTGGTCCGATTATTAACCTTG
>Ga0157369_10010004_pt1 | contig 10831 bp, 9 predicted proteins | sample C25metaG_FD_113461 | JGI IMG/M metagenome (GOLD analysis project Ga0157369, IMG submission 113461) | Corn rhizosphere microbial communities from Kellogg Biological Station, Michigan, USA - C2-5 metaG | ecosystem: Host-associated > Plants > Roots > Rhizosphere > Soil | place: USA: Michigan... | reverse complement strand
TTCTCGTAGTCAGTGAGTCCCTGCTCGCGGGGCTCTTCGACACGCTGGAATCTTTCGTCGCGCGCGACCACTTGCGCCATCCGTTCTTCAATAGCGGCGAGGTCGGCTTCCGTGAAAGGCACCTCGCGATAGACGTCGTAGAAGTAGCCGTTGTCGGTGGCGGGTCCGTGGCCGAGCTTAGTCTCGGGGAAGAGCTCGAGGATGGCTGTCGCCATGACGTGCGCGGCGGAGTGACGCACGACCCGCAGCGCCGCGGGGTCCGCCTCCTTCAACAACTCCAACGCGACATCTTCGTGGAGCGGCGCGAAGAGATCGACGAGGCGCTCGCCCGCGGGATCGTGACCGGAGTACATGGCCTCTTCGGTCTGCTCGGCCTTGGCTTCGGCGTCGGCGGTCTCGTTGGGCGCGGTGGTATTGAGCGGACGCACGCGCGCGACGACAACGGCTGCCGCCAGTCGTGGCGAGATGCTGTTGGCGATGTCGAGCGGCGTCGTTCCGGGCGCGACCTCGCGCACGGAGCCGTCGGGAAGCTGGATCTTTATCTGCTGGCTCACAACTCAAGAATAGCAACCATGCCCGAAAACAGCGGGAACCCCTGTGTTCTTAGCTAGCTGGGCTGCAAACGGTACCGAAGTGACGGTACAAGCGTCACGGTACAAAGCCGCCATTACAAAAGGCTGAAAATCAGGGGAAAGTTGTACCACTTACAGCTGACGCGGCATTCGTTTGCGCAAGCCCCGCTCGTAGAGTCCTCGCAGTGTTTCACAGGTTCCTTTACGGGGTTCAAACAACAATGCAGATCCTGTGCAAGGCTTCAGAGGGCGATTGCGACGTTAGCTGTCCTGTCTGCGGACAGGGCTTTCAAATCTACTGGACACGGTCGTTTTCGGGCGAGCGTTCGACGCGCGTCGAGATTCAACAGGCTCTCCTTCACCAGCATGGGCAGGACAGGGCCACGCCTGCACATCCGGGGGTGGAGTTTTCCATCTCGGTGGCAACGCTTCCGGGATACTTTGAGACGATGGGCGCCTATGCCTGACGGTACTGCCGCTTCCAGGCAAAGCCTCCAGACGCACGAAACAGCCTCCGTGTAGCCAGGACAGCGCCACACAACAGGCTGTTTCGTCAGCCGCATTCATATGTGAGGGACCCGGGCCAGGCACGGGCGAGCATGCCCGGGGTTCAGGCTTGCGCCGCAGGCACAAACCCGTCACAGCCGGAGATGGGAGACACCTTCAGGTGAAGCGAAGCGTGCTTGGGATGACCGCACTCATCCAGCATGACCTCGTTCGCCTGTTTGCTGCTGAGAATAGAAATCAGCGCTGGTGTTTTCGCGTGATTCTCTCCGAAGTGACCACAGAGCCCGCACTGACCGTTATGAAGCGACTCCATTGGCACCTCCATCTGTCATTGTGAAAGTTGGACAGAGTGAGACCAGAGAGAGTTGCTTTGCGCTGTGGGCCTGCTGTGAAAAAAATGTGGCTCATCTGCATGGGATCTGCGGACCAATGGAAATGCGCACGCAAGGCAAATGCGTCTGATATTCTCCGGTGCATTCTCTGGAGGTGTCTTGTGCGTGTGATTTCAGTGTGTTCCGCCGCGGTGGCGGCTTTGCTTTGGTGCGGCGCGGCGGGCGCGCAGACGGCGGCAGCTCCAGCGCCTCAGCCGAAGCCTCTGCCCAGCTCGATTGCGTCGCATCCGGACTGGCCGAAGGCGAAGATGGCGGATGTGAGCAGTGTCGGTGCGCTGATGGCGGCCCTGTACGACGTAATCAGCGGGCCGGCCGGCAAGCCGCGCGACTGGGACCGCTTCCGCTCGCTGTTTCTGCCCGATGGAAGGCTAGGCGTGATCCGTCACGCAGCGCCCGCAGCCGATGGAAGGCCCGCGCATGAAGACGACGTCGTCTTTCTAACTTCGCAGGATTACATCGATCGCGACGCTCCGTTCTTCCAGACCAACGGCTTCTTTGAACGCGGTGTTGCGAATCGTGTGGAGGAGTTCGGCAACCTGGTAAGCGTGTGGAGCACGTATGAGAGCCGTCATGCTGCCGATGATCCCAAGCCGTTTGTGCGCGGCATCAACTCGCTGCAAATCGTGAAGGCGCAGGGACGCTATTGGATCGCGAGCATCATCTGGGACGATGAGCGCTCGGGCGTCTCGCTGCCAGAGAAGTATTTGAAGTAAGCAAGAAAGAAGCTAGGGAGTGAGGAGTTAGGAAATTAGGAAGTAGGACTCAGAACCTAACTTCCTAACTCGTTGACTTCCTAGCTTGCTTTCGTCGCCAGTATTAGCGGCGATGGCCCCGGCGCATCAAGCTTGCGCGGGTTCGTGAAGCCGGCGTCTTTCAGCCATCCGGCGATCTCTTCGAAGCTCCAGGTGTCGCCGGTGTCGGTGTTGATGAGCATGTTGACTGCGAAGATCAGTCCCATGGATGGGCCGGTGCGCTCGGGGTTGACGAGGAATTCCTGAATGGCAATCGTGCCGCCCGGAGCGAGCGCGTCGAAGCATTTGCGCAGGAGCTTCTTCGAACGCTCCACGCCTTCGCTGTGCAGAATGTGGCCAACGGTAATGACGTTGTAGTCGTGACCGAAGTCGGCGGTGGCGAGATCGCCGGGGATCACGTCGTACCGATCCGCGAGGCCGAACTTTGCCGCGGTCTTTTGTGCGATGGGAAGAACGCCGGGCCAGTCGAGGGCAGTGACGGTGACGCGCGGCGAGCTCTGCGCCACAGCAATGCCCCAGACACCCGATCCCGCGCCGATATCGAGCACGCGAACGGGAGCACCGCTCTCGCCGAGCGCGAGGTGCGCCGCCAACGCCTTTGCCGGCGCATAGCTCAGAGGAAAGATGTTCGACACGAGCTCCTGAAAGAACGCCTCGCCGCCATCCGCCTGATTGACGCTGGTAGCAGGCTTGCCCGTCGCAACGACCTCCGAGAGATGCAGCCAGTGCGGGATGATGTGCTCCGAACTGTGCGCGATGAAGCCGCCGAAGAACGTCGGCTTGGTGGACACGAGAAAGGTTGCGCTCTCCGGCGTCAGCTCGTACTTTCCGTTGCCGTTCGTCTTCAGGAACTCGAAGCCGACGAGGGCGTTCATGATGGCGCGCAGGCCGCGTGGTGAAGCTCCGGTAGCGGCAGCGACTTCGTCGACGGACTTCGGACCGGCATCGAGCGTGTCGAAGACCTTGTTGCGGATGGCCGCTTCAAGGATGAGCGGCGCAGCGTAGCCCCAGGACATCTGCATGATGCGCTCGGGCGTGACTTGCTTCTGTTGGTCCATGAAGGATCTCCATCTGGGAATTGAATAGGAAAGCGCTCCGATTCTACGCACGCCAGATGCAACAGACAATGAGAATTGAGTCGCAAAAAGAGAGGCCGCCTAAAGCAGGCGGCCTTGGTGTGTTTCGTTGCGGGGGATTAACTGAGCGTCTCGAGCAACTTGGCGACAGTGCGGTTGAGGTCTTTGTCGTGGCGGCGCTGCTCGTCGATCTTCGCAATCGAGTGCATGACCGTCGTGTGGTGCTTGCCGCCGAACTGACGGCCGATCTCAGGCAGTGAAGCTTCCGTGAGCTGCTTGGCGAGGTACATCGCAATCTGGCGCGGTACGACGATCTGGCGCGAGTTGTTCTTCTGCTTCAGCTCCGCGACGCGCATGCCGAAGGACTCAGCGACGGCGCGTTGAATCGCCTCGATGGTGATCTTGCGCACCTGCGTGTCGATGATGTGCTTGAGGCAGTGCTGCGCGTTGGGCAGCGTGATCTCCGCGCCCTGCATGGACGACCACGCAATGAGGCGGTTGAGCGCGCCCTCGAGCTCGCGGATGTTCGTGCGCACGTTGCCGGCGATGAAGAGAGCCACTTCGGTCGGCAGCGTGATGCGTTCCTGCTCGGCCTTGCGCTGCAGGATGGCAACCTTGGTCTCAAGATCAGGCGGCTGGATGTCGACGACGAGGCCCCACTCGAAGCGCGAGCGTAGACGATCTTCGAAGTCGTTCAGCTCCTTGGGTGAGCGATCCGATGAGATGACGATCTGTTTGGAGGTCTCGTGCAGCGCGTTGAAGGTGTGGAAGAACTCTTCCTGCGTGCGCTCCTTGCCGGCGAGGAACTGGATGTCGTCAATCAGCAGGACGTCGACCGTGCGGAACTTGTCGCGGAAGGTCGTCATCTTGTCGTAGCGCACGGAGTTGATCATCTCGTTGGTGAACTTCTCTCCCGAGATGTAGCTGATGCTCATGTGCGGATTGCGCGTTTTGACGTGATGACCGACGGCATGCATCAGGTGCGTCTTGCCCATGCCGACGCCGCCGTACATGAACAGCGGGTTGTAAGCCTTCGCGGGGCGCTCGGAGACAGCCTGCGCCGCGGCGTGCGCGAACTGATTGCCGCTGCCGATGACGAAGGCGTCGAACTGGTAGCGCGGGTTGAGCTGCGCGGCCGAGTTCCAGTCGAAGCGTGACTGTTCTGGGCCGGGACCCGCGGGCGCAGAGGGTCGCTGGTTGCGGGTGATATTGGCGTTGTGCGCAGACTGCGGACCAAAGCCGCCATCCTCGCGCACACGCTGCACAGGTTCCTGCGGCGGAACCTCAAAGATGACCTCGTCGAGATCGAGGCCGAGGGTCTCAATGGCCTCGTAGATGTGATCGCCGTAACGATCGCCGACGTGCTGGAAGGCGGCGGAGGGGATGCGCACGTGCAGCGTACGACCGTTGATGTGCGAGAAGCGCGTGGGCTTCAGCCAGGTCTCAAAGCTCTGACGATTAATCTTCTTTTCCAGCGCTCCGAGGATCCGAACCCACTGGTTCAGGACGGTTGCTGGGACCGGCTCAAATGACATCGTTCAATTTCCTTAGTTGTCCTAATCGTTTTTTTGGAGGGGGAAAAGCAAGGTGCGAAAGTAAAACAAGTACTGCAAAGACACAACAGTTGGGCAGCTCCGTGGAGACGTCAGCGTTTCACGCAGAGGAGAACGAACCCCAATTGATTTGAAGTCCGACGTTGCCCAGGGGCCCCGCCGGAGAGTGAAGCACAGACCCGGTCGGAACTCAGAGGTGGAGATCAACTGCACTCCACGAACGCAGTCGATAGTAGCACGCATTTCGAGAGCATTCGACTACTCAAAAAAACCAAATTCGAGAAAGAGAGATCGTTTGCACCAGAGTCGGTGAAGATTTGCGAGTGGGGGAAAAATTGCTGACACGAATGATGCGGGACATTAAGGAACCGTAAGGACAAAGATTGCCCGGGAGCATGAACTTCGGTATACTCAATAGTTGCTGCCGTACGCGTTTGCGCATGTGAACGTAGAGGCCCTCGAACCGAGGAGCGAAGCAGGCAGCGATGCAACGATCCCAAAGATTGAGAACAGGATACGACGATGCCTAAGCGCACCTTTCAACCGAATCGCCGCCGCCGGAGCAAGGTCCACGGCTTTCTGAGCCGCATGGCCACCAAGGCCGGCGCTGCCGTGCTGAGCCGCCGCCGCGCCAAGGGCCGCCACAAGATCGCGGTCTCGGCAGGCTTCCGCGACTAGTTCGTCGCGAGAGCATTTTTTAGCTCGCGAGGGTTTTCAAGTCTCTTCGCAATGCGCGCTCCGGAGGGTTTTCCTCCAGGGCGCGTTTCTGTGTTGGGCGAAGCCGGAATAACGCACTCTTGAACCGAACTCGGCTCCACTGAGCCATGCCTATGGTCACCTCGACGAACTTCCGGCTGCGCAAACATGCGGACTACCAGCGCGTGTACAAGGCCGGCCGCAAGCAGTTTGGACGTCAGATGGCGTACTTCTTCGCGCTGCGCGACGCCGAAGCAGCTGCGCGTTCTGAAACCACCGGTCCGCGCGTCGGGCTGACCGTGCCCAAGGCACTCGGCAAGGCTGTGACCCGCAATCGCATCAAACGCAGGCTGCGCGAAGCCGTGCGGGTCGCGCTGCCGTTGCTCGCCGCGCCCGTAGACGTGGTGCTTCATCCAAAGCGCAGCGTCCTCGAGGCAGACTTTACCGCGATCGAGCGCGAAGTGCAGACGATCTTCCGCAGTGTGCAGGCAGCAGCAGAGAAGCGATTGAGCGAGTTGGCCGGCAGGCAGCTTAGCGAAGCGGGGCCGCGGTGAACGGAGCGGTCCCCGCCGAAGCCGCTCGCCGCGAGCGCGCCGCGTCGAGGCTGCTCACCGTCTACAAACGCGCGATCTCCCCGGTTCTGCATGCTGTATCCGTTTCACAATGCAAATACCTTCCAACCTGCAGCGAGTACGCCTATGTGGCGATCGTGCGGCATGGGTGGCTTCGCGGAGGCTGGCTGGCCCTGCGCCGGCTGGCGCGGTGCCACCCTTTCAGCAAAGGAGGGCTGGACCCGGTACCTTGATGCAACTGAAACCGTAACAGCCTTTTCAACGTAGTCATTTACCATGGACGTTAGCGAACTCCGCACCAGAAGCGGGGATTCAACGATAGGAAGTTCTTCTCTTGCCAGAGTTTCGTAATCCAAATGCAGGCGGTGCGCCAAGCCAGGACAACCGCTCGTTCCTCGTCATGTTGCTTGTCATGATGGGTGTCGTCTTCGGCATCCAGTACTGGCACATGCGCTCGAATCCGACGCCCCCACAGAACGCCCCTGCAGCTACGGCTCCTGCAACGACCGCACCTGCCACAGCGCCCGCGGCAGCGACCCAGGCGCCGGCGGCGGCGACCACAGCCAAGTCGCAGACGCCCGCGATCCAGGCGGCTGCCGAGAGCACCACGGTGGTCGAGAACGAGCTGTATAGGATTACCTTCTCGAACCGCGGCGGCCAGGTGACCTCGTGGATCCTGAAGCGACAGTTTGATGACGACGGCAAGCCGCTGGAACTGGTCGACCGCGCAGCCTCGGCGAAGTTCGGTTACCCGATGTCGCTGTACACCTACGACCCCGCGCTGACCCAGACGCTGGCGAACGCAATGTTTGTTCCCTCCGCGACCGGCAACCTTGCAGCGCCGGCGACGCTGACATTCCACTATGCGGCCAACGGGCTGGATGTCACGAAGACCTTCACCTTCGGCCAGGACTACCTCATCCACGCCGACACGCAGGTTCTGAAGGACGGCACGCCGGTGCGGGCGCTGCTCTCGTGGCCTTCAGGAATGGGCGATCTGGCGATCGCGCGTACGCGCGGCGGACGGTCGTCCGTATCGGATCCCTCGGTCGACACGATGCAGAACGGCAAGGATGAGCACATCGCCTCGAAGAAGGTTTCGGGTGGCGCGACGCTGAACGGGCCATTCGACTTCGCGGGTGTCAGCGACCAGTACTTTGCCGCGACCATTCTGCCGGACCAGACGAAAAATGCGAGCGTGGTGACGCTGCACAACCAGCTCAGCATGAATGACCTGCTGCGAGCGGAAGGCAAGCCGGCGACGGGCAAGGATGTTCAGCTTTCAATCCTCGGCGCGGCCGTGGGCGACCTCTCGGGACACACCCAGGCGCGGGTCTTCGTCGGACCGAAGAACCTGAAGCTGTTGAAGAGTGTGAAGACCGTGGACGGCTATTCGCTGGAGCCGCTGCTGGACTTCGGCTTCTGGGGACCGATCGCAAAGTATCTCTTCATCGGCCTGCAGACCGTGCACACCTGGATCGCGCCGGCGAACCCCGGACCGCATAACTACTCGTGGGGATGGGCGATTGTGATCTTTACGATCCTCATCTACACACTGCTCGTGCCGCTGCGCTTCCAGAGCATGAAGGGCATGATCAAGATGCAGCGGATTCAGCCCCAGATCGACGCGATCAAGGCGAAGTACAAGAATCCGAAGCCCACCGATCCGAAGATGGGCGAGATGAACGCCGAGATCATGGATCTGCAGAAGAAGAACGGCGTGAGCATGTTCGGTGGCTGTATCCCGACGTTGGTGCAGTTCCCTCTGCTATTCGCCTTCTTCACCATGATGACGAAGGTAGTCGAGCTGCGGCAGGCGCACTGGTACTGGCTGCCGGACCTGAGTCAGCCGGACCCGTGGCACATCCTGCCGATCGTCATGATCGTCACTAGTTTTCTCGTACAGTTCTATACGCCTTCGCCCGGGGTCGATCCGGCACAGCAGAGGATGATGGCGTTCATGATGCCGGCCTTCTCGGGCTACTGGACGTGGAACTATGCCGCGGGACTGGCACTCTACTGGAACGTCGGCAATTTCATTATGGTTGGGCAACAGCTCATATTGAATCGCACGGCACTCGGACGCGAGATGCGCGAGATCCAGGTGAAGCGCGCCCAGGCAAAGGCACAGGCAAAGACACTGGCAAAGGCGGGCCCCAAGACGATTCAGGGACGGCGATAGAGTCCTTGATCGGGATGCGCTTCGGGTCCAGTTTGCGTCATACTGAAAGACGCGCTTCTGAGTATCGTGACCACGAAGTTCGAAAAATTTCGAGATGTTTTCGCTGTCAGTTTTTACAGTCAACTGCCCGGGCCAAATCCTCCGGCCGCAAGTCTCTTTTGCTGCTCTGCATTGAAAACAACCTACCTTTCCTCTGAGGACACCGAAACCCATGGACGATCTCGCCCAGGCGGCTGAGAAAGTAGCCTCCCTGATGCGCATTCTGACCTCGACCGGAGGTCTACGGCTCAAGTATCGAATCACCGCAGGCGCAGGCGCCGCTGATCCCGACGGCTTTGAGCGGCGCGACATCTACGTGGAGTGCAAGGGGCCGGACGCCGGCCTTCTGCTGGAGCGCGATGGTGAACTGCTGCGCGCGCTCGAACACATCACCGCCAAGGTTTTGCGGCTGGAGCCGGAGGAGCATGATCGAATCTCTTTCGACGCCGACGGCTATAAGGCCGCCCGCGTGCGCCATCTGCGTCGGTTAGCAGACGACGCCATCGACCGCGTGGACGATACCAATCGCCCTTACAGCTTCCCGCCCATGAGCAGCCGCGAGCGGCGCATGTTGCACTTGTTCCTGCGCGACAGCGGGCTGCAGACGGCGAGCTCAGGCGAAGGGCCGCGGCGGTTTGTCGTGCTCTACCCGGAAGGCTACCGGATTCCTCCTGAAGGCGAGCGCGAGCGCAGCGGATATGGCGATCGTGGCGGATACGGTCGCAGTCGCGGAGGTGGCCGCGGCGGCCGTCGTGGCGGCTATCGCCGGGATTGACCGGCTGTAATTCTCAGGAAAATGCAGTTCGCAGAGCCGCTGGGCCAATGCCCCGGCGGCTTTTGCTTTCTTCAGCAGCAACACTTCTTTGCGCTGCGCGGGTGCGGACGCGATTTCCTGTACGCATGTGGTGCAGTTGTTGAGATTGCGGACGCGATTTGAGGCGCGCCATAGCTGAATAAAGACGTGTTGCCCACATAGTTGGACCGGGTTTCTCGACGAGGTTCGGGACCGCCTGTGGGGAAAAGGGAAAACGCCGAACGCAATCCTCTGGACACTCCGGATTATCCAAACTCTCCATCCCCGCGGCATCGGTTTTAGAAAGCGTGGACCGCAATTTTTCGGGGAGTTTTGTGCGCTTGGACGGCTTATCCACTCTTCCACGCCAAACGATTAAGACGACTATCTTCTCTCTATCTTTAAGACTTAATCTTAGGGTTCTTCTTCGCGAGTTCGTCCGTGGTCAGATAGAAGTGCCGGGGAGGGACGAACCACGCACAACACGCCCCGTGTTATGCACAGCAGTTGGCCCTCGCGCGAAGGGGCCTGCTCGCCTAGAATCATCACAACCCAGACTTGGCTGCCAGATCGCGCTCTGATGCGCACGCGCCACGCTTAGGGTGCAGTACGCAGGAGACCCAAGTGTCCTCAGCCACCATTACGCCGACTGCCGAACGAGGGAGAACCGAAACCGTGTCTACCGCAGCCAACATGCCTGACGCAGCACCCACCGGCAACCTGGAGATCACGGTCTCGCGAGCAGAGCTGCTGCGCGAGCTCACTGCCGCGCAGTCGGTCGTCGAACGCAAGACGACCATCCCCATCCTCTCGAACTTCCTGTTCGAGGCCAGTGACGACAAGCTGACCATCACAGCGACGGATCTCGACCAGTCGCTGAACACCAGCTGTGCGGCCAAGGTGAAGAAGCCCGGCGCGTGCACCATCCCCGCGCGCAAGCTGTACGACTACATCAAGCTGCTGCCTGAGGGCGACATCAGCATCAAGCTGATGGACAACCACTGGGTGCAGATCCGCGCCGGCCGCTCCAACACGAAGATGGTCGGCATGGCACGCGCGAACTTCCCGCAGGTACCGCAGTTCCCGACCACAGGCGGGTACCGTATCAATGCAGCGACGCTGCACAACATGATCGCCAAGGTGATCTTCGCCATCTCGAACGAGGAGTCGCGCTACACGCTCAACGGCGCGTTGCTCGTTCTCAAGGCGGAGTCCATGGCGATGGTGGCCACCGACGGCCACCGCCTGGCGCACATCGAGAAGACCGGCGAGCCGATCGAAGGCATCTCCGGAGAGAAGAAGACGCTGATTCCCCGCAAGGCGCTGCACGAGCTGATCGGCCTGCTGGCCAACATGGAGCCCGCCAAGGACAAGGCGCCGCAGTACATCGAGTTCGCCGATGACGATCAGAACCTGTTCTTCAAGGTCGGCGGCCGCGTCCTCACCAGCCGCAAGCTCACCGGCCAGTTCCCGAACTACGAGGCGGTTCTGCCGCGCGACAACAACAAGTTCGTCATCGTGCGCAGCGAAGACCTGATGAGCTCGATTCAGCGTGTTGCGCAGTTTGCCGATGAGCGCTCGGGCGCGATCAAGATTCGCCTCGAGCAGAACGAGCTGAAGCTGAGCGCCCAATCGACTGACGCCGGCGAGTCCGAGGACATCATCGAGACGCCCTACAACTACGACCCGCTGATCGT
>Ga0157369_10010003_pt1 | contig 10832 bp, 9 predicted proteins | sample C25metaG_FD_113461 | JGI IMG/M metagenome (GOLD analysis project Ga0157369, IMG submission 113461) | Corn rhizosphere microbial communities from Kellogg Biological Station, Michigan, USA - C2-5 metaG | ecosystem: Host-associated > Plants > Roots > Rhizosphere > Soil | place: USA: Michigan... | reverse complement strand
CGAGACGCCAGGCCAGATCGTCGAGTTGGAGCCCACGACAGCGGCCTCTCCGAGGACAATCCCGGCCGGGGCGCCGCTGACGGCATCGATGCAGCAGCGGGGGCCGATCCGCACGCCGCCCTCGACGACCAGCGGACCCCGCAGGTAGGCGTAAGAGCCGACCTCGATTCCGGCGGCAAGCTGGATAGGGCCTTCGAGGAGCGCGTGGGCCCCGATCGAACAGGCGCCGGTAATCTCGACTTCGGCAGCGATGCGGCTATAGGCCCCGACCGCAGTCCCGGCGGCCAGGTCGCGCGTCTCGACGACGGCGGTTGGGTGCACCACGGTTGACGGCACCCCTCCAGAATAGCCGCAATAACAGCCGGTTCCGGCTCCCGATCCGCCGCTACCCTGGGCCTCTCGTACTACGAGTCGGTGGCAGGAAAAATCCCCGCCGTCGACCCGAAGATTCGAACACGATCCGAATCCTTGGGACGAGTCATCCGGGCCATCTACCGGAGAATGCAGGCTTAAGCCGAATGGCCTGGGATTTGCTACCTCTCCGGGACGAGGATGCAAATGCTCAGGCGATTCCAGGACGGCGTTGTGCTGTTGGTCTTTTCGAAGGTCTATTCGGCGGCCCTGCTTCTCCTGAAGCTGCGTCCGAAATCGGTTCCCGCCCCGCCACTCCCGAGGGGCGTGTAGCGGCCCGTCCGTCTCCTCACACGCAGCCCGGCACGGCTGCAATCACCGCATCGATTTCCGTCTCTTCCATTTCCGGAAAGCAAGGCAGCGATAGCACCTCGCGCGACAACCGCTCCGTCCATTCCAGCCCGGTCGAGCGGCTCGGCAGCGTGCGCTCAGACAATTGGAGGTGGTCGGGGATTGGGTAGTGCACGTCCACGCCGATGCCGCGCGACGCCAGGCGGGCGCGGACGGCGTCGCGGTGCGGCGTGCGCACCACATATAGATGTGCAACCCAATCGGAGCCGCCCTCGGGCGGAACATCCAGGAGACCGGAGAGAGCGGCGGTGTAACGGCGGGCAATCTGGCGGCGCCGCGCATTATCGGCATCGAGGAGGGGCAGGCGGTCGCGGAGGATGGCGGCCTGGATCTCGTCGAGGCGGCTGTTGCGGCCGCCGGGAGTCGAGGATGCGTACTTCGCGGTCCAGCCGTATTGGCGCAGTGAGCGGAGGCGGGCAGCGAAGGCCGGATCGGAGGTGACGACGGCGCCGGCATCGCCGCACGCGCCGAGGTTCTTGGTGGGATAGAAGCTGAAGCACCCCGCGAGGCCCCAGGCGCCGGCCTTCCGGCCGTCGCGCTCCGCCCCGTGGGCTTGGGCACAGTCCTCGATGACCGCGATGCCATAAGCGGAAGCGACGGCGAGGATCTCGTCGAGGGGCGCCAGACGACCGTAAAGGTGGGTGATGATGATGGCGCGGGTGGCCGATCCGAGCGCGCCTGCGAGAGACGCGGGGCTCATCAGGGCATGCACGGGGTCGACATCGACGTAGAGGGGCAGGGCTCCCACGGCGCGGATCGCGGTCGTGGCGTAGAGGCCCGCATTGGCAACGGTCGCGACCTCGTCACCAGGGCGCACCCCCGCGGCGCGGAGGGCCAACTCCAGGGCGTCGGTGCCGCTCGCCACCCCGACGGCATGCGCCGCGCCGCAGTACGCGGCGAAATCGGTTTCGAACCCTTCGAGCTCGGGCCCATGAATATAGAACCCGCGGTCCCACACGCGCGCAGCGGAGCGCAAAGGCGAGGGCCGGCGCTTCAGGTCGTTGAAGGGCACAATCATGCGTTGTTGAGATGATTTCACAGAATTCCCTGCCGCAGCCTCGTACCATCCGCTTTCAAAAGGTGGGGAACCGTTTCATTAACCTTCATTACCCGAAAACGTTCTACGCAGGCCCGGAAGGCGCTAAAAAAAGCAGTTATAGCTCTACTACCAAGCAGCTATTCGGGGGCTGCCGGATTTTCCTACGGCCCGAGTGGCTGTACTGCTACGGCGGGCCCGTAGAGGACCCTTATAACAGTGAAATCATAGACTTACAGGCATCCCTCCGTTACGATGAAGCTGTTGAAACTCCGGCGCTCAGGAAGCAGCCGCGCAACGCTGACCCACTACGCGGCGGGCGCGCTTACGCTCTGTGCTCTTACGGCGTCCGCTCCGACATCAGCCTCGGCGAATGCGGGCGTGTTCGTGAATACGGGGGCCGCCTCCTGTCCGTACTGGGCAACTCGGGCGGCAACAGCACCACCGACTTTTACGGACGCATCTTCGCGAATGCCACCACCGGGGTCGACACGGTGAACCATGGCGTCACCGTGGAGCCCGAAGGCGAGGTCCCGGAACCGGCGACCTGGGCGATTATGCTGGGCGGGCTCGCCGGCCTCCTCTACTTGCGCCACCGCAAACCGGCCGTATAACTTACTCCCGCGAAACAGGCGCGCCGAACTCGATCCGGGTGTCCGTGGTGAACACGCGGAACGGAGTGTAGGTGTAAAGGTTTTCGGTCAGGATCTTTCCGTCGACGAAGTGCCGGTGCACAACCGAGACGGGCATGGCGCAGCCGGCGACGGAAGGAGCGAACTCCACGGCGGCATCGTCCTGCAGTTCGTGCTTGGGCTCGCTATGGCTGATGACCGCGCTAATCCGTAACGGCATACCGTCGGAGAGACGAAGCCAGATGCGGCCGGACATAGGCCTGTGGGCGACTTTACGGCCGCGGAATTCGAGCGCTCCGCCGCGGTCCTGCTGCCAATCGAACACATACGCCTCGTCGATCCCGACCCAGGCCGGTCCGGCCGGCGAGATCGTCAGGTCGCTCATCCCGGCCCCAGTGAAGGCGAGGAGAATGGTGCCGTAATCGGTGGCGACGTCCAGGAGGCCCAGCCGGGTGAACTCGGAGAGAATCTTCTTACGCAGCCGCTCCTCGCCGTAAGACACGTCGGTGAGGAGGGCCTTACGGGCCTCCGCGGGTGTCTGGACGGGTTTGCCGTCCTTCGCGAGGATCTCGCGCGTCTCGAGCAGCGTTCCGGAAGTGTCGCCTTTGAGGGAAGCGATCGTGTATTCGGAGACCACTTCCTGGACCAGATAGTGCGCCCGCAGGTCGCCGGCGGACTTGCCGATGGCGAAGTGCGGATGCGGAGGGAGCGCGTACGAGCGCTGCAGAAGCTTCTCCTCGGAAACCACCTGGTGCGCCCTTTGGCGGAACGTCTCGGCGTGCCGGGAAAGCGCCGCCAGGAGTTCGCCCGTGGAGAGCTGGCCGCATAACACCGGGGCGAGCGCCACGAGCGCCGCGGCGCCGCGGAGCACCGTCCTCACCATGGGGCGGTTACTCCGCCCAAATCTGTTGCCTGAGTCCAGGGTAGGACTGCCGGATGAAGTCGATCGCGCGCTTCTCGGCGGAGTTATCGCCTCTCCCGTCGATCGGCGCGATCACGCGGAAAACAGCCTCGTCGCTGCGCCGGTGGAGGAGACCTTCGCGCATCAGGTAGACCTTCGACAGATACTCGTCGGCCACGGTGTAATCCTTCGTGGCGTACCAGTAAAGAACCACCACGCGGTCGTCGCCGTGGCGCACCAGATAACGGTTCACCATCAGGGGCTCGACGCCCGGGACGTCCACCTGGATAATCCGCGAACCCTCCGGGGTCCAACCGCTCCCGGGCAGACAAATCTTGGGCGAATGCGGCGTCACCCCGCCGCGCTGCGACTTGAAGAAGGCGACGAAGAGGTTGACGGGGCCGTCCGGGCCGGCATAACTCCGGCTGACGGTGTCGTCCGCCCGCAGGAGCGCCTCGCTTTCGGGGTCGATCTCGGTCTCCCGAGTCATTTTCCACTCGCCCAGATCGCGCGCAAAGGTGCGTAGAGGCGGCGGGTGGGGGATGTGTTCGGCCGTCGGCGTCGCGTAGAACACCACCGCTTCGAGCACCAGTATCGTGCTCACGACGGCCGCGGGACGGTTGCGGAGAAAGGCCAGCGAAAGCTTCATATCAAACGTCCGCCGGTCGGGTAAAGCGGCAGATCAGGCGGTGAGTCGCCACCAGGCCGGCCAGCGCCACCATAAAGATCACCCAGCCTTCGAAGGTGTGAAAGAAGCCTTCCGCCCATTCCTTCTTGTATTCGCTCAGCACGCCCGTGAGGGTCACGCGAAAGGCATTCGCGATGATCGCAATGGGAATTGTCGCCAGGAAAAGCACGGGACGGATCCACCGCCGGCGATCGAAGATATAGGCGTACACCAGCGAGAGGAAGGTGAGCGAAAGCAGCGAGCGGATGCCGCTGCAGGCTTCAATGACCTGCAATTTCTGGCTGGGTAGTTCCAGAATGTTTCCGTCGCGCAGCACGGGAATACCGATCGCGTTGAGAACTGTGGCGGCTACCTGGCTGGCGAGAATCTGCAGCGGAAACGTCAGCTGCTGATACACGAACAGCGGAATCCGGATCATGAACAGCAGCATGAATAGCGGAAAGGCCAGCGCGCGGAGCACCACCGTGCCGGCCAGCGTCCAGATGACGCCGATTCCGGCGAGCAGGAAGCCGATCCGGGAAACGAACAGATCCGCCCCCAGAAAACCGAGGACCATCTGGAAAAATCCCCAGAGGATCAGGAGCGCCGCGGGCCAGCACGGTTTCACCGGCAGCTTCACAATGCGTTCACGGTCGTTCCATACGATGTATCCCACGACCAGAGGCACAAAGACTGCGTGCCCCATGTCCTCCACGTCGATCCATTCCTTGACCATCACGGAAAGCACCGGAAAAAATACGGCGATGAGCAGCGCCAGGTGCCACGCGATCTGCAGGTAAGGAAGCTCGCGCGTCTCGCGTTGACGCTGAACTGCGACCCCCTCGTCCTCCCGAGAGGCGCTGACGACGTGCTGCTCCATGAGTGATCCTTCAGTCTAGCAATCGAACTAAAGCACGGTCGTCGAAGCCGCTGTCCTCTAGTACTGACCCCGGTACCAGAGGCAAATCACAACCGGACAATCTTCCCCGAGCTCCTGCCCTTCATCGCATTCCGCGAATCCACGATGAGCGAGGCGCGCTCCAACAGGGCAGCGTAGTCGAACGCACTGTGATCGGTGATGATGACGACGCAATCGGCGCCGGCGGCGGCCGACTCCGGCTGACTGTCCAGGTGCAGGCCGTCCAGCCGTAAGACAGGGACGTGCGGATCGCTATAGCTCATCACACCCCCGCGGTTTTGCAGCAGCAGCATGACATCGAGCGCCGGCGATTCCCGCATATCGTCGATATCGCGCTTGTACGCCACGCCCATCACGTGAATGCGCGAGCCCTTGACCGGCTTGCCCACGTCATTCAGCGCATTCTGCACTTTGTCCACAACGAAGTGCGGCATCTGCCCGTTGATGTATCCGGCCAACTCGATAAATCGCGCTTCAATGCCGGCCTGCTTGCTCTTCCACGAGAGGTAGAACGGGTCGATCGGAATACAGTGCCCGCCCAGTCCGGGACCCGGATAGAACGGCACGAAGCCGAACGGCTTGGTCGCCGCCGCGTCGATCACCTCCCATACATTGATCCTCATGCGGTCGCACATCAGCGCGATTTCGTTCACCAGCCCGATATTGATGAGGCGGAACGTATTCTCGAGCAGCTTCACCATCTCCGCCACCTGTGTGGAGCTGACCGGCACCACCGTCTCCAGCGCCTGCGCGTAGAAGATACGGCCGATTTCGGTGCACGCCTCGGTGACCCCGCCGACGACCTTCGGGATGTTCCGCGTCTGGTATTTCGGGTTCCCCGGATCCACCCGCTCGGGCGAGAAGCAGAGGAAGAAGTCCTTCCCGACCTCCAGCCCCGCCTCCGCCAGCATCGGGAGAACCAGCTCGTCCGTAGTGCCGGGGTAGGTGGTCGATTCGAGGATGACCAGCATCCCCGGGTGGCAGTATTTCGCGATCTCCTGGCATGCGGACACGATGTAGCTCATGTCCGGGTCCTTCGTCTTGCGCAGCGGCGTCGGAACGCAGATGTTGATCGTGTCGAGCTCCGCGATCACGGAGAAGTCCGTCACGGCGCGCAACCGGCCGCTGCTCCGCAACCGCGAAAGCTCCGCATCCGGCACGTCGCCCACGTACGATACGCCGGCGTTCACCTTCTCGGTCTTGGCTTCGCTGACATCGATACCGGTCACGCTGAACCCGGCATTCGCGAATTCCACCGCTAGCGGCAGCCCGACATAACCGAGGCCGATCACTCCAACACGCGCCGTACGGGCGCGGATCTTTTCAGCCAGGGCCGCGGCCCCGTCTATAAGCGCAATTTGTGCTTCCGGCATGGAACTGCCTATTCTCGCACGTGGGGCCGGATCGTCGTCCCGCGCGACTCCCAGTACTCCGATAAGGAAATCGGCCCGATTTCCTTGCCCACACAGCCGGGTGCATCATCCGGATGAAATCAAGGCGAGTACTGGTACCATACAAAGAATTGTCCGAGGCCAATACTACTGCGGCCGGCGACGCTCCCGGCCGTCCGCGCGCGCTTGACAGAGCCGGAAGGCCCGCGTCAGACTTCGAAAGGTACTGTGCGTTTGGATACGCGCGTCCGGAGGGGAAAGGTATTTGAAAGTCAGTAAGTCCCTGATCTTTTTGATAATGACCGCCGCGCCCCTTTCGGCGCAGTACGCCGGCCCGGCGATCCTCTCGCGGGGAGAGGCGCCTGCTGCTCTGTCGCTGCCGGAGATTAGGTTTCGTCCGTACGCCGAAGCAAGCGGGACCTATGAGCAAGGTCTGGCCGGCGTGAGCATTAACGAGCAAGGGCAGCTCGTAACCGGTCATTCGTTCGGGATGGGGCTGATTTGGGGCGTTGGCGGCATTCATTCCTGGCGCCACACCAAAGTGGGCCTCGATTACCGCGGATCGCTGCTGCATTACGCCCAGCAGCAGGGCTTCGACAGCATCGATCAGTCCCTCCTGATCAGCCTGACGCACCAGTTCACTCCCCACCTCTCGTTCGACCTCCGGGAGAGCGCCGGCCTGACCACCCGGGATTTCGGACAGCGCGGCTTGCGCGATACCGTGCCCTTCGATCCGTCGACCACCTACGTCCCCACCACGGATTATTTCGACAACCGCACGATTTTCTCGACCTCGACCGCCATGCTGCAATGGCAGAAGACAGCCCGGCTTTCGTTCGATCTCGGCGGCGACGCGTTCGTGGTGCGCCGCCGCTCGAGCGCGCTCTTCGGCAGCACCGGCCTGACCGCGCACGGCGACACGGAGTACCGCCTCTCCCGCAGGAGCACCATCGGGGCAAACTACACCTTCCTGCACTTCACTTATGGCGGCTATCAGGGGGGCACGGACGCTCACGGAGCCGCGCTGGTCTACTCGGTGCGCCTCAATCGCACCACGGAGTTTTCGGGGTATGCGGGTGGGTATCGCATCGAATCCAAATTCCTGCAGACCACCCGGCTCGACCCCGTCATCGCGGTGCTGCTCGGAATTCCGGGGACGACGCAGATCGTGCATCGAATCAACTACACGCCCAATCTCGGAGCGCGGTTCTCGCGGATTTATTCCACCGGCATGTTCTTTCTGAGCGCCGGGCATTCCGTCAAGCCGGGCAACGGCGTGTTTGCAACCTCCACCGCGTCGACGGTCCTGACCGGTTACTCGTACACCGGCCTCCGCCGCTGGAGCTTCGGCGCAAGCGTCGGCTATGAGCGGGCGGATTCCCTCGGCGTTCTCTCGGGAGCTTACTCGGATTCGCAGCAGGGAATGCAGATCTCGCGGCAGCTCGCCTCGCACTTTCACGTCATCGCAATGTATTCGGCGCGGCAGTACAGCAGCCCCACCTATGCGAATTACAGCCGGCATGTGACGGACGCGCGCATCGGCATCGGATACTCCCCGGGCGAAATTCCGCTGCGCATCTGGTAAACATCCCGCAATGCCTCCCCCCCGCACCGATCACGCGCCAGCTCCCGCCGACCGCGACCGCGTCCTGATCATCACCTACCTCTTCCCGCCCTCCGGCGGCGTCGGCGTGCCGCGGTTCGTCAATTACACGAAGTATCTGCCAAAGTACGGCTGCGATGTTTCCGTGCTGACGGTCAGCAACCCGGCGACCCCCGTCCACGACCCGGAGCTCGCCAAACAGGTGCCGCCCGCGACGCGCGTCTATCGCGCCTTCAACCCCGAGGTCCCGTACGCCTTTCGCGATCGCCTTTGGAAAAGGATCTCCAGTGGACGGCGGCAGCCCGCTGCCTCCGGGACGCCGCCCGCCCCCGCCCCTCTCTGGAAACGCGCCGCCAAAGCGGCTATTCAGCGCGTCTTCTGCCCCGACGTTCAGGTTCTCTGGCTGCCCTTCGCCCTCCGCGCCGCCATGCGCATCATCCGCCGGGACCGTATCACCACCGTCCTTGTCAACCTCCCGCCCTACTCCGTCTTGAAGATCGCCGCCGCCGTCAAGCGCCGCTTCCCGGGCGTCAAGCTCATCCTGGATTTTCGCGATGAGTGGATCGACAACTACTTCCCCGTCTTCGACACCGCCGCCTCCAATCACAAGCTCCGGCTTGCCGAGCGTCTCGAGCGGGAGGCCGTCACCCCCGCCGATTACGTCGCGGCGGTCACCGAATCGCAGTTGCAGCAAATCCGCCGGCGTTATCCCGAGCAGGCCGGCGCCAAGTTCCTCTACCTCCCCAACGGCTACGACCCCGATCTCTATAGCCGCATCCGGCCCCGCAAGTATGAGGCGGGCAAAATGATCGTGACGTACTTCGGGACCCTGTACGACAATCCCGCCTACTCGCCCACCTTCGACTTTCTGGACGCGCTCGAGGATCTCCCCGAATTCATCCGCAACTCCATCGAGATGTGGTTCATCGGCCGCGTGGCCAAAGAGTGCGAGCCGCTCCTCGAAGGCCGGGGAATCTCCATCCGGCGATTCGGCTTCATGCCGCAATCCCAGGCGCTCGACTATCTCGCGCAAAGCGATTATGTCCTGATGGTGGCCGGCAATCCCACCACGCACGCCGGCAAGTTGTTCGACTACCTTGCCAGCGGAAAGCCGATCCTCGCCCTCTGTCACTCCCACAGCGAGATCGCGAAGGTGATTCGCGAGACGCGCTCCGGCGTGACCATCGAGCCGGGCGATCGCGCCGCAATTGTGGGCGCCGTGCGCGAAGCCTTCGAGCGGGCCAATGCCGGCCCGCCTCCTCCGTCCGATCGGGAGGCGGTTCGCTTCTACGAATGGCCGCGCCTCGTCGAGCGCATGGCGGCCATGACCCGCCTTGGCGTGTTCCGCAATGGCGGCTCTACGAATCCACCGCCCGCCAGTACCCCGTAACCGATCCGGCTTACCTCCCCCACTGACAATTCGGACTGGAGTTACTCGCCCGGCGAGGAGTTCCATCGCCTCTCCGGCAGCGCTTTCGCCCCCGGGTCCGAGTCTTTGGCAGAAATTGCCAAAATTCGGAATATTTGGGCGGCGAAACCCCGCCGCAAGCTCGTAATCCCATCAATCTTCAGGCGATAGCTAAATCGGCACTAAAGGTGCCACTCCCCGTCGGCGGCCCTCAAATCTCTGGTGGGAAGCGTACGAATCTCCTTGTAACTGATGGAGGAACATGAAGCAGAACAGCATCATTTTGACGTCTGGACTGACGGGCAGCTCTGTGCTCACCGGTTTCATTTCCCAAGCCGGCTATTGGACCGGCCGGTCGACGCACAAGAAAATCGGCGAGTATGACACCTACGAAAATTCCCGCTTGATCGAGCTGAACCAGTCGCTGCTGGCCGCGGCCGGGTACGCCGGGAACTACATGACAGAGTTCAGCCCTGCGCTTCTCCGCACCATCGAAAGCCTCTATGGCGCCATCGACGATACCCCTTATCGTCAGTTCGTGGCGGAATGCAATGAGCACCAGCCTTGGGTCTGGAAGGACCCCCGCCTCTGGTTGACGATCCGCTTCTGGAAACACCTGCTCACGCCCGATCAGTGCCGCTTCATTCTCTTGAGCCGTTCCATCTGGCAGTGTTGGATGTCGGCTCTCCTCCGGCGGCAGGTCCGCAGTTACGGTGATCTGAATTCGTACGAGCGTAACGTGCTCGAAACCAACCGCGCTTTCGTGCGCGACTGGGGCGCCGCCTCGCTCGAGGTCCGTTACGATCAGATGATCGCCGACCCTCCGTCTGTGGCTGACGACCTCAACCGGTTCCTCGGCACGGAGTTGACCGTAAAGGATCTGCAGGCGATCTACACCAAACCGCTCTACACCGCCCCCAAGGCCTCGCTTCCCGACACTGTCAAGGCTCTGCTCATCTACGCCAAGAACTATTCCCAGCGCAGCGATACGATGCGCGGCAAGATCGCCGTGACGGGCGCATCCAGATGAGCAATCCGGGGCGCCCCGCGTTAAACCTCGGAACTGTGAGATAGCGGCAGTTGGCAACTCGTCTGCGCGGCTTGGGCCTTGGCTTGCTTAATTGAGGAGATCCGTGAGCCGACTAGCATTGACGCATCTGCGAATTTTGGAAGCCGAGAGCATCCACATCATGCGCGAGGTGGCTGCGGAGTTCCAGCGCCCGGTCATGCTGTACTCAATCGGCAAGGACTCTTCCGTGATGCTTCGCCTCGCCCAAAAGGCGTTCTACCCGGGCAAGCTTCCGTTCCCGCTGCTGCACATCGATACGACGTACAAATTCCGGGAGATGATCGAGTTCCGCGACAACCTCGCGAGTCAAATCGGGGCGCGCCTGATCGTTCACACCAACCGTAAGGCGATTGAAGAAGGCGCCAGCCCGTTCCGCCTGGGAACGCAGAAATGCTGCGCCCTTCTCAAGACCCGGGCGCTGCTGGACGCCCTGGAGCAGGGTGG
>Ga0157369_10009999_pt1 | contig 10834 bp, 7 predicted proteins | sample C25metaG_FD_113461 | JGI IMG/M metagenome (GOLD analysis project Ga0157369, IMG submission 113461) | Corn rhizosphere microbial communities from Kellogg Biological Station, Michigan, USA - C2-5 metaG | ecosystem: Host-associated > Plants > Roots > Rhizosphere > Soil | place: USA: Michigan... | reverse complement strand
TGAACCACATCGGCACGCACGTGGACGCGCCTGCGCACCAGATCGCCGGCGGCGACACGCTCGACGAGATCGGCCTGGAGCGCCTCGTCACCGACGCGGTGACGATCGACGTCTCACACCGCCGGCCGCACGGCCCGATCCCACTCGCCGAGCTCGAGCCGCAGCTCGAGAGGATCCGGCGGGGCGACATCGTCCTCCTCTACTCGGACAACGCGCGCAACTACGGCAGCGACGCGTACTGGACGGGCTGGTCGTATCCCGACGCCGATGCAGCTCATGCGCTGATCGAGCGCGGCGTGTCCGCGATCGGCTTCGACGGCCCGAGCGCGGACCCGGTCGACTCGACGACGTTCGACCTGCACCGCATCTGGCTCGGCGCGGGCCGGATGATCCTCGAGAACGTGGCGAACCTCGACCAGCTGCCGGAGCGCGCGCAGGTCGTCGTCGCTCCGATGAAGGTCGCCGCGGCGAACGGCGCGCCCGCACGCATCTTCGCTCTGCTCCCCGACTAAGGAGGGACGGCATGGAAGGCAGGTCAGGACTCGCCGGAGAGCTCCGGCACGGGATCCTCGGCGTCGTCGACGCGCTCGCGCAGTCGGTCGCGCTGCTCTCGCTCGCGCTCGGCGTCGCGTTCGCGTCGTCCGCCGCGGCGGGCGAGGCCGGGATCGCGGCGCCGTTCGCGTATCTGATCGCCGGGGTCGGCAGTCTCTGCCTCGCGTCGGTGATCATCCGCTTCACGCGCCGGATGGCGAGCGCGGGCGGGCTCTACACGTACATCTCCCGCGGGCTCAACCCGAGCGCAGGCTTTCTCGGGGGCTGGCTGTACGGCAGCGCGTTCGCGGTCGGCATCTCGTTCGTGCTCGTGATCGGCTCCTTCTTCATGTCGGTCGCGATGAGCGCGCACACCGGCGTCCACTGGGGCTGGTACCCGTGGTTCTTCGTCTTCCTCGGCGGGCTCGCCCTGCTCGCGTTTCTCGACATCCGCATCTCGACGCGCATCCAGCTCGTCGCGGCCGCGGTCGGAGTCGGCGCGATCCTGCTGCTGGCGATCGTGATCCTGTTCAAGGGTGGCGACTCGGGCCTCTCGCTGCAGCCGCTCAATCCCGCCAAGGCATCCTCGACGAGCAACCTCTTCCTCGCGGTCGTGCTCACCTTCACCGGCTTCATCGGCTTCGAGGCGGCGGCCGTGCTCGGCGAGGAGGCCGCCGACCCGCTCCGCGCGATCCCGAAGGCGATCCTCACCGCGGTGCTCGTCGCGCTCGTCTACTACGTCTTCGTCACGTGGATGATGGCGGTCGGCTTCGGCGTCGGAAACGCAGGCACCTGGGCGAAGGACCCGGCCGCCCTCGACACGCTCGCGACGCGATACGTCGGCAACTGGCTCGCCGTGATCATCGACTTCGCCGTCGCGGCGTCCGGGTTCATCGCAGCGCTCGGCGGGCTGCACCTGACGTCGCGCACGCTCTTCGCGATGGGCCGTGAAGGCGGCCTGCCGCGCGCGTTCGCGTGGACGCACCCGCGCTTCAAGACGCCGTGGACGGGCATCGCGTTCTCGCTCGTCGTGACCCTGTTGCTCGGCGCGATCTTCGCGCACCACTACGACCCGATCACGTACTTCATCTGGATGGCGACATGCGCGACGATCGGGATCCTGATCGTGTACATCCTGATCGCGCTGGCGGGCATCGTGTTCTTCGCACGCGACCGGCGCGGGTGGAACCCGCTGCTCGACCTCGTGGTTCCCGCGGGTGCGATCGCGATCTGCGGCTACACGCTCTACAAGTCCATCCACCCGACGCCCGCGTACGCGGGCATCGTCAAGTGGGCGCCCTGGGTCGCGCTGATCTGGCTCGCGCTCGGCGTCGTGATCGACGTCGTCCTCACGGCGACCCGGCCCGACCGGGTGCGTGCCTTCGGCTCGATCCTCGGCGCGTCCGAGAGCGCGCCCGCGGAAACGCCCGAGGCGCAGCCGGCGGCGGCCTCGTAGCCCGCTCCGGCGGAGCCGGGCGTATCCGCTCGCCCGGCTCCGGCGTTTTCGAGACGGACAATGGCCCGCCCGCTCCCAGCCGACCTCGAAGACGCCCTCGCCGCCAGCCCGGCGGCGCGCGAGCGATTCTGGTCGCTGCCGGCCGAGCGCAAGGACGCCTGGGTCCGCTGGGTCGAGCGGGCGCGCTTCCCACGGGCGCGCCGGCGGCGGATCGGGGAAGCCGTGCGGCGGCTCGCCGGCTCCGGCGCCTCGGTCGCGCGCGAGAACGTCGAGAGCGAGAGCGTCGCGGCGGTCCCCGTGCCGGGTTCCGGAGCCGGCGCCTGGCTCGCCGGTCTCGCGCTCCTCGCCGCCCTCGCGGCGTTCCTCGTCTGGTTCGTCGTCTACCGGCACAACGACCCCAAGGCCCATTCGACTGTGGTGGTGACCGCGAAGACGACGGTGCCGAAGGTGGTCGGCATTCGCTACCAGTCCGCGGTCTTTCAGCTGAAGGAGGCGAAGCTCGCGTCGCGGCTCGTCCGCCGCGCGGCCGCGAAGCCGCGCGGGATCGTGGTCGGTCAGGGGCCGAAGGCCGGTGCGACGGCGCCGCAGGGGACGCCCGTGACGCTCGTCGTCTCGAACGGGCCGCCGGGCGTGAAGATGCCCGACGTCGTCGGGCTCGCCGCCTCGGACGCCGTCAAGGCGCTGCAGGCGCGAAAGCTCGCGCCTGCGCTCGACCAGGTCGCCTCGCAGCAGGCGCCCGGCACGGTCGTCTCCCAGGAGCCGAAGGCCGGCGCACGCGCGAAGCCGGGCACGAAGGTCGTGCTCCGCGTCGCGAAGGGCGAAGCGGCGGTCGCAACTCCGGATGTGACGGGCGAGCAAAGCTCGCAGGCGGTCTCGGCTCTGCGACAAGCGGGTCTCGCGGCACGTGTGGTGCGCGTCCCCTCCTCGCAGCCGAGCGGAACGGTCGTCGCACAGCGCCCCGCAGCCGGGCAGAAGGCCGCGAAGGGCTCGACCGTCCGGCTGAACGTCTCGAGCGGCGCCCCCGCGAGCGGGGCGACCACGAGCACGCCGACGACGACGCAGGCGCAGACGACGACGGCGCCCGCCGGAGGCGGCAACGACTACACGGGCCTTCGACTCCAGACCGCGGTGCAGAGGATCGCCGAGGGCCGCCAGCAGGTGATCGTCCAGTACGTCACGTCGAGCAAGCCGGTCGGCGTCGTCGTCTCGAGCTCGGTCGCCGGCTCCCGCGAGCGGCTGCAGGTGTCGGCCGGGCCGAGCCCGAAGCCCGCGACGAACGTGCCGGACGTCACGGGCGAGGACTCGACGACCGCGGAGCAGGATCTGCAGTCCGCGGGCTTCACGGCGATCGAGGTGCAGTGGCCCGTGTCCGACGCCTCGCAGGACGGCATGGTCGTGTACGAGACGCCGGCCGCCACGGCACCCCGAGGCTCGGCGATCGTGATCTACGTCGACTCTGTCGGTGGAGGCTGAGACCGGATAGGCTCCGGTTCTGCGGCCGAGGGAGCCGGGGAGGTGGCGTGGGAGCCGCAGCCCTGCCCGCCCCGGCTCCTTTTTTCTTGGCGCGGTGTTTCTTTACGCCGTCCTTACGCGCCCCGCGCATGGCGTCTCGCCGGTCGGGCACCCCTCTCGTACACCACATGGGAGGAATATCGTGAGAAAAGTCATCATCGCCGTCGTCGCAGCATTCGGCCTCGCCCTGGCGGGCACGGCCGGGGCGGCTCTCGTCCCGTTCCAGTTCGTCGGCGACTCGAGCGGCACCGGGTGCCCGGTCGCTACGTATTCGCACGGCGTCCTGCATCTGGAGAAGAACTGCCTCACCACCGCGAACGCGTCGGCCGGCGCCGAGATCACCGGGCTGACCGGGCAGACGTTCACGTCGGCGACGTTCACGCTCGCGAGCGCGAGCCAGTGCCAGGGCGGCTCGCCCCGGTTCAACATCGTCACGACGACCGGCACCTTCTTCCTCGGCTGCAACAACGTCACGCCGACGACGAACGGCGACGGCACGGTGACCTACTCGTTCACCGCGGCCGACCTCATCTGGTCCGGTGCGCCGCCCGCCCCGGTGCCGGGGACGATCACGGGCGTCGCGATCCTGATCGACGTCCAGGGCACCGCCGACATCACGAAGATCGCCGTCAACGGCGTCACGCAGGTTCAGGTGCACGTCTCGGGCGATCGCGCCAAGGCGTGCAAGAAGGGCGGCTGGAAGTCGTTCACGAACCCGTCGTTCAAGAATCAGGGTCAGTGCGTGAGCCACCTGCAGCATCAGTTGCACGCCGCCGGATAGCGCCGCGCAACACTCGTTTCACCAGCACGTCGCGAAGGAGGGGAGCCCCGGCCGCAGCGGGGCTTCTCTTCTTCTCGGGCTCTCTAACGCCTGCCGAGCCGCGAGGCCAGGGCGGAGGCGCAGGTTGCCGGGAACAGCATCCGAAGCTGAGCCGCAGACATGGTTTCTCCTTCGTACGGGGGCCGCAACGACCTTAGGTGCGGATCATCGTCTGCGGCAGACGCTTCATGGAATCCCTGCATCGGTGGTTCTCCTCGCCGCTTCACTGCTACCCTCAGCTGTTGCAGCGCCTCACCGATCGGCGCACGCGGAGCGGGTTGGAGCAGTTCCCGGCCGACCCACACCCCGACCGGCGATGACGCTTCAAGCCTCAGGAGGCGTGATGGTCGTGAAGATTCGCATTGCGGACGGGCATGGACTTACCGTGCTCGCCCGTGCGACCGCATCGGCCTCGCGATCACGACGGAAAGGTTGATCCGCTGATGTCGACGAGAAAGCAAAAGCTGAGAGCCGCGGCCGCCGAGCCTGTCCTGGGCGAGCCCGCCAGAGCGGAGAAGAAGGTCGGGAAGGTCAAGAAGACGTCGCGTGGCAAGTAGCACGGAGGAGGCCACCGACAGGGTCTCGTTCAAGAACGGAGGCGCGTTCCTCCGCGACACGCGGGCAGACGTCGAGCGCTCCCTCTCGCTCGGGCACGTTCGGCTTCGAGGGGCGATCGGCCTGTATGCGAAGGCCCCGATCGCGGTCGGGCTCATCGCGCTCTCGTGGGTGGTGCTGCTCTTCGCCAGGCCGCACGCCGTCGTCGTCGGGTTCTGCCTGGCGGGCCTCGCCGTCGGCGTGATCCTCGTCGCCTTCTGCGTGCAGCACGACGCGAATCACGGCTCGTACTTCAAGAGGCGCCGCTACAACGAGGCGATGGGGTGGACGTCCGATGCGTTCCTCGGCATCAGCAGCTATGCGTGGCGCGTCAAGCACAACGTCGCGCACCACACGTACACGAACATCGACGGATACGACAACGACATCGACCAGCCCCTCGCGCGATTCGCGCCGATGCAGCCGCCGAAGCGCTGGTACAGATTCCAGCACCTGTACGTCTGGCCGCTCTATTCGCTGATGGGGCTCCACTGGCAGACGGTCGGCGACCTCTGGAGCCTCTATCGGGGCGGCTACGGGAAGAGCGCGCTTCGCTTCCCCTCCGGGTGGACGCGGGCCGGCATGCTCGGGGGCAAGGCGTTGTTCGTCGGGTGGGCGATCGCGGTGCCGCTTTTCGTCTATCCGTGGTGGGTCGTGGCGGCGACGTACGTCGGCCTCTCGATGGTGATGAGCATCGTGATGGCGACGACGTTCCAGCTCGCCCATTGCGTCGAGGAGGCGAGCTTTGCGTCACCCGGAGACCTCGCGTCCGGCACCCGCGACTGGGCCGTCCACCAGGTCGAGACGACGGTGGACTTCTGCCCTCGCAACAAGGTCCTCACGTGGATGCTCGGCGGTCTCAACTACCAGATCGAGCACCATCTCTTTCCACGGCTGCCGCACACGCTCTACCCGACGATCGCGCCCATCGTCCAGCGCAACTGCGCCCGTTACGGCGTGCGCTACACCGTCCAGCCTTCACTTCGAGCTGCGCTTCGATCGCACGTGCGCCATCTCCGGGAGCTGGGACGCGCGGGCCTCCGGGCAGAGCGTGAGATGGGCTGAGCCCGGCAGGCTCGCGGGCCTCGTCCTCCTCGTCTGCGTAGCGGTCGCCTCGGGGCCGGCGGCAGCGACCTCGAGCCGGGGCGGCGGCGGCGTTCGCGTGCTGAGGCTCTCGTACGACTCGAACGCCGGGCGTACGCGGAACGCCTACCTCATGCTGCCGTCCTGGTACGGGCCGAAGCGGCATCCGCCGATCCCGTTCGTCATCTCACCGCACGGTCGCGGTGTGAGCGGCTCGTACAACCTCCGCTTCTGGGGGAACCTGCCGGCGCGCGGCCCCTTCGCCGTCATCTCCCCCGACGGGCAGGGACGTCGCCTCCCGTTCTACTCGTGGGGATATCCGGGCCAGATCGACGATCTCGCGCGCCTGCCGGAGGCGGCGAGGCGGGCGTACCCGTGGCTCTCGATCGACCCGGCGCGCGTCTACGCGATCGGCGACAGCATGGGCGGCCAGGAGGTCCTGCTTCTCGCTGCGCGGGCGGGTGTCCACCTGGCGGGCGTCGCCGCCCTCGATCCGGTCACCGACATGGCGCTCCGGTACCGGCGGTTCTTCGTGACGCCCGGCGAGCACGCGCTGCCCGCAAGGGCGCGCATCGAGTTCGGTGGCACTCCTGCGCAGGTGCCGGGCGCCTACCGGGCGAGGAGCCCGCGCGCCTTCGCCACAGCGATCGCCCGCAGCGGCACTCCGCTCCAGCTCTGGTGGAGCCACCGCGACTCCGTCGTGACCGACCAGGCGGCCGAGACCGGAGTCTTCTACCGCCGGCTCGTCGCCGAGGCGCCGGCCGCGCCCGTGCAACAGGTCGTCGGGTACTGGGAGCACGCCCACGAGATGCATCCCGGGACGCAGCTGCCGGCTGCGCTCGCCTGCTTCGGCCTCGTCGACCCGGCAGGCGTCGCGGTGCCCGCCTATGCGGTGCGCCGCGGTGGATCGGTCGAGGAGCTGCCGCCGGAGCAGGGGAAGCCGCCGGTCCCGTTCAGCCGCGCCTTCTGCGGCCGCGCAGCAAGCTAGGCGCGGCGCAACGGGGGATGCGCGAGGTCCCGTCCTGCACCTACGCTGGAGGGTTCATGCCCGCAGCCGCGAGAACCCTCGAGATCGTCTGGCAGCAAGACCCCACCGCCTACGTGTTCGCTCGGGCCGGCGACGGGACGCTCTCGGCCGAGGGCCTGCACGCCGGAACGCCCGCCGCCGCCGACCTCTCGGTCGCCCGTCGGGTCGACGCCCGGCGGGTCGGCGTGCGCGAGCTCGTCTCCCTCGCAGCCGCGCCGCCGAAGGGGCTCGAGCCGGGCGGGAGCGCTCGCGCCGTGTTCGCGATCGTCGAGCTCGCGCACCGCTCCGTCTCCGAAGGGCTCGTGCATCCGTACCTCGACCACGGCGACGGCGGCTGGCACGCGTTCTGGGGCGCGACGCTCGACGCCACCGTGCAGGCCACGCTCGCCGAGATCGCGGCGGCGCTGCCGGCGGTCGCGGCCGACGCGTTCGCGGGCGACCGCGAGGCGACGGTGCAGGACCTCTATCCGGTGGTCGTCGACCAGATCGCGCGCGACCGGCTTCGCGCCGGCCGCGTGAGCTTCGTCGGCCGGCTGTCGGTGCGCCCGTCGGCGCTCGACCTCTACCTGGAAGGGCTCGTCGCCGCCGAGTCGCTCCTGCCGCCCCATTCCGGGTACGCGGCGCTCCGGCGTCAGCTGGCGCGCTGGGTGTACGACGGCCTCGGCGTCCTCGCGCGGGGCTCCGAGGCGAGGTGGAAGCTCAGCCTCCACCTCGACGAGCGAACCGAAGGCGGCGACACGGAGCTCGTGCTCGAGCTGTGGCTCCAGGCGGAGGACGACCCGCTGCTCAGCCTGCCGGCGGCACTCGTCTGGGAAGGCGGCGCGGACATCTTCTCGTTCCTGCGCGCGAGCGATCCGCGCGACGACCTGACCCGCCAGCTCGCCGAGCTCGAGCCGCTCTTCTCCGCACACGGAATCCGGTTCGACGGTGCGGAGTCGACCGAGGCGAAGCTCGACGTCGACGCGGCGGGCGTCTTCCTCCGCGAGTCGATGCCCCAGCTCGAGGAGAGCGGCGTGCCCGTGCTCCTGCCGTCCGCGTGGGTTCGTGCACCGAGCCGTCTGCGCGTCAACCTGAAGGCGACGAGCCGGCGAGACCCGACCGTTCGCTCGAGCGGGCTGCTCTCGACGGCGTCGCTCATGAGCTTCGACTGGCGGCTCGCCGTGGGCGACGCGTCGTTCAGCGAGGAGGAGCTCGTCGAGCTTGCGAAGGCCAAGGACCCGTTCGTCCGCGCCGGAGGCCGCTGGCACGCCCTGCGGCAGTCCGAGGTCGAGCGGGCGCTCCGGTTCCTCGAGCGTCGCCGGACCGGCTCGGGGATCGTCGACCTCGTCCGGGCCGTCTCGGGCCTCGACACCGACGAGGCGGGGCTCGAGCTCGGCGAGGTGTCGCTCGACGAGTCGCTCGCCGAGCTGCTCGGCGACGACGACCGCCGCTTTCGCTCGCTGCCGACGCCGGCGTCGATGGCGTTCGCGCTCTTTCCCTTCCAGGAGCGCGGCCACGGCTGGCTGCGGATGCTCGGCGACCTCGGCGTCGGGGCGATCCTGGCCGACGACATGGGCCTCGGGAAGACGGTGCAGGCGATCGCGATGCTCGCGTCGGAGCGGGAGGAGACGCAGGGGCTCGGCCCGACGCTCGTCGTGTGCCCGATGAGCGTCGTCAAGCAGTGGGCGGCCGAGATCGAGCGGTTCGCGCCCGGGCTTCGCGTGCTCTCGCATCACGGTGTCGCACGGCTCAAGGGCGACGGGCTCGTCGAGGGTGCGCTGGCGTGCGACGTCGTCGTGACGTCGTACGACATCGCGACGCGGGACATCGAGACGCTGGCGCTCGTCGACTGGGACCGTCTGCTGCTCGACGAGGCGCAGGACATCAAGAACCCCGCCACGAAGCGGGCGCGCGCGCTGCGCCGCGTGCGGGCCCGGCGGCGCGTCGCCATGACCGGCACGCCGATCGAGAACCGCCTCGGCGAGCTGTGGGCGATCATGGACATCGTCAATCCCGGGCTGCTCGGCCCGCGCGACTGGTTCGACCGCACGTTCGCGCGGCCGATCGAGGAATCGAGAGACGAGCAGGCGCTCGAGCGGTTGCGGGCGATCGTGCAGCCGTTCGTGCTCCGCCGTGCGAAGGACGCGCCGGAGGTCGAGCTCGAGCTGCCGCCGATCACGATCGAGAAGGACTACTGCCGGCTGACGGTGGAGCAGGCGGCCCTCTATCAGGCGACGGTCGACCGCTGGCTGCCGCGGATCGAGGAGCAGCGCGACACGTTCGGCCAGCGCGGGTCGGTGCTCGCGATGCTGAGCCAGCTGAAGCGCGTGTGCAACCACCCGGAGCTCCTGCTGCCGACCGGGGAGGCGCTGGAAGGCCGCTCCGGGAAGCTCGACCGGCTCGTCGAGCTGCTGCAACAGGTGCCGGCGGGGGACAAGGCGCTCGTCTTCACGCAGTACCCGGGCTTCGACCGGCTCGTCCCGCACCTCGCAGAGCACGTCGCGAAGCGCGTCGGGTTCTTCCACGGGCGGCTCACGGCACGGCAGCGCGACGACGTGCTGCGTGCCTTCGAGACCGAGGACGGCCCGTCGGTGCTCGTGATCTCGATCAAGGCCGGCGGCCGCGGGCTGAACCTGCCTGCCGCGAATCACGTGATCCACTTCGACCGCTGGTGGAACCCCGCCGTCGAGCAGCAGGCGACCGACCGCGTGCATCGCGTCGGCCAGCGCAAGCCGGTCTTCGTGCACAGCCTGATCTGCCTCGGGACCCTCGAAGAGCGGATCGACCAGCTGCTCGAGTCGAAGCGCGAGCTCGCGGCGAAGGTGATCCACGGTGGCTCGGAGGACTGGCTCGGCCAGCTCGACATCGGCGCGATCCGTGCCGCCGTCGCACTCTCGCCCGACTGGATGGAGGCCGCGGCATGACGCCGGGGCGCGGCCCGTGGGCGCGGCTCCTCGCGAGCTCCGTCGTGCGAGACGAGGGCTCGGCGCTCGCCGAGCGGGCCCGCACGCTCGTCCGCAACGGCGCGGTCGGCGCGATCGAGGTGCAGGAGGGAACGCTCTCGGCGACCGTCGCCGGCTGCACCGTCGCGATCACCGCGCTGCCGGTGCCGCCGGCGATCTGGACGACCATGACGCGCTTCGCACGCGGGAACCGCCCGCTCGAAGACGCGATCGAGGGGCGCGTGCAATCGGGCCATCTGGAGCACGTGATGGTCGAGGACTGGAGCGAGCCCCTCGTGCCGCGCCCGCACGACCTCGGCCGGACCTGCTCGTGCGAGAGTGTCGGCGTGCTGTGCGAGCACGTCGCAGCGCTCGCGTACGCCGTCGCGGACGGGATCGACGAGGACCCGTCGCTCCTGCTGCGGTGGCGCGGGTGCGTCGCGGCGCCGGAGCCTTCGGCCGAGCTGCCGGGCGAGCCCGTCCCCGAGCCGGCGGTCGACACGTCTGTCGACCCCGCGGACGACGGGCCGTGGCGCGCGGGCGTCTTCCCGGAGCCCGCCCCGCTCCGGCCGCTGCCCGTGGGCGCGGTGCTGAAGAGGCTCGGCCCGAGCGGCATGCAGCTACGCGGCGAGGATCTCGCGACCGTGCTGCAGCGCGCCTACGACTCGTTTGCCGAAGACTCCTCCGAGAAGCCGCATTCCAGACAGACGTAGCGCGTGCCCTCGCCGTCGGCGCCGGCGACGATCCCCATCGTGACGCCGCAGGCTGGACAGATCGGCGGGCGGTCGTCCTCGACCCTGGGTCTCCGCTTTCGCGCCATCCGACCAGCGTAGGGCCTGCGGGGCGGACGTCTACGATCGTGCCGTGGACCGCGACGAGCAGCGCCGGGG
>Ga0157369_10009997_pt1 | contig 10835 bp, 13 predicted proteins | sample C25metaG_FD_113461 | JGI IMG/M metagenome (GOLD analysis project Ga0157369, IMG submission 113461) | Corn rhizosphere microbial communities from Kellogg Biological Station, Michigan, USA - C2-5 metaG | ecosystem: Host-associated > Plants > Roots > Rhizosphere > Soil | place: USA: Michigan... | reverse complement strand
GAGCGCGTGTGGCGTATGCGCTTCGGCCCGGCATGAGCGCCCGCGAGCGGGCTCCTGAGCGTCGAGTAGCCCGCCCTGTGCTGGCAGCGCTTGCGCTGCTGATCCTCATCGTGATCGCGCTCGTCGCGATCGGCGCGTTTGCGAGCTACCGCGTCTACACACTCGGCAACCAGCGCTTCATCAAGCAGGCTGCACCGTTCTTCGCCGTCACCGAAGACCTCGCGGTCGAGATGCTCAACCAGGAGACCGCCGTTCGCGGCTACGTGATCACCGGCGATCCGAAGACGCTGGCGCCGTACACGCAGGGGAAGAAGTACGTGAACATCGAGCTTGCGCTGATCGCAAAGGATCAGAAATTCGATCCGCGCATTCCGGGCGACCTGCAGAAGATGCGGGCCGAGATCGACAAGCTCGAGGCGTACTTCACGAGCGAGATCAACCTCGTGAAGCAAGGCCCCGCCGGCAAGCGCCGGGCGCAAGCCCGAGTCCTCGCCGGGAAGAATCACTTCGACCATCTCCGCAGCGCATCGGGGGCGCTGATCCAGGACGCGGCCGCCGTCGTCAACCGATCGCATCGCGACCAGCACACCACCCTCGTCACGTGGTGGATCTTCATCGGCATCGCCGGCGGCATCGCGCTCCTGACGGCGTTCGGCCTGATCCTGCGCGTGCCGACGCGTCTGATCGCCCTCGTGCGCGAAGAGCATCGCGCGAGGCGCGAGGCCGAGCGGACCGCCGACGCAGCGCGCGCGCTCGCGCACGTGCGCGAAGCGGTGTTCCTGCTCGGTCACGACGGCACCGTGCGGTACCTCAACCCGACGGCCGAAGATTGGTTCGGCCCGAGCGGCGAGCTGGCACAAGAGGAGATCGTGGATCTGCTCGCGGAGGATGGCTCCGGGCTGCGGCACGTGTCGCTCGCCGGCGGCGACCGCTGGCTCACCGTCGCGCGCACCGACTTCGACGACGGCACCGTGCTCGTCTTCCGCGACGTCTCGGACGACCAACGCCTCGAGCGGCTGCGCGCAGACTTCGTCGCGACGGCAGCGCACGAGCTGCGCACGCCGCTCGCCGCGGTGTACGGCGCGGTACGCACGCTGCGTGAGCGGCGCGGGCTCCCTGCCGAGACGAACGCGCGGTTCCTCGAGCTGATCGAGCAGGAATCGGAGCGGCTCAAGACGATCGTCGACCAGCTGCTCATCTCCGCGCAGCTCGACTCGGCCGAGCTTCGTCTCAACCAGCAGCCTGTCGACGTGATCGCACTCGGCTCCGCGCTGATCAGCGCCGCCGACGCGCGCCGGCCCGAGGGCATCCACCTCAGCCTCGAGAGCCCGAACCACGACGTCTTCGTGCAAGCGGATCCCGACCGGCTCGGGCAGGTCGTCGCGAACCTCATCGACAACGCGATCAAGTACTCGCCGGAGGGCGGACACGTCGCGGTGCGCGTGCGCACGATCGGCGGCCACGGCGTGATCGAAGTGACCGACCACGGCGTCGGCATCCCGCACGACGAGCAGGAGCGGATCTTCGAGAAGTTCTACCGCCTCGATCCGCAGATGACGAGAGGGGTCGGCGGCTCCGGACTCGGCCTCTACATCAGCCGCCAGCTCGTCGACCAGATGGGCGGACGGCTCAGCGTCACCTCGCGCTTCGGCGTCGGCTCGACGTTCAGCGCCACGCTGCCGCTCGCCGTGGGCGCGGCGCGGGCAGCACCGGAAACGCGCGAGCTGAGCTCTACGAACTAAGGACGGGAAAATCCGGCTCGGCGCGGATCGGGTCGAGGTCGGTGTCGGTCTTTGCGAACTCGCGCATGCGATCGGATTCAGAGACAGCGATCGTGAGGTGCTTGATCGCGTCCTCCTTGCGCCCCGCGAGGCTCTCGACGCACGCGAGGTTGTAGAAGAGCCCTGGGCTGCCGGGATTCGCCTCTGCGACAGGGCGTGCGGCGTCCGCCGCTTCCGCGTACTTGCCGTCCCGGTACAGCTCGTTGAACGGCGCCCAGAGCTCCCAGCCGGACGCCTCGTAGGCGCGGCCGACGGGCGCACCGATCGCGAGCAGCGTCGTGCCGTCCGCCTCCGCGTACGCCGTTCGCTTCACGCCGGTCGGCACGAAGACGAGCGTCCCGGCCGGGGCGTCCTTGCGCTCACCGTCGATCTCGAAGGTCGCGTGCCCGTACATGACGATGTACAGCTCTTCGTCTTCGCCTTCCTCTTCGGTGTGCTCGTTGATGATCCGGTCGCCCTCCTTCGCGGCCGTCCACGAGTTGATGCCGAAGCTGCGGATCCCCATGTGCATGCGCACGGGCCGCCAGGGCTGGCGGCCGTCGTTCAGCTCCTCGATGTCTTCCAGCTTCGCGAACTTGACCTCGCTCACGTGCTCCCCTCCTCCGATTGGCGTGCCAATTCTTCGATCCGGCCGTGCACAGCCTCGAGCTTCGACGCGCACAGCTTGTACAGCTCTTCGCCGCGCTCCCACAGCCGCGTCAGCTCCTCGACGCCCGCGTCGCCGCGCTCGAGGGTCGCGACGATCTGCTCGAGCTCACGCTCTGCCTCTTCGAACGACAGCTCGCTCACTCGACGCGCGCTCCGAATGTCCCGTCGGCGACCAGCACGGAGAGCTCGTCGCCGTGTGTTACTTGCTGCGCCGCCCGGACGACGTCGTCGCCTTTGCGAACGATCGCGTACCCGCGACCGAGCGTGGCCTGCGGGCTGAGTGCGTCGAGCTGTGCGCGCACGGTCGTGAGGCGGGCGCGGCGGCGTTCGACGCTCAGCGCCGGTGCGCGGCGCAGGCGGTCGCGTGCGCTGTAGAGCCGGCGCGCGTGGCGTTCGGCGGTTGCGTACGCACCGCGGTGCAGCCGCTCGCGCGTGCGGGCGAGGGCGCTGCGCAGCTCGGCGAGGTCCGGCACGACGAGCCGCGCAGCCGCCGTCGGCGTCGACGCACGCACGTCGGCGGCGAGATCGCAGAGCGGCGTGTCCTGCTCGTGGCCGACGGCCGACACGATCGGCACCGCGCACGTCGCGACCGCGCGCACGACGCGCTCGTCCGAGAACGGCAGCAAGTCTTCGAACGAGCCGCCGCCGCGTGCAAGCACGATCACGTCGACATCGCGTCGGCAGAGATCGCCGATCGCCGTCGCGATCGAGACGGGCGCGCGCGGCCCTTGCACGTACGTCTCGGCGACCAGCACGTTGGCCGGCGGGAAGCGTTGCTGTATGCCGGTGAGCACGTCGCGCTTCGCCGCCGCGTCGTTGCCGGTGACCAGGCCGATCAGCCTCGGAAAGCGCGGCAGAGGTCGCTTGCGCGAATCGTCGAACAGCCCTTCTGCGGCGAGCGCCTTCTTCAACCGCTCGAGCGCTGCGAGATGCGCGCCGAGCCCGGCGCGTTCGATCGTCATCACCTTGAGGCGCAGCTCGCCGCGCTGCTCGTACAGCTCTGCGCGGCCGAACACCTGCACGCGCTCGCCGTCCGCGAGGTCGAGCTGGAGCGCGTCGAACTGCCCGCGCGGCATCTGCGCCGGCAGGCTCGCCCCTCCGTCCGGATCCTTCAGCGTGAAGAACACCGACTGCCAGCGTTGCTGCCGGCGAAGCTCGGTGACTTCGCCTTCGATCCAGACGGTGTTGACCTTGCGCAGGTACGTGGCGATGCCGCTGTTGAACGCACGCACCGAATAGACCTTCCGCTCTTCCTCGACCTGCACCGGTCGAGCTTATCGAGGGGGCCTAGAGCAGGATCTCGGCGGCTGTCTCGAAGCGACAGCCCGCAGTGACGAGCTCGACGGCGCGGTGCAGGTCGGCTTCGGAGTGCGCAAGCTTCTCGGCCAGCGACAGCGGATAGCCGGCCTCGATCAGCACGTGGAGGCGCCAGGATTCGACCTTCTCGCGCTCGTTCTGTGGCTGTTCGATCGTCTGCGGCATCGTCATTCGTGGCCCATTCGCCTTGTTCAAGACGAACCCTGCCCGGGAAAGTTTGAGTCGACTTTGTTAGCTGCGCGTTGCGATTTCTTCGAGGCGCCTGCTCAGCTCCTGCAGGCGCGTCTCGAGGATCGAGCGTTCTGCCTCGACATCCGATGCAACCTGGCGCAGCCGCTCCTCGAGCCGCGTGGCGACTGCGTCGCCGGTCTGGTTGAGGCGATCCCTGAGCACGACCTCTGCTTCGCGCGAGAACCGCTCGACCGCGAGGTCGAGCTCGCGTGCGAGACGCCGCGCCGCCTCTTCGCGGGCGGAGCGAATCGTCGTGTCGAATTGCTGCTGCGCGGCCTCCGAGTAGCGCTGCGTCGCACGGTCGATGAGCCGCTGCAAATGCTCCGTCTGCCGGCGCTCGATGTCGCCGAGGCTGATCTGGATTCGCTGCGCTGCTTCGTTGCCTTCGCGCTCGATCAGTTCGCGTAGATCCGTTTCGCGGCGGCGAAGGCGGTCGGCGACTTCGTGCAACGCGCGGCGGCGCTCGGCTGCGTGCGCTTCGAGCTCCGCGTTTGCCTGCTGCGACGTGTCGTGCGCGGCGGCCGTCAGCTCTTCGCGTAGGCGTGCGAGCAGTTGCTTCTGCTGGTCGATCTCCGACTGCAATCCTTCTGCGTCGCGGCCGATGCGCGCTTCGACCTCGCTCATCAACCCGCGTTGCCGCGTCTCGATGCGCGCGAGCTCTTCGGTGAGCCGCCCCTGCAGCTTGTCGAGGTCGGTGCGCCACTCTGCGATGCGTTGCTCGACGTTTCGCTGGGTAGTGGTCAACTGCGCCGTCAACGTGCCCGTCGCCTCGCGTTCACGCTGCGCGACCGCGGCGCGCCGCTCGTCGGCGATGCGGCGTTCCTCGGCCGCGAGCTCGGACATCGCCTCGGCACGCAGGCGCGCGAGCGTACGCCGAAGCTCGTCGGCGCGCTGCACCGCTTCTTGCGCGACCACCGCGTCGAACTGCGCCTTGCCGCGCGCGATCTCCGAGTCGAGCGTGCGCGAGCGGGAGCGGACCCGCATCAAAAGGAGCGTCGACGCGAGCGTGAAAGCCCCGGATGCGGCGGCTGCAGCGACGGCGACGATCTCAGGAGTCGTCATGCGCTCACGTTAGCCGCATGACGACGAGGCCGACGGACAGCGCAACCGCAGCGATCGTCATCAGCCGCAGCGCGCGCTCGAGCGGCTCGATCCCCTCGGTCGTGCCGTGCTGCCGACGCGACGCGCGCACGATCAGCGAGAGGTTCCGCTGCGCCATCACGAGCGCCGCGCCGTACGCGGCCGCGAGCAAGGCTTCGACGCGGATCGTCTGAGCCTCCACGAAGTAGCCGGTGAGGATCGGGAAGGCGCCCCACGCAAGGCCGAGGCCCAACTCGTTGTGCAGCGCGCCGCCGAACCATTCGAGGTTGTATGCGGGCACGATCAGCGCGCCGACCGCGACGAACGCGAGCAAGCCCCAGCCCCAGGCGTGGGCGGCGCCGATGCCGATCGCAACCGCGCCGGAAAGTGCTGTTGCTGCGAGGGCGACGAGACCGGCTGTTGGGATCTGCGTCTGGAGCGGCCGGCCGTTCAGCTCGTCGAGCGCGTGCGCGGCGATGCCGAGCGCGAGGAAGAACGCGGCGAGCGCCCAGAGCATGCGATTCGTGTGGAAGTGGGGCGCGACGGCGCAGCCGAGCGCCACGTACGACAAGTTCCACACGGTGTAGGGGAGATGCAGCAGCGTGACGTAGTCGCGCCAGCCGCCGGTGCGGAGTGCGTAGAACGCCGGCTTGACCTCGTTACTCGCCACGCGTGCCCCACGTGACGATGCCGCCGCCGAAGCTGAGGCGCTTCGTCTGCACGTTGTCGATGCTTTCGTCGTGCCAGGCACGTGTCAGGCGCTCGAGCGGCCATTCGTCGTAGAAGCGCGTGATCGAGGGACCGAGGAAGTCGCCGACTTCGCGCCAGCCGCCGCGAATCGCGCGGCCCGCGAGCGGCAGGCCGGCGCGCACCCAGAGCTCCCACGGCAGGCGCGCAAGGCGAGGCACGCCGAACTCGAGGCCCGCGATCGAGCCGCCGGGCTTGACGACGCGCGCGAGCTCACGCAGCGTCGCGGGCGGATCGTCGACGTACCGCAGGAGATAGGTGAACGTGAGCGCGTCGAACGCGCCGTCCTCGAAGGGCAGCGCTCGTGCGTCGGCGTCTTGCAGGCGGATCTTCTCGGACGCTGCCGCGAGCGCGACGCGGCGGCGTCCCTCCTCGAGCATCTCCGGCGTGCGGTCGACGCCGACGACGAAGCAGTCCTTCTGGCGCAGCAGCTCGAGCGCGACGGCGGCGGTGCCGGTCGCGACGTCGAGCACCGTGTCCTCCGGGCGCACGTCGATGCGCGCGACGAGGAAGCGGCGCCAGCGCGGGTCCTGCCCGAACGAGAGCAGCGCGGCCCAGCGGTCGTAGGTCGGGCCGAGCGGCGCGAAGAGGGCGGGCGCCTCCATACGATGACTCTATGGCGTTGACGGACGATCTCGAGCGCATCGCCGGCGCGGCCGCTGATCACGGCCCGGTCGAAGCCGTGTTGGCGGCGGAGGTGTCAGACACCCGTCTGTACCTCGTCGCGCTGGGTCCCGCAGACCTGGGCGGCGACGAGCGGCGCTGGCTGGTGCTGGACGATGCGGGTGCGCCGGTCGACGAGCGCGTGCGGGTGCGCGACACCGCGTCGATCGTCGCCATGACCGAGGTGGTCGGCGAGCTCGTCGACGACGAGCCGCCCCGTTTGGCCTCGCCGGCATATCTCGACGAGAACGGCGATCCCTCCTTCGCCGAGGGGATCCGCGCAGCGACGGCAGCGGTCGACGAGTTCGTGCAGGACGTCGAGCGCGGCTACCTGATCCCGCTTCGGTAACGTGGGCCGATGAGCGAAGGAATGGGATTCCCGTTCGGTGGCGACCCGGAGGATCTGCTCCGCGGGCTGCGCGAGTTCGCCGAGCAGCAGGCCGAGTCGGTGCAGGAGGCGCAGCGCGAGCAGTTCGCGACGCTGACGCTGAACACCGCGGTCGAGCTGACGTCGGCCGCGCTGTCGCAGGTGCAGGTCGCGGGCAGCCCCGACGAGCAGTCGATCGCGCTGCGTGATGCGATGCGCGTTCTCTTCCCCGAGGCAGTCGCGCTCGTGAGCGCGGCCCGCCAGGGGTTCATGCGGGAGCAGTAAGCTCCGGGCCGCCTGTGGCCCTCCTCGACCGCACGATCGTCAAGCTCCTGCCGGCCGTCCCCCGACCGGTCGTCCAACGCCTCTCGTCGCGCTACATCGCCGGGCCGTCGGTCGACGACGCGCTGCGCGTGCTCGCCGACCTGAACGCTGCGGGGAAGCTCGCGACCGTCGACGTGCTCGGCGAGGAGATCTCGAACGCCGACGAAGCGCGGGCAATCGCGGGGCAGTACCACGACGTGCTCGCGCGCATCGACGAGGAAGGTCTCGACGCAAACGTGTCGGTGAAGCTCACCGCGCTCGGGCTCGAGCTCGACCACGCGCTGTGCGCGGAGATTCTCGAGAACGTCGTGAGCGACGCCGCCGCGCGCGGCAGCTTCGTGCGCATCGACATGGAGGACTCCTCGACGACGGAGCGCACGCTGCACCTGTACCGCTCGCTGCGTGCAGACGGTCACACCAACGTCGGCGTCGTCTTGCAGGCGTACCTGCGGCGCACGTACGACGATCTCGAAGGGCTCGACAACGTGCGCCTGTGCAAAGGCATCTACGTCGAGCCGGCGTCGATCGCCTACCGCGACTTCCACGAGGTGCGCGCGAACTACGTGCGCTGCCTCGAGCGGCTGGTCGAGCAGGGTTCGTATGTCGGCATCGCGACGCACGACGAGTACCTGATCGACGAAGCGCTGCGCGTCGTCCAAGGACTGTCACCGGACAGGTACGAGTTTCAGATGCTGCTCGGCGTGCGGCCGGATCGCGGTGACCAGCTCGTTGCCGACGGCCACCGTCTGCGCGTCTACGTCCCGTACGGGTCTCACTGGTACGAGTACTCGCTGCGCAGGCTGCAGGAGAATCCGAAGATCGCCGGGTACATCGCGGCCGACACTGTCGGCCGGGTTCTGCACTTCTAGGCGAGCAACGAAAAGCCGCCGTCGACGATGAGCGTCTGGCCGCGGATCATGTCCGCGTCGGCGGAGCAGAGGAACGCAACCGCGCCCGCGATGTCGCCGGGCTCGACCAGACGGCCCACCGGATTCGCGCGACCGGCGCGCAGCATGTCGTCGCGATTCGGGAAGTGCTCGAGCGCACCGGTCTCGACGACGCCGCCCGACACGCAGTTCACGCGGATCTTCGGTGCGAGCTCGACGGCGAGATAGCGCACCAGCGATTCGAGCGCGGCCTTCGACGTGCCGACGAGGACGTAGTTCTCGAGCACACGCTGCGACCCGAGTGACGAGATCGCGACGATCGACGAGCCGTCGGGCATCTGCGGCGCGGCCGCCTTTGCGAGATCGAGCAGTGCGCGTGCGTTCGCGTCCATCGTCCAGTCCCAGTGCTTCTCCTCCGTCTCCAACGCTGGGCGGATGACGCCGTTCGCCGCGTTGTGCACGAGCACATCGAGTGGGCCGAGCGCGGTCACTTCGTCGAGCACGCGCTTCGACGTGATGTTGCCGCGCACGAGCGTCACCTCGACGCCAAGTGCGCGCAGCTCGGTGGCGGTCTCCTCGGCAGCCGAGTCGTTGCGCATGTAGCCGAGCGCAATTCGTTTCGCGCCGTCGCGGGCGAAGCGCAAGGCAATCGCCTTCCCGATGCCGCGAGTGCCTCCCGAAACGAAGATGTTCACGCGTGCCGCGGCAGCGGCTTGTCGGCCGGCGCCGACGACGGGATCTGGCCCCAGCCGGGGCGGCTCGCCGACTCGCGCTGGCCCTCCGCCGCCTTCGACGACGCGTGCCCCAGCCGGTCGAGAAGCTCCATCTGCTCCTCGGCGTAGCGGCGCACCTCGTTGCCCTCGGGCAAACCCGCGACCAGCTCGCGCACGCGCGCGCGCAACTGGTACGCAAAGTGCGGCGTCGCCGGCCCGACGAGGGCGTCGATGTCTTCACGAGTCGGCTCGGCCATTCCGCCTAACCCTAACGGTAGTGTCGAAACGTGCGCCGTCCCTCGGTAGTCGACCTGATGCTGCTGGGGACGGTGCTCCTTTGGTCGCTGAACGTGACGGTGACCAAGTATCTGCTCGACCACGCGTTCCAGCCGCTCGCGTACGCGACGATCCGCTACTTCGCGGCGGCCAGCCTGTTCTGGGGTTTCACGTATGCGCGCGAGCGCAGCTTCACGATCCGGATGGCCGACTGGAAGCTCGTCGCGCTCGCCGGCGGTCTGATCTGCATCAACCAGTTCGGCTTCGTCTACGGGATCAAGAACTCGACCGCGGCGACGGCCGCGCTGATCCTCGGCACGAGCCCGGTGTGGATCGGTCTGATCGCGACGGCGATCGGGTTCGAGAAGCTGCAGCGCAGCTTCTGGGTCGCAGCAGGGCTGTCGCTCGTCGGCGTCGGTTTCGTCGCCGGCGGAACGGGCGGCTTCTCGGCGAAGTTCGGCGGCGATGCGCTCGACGTGCTCACCGCCGTCACATGGGCCGCGTACTCGATGGCGATCGCGCCGCTGATGCGCAGGTACTCGCCGTTCCGCATTTCTGCTCTGGTGTTGGGCTTAGGTTGGATTCCGCTCGCGGCGATCAGCGCCCGCCAGACGCTGCACCAGGGTTTCCACTTCAGCACGCTGTCGTGGATCGGCTTCGGCTACGCCGTGATCGGCCCGCTGTTCCTGACGAACCTGCTGTGGTTCACGGCGATCGACCGCGTCGGGCCGTCGCGGGCGTCGCTGTTCGCGAACCTGCAGCCGTTCTTCGCCGTCATCTTCGCGCTCGTGCTCCTCGGCGAGCACTTGAACAAGTGGGAGGTGGTCGGCGGCGTCGCGATCTTCGCCGGCATCGCCTTCGAGCGAGTGCGCCGTCGTCCAATCCCCGTCGCCGAGTCCGTACCGGAGTAAACTGACGGGCATGAGCGACGACTTCATGCCCCTCGACGGGTGGGATTACCTCGAGCTCTGGGTCGGGAACGCCAAGCAGGCTGCGTTCTTCTACGAGCACGCGATGGGCTTCACGCGCACCGCGTACGCAGGGCCGGAAACCGGTGTCCGCGACCGCGCCTCGTACGTGCTCGAGCAAGGCGACATTCGGCTCGTCGTCACGTCCGCGCTGCGCGAAGAGCACGAGATCACGCGTCATCACGCGAAGCACGGCGACGGCGTGCGCGACATCGCGCTCACGGTTCCCGACGCGACGGAGGCGTACCGCCAAGCGGTTGCGCGCGGCGCGAAATCGGTCGCCGAGCCGCATCGCGACTCCGACGACTTCGGCGCCGTCGAGCGCGCCGCGATTGCGACCTACGGCGACACGATCCACACATTCGTGACCCGCGCCGATTACGCCGGCCCGTTCCTGCAAGGCTACGTCTCGCTCTCCGCGAACGGGCAGACGGGTGGCGTCGGTCTCATGAACATCGACCACGTCGTCGGCAACGTCGAGCTCGGGAAGATGAACTACTGGGTCGAGTTCTACGAGCGCGTCTTCGGGATGACGAACATCATCCACTTCGGCGACGACCAGATCCTCACGGAGTACTCGGCGCTGATGTCGAAGGTGATGGCGGACGGCTCGGGGAAGATCAAGTTCCCGATCAACGAGCCTGCCGAAGGCAAGCGCAAGAGTCAGATCGAGGAGTACGTCGAGTTCTACGGCGGCGCCGGCGCGCAGCACATCGCGCTCGCGAGCAACGACATCGTCAGCACCGTCGAGGCGATGAAGAAGCGCGGCTTCCCGTTCCTCGACACGCCCGACTCGTACTACGAGGAGGCGCCGATTCGCGTCGGCGAGATCG
>Ga0157369_10009996_pt1 | contig 10837 bp, 7 predicted proteins | sample C25metaG_FD_113461 | JGI IMG/M metagenome (GOLD analysis project Ga0157369, IMG submission 113461) | Corn rhizosphere microbial communities from Kellogg Biological Station, Michigan, USA - C2-5 metaG | ecosystem: Host-associated > Plants > Roots > Rhizosphere > Soil | place: USA: Michigan... | reverse complement strand
TCCCCTTGTTTCCACGCATGCGCCGGCACGGGTACTCGCGGCCGTCCTCTGCGCTCTGATAGCAACTGCTCCGGTTGAGGGGAAACGTCTCGACACGCTGAACACCAAATCGAGCAGTGCATCAGCTTCCTCGGCAAGCCAGAAGAAAAAGGTAACCCGGTCCGCCTCGGGGAAAAAGAAGGCGACCTCGTCAAAATCGTCCAGTGCCCGCAGGTCTGCGACAAAGCCGCGGGGGAAGAAGAAGTATGTGAGCCCCGCTGAGCGGCGCCGCCGTGCTGCGCGGGCACACAAAATCAAGCTGGCCTTTGTCGCGTCGTCAGAACTTCGGCCGATGGCCCAGCAACTGTCAACCTTGCGCACGCCTGCAGCGTACTCCGGTGTGACCGCGTATGCCCGGTCGCACAGCGGGGAAGCATCTGCGGCCGCATACCTGGCGCTTGGTCACGCTTACATGCTCGATAAGAAATACGCCGAGGCGGTGAGCAGCCTGAAGCAAGCCAAGGTGGCGGGAGACTCGCTGGAAGACTATGACGACTTTCTGGCCGCGCGAGCATACCACGAGTCGGACCAGGAGGCGCAGGCCGAAGCACTGCTAAAGGGCTTCAAAGCGAAGTATCCGGACAGCATCTTCGTGGATGAGGTGCCGGAACTCGAAGCCAACGTGCTGCTGGATCTGCATGACCCGGCAGGAGCCAAACATGTCCTGGATGCCGCCGCGAGCGATCCGGCTGCGGGACGGGCCGGCTACCAGCTTGTGGCTGGGCTTGTGGCGCAGGCGCAGAACGAGAATGCGGAGGCGATCCGGATATACAAGGCGCTTCTGCTGGGATTTCCCTTGAGCACGGAAGCATCGATTGCAAGGGCTAAGCTGACGAATCTGGGAGCGGAGGATACGCTCACCAGCGATGAGCTGCGCAGCCTCGGCGACGCGTACTACAGGGCTGGGCGGTATGAGGACGCAGGGGATCAGTATCGGGCGCTCGGCCGAAATGCGAATCTGGATGAACAGAGCCGCAACGGCTTCGCTGTCGCCGCGGCTGCTTGCGATTTGAAGCTGAAGCGCCTGACCGAAAGCCAGGCCCAGGCTCTGCCTGACACTCGCGATGAGAATGGCGCACGACGGGCTTATCTACGGATGGAGCTTGCGCGGAACCGGAATGACCTCGATGCGCAGACGCAGATTGTAACGCGGATGGAGACGGACTTTCCGCAGAGCCAATGGCTTGCGGAAGCACTGTTCTCGAGCGGCAACATGTACCTGCTACGAAAGGAATACGCGCGGGCGGCGGAGTACTACGCGTACCTCGGTGATCATTTCCCGACAAACAGGAATGGATCGGCGGCGCATTGGCGCGCGGGCTGGCTGAATTATCGATTGGGAAATTACAAGGATGCGGCGCGGATTTTCGAGGAGCAGATCAAGAAATTCGCGGGCGCTCCCGAGACGGCATCTGCGCTCTACTGGCGCGGACGTCTCTATGAGACGCAGGATCACGACACGGCGAAGGCGGCGGCGAATTTCCGGACGATCGTGCGCGTGTACCAGCACTTCTTCTATGCGCAGATGGCGCGGCAGAGGCTTGCAGCACTGGGCAGCGCCGGGACCGAGATCGCGTCGGCTCCCGATCTCGAGCAGATCAAGACTCCGGAGATCCCCACGCTCTCTGAGAGCTTTCCTGAGGACAGCCCGCATCTGGCTAAAGCCAAGCTGCTGGCCAACGCCGGGCTGAACGAGTATCTGGCCCGGGAGATCGCGGCCGATCCGGACTCCGGATCTTGGAGCGCGCTGGCCGAGGCTCAAATCTATGCTTCTTATGGCGAGGCGTATCGTGCGCTGCGCGCTCTGAAGCGCGCGCTGCCGGGTGCTGCCAGTGCTTCGATCGAATCGATTCCGCTGCCTTACTGGCGCATTCTTTTTCCGGAGCCGTACTGGTCGATCATCAAGGCGGAGTCGGCGAAGAACAATGTCGATCCTTATCTTGTGGCGTCGCTGATCCGGCAGGAGTCGGAGTTCAACCCTTCTGTGATTTCGTATGCGAACGCGTGGGGACTGATGCAGCTTCTGCCCTCAGTTGGGCGCTCGCTGGCGAAGCAGGAGGGCCTGACGCACTTCCAGACGTTTCAATTGCTCGACCCGGAGACGAATATCCGGCTGGGAACGCGATATTTGAAGCAGACACTCGACAAGTTTGGTGGCGTGCCGGAGTATGCGCTGGCCGCATATAACGCCGGCGACAGCCGCGTGCTGGATTGGCAGTCTGCCGGGCCCTATAGCGGGATGGATGAGTTTGTGGAGTCAATTCCGTTTACGCAGACGCGCGAATACGTGCAGGCGATATTGAGGAACATCGAAATCTATCGGGAGATTGATGCAAGCGCCAAGACCCCGAGCAAGGCAGCCAGCGAAACGAGCGGCAATTAAGCCGGTGAGCGGGAATCCGACTTGCCAATACGGATTACCGTTGGGGATGTTGACGGGATTCCCATCGTGCGTACACTGAACGCAATCCGGGAGAAGCAACCAACCGGCGACGCATCATACCCTGCTGTTGAAGGACGAGGCCCCGTATCAGATAGGGGTAGTCAGGACGAACTGGTACCAAACGGAACTTGTTTTGTCACGTCAGACTCTCGGAGGGCAGGATGTCCGACTTGCAGTTCCTCAATGAGTGGATTCCCGACAAGATGGACCCTGGAACGGTTTTCCTCCTGGAAAATCAGGCCAAGCTTGGCCATGCCCAGAACCCTTATGTTGCCGTGATGTCGTGTCCGCGATGCGGAACGATGGGGTTGATCACGCGACGGCAGCTTTGCGAGCGCGAGACCATGATCTGCGGCGGCGATGCGTGCTCGGCGGAGTATCGGCTTGAGGGTGAGAGCATCCTTTATCGACACCCACAGTAGGCGCGGATCACGCCGTTGATCTCCTGGTCATTCGCATGGCCCCCGTGCGAAGCAATCCTGCGTCGATCGATTTAAGATGAAGTTGGTTCCATCCTTCGGCCCGGATGGCGAAATTGGCAGACGCAGCGGACTTAAAATCCGCAGGCCGCAAGGCCGTGGGGGTTCAAGTCCCCCTCCGGGCACCATTGAAAATAGAACTTAAACGCATACTTGATGCAGTTCTAGTGATTATTCATATTCGATGGCTGTTCTGATGGCTGTTACTCCTTCGAAAGGTATGCACTGGCTAGAGACCCACACTACAAACTTGGCGTAAGAGTTCTCCATCCCCATGGTGTGTAGCCATCACAGCGAGCCAGAAGCGACGAGGGAACGATAACAGGGCGCCGAAAATTGCTCGAGCAGTGCCGTGGGTGGCTCATAAAATTTTTCGACGGACCTCTTCGTTAGCGCGTTCCTCATAGCGCTCGAAGTCTCTTCTCACTCTTGCTTTGATGGGCTCCGTTTCGAGGGTCAGTTCTGGAAACTTGCTAGTCAACCAACGAGGCTATCCGCCAAGGTGTCCGCTCGCGCCGCCTCAGATCGGTACTGGTGGGCATCGAACATTGCCACCATCCAATTTCTATCCTCTTCAATCGCTCGGATGAATGGAACTAGAATCGCCGACTCAGCATGAATGCTCGCACGCCGCAACAAGCGGAGTTCTTCTGTATAAATGGCCGCAATTAGCTCAAGAATAAGAAGTCTTTGATTCAGACGAATCTTCTTAACGAAACTGACTTTCCAAATCATTCGCCGCACCATTCCGACGCTTAGTCAGGAAAAGAGTCATGCGCGATCCACGATGAACTAAGAAAACCAAATAACGTGACGTACGAACGAGCGCGATCGTGGCTCAAAGGAGGGCCAAAAAGCGAAACCGGCGCAAGCACGTAATCCAAAATTGACACCAAGGGAGGGTGAGCAGAGTTGGTGGACCTGATCGGGATCGAACCGATGACCTCTTCCATGCCATGGAAGCGCGCTCCCAACTGCGCCACAGGCCCACATAGGAGGGGTGCAACTCCTCTATTGTCTCTGCTTTGGATGAATCCGTCAATTGACGCTGACGGCCGTCAGTGCCTTCCGAGAGGCTAAGTCACGGATGCGGAAGGGTTCGCATCCACGAAGGTTCGAGATGCAGCAGGCTGCATTCCGACCCATATCAGGGCAGCGGCCAGCACGATTGCAATCAGCGCCATCGGGATCTCCAGCATCAAGGAGGCCATCAGGATCCCCATTCCAATCACTGTCGCGAGCGGCACCCGTCGACGCGGCAGCACATTTGCATTGACCGCAGCAAATAACGGAACGATGGCAAGGGAGAGGTCCTGCGGAGTGATGTGGTAGCTGACCAGCATCGTGGCAATTGTTGCGGCGCAAAATCCACGGTCCAGATTCGTCCAGGCACGAACTGCCCACAGAATCGTCGCGAGAGAGAGTAGCGCGACCCAGATGCTGCCCTCCTGGCCAATAAGCGAGAGCAGGCCCTGCCAATTTGCCATGTGTGGAAGTTCATTGAGGGGCGGGTCGGAATGAAGGACAAAGTTTGGATACGTACGGAGCGCCTGGAAGCCGGTCATTCCGAGCGAGAGCGCAACCAGAATCGCGCTTGACGTCGAGAAGCCGGCGAGCTCACGCCACTTGCGCTTCAATAGAAATACGGGCACAAATCCCAGGACAACCTGAAACTTCACTGTAGCGAGGCCGAGCAGCGCACCTCCCCAGAACCGGTGTCCTTTCCGCAGCTGCTGGTAGGCGAGTGCGTAGAACAGCACGATGAGGATCGAGAACTGGCCATGCAGCAGGCAGTCGAGCACAGGAACGAAGAGAAGTCCGAGCAGGACGGGCCAGTTTCCGAAGGCCAGACCAGTCTCGCGTTCAAAGATCTTGATGGCGATGATAAACAAGCCCAAGGAGACAGCTGTCCAAATGGCGAAGGCGACGGGAGTGGGCAGAATCGCAAGCGACAGGATTGGAATGATTGCGATCGGCGGATTCCGAAACAAGGTGTCTGGCGGGCGGTGATAGCGCGCCTGATAGAGGTGCTGGGTGGCGAAATTGTAAAGTTCATGACCCTTGCCATCCACGATCATGTGGGCGGCGTAATAGAAGACTCCGAAGTCGAACTGCTGTTCGAGGTGCTGGTGCACCGCAACGACGATGATCAGAACTAGGCCGAGAAAAACGATGAGTCCGGCATTGATGCGGATTGGCTCCTGAGCATGTGGGGCGTGTGTGGATGTCGTTGAAGTTGCCATCTGGGCGTCCCACTGATCTTACTGCCCGGCGCGATTCTGACAGAGATGCCGCGAGTAACGGGTTCCGCCGGCGGCCCCGCTGTTTCCCGGTTTCTGGCGGAATCGACTCCGCACTGGGGTTGGGAGGTTATGAGCGCGCCCCATTTCGGTCTAAGTCGTGCAAGATGCTCATATGCGCCCGAAATCTCGCGTGACCGGGAACACTTTAGGGGTGTTCCGGTGTCTAAGACAATAGGCGCGCGGACAATTGGAAGTTTCGCACCCTGCGCGCCCGGGTAGTAAGGCGACCCGACCGGATATTGATCGTCGGGGTGGTTTGCCGCAGCAGAATGCGCATCTTGGCACCGACCTGATTGTTGGGAGATGGATGCCAATTGTGATGCTGATGCGGTAACGTGGGGGGAACTGAATTGCAGGCGGATCTCACCATGGGGAATATCGCAAGCGCGCTTACACTTCAACCCGACGAAGCCGCATTGATCGCGGAGTTGCAGGCAGGGTCTGAAGAAGCGTTTGGCTGGCTGATCTCTCGTTACCACCAGCCGATCTACTCGCTTCTGGCGCGCACGTTGCACGATCGGGCCGACGCGGCCGACCTCACCCAGGAAGTCTTCGTTAAGGTCTTTCGGGGCGTGGGCCATTTTCATGGTGAATCCTCGCTGCGTACCTGGATTTACCGCATTGCTCTGCATGAAGCATCGAACCAGCGCCGCTGGTGGATGCGTCACAAGCAGCAGGAAGTGCCTATCGAGCAGGAGATCGGCGACAACAGTTGCGGCTCGTCGATGAAGTTGAAAGAGACTCTGGTGGACCCGGGCGAGTCTCCCTTTGAGATGGCGCTTCATGAAGAAAACCGGGCTCGGGTTGAGGCCGCGCTCAGCCAGGTTCAGGAGCCATTTCGCACCACCCTTATCCTCCGGGACATTGAAGGATTTGTTTACGAAGAGGTAGCCGAGATTCAGGGGGCGAACCTCGGAACAGTGAAATCACGGCTCGTGAGGGGACGAGCCCTGTTGAAGGCCATTCTTGAGGAATCTCGTTCCGCCGACGCGGCCTCAATGCGTCGCTCATATGAGGTTTCCCTGAGAGAGGAGGCGAGATGAGCGACTGCGGCTCCATCCAAATGAAGTTCTCGGAGTATCTGGATGGCCGGCTAACCGGACATGAGATGCAGAGCATCGCCGCCCATATTGACGACTGCCGGAATTGTTCAATCGAGTGGGCAGGTCTGAGGAAGACGCAAAAGGCATTGGCCTCCCTGGGCCCGGTGCCGCAGCCGCCGGATCTGTTGTTGCGTATTCGCGTCGCGGTGAGCCACGAACGGGCACGCAGCCGCAGGAGTCTTGTCCAAAGCTGCAGGCTGGCATGGGACAACACCATCGGGCCGTTCGTACTGCAGGCGGCGGCAGGATTTGCCAGCGCTGTCCTGCTCCTTGGAACTGTAACGGTGCTGGTGGGAATGTTCACCCGTCCCGAAATGGCGCACGGAGCGGACGAACCTCTGGGCATGGCTACGGCTCCGCACTTTCTTTATCTCTCTTCGGCAGTCAGCAGCAACGATCAGATACGGGATGGCAGTTCACCGGTAGTCGTCGAGGCCTACATCAACGGAGAAGGCGAAGTGTACGACTACCGCATTGTGTCCGGCCCTGTTGATGACAAGACTCGCGCTCAGGTAGAGAACCTGCTTCTCTGGAGCCACTTCGAGCCAGCCCGATTCTTCGGGCAGCCTGTACGCGGTCTCGCTGTGCTGTCGTTCTCCGGAGTCTCGGTCCGCGGATAATCTCCGGTTTCATAAGATTCAATCGGCCCTTACGCTCGTTGCGCAGGGGCCTTTCCTTTGCTGGATATCTTTCGTCTAACCCTTGTGCTTCCAAAGTTTCCAGCTGCTTTAAGGTTCAGAAGGACACCATCGGCTGTTGACGGACGTGAGGCCATCGAATGCCGTAGACTTCAAGCAAGGTTCCTGTTCATGTCGTTAAGACTGTTCTTCAACATCGCCAGCGTTCTCTCTGCTGTGGTTTGCCTTCTCATCCCTTCCGGCGCCCCATCTGCTGCTGCCCAGGCTTCCAGCAGCCAGCAAAGTTCCTCGTCGCAGCCCCTTCAGGAGAAGGCGCCCACCCTCGTTGATCCGGCTGGTCCCACAATATCGCTCATCAACTCTCCGCAACTCTTCTTTATGGCATCGGCACTGAATGCCTGCGGCTACGACGAAGGTCTGGAAGACAGTAGTCCCGTCCGCAAGCGCGTTCGCGACGAGATCAATGCGGCCCTTGCAAAAAGCGAAGATGCACGCGCGAAGCGAGACAAGGTGTGCCTCTATATCGCGCAACACCGCATGACGGGCTCGGAGCGCGACATCTCGCAGTACGTCTCCCTGGCTCTCTATCTCAGTCCTCCGCCCGCCCTCGAGACCACAGTCGAACTGCCCGAAATGCCGCCCGATTCAACCCAGGTCGTCGAATTTGTCCCGCTGCTGAAGGAGTTCGCGCAGGCGATCGATCTGAACGGCATCTGGCTGTCTGTGCGCAGAACCTATGATGACGAGTCAAATCTGCTGCACGATCCATTGTCGAAAATGATCGTTTCAACAAACCTGTATCTGAAAATGCCGGCATCAACGTACTCGGGCCGCCGCTTCGTGGTCGTCATCGAGCCCATGCTCTCGGCGAAGATGGTGAACGCCCGCATCTACGGCACGGATTATGTCGTCGTCCTTTCGCCGGTAAACGGCACCATTGACATGCAGAACGTACGCCATGTCTATCTGCACTACATCATCGAGCCGCTGCTTTATTCGCGCTCCAATGCGATTGATCGCATGCAGCCGATCATGAAGGAAGTTCGCGAAGCTCCACTTGAGTTCCGTTACCGGTCTGAAACTGTCCCCCTCGTAGTGGAGTGTCTGATCAAGGCCATCGAAGCGCGAACCATGAACACCGGGATTCCGGATTACAAGATTCCCGCGGGGATTGACCGGTCCGTACTGCCTCGCTATGAACGCGAACGCACCGCCACGCAGCAGAAGCAGGAGGTTGTGCGCGTTGCGGCGGTTCAGCACGACATGAAGCAGGGATTCGTGCTCACCCAGTACTTCTTTGAACAGCTGATTCAGTTTGAGAAGGACGCAGCCAGCTTGCGCGACACCATCGGCGAAATGGTCTATGGAATGGACGTCCAGCAACAGGTCCATCGTGCGCGACAGACTGAATTTGATCAGAAAGCAGATGACGATGTTCTGCAGCGAAGCAAGCCGCGCACGCTTACGGGACTTGATCTCGCCGAGGCAAAGCTCGCTGAGGGTGATATCGCCACGGCAAGTGCCATGGCCCGCAAAGTCCTCTCTGATAAGACAGACACCCTCGAATCCGTCGCTCAAGAGGCGCGCGCCGACTTCATTCTTGCGCGGGTAGCTATTGCTACAGGTCATCCGGACCAGGCGATTGACAACTTCCAGAAGACGATCTCCACAAGCAAAGAACCTCGGCTCGTCGCGTGGTCGCACATTTATCTTGGCCGAATGCTCGACCTCGATTGCAAGCGCGATCAGGCTGTCAGCGAATACCAACAGGCGCTTGCCGCGCGCGATGGCCAGCAGGATACGAGGCTTGCGGCCGAACGGGGCGTGAAAACCGCCTATGCCGTGAAAGGGCATAGCTGCGAAGAAGATGCCGATGCGCCGGATACGGCTGCGCCGCCGAAATCCGAGGTCCCTGCGCAGCAAGCAAAGCCGAAACCCCAATAACCCTCGCCGCGGTGAGGGATTCTCAAATCAATCAGCCGGCGTGTGCTGTGAATCCCTAATTGCGCGCATCTTAGAAGATGAGACTTCACGGGGTCCCCCTGGGGACTGTTCGTTGAGGTTCCGTGGAGGGTTGATGCGCCGACGTGATTTTGTCCGCGCCGTGCTTGCTGCCGGTGCAGCTCCTAAACTCCTGCTTGGTCAGCAAGCGGCCACCCCTGCTCCTCCGCCGCCTGCACCTGTCCCGTGGCTCCTGGGGCTCACTGAGAAAACGCCGATACCACATGTGGAGGCTGCCGACCAGGTAGCAACCGCCGCATTTCGTTTCTTTTCGCCGGAGCAGATGTCCACGCTCACACGGCTCAGCGACGTACTGATGCCTGCCCTTGGAGACAAGCCCGGCGCTGTTCAGGCGCAGACTCCGATGTTTCTTGATTTCTTAATCGGCAGTTCGCCCGAAGAACGCAAACAGGTGTACAGCAAGGGACTCGACTGGCTCGATGCCGAGTCAAAGAAGAAATTCAACGCCGCTTTTGCGACGCTGACCGATCAGCAGGCGGGCGAACTGCTGAAGCCGTGGCTGCGCACCTGGCTCAACGACCATCCACCGGCAGAGGAGCACGCAGACTTCGTGAATATTGCGCACGACGATATTCGAACAGCGACCGTGAACTCCAAAGAGTGGTCATTGGCTCCGCAAAAGGGTACGGAGCCTAGAACCGAGGAAGAGCTCTATTGGTCGCCAATCCAGCCCGATCTTTCGCCCCGCAATGTCGGTTCCGGGAGTGTGCAGCCGCATGTGCAGGCAGTGCCGCCCTCTGGCCACCGAATGCCCTCCTACCAGAGATAGCTGGTCATCGCGCAGCCAAAGATACCTGAGACGAATTGCATGCTAAACGAGACGTATGACGTTCTGATCATCGGGTCGGGACATTCGGGCGGTATGGCCGCCAAAATTCTGACCGAATATGGAATCCGCTGCATCATCCTGAACGCCGGGCCAGTGGCTGACGTAACACACGATGCCCAGCGAAAACACGCGTACGAGCTGCCGTATCGCGGCTTCCGTCCCCCCGGGCAAATCGAGCACGTCTTTCAGTCAAACGGGTTCAACGCCAACATCTGGGTGGACGAACGGGAAGTTCCGTACACGGTTGAACAGAACCAGCCCTATAACTGGGTGCGGGTGCGACTCTTCGGAGGGCGATCCCTGTTCTGGTCGCGGCAGTCATTTCGCCTGAGTGACTACGAGTTCAAAGCAAAATCGCATGACGGGTTCGGCGAAGACTGGCCTGTTTCCCACGCGGATCTTGCGCCGTACTATTCTCGGGTCGAGGGAATCTTTCGCGTGATGGGCGCGCAGGATGGCGTACCGCAGCTGCCGAACGGGAATTTCATTCCGGATGATGCGCCATGGACCACCGCTCTTCAGCGCTTCATCGAGGTAGCGAAACCGCGCGGCATCCCGGTATGCAAGCAGCGAAGGGCGCAAGGACGCGACGGCCTAGCCAGTTCTGTCAACCTCCTGCTCCCTGATGCCGAGAGCACAGGCAAATTGACGTCGATTGCCAACGCCGTCGTTCGCGAGCTCACCGTGGACAAGAATACGGGATTGTCGAACGGGTGCAACTTCGTCGATCGCCTGACCCATCGCGAGATGCGCGTCAAGGCGCGCGTGGTGGTGCTTGCAGCCGGAACACTGGAGAGTACGCGGATCCTGCTCAATTCCAATTTGGCGAATTCAAGCGGGCTCGTCGGGCACTACCTGATGGACCAGGTGTATGGCCCCGGCGTGCTTGCCTCTGTTCCCGAAGCTCGCAAGGGCAACATCAATGCCGTGATGGGTTCGGCAGCGATCGTCCCACGATTCAGGAACATCACCACGAAAACC
>Ga0157369_10009993_pt1 | contig 10838 bp, 7 predicted proteins | sample C25metaG_FD_113461 | JGI IMG/M metagenome (GOLD analysis project Ga0157369, IMG submission 113461) | Corn rhizosphere microbial communities from Kellogg Biological Station, Michigan, USA - C2-5 metaG | ecosystem: Host-associated > Plants > Roots > Rhizosphere > Soil | place: USA: Michigan... | reverse complement strand
AAGACACCGCTAATCTTGGTTTGCTGCATCGCCAGTTCAGCGTGCGCCGCCCGGAACGAGTCTCAGGTTATAGTTGTTTCCGACTGGAAAGTAGGGGACACACACAGCATGAAATGGGCGCGAGTATTGCTGTGGGCCGTTGGCGCCGCAATGTGCGTGGTCGGCATCCTGCTTTTCACAGATCCGATCGATGTTTTCGATCACGTCGGACAGCCAAGGCTTTTACGCGAAACCGAGGCAGCCGCGTCTTCTCCTACTTCCGAGACCCCTCAACTCGCGCCACCCGACATTGCGGCGCAGCAGCGGGAGGGAGGCACGACCTCGTCTTCAAGAAGCCCCTCGTCCGTCTCCACTGGAAATCCCAGCGCAGCAGCCGGAGCCACTCGCGGCTTCTCCTGTTCAGGGGGGCCCTTCCTCTTGCTCCGGCAGGAATCGAGGATCAGCTAAATGAGCTTCATCTCAATCCTCCAGCTCAAAACTCACCACACGCTATCGTTCCGGACGCGAAAGCAGCCACCCCAGAAATCGCACCCGCAGCCGAAAGCGAAGGTTCGGCTACGGCAGAGGCCATCGAACTTCCATCGGCCGTAGAAGGTCCATCTCCAGCAGCTTAGAGCGAGGATCGGGATGTCCGCTGTATCCCCAGAAGCAGACATGCTCATCGTCGGCCTCAATGTCCGCTTAGTGCCAGACCGGATGAGGAAGTGTGGCTGTTGCGCTGCGAGGGAGCGAGCTATCGCGTTCGTCTCATACCGGACATGGCGGCGCAGGTTGAGCGTGCACGGTCGACAGCCAGTTCATCTCAACACCACACGAGTGTCCGACCCCCAGTCTGCCTTTGAACTCGCCGGGATTTTAGCTGCGCGGATATCGAATGCTGAAAAATCGGCTTCAATACCTGCCACGACTTTATTGAATGCATAGTTGTAGCCGATCTGACCCCCGCCAATGAAAGCGGTGTCGTCTCCAACTTTGGTAACTTCGCCTGGAGCAGGGTTGGCCGCAAAATAATTGAAGCCTTCGAGATCTACGGAAGTAGAGTCACCACCCCAGCCGGCACCGGCATTGCCGCCGATGTAGAATCCGGTCCATGTGAAAGGGGTGGCATCGACGGTCGTTGGGAGCGCCAAAATGACCAAGCCGGCAAGGCAAAGACTCAATCGAGCATTCTTGTTCATGGTTGTTCCCCGGCCACGGACCTCACGCCCCCGACAAACCTTAAGCACTGTTTCGGGAGACCAACTGTCACCTTTCTACAACAGGCCCGGGGATTCTCTCTCGGCCGGGTTCATGCTCCGCGTAGTGCCACCGCAATCGGCCGGGAAAGCCTCGACCGCCTCCGCGTGTCGTCCGGCGTGATCCTTATTCAGGATCAAGGAGCCACCGGACTACCAGGTGTAAACATCAATAGAGTTGAGCACATCACCGACGCCGGCAGTGTGACCGGCATCAAACCTTTGTCCGATTGGCCGCAGTAATCTGCGGGAGCGCCACGCGCCGCCACTCCTCGGACCAAAGGGGACCGGTCTCGGCGGTCATGGCCGTATGTAAGGTCCCAAGCTTCGGGCCATTGAGCAGCTCGCCCAGGCGCCTAGCGAGCCCATCAGCATCGGTGAACATGAAAGGCCGAAGCGCCGGCGGCACGAGCTCGTTGAGGCAGGGGCCATAGTCGAGCACAAGCGCGGGCAGCCCGGCCTCGATCATGTCCACCACCTTCATGGGAAGATCGGCGCCAGATGCCGAGCGGTGCATCGAGATGCCGAGATCGGCTGCGGCGAGCAGGTCGCGATAGAGCGGTTCGGGCAGCCAGCCAGTGACGATGCGGAGATTGCTGGTCGCGATCTCCCGCGCGCGCGCTTCGAATTTTGGCCGCAACGGGCCGTAGCCGGTGACGAACACGATGATCGGCGTGTCGGGCGACCAGCGCACCGCCATGGCGAGCGCATCGAGCAGCATGTCCATCTCCTCATCGCGACCGAAGCTCGTCGGGCTCACGAGCACAAAGGCGTAGTCCGACGCTGACGACACGCCGCGCGTTGCCAGCACGCGCTTGATGACGGAGATACGCTGCTCGGCGTTTAGTGTCCCAGCGCGACGGCGTGGGCGATCGTGCAGGACGGCGGCGTCGATGCCAAAGCGCTGGCGCAAATCCTCGCGCAGGGCATCCGACACGGCGAGATGGTGGGAGGCCCGGCGGGCAAACCATCCCTCGATCCGGCTCACCTGCCGGACCACGCTGCCATCGCGGCCAAGCCGCAAACCCAACGTCGCCGCGGTATGGCCATGCCAATCGACAATGACTCGCGCGCGTCGTGCCCGTGCCGCGAGAAGGGCAAGCGGCAACGCGGGCAGGGCCGGTGGGTTTTGCACGATGGCCACATCGAACCGCCCAGTAACCGCCGAGAGAAGCCAGCCGAGCCGCATCGTGGTTAGCGTTGCCTTCGACGCTGCGGCCGGCAGATAGAAGGCGCGCGGCACCGAATCGAGCCTTTCGGCGCCGGCTTCCGAGATGCGCCGGACCGAGAGCCGGGCAGTCCGCGTGATGTCATCCGGCAGGGGCACCTGCGTATAGCCCGCAAGGGCAACAGTCGCCCCGGCATCGCTAAGCGCACGGGCATGGTTCAGCATGCGCGGACTCTGGGCGAGCTCGCCTTGCACCAGAACAAGGACGTTCATGCCTTCCAGGGCCGGCGCGCCGTTCCCCTCAGCAACACGGGACAACATTGCAGTGGCTTCTCTTTCGCGCCGCGTGGTTCTCGCTAAAAGCTATATCGCCGGACGTGCCGGCGACTGCCGCGAGCGAAGCCTATCAAAGCCGGCATGCGCGTCACCTGGTAATTAACGGAATCAGGGCTTGGCGGCGCTTTGCGGTTCCGCGGGCGTCACCCGCCAAACCGTATTGCCTACATCATCGGCGACGAGGAGCGCGCCCGACTTGTCGACGGCGACGCCCACCGGACGCCCTTGCGCCTCGCCAGCCTCGTTCAAAAATCCGGTGAGAATTTCCTCGGGCGGTCCCGAGGGGCGCCCGCCCTCGAACGGGATGAAGACCACCTTGTACCCGCTTCGCGGCGTGCGGTTCCACGAGCCGTGCTGGCCGATGAAGGCGCCGCCAAAATAGCGTTTCGGCAGCAGCGCGCCGTCGTAGAAGGCAAGGCCGAGCGAGGCAGTGTGGGCGCCGAGCGCGTAATCAGCCACGAGGGCTTTCGCGACAAGCTCCGGCCGGTGCGGGCTCACCCGCGGATCGAGATGCTGACCGAAATAGCTGTACGGCCAGCCGTAGAAGCCGCCTTCCTTCACCGCGGTCATGTAATCGGGGACGAGATCGCTGCCGAGCTTGTCGCGCTCGTTCACGGCGACCCACAGCGCGCCACTGTCGGGCTGCCATGCGAGGCCCACCGGGTTACGCAAACCCGTGGCGAAGGGGCGCGTCTCTCCGGTCTTGGGATCAATCTCCACGATCGCGGCGCGGCCTTCTTCCGCCGCCATGCCGTTCTCGCCCGCATTGCTGTTGGAGCCGATGGCGGCGAACAGGCGCGATCCGTCGCGGCTCGTGACGATGTTCTTGGTCCAATGATAGTTGACAGGACCAGCGGGCAGGTCTGCGACTTTCACGCCTTGGGCCGCAATTTCGGTCGCGCCCTCCTGATAGGGGAAGCGCACCACCGCGTCGGTATTGGCAACGTAGAAATCGCTGCCTATCAGAGCCATGCCGAAGGGCGAGTTGAGCCCGGTCAGGAATGCCGACCTTGTCTCGGCAACGCCATCTCCATCTTTGTCGCGTAACAGCGTGATGCGATTTGCGCTTGGCACGTCTGCACCAACCCATTTCATGACAAGCTTCATGACCCAGGCCGCGACACCCGTCTGCCCAGGCTGCGGAGGAGCGCTCGTCTCGGCAACAAGCACATCGCCATTCGGCAGCACGTAGAGCCAGCGCGGGTGCGCGAGATCGCGGGCGAAGGCCTTCACCTCAAATCCTGGAGCAGCATGCGGAGTCGCGCCCGCCGGCCAGCCTATCGCGTGGGCCACATCGACGGTCGGGATCAGCCTTTGCTTTGGTGGCGGAAGCTTGGGGTCGGGGCCTGTGCCGGCTTCAACCGGCAATGTCGCCTCGTCACGGCAACCGGCGAGGCCGAGCGCCAAGAAGATGGCAAGGATCGACGTCACGAGTCCGTGGCGCATCACTCCAATCCTTGGCCCAGCTTTGCTTGGCTCCGAACCTCGCCTTTGCCGGCGGGTTCCGATCATTAGCGACGTGCGGCATTGAGCCCGCACCTGGCGCACGCCCATTTTTAGCCACGGACCTGGCGAGCAGGCCAAGGGGCTGATCATTCCACGTTTCTTGGCAGGCGGCGTTCTCGCCGTTACTTTAGCCTATCCTGTGGATGAAGCTCGCGTTCCAACTCCCCTTGGGCTAGCGTGCTCGTTTGCGGGTCTTGCAACACGCGGCATTGAGCCACAGATGAGTTTGAAGTGCTCGCATGAGATGCGACCATGATTGAGAGGCGAAATCGCAATGGGGGGCGCCGGGCGCCCGACGAGGACGCTGGCAGCGAGGTAGCGGGCGACACAATCGCGCTCGAGCGGCCTGAGGCTCCGGTCGAGGAGCCTATCGTCGAGCCCAAGCGTCCTGCTCCCGAAGCGCCACCCCCGCACGCGCGAGGCTTGGCCAAGCGCCTCTTCGTACTGCTGCTCGTAGTTGCCGCGGCGGCGCTTCTCTACCGCTATTGGGGCTTTTGGCAGGGCCAGCCGACCAGTCCGGCCGCTCCGCCGCCCCCCGCCGTCACCGTCTCCAAGCCTCTCATTAGAGAGATTCAGGAATGGGCCGATTTCACCGGCCAGTTCGAGGCGCGCGAGGCGGTCGAGGTGCGCCCGCGGGTCAGCGGTTATCTCGAGTCCATCAATTTCACGGACGGCCAGTTGGTCAAGAAGGGCGACCTTCTGTTCGTCATCGAGCCGCGTCCGTTTGAGCTTGCGCTCGAGACGGCGAAGGCCCAGCAAGCGCAAGCCGAGGCTCAGCTTGAGCTTGCCAAGGCGCAGCTCGCCCGCACTGCCCAGCTCCGTAAGAACGACTATGCGACGCAGGAGACCTATGACGAGCGCTTGGCGCAGGTGAACATCGCCACCGCCTCGCGCGACGCATCGATTGCCGCGGTGAACCAGGCACAGCTCAATCTCGACTATACGCGGGTCACGGCGCCCGTCGCCGGCCGCATGGGGCGGCACGAGGTGAGCATCGGCAACCTCATCATGGGCGGCACCGGCGGCTCGACCACTCTGCTCACCACCATAGTCTCGCTTGACCCCATCTGGCTTAGCTTCTTCGTCAGCGAAGGCGACGGCATGACCTATAAGCGGCTGGTGCAGCAAGGGGAGATCAAGTCGCCGCGCGACACGAGCGTCGCCGTGCAAGGCCAGCTCATGGACGAGAAGACCTGGACGTTGAAGGGCAACATCGACTTCGTCGACAATCAATATGACCGGAACTCCGGCACCATCCGCGTGCGTGCGTCCTTCCCGAATCCCAATCTGTTCATCACGCCGGGCCAATTCGGCCGCGTGCGCGTGCCGATGTCGCAGCTCCGATCCACCATGCTTGTGCCGGATGCAGCGGTCGTGACCGATCAGTCGGTCAAGATGCTATTCACTGTGACACCTGACGGCACGGTGGTGCCGAAACCGGTCGAGCTCGGTCCGGTCACCGACGACGGTCTGCGCATTGTCAGAAGCGGCATCACGGCTGACGACCAGATCATCATCAGCGGACTGTTGCGCGCCCGGCCCGGGCAGAAAGTCACGCCCGAACAAGGCAAGATCGAAGGGTCGTCGCTCCAGCCGGTGCCTGGCGCTCAATGAACATCTCGCATTTCTTTATCGACCGGCCGATCTTCGCGGCGGTTATCTCCATCATCATCACGCTGCTCGGCGCGGTCGCCTATTTCAGCCTGCCGGTCGCGCAATATCCGGACATCGCGCCGCCATCGATCTCGGTCACCGCGAGCTATCCGGGCGCCTCCGCCGAGATCGTCGCCAAGACCGTGGCCACGCCCCTTGAACAGGAGGTGAATGGCGTCGACAACATGCTCTACATGACGTCGCAATCGACCAGCGACGGAAGCATGTCGCTCGCTGTCACCTTCAAGCTCGGCACCGATCTCGATACCGCGCAAGTGCTGGTGCAGAACCGCGTCTCGACCGCGCTGCCGCGCTTGCCTGAGGAGGTGCGCTCGATCGGCGTGACCGTGACCAAGCAGTCGCCGGACCTGATGATGGTGATCCATCTCTCATCACCGGACGGCTCACGCGACTTGCTCTACATCTCGAACTACGCGACCTTGCACGTGAGGGACGTGCTGTCCCGCATCGACGGCGTCGGCAACGTGACGATCTTCGGCGCGCGCGACTACTCCATGCGCATCTGGCTCGACCCGGATAAACTCGCGGTGCGTAACCTTACCGCCGGCGACGTGGTCAATGCACTGCGCGCTCAGAACGTGCAGGTGGCCGCCGGCGTGATCAATCAGCCGCCGGTGCCGCAACCCGGCGCCTTCCAACTCAATGTCGAGACCCAAGGACGCCTGACGGATCCGGCGCAATTCGGCAACATCATTGTGAAGTCAGACCCCAACGGACGCGTCGTCCGCGTGCGCGACATCGGCCGCGTCGAGCTTGGTGCTGCCGACTACAACCGCAGTGGCTATCTCGACGAGCGCGTCGCCATCCCACTCGGCATCTTTCAGCGGCCGGGCTCGAACGCCCTGGCGACGGCGGGACAGGTCCAAGCGGCTATGGCCGAGCTCTCCAAGTTGTTCCCCAAGGGCCTGCAATACGACATCGTGTACAACCCGACGGTGTTCATCTCGCAATCGGTCGAGGCTGTGATCCAGACCATGTTCGAAGCGGTGATCCTCGTCGTGGTGGTGATCATCCTATTCCTGCAGACCTGGCGGGCGTCGATCATTCCTATCGTCGCCATCCCGGTATCGTTGATCGGCACGTTCGCCATGTTGGCGGTGCTCGGCTTCTCGCTAAACAATCTGTCGCTATTCGGCCTCGTGCTCGCCATCGGCATCGTCGTCGACGACGCCATCGTCGTGGTGGAGAATGTCGAGCGGAATATTCGCGAGGGCTTGAGTCCGCGCGACGCGGCCTACCGCACCATGGAGGAAGTGGGCGGGGCGCTGATCGCGATTGCCCTCGTTCTGTCCGCCGTGTTCATCCCCTCGACCTTCATTACCGGCATCACCGGCCAGTTCTTCCGCCAATTCGCAGTGACCATCGCTACCGCCACGGCGATCTCGCTGCTCGTGTCGCTGACCTTGAGTCCGGCGCTTTGCGCCCTTCTGTTCAAGCCGCACGAGGCCGAGCCAAGACGGAAAAATATCTTCACCCGCCCGGTGCGAGCTTTCTTCAACGGCTTCAACCGTGCCTTCGAATGGGTGTCGTCGCGCTACGGCGCACTGACCGGCCGCCTCGTCCGCATTGCGGGATTCATGGTCATTATCTATCTCGGACTGATCGGGCTCACCGTCTATCAGTTCGTGCAGGCTCCGACCGGCTTCATCCCGGCGCAGGACCAGGGCTATCTGATCAACATCATCCAGCTTCCGCCGGGCGCCTCGCTCGCCCGCACCGACGAGGTCGCACGTAAGGTGACCAAGATGGTGCTGGCGACGCCGGGCATCGCCCATGCTGTACCGATCGTTGGCCTGGATGGCGCGACCTTCACCACCGCGCCTAATGCCGCGGTTGTATTCACGCCTCTCGACGATTTTGCCCAGCGTGCCGAGAAGGGGCAAAGCGCTACAGCCCTGATCGCCAACCTCAACCAGCAATTCGCCAGCATCCAGGAGGCCTTCGTCATCAGCGTGTCGCCGCCGCCAGTGCGCGGTATCGGCACCACTGGCGGCTTCAAGATGGAGGTTCAGGACGTGCATGGCGGGGAGCCTGCCGAGCTCGAAAGCGTCGCCACCGCCATCATGGCACAAGCCAACCAGACGCCCGGCCTCGCCGGCGTGTTCACGACCTTCAGCACCAAGACGCCGAAGGTATGGGCCGATATTGACCGCGTGCGCGCCGAGATGCTTGGGGTCAGCACCGACGATGTGTTCACTACGCTCGAAGTCTTTCTCGGCTCGCAATACGTAAATGATTTCAACTTCTTGGGCCGGACTTATCGCGTCACCGCGCAAGCCGATGGCAATTTCCGCCAGGATCTGCACGCTATCGGCAATCTGAAGACGCGCAACGCCAAGGGCGAGATGGTGCCGCTCTCCTCGGTCGCTTCGTTCCGCAACATCACCGGGCCCTACCGTGTCGAGCACTTTAACCTGTTCCCCTCCGCGGCTGTTCAAGGCGGCACGGCGCGCGGTTATTCGACCGGCTACGGTCTAGCCACCATGGAGAAGATCGCTCAGGCGAACTTGCCGCTCGGCTACTCCTTCTCGTGGACTGAGCTCGCCTTCCAGGAGAAGCTCGCCGGCAACACCGGCATCTTCATTTTCCTCGCCTCGGTCGTGTTCGTCTTCCTCCTGCTCGCCGCGCAATATGAGAGCTGGACGCTTCCACTTGCCGTCATTCTCATCGTGCCAATGTGTCTGCTTGCCGCCGTGACCGGCCTCCTATTGCGCACCATGGACGTGAACATCCTGGCGCAGATCGGTTTCGTGGTGCTGATCGGTCTCGCCGCCAAGAACGCCATTCTGATCGTCGAGTTCGCGCGCCAGAATGAGGAGCATGGCGAGGATCGCTTGCAGGCGGCGACAGAGGCGGCGCGGGTGAGGTTGCGCCCGATCCTGATGACGTCTTTCGCCTTCATCCTGGGCGTGCTGCCTCTGGTGATCGCGACCGGCGCCGGTGCCGAGATGCGTCAGTCGCTCGGCACCGCGGTGTTCTTCGGCATGCTGGGAGTCACGATCTTCGGCTTGATCTTCACGCCGGTGTTCTACGTCGTGGTGCGCAGATTTGCGCGCAAGCCGAGAGCCTATCCAACCGAGCAGCGCGCGCCTGCGGAGTAGTCGTCTCGGTCGGCGTCCTTTCGTCTCTCAGCCGAAGATGTGGGCCGCGGAAATCCCATTGAAGATCGATTGCACGGCAAGGGCCGCGAGCAGGACGCCGAACACCCGGACGATCACCTTGCGTGCAGTGAGCCCGATGAACTGATGGATCTCCTGGGCGGTGAGCAGGAAGATGAGCGTGACCAGCATCACGGCGAGGATCGCGGCGATGACGGCACCGAGCAGTTCGAAGTCACCTTTGGTGTTCGCCGCTAGCACGATCGCGCCGGTCATTGCGCCAGGCCCGGCAAGGAGGGGAGTGGCGAACGGAAAGACCGCAATCTCGGCGTGCGCCTCGGCCTTGTCTTCGGTCTCCTCGCTCTCCTTGGCGGATAAGGAGGCAACAGGGCCTGGGCGCCTTGCCAGCGTCATCTCGAGTGCGATTATGAACAGAATGATCCCGCCCGCCGTCTGCAGCGCCGCGATCGAAACGCCGAGCTGGGTCAGGACCGGCTGACCGACCAGGACGAAGATGAGGATGATGATGGTGGCGATGAACACTGCCTTCATGGCGATCGAGCGCCGCTCAGCCGGCGTCATGTTCGGCGTCAGCGAGGCGAGCAGGACCGCGGTATCGATCGGTCCGATAACGGCAAAGAAGGTGGTAAATGCGGTGAGCGCGGTCTCGAGCATGATCGCCAGCTTGCAGGGGTAGGAGCCCGACGCTTCTATCATTTTTCACCGTTAAGAACGACGCGGGGGCCGAACGAGCGTTGCTCAAGAGAACGGCATCGGATTAAGATGCTTGAAAAATAGAACACCGGAAGCGCGCCAAGCTGGGCTACAGGGTCATTTTTGCTAACCAGGACGGGCGGCTTGGCGCTGAGTGCTGAGAGGATAAGGGTCGAGGAGACGGCTGAAGCGTCTTCCTCCTTTTCACAGATTCTTCGACGAGATGCGGGCGCCCGACGGGACGGTCCGGCACGCCTACGCCGAGCTTGCCGGCCTTCTCGACAATCTGTCGATCGATTCCCTCGTCACGAAGCAGAACGCAGCTGAGGAGCTGTTCCGCAGGCTCGGCATCACCTTTGCAGTCTACGCCGAAGGCGGCTCGACCGAGCGGCTGATCCCTTTTGACCTGATCCCCCGCATCCTCGACCGCTCCGAGTGGGATCTCGTGGAGCGGGGCTGCATCCAAAGAGTCAAGGCGATCAAACGTCTTCCTCTACGACATCTATCACGACCAGGAGATCATTAAGGCGGGCCTCGTGCCGCCGGAGCTCATTCTGCTCAACCCCGCGTTCCGGCCCGAGATGCTCGGCATCGAGCCGCCGAACAACGTCTACGCCCATATTGCCGGTATAGACCTGATCCGCACCGGCGAGCGCGATTTCTTCGTGCTCGAGGATAATGTCCGCACGCCCTCTGGGGTGTCCTACGTGCTCGAGAACCGCGAGATCATGATGCGGCTGTTTCCCGATGCCTTCGCCGGCCAGAGCATCTCGCCGGTTGGCAACTATCCTGACCGGCTATTGGAGAACCTGCGCGCCGTGGCGCCGTCAGGCGCGGACGACCCAGTGGTCGTTCTGCTCACCCCCGGCCGCTACAACAGCGCCTATTTCGAACACGTGTTCCTCGCCGAGCAGATGGGCATCGAGCTTGTCGAGGGCGGAGACCTGTTCGTGCGCGACGGCTATGTATGGATGCGCACCACCGAAGGTCCGGTCAAGTTCGACGTCATCTACCGCCGACGATGTCTTCATGGATCCGCTGGCTTTCCGCTCCGACTCCACGCTCGGCGTGCCTGGCCTGCTGTCGGTCATCCGCGGCGGCCGGGTT
>Ga0157369_10009988_pt1 | contig 10840 bp, 9 predicted proteins | sample C25metaG_FD_113461 | JGI IMG/M metagenome (GOLD analysis project Ga0157369, IMG submission 113461) | Corn rhizosphere microbial communities from Kellogg Biological Station, Michigan, USA - C2-5 metaG | ecosystem: Host-associated > Plants > Roots > Rhizosphere > Soil | place: USA: Michigan... | reverse complement strand
GGTGACCTCGTGCGGCGTCGGCTTCACCGCGAAGGACGGCAAGGCGGGAGACCTCGTCGCAGCGCAAGTGACCGAAGCGGAGATCGACCTGCCGGCGAAGGTTGAAGGTGCCGCGCTGACGCAAATCAAGGCGGACTACGCCAGCCAGACCCAGGGTCCGGTGTTCCTCGTTTGTCTTTACAACACCGGAAGCTGAGGGCAGCGCCGGCAACGCCGCCCGCCACGCTCGGATTGGCTGCGCGGCGGCCGCGGCGGTGATCGTGGCCGTTGACGGCCCCTCCCCTCATCGTGTCAAATGGCGCTTGGCATTGCGGGCGTGGCGAAATGGTAGACGCTACGGACTTAGGCCAACTTGAGTGCTTCGCGGGGAAACCCCGAATGTAGAACTGCCCAAATTCGGGGAAACCTGTCACATGGCAATCCCGAGCCAAGCCCCGCCGGGGAAGGTGTAGAGACTAGACGGGCAGCGCCTAACGTCGCGCGAGCGGCCAGGGCGAAGGGATAGTCCAGACTCCAAACGCGCAAAGCTTGCGCGGCGGCGAAAGCCGTAGTGGGTAAGAAAATCCGTTGGGCGTAAGCCCGTGTGGGTTCGAGTCCCACCGCCCGCACCATGTGTTGAGATGAGTCCCCCGCTTGACCCTCAGGAATAGCATCGCCGTCACCTCGTCAGGCTCGATCGACTGGCGCACCTTCGAGCGCGCCCGGACCACGCTCGAAGAAGCCAACGCCTTTGCCAAAGGCGCGGCTGCGAAGCTGAAACTTCCAACAGAATGATCCCGACGCCTCGGGCGTCCCCTTCGGCCCGGCATACCCCTGAGCTTTGCTCGTGCCGGTCCGGGTCCGAGCGAGCGCACCACTCGCGGCTGTCGCGGCCGGCCGGGATCAGAAGTCCGTCGGCAGCCGCAGTGTGATCGCGACGTCGGGCGCGTCCTTCGTCGCGCCGATCTCGAAGTTCCAGTTCATCGACTGCTTCTCGCTCAGGCGGTACGACATGCCAAGGACGAGCGCGCCGACCTGGAGCCGGCGGGACTTCTGCAGGGTTCCGCCGATCTCGGTCGTGGTCGGGAAAATGTACGTGTGCTCGTACCCGAGCGAGAACGAGAAGCGTGGGTTGAGGGCGAACCCGAAGCCGAGGTTGCCGGAAATCGCGTCGCCCGGCTCGACCCGCCCCACCAGCGCGCCGCCGATGGTCCTGTTGATCGTCTTCGGGATGTTGTGCAGGTAGCTCGCGCTGCCGTAGATGACGACCGGATCGGACGGCAGCAGGAAATTGATCCCCGGTTGCACGGCCCAGAACCCGGATCCCGTCGCAAGGCCGGTGGCAATGCCGAACTCGTCGTATCCGACGTCGAACGGGCCTTTGCCGCTGTCGCTCTTCACGCGCAGGCTGCCGATGAAGATCGGCTGCTGCGCCTTTTTCGGGCTGTTGAGCTGGTAGCGCAGCGAGAATTCGACGTCGCCGATATTGCTTTCGCTGTAGGTCAGCGTCCGCACAATGCCCTGGTCACGCTGCTGGACGACCTCGATCGTATCGTGCCGATAGATGACAGGCACTCTCGCTTCCGCCTCGAGACGGCTCGTGATGCCGTAGCGCAACGTGCTCGTGCCAATCACGGTGTTGCGGTCGGCCGAGCTCGCCTCGATGATGCCGAGCTGCAGGCCGGGGACGAGCTCGACGCCGCGGAAAACCAGCCGGTCGTTGGAGGATTGGACGTATTCGAGCGAGGGTTCGAACACGAACTTGCCGCGCGGGGTCAGCACGCCCTGTCCTTCCGGCACCGCCGCGACATGCGTGCGCAGCTGTTCCTTTTCGCTCTCGCTCGACGGGGCTTCTCCCACCGGCTGCACCGGCGGGGCATCTGCGGAAGCCTGCTGGCTGGTGGAGGTCGCGGGCTGCCCCGCTTGCGCCGCAGCCGCATCACTTGCCGCCGCAACGCCGCGGCCCCTGAGAACGGCCAAGGCGCCGTCCTGCTCCTGCAGTTGGCGCTTCAGGGCGTCTATTTCGGCCTGTTGCTCCTTGAGCTGGTTCTCCAGAATTTCCAGCCTCTGCTCGGCCGAAACGGCCTGCGACGCGCTTTGCGCGTGAGCCTCGCCCGTCGCCAGCGCGGAAATGATGAGCGCAAGCGCGGGCAGGATGCACGCCCCGTGTATTCGTCCGCCACTCACAGCCATTCTCCTCTTCCCCGCAAGAGATCCGTTCCGCTCGCCGCAGATCGCCGGCGCTGGTTTGCCGTCCGGTGCATCAGGCTTCCTCGAACTCGGTGCCGGCCAAGGCGCCAAGCCGCCCCAGGTCGAGAAACCGCACCAGATGCGTCTCGAGCCGCGTGATGAGCCGCTGGCGGACGAGCTGGCTGAAGCTCCTGCTGACGGTCTCCACCGTCAGCCCGAGGAAGTCGGCCATGTCCGCCTGCGACATGGGCAGGTGAATGCAGCCGCCTTCGCCGGTGCGAGCGCGCACATCCAGCAGGAAGGCCGCCATCCGGCTGAGCGCCGTCCTGCGTCCGAGCAGCAGGATCGAATTCTCGACCAGTTCCAGGGCCTGGTTGAGCGCCCGTTCGTCCTCGTCCTTATCGCCCCAGGAGAAGCGCCTGAATTCAGCTCCGTCGCTGACGACCTCCGCGGAGGTCCTGTACAAGCCCTGCTCGACGCCGAAGGCCTCCCCGGCGAAGAAGAACCCGGTGAGTTGCCGCCGCCCATCCATGAAGAGGTAGCTTGTGCGCACGACACCCGAGACGACTTCGAAGCGGAACGCCGCCGGATCGTTCTGCCGGTAGATGATCGTGCCCTTCGCGGCCCTGCGAACAGACGAAGGCCCCGGCGCTGCACACGTCAATGAACTGTCACGGTAGTTCAAATCCCCGGACTCCTGGTTGCGTCGTCCCGAAGGAGCGCAGCACTCTTGTGCCTGCAAACTCCGTTGGAAAATCGGCACACGCATGCTCGCGGAGGCTTGTCGCATCCGTTCGCGAGATCATGTCAGCCGGCGCCCTAGGACCCTGTTTTTTCCTGTGAAATCGCGACCTCCCCTATCGAAAGTTAGCTATCATTCATCGGCACGGACGACGAGCGCAGTTCTACGCACGTAGTTTTGCGGCCGTGAAAGCCCGACGATGGGCAGGCTCGCCCGTTTGCCATCTTCTGCCGCTCCCGCGCTCACAGGCCGGCCGCTGCCAATGTCGCGGCGCCGAGCGCTTCGCCGAGGCCCGCTCCGAGCGAGGCGATCGTGTAATTGTTCCGGAACGCGCCATAGCCCTCGAGGCCGATGGTGGCCGTTACCTGGGTGCTGATCGTGGTGTCGTTGGCCGTGTTGACCAAAATGCTCTGGATACCGTCGGAAGTGTTGTGAATGACCGCGGTCTGGCCGTTGTTGGCGAGAAACACCGACGAGCCGCCGACGTTCATGGTGATATGCCCGGTGTCGAGCAATCCGTCCTGCAACTGCGTTGCGGCAGCCGGCGTGAGCACTCCCATGACGCTCTGGTTGGTCGTCGCCGAGGTGTCGGTCCAGTTGACGATTGTGACGAGCGACAGCTGGCCGTTGATCGAAGTCTCGATCTGGGCGCCGAGGGTCACGTTGACGCCACCGATGTCGAACCCGCCGCGTTGGTCCTCGAGGACGTCGTCGCCGACCTCCTCGGCCGGCGCCGCCAGAATTGCCGGGGGCGCTTCGGCGGCCATCGCGCTGGCCGGCGCATCGTCGAAGGCCAGCGCCAGCCCCGGCTCTGGCGTCGGCAAGGGTGCGGCAGCCGCACCAATGTCTTCCGCGGGGAGGTCGACGTTGGGTGCGACTGCCGCGGGCGAGGCGTCCGACGCGATGGTCCAGGCGTTCCTGGTGCCAATATCGCTGGCCTGGACGGCCAGATCGGGCGGCCCCGCAACCATCATCGCCATCGAAAGGAGAAGGTCGAGCATGTCAGAGCCCTCCCCCGCGAAGATCGATCTGCAGCTGGGTCGTTAGCTGGTAAATGGGCGGAAGAAATGTCGTCACGTCGCCGACCGGCCGCCGGTCGACGACGGTGCGGGTCGGGGCCCTCGCCCATGGATCCCATTCCGAGGCCAGATTGAAGACCGGCTTGTGCCCGCTCGCTTCACCGACGATCCCGAGCACGATCCCGTTCCAGGCGCTGCCGAATTCCTTGAGCTCCATCTTGCGCAACCCCAGCGCCGGATCGCCGAGCAGCACCTCGTCGCCTTCGACGCCCTTGATGACGACGAAATGCTTGTAACCCTTAAGATTTAGCAGTGCGATCACCGGCTGGTTCAAGGCAGCCAGTTGCTGCAGATCGAGCCTGAAACCGCCAGCCCTGTAACCGAGGCCCTGCAGGTAATTCTTCATGTCCAGCATCGAGAAACCGGACTTGCGGATCGAAGCCTGGTCGCCGGCCTTCCACATCGCGACGAACGACATGTTCTCGCTCGTCGGGCGCTCGTAGTGATAGGTCAGCAAGGTGGCGACGGCCGCGGAGCCGCAGCTGAAATCGTAGCGTTGGCGGACCACGGTGCGGAACGGGATTTCCCACCAGCTCTTCACGCCGACCCGATAGTACCCGTTCGAGTCGCCCCCGACGCGCACCTCGGCGAGCGCCGGAGCGGCCATTCCGATCGCGCCGAACCCGAAGGCCGCGATCAGCAGCGCAAGAGCCCATCTGTGCTGACGGCATCGGTCAAGGAGGCGCAATGGCGAGGACATGCCCCCTCACTGGCTGACGTTGATCGTGACATTCATTCCTGACTGCACGCTCACCTGGGATCCGGTGTTGATGACGATGTTGCCCAGGCCGTTGAAACTGGAGAGCGCGTTGTCGGAAAGACTCACATCGCCGGACGTCAGGTCGCCGCCGATCGAGGGGTTTGACACGATCGACGTGAGCTTCTGGTTGGCGATGGTGATGGTGGTGTCCTCGCCTTGCCCCCGGAGCTGCGCGAGCTCGTCGTCACGAAGGACCGTCGGCTGTCCGACCGCCTTCGTCGTGCTCGAGGCGGATTGCGCGAGGACGGCCTCCGAGGAGGCCTCGGCCGTTTTCGCGGAATGCTGTGGTGCCTGCGCGTGAGCGGCGGGAACCCCAACGAAAAGCAGCCCGCAGGTTGCCGGGCCCAAATACATGAAGCGCTTCATGGCACGTCTCCCCGACAGCGTCCGATAAACCCGGTTGACCGGGCCGGCGGGGGCCGGCCCGGTCGCTCGATACGGGTGTCAGTTGTTGAAGTGGGTATTGCCCTGGACCGCGAGGTTGTTCGCCGCCTGGTTGTTGGCGTCGATGCCGGTATTCCACGCCTGATTGAGGATGCCGGCGAACGCGGTGAAAGCCCCGCCGTTCACATGGTTGCCGCCACTGTCGTAGCCATGATCCTCGTCGATATCGACGACGTCACGCATGCCGAAATTGACGTTGACCGCCTTCAGGTCCTGGTCGGCGCTGATCTTGGTGACATTCACCGTCTTGGTGACGCTGGCGCTCGGGCTGAAGGTGAGCCCGATGTCGCCGACCGTCGAGGTGAACGACTTTGCGATACTGACCGCCGTATTGCCGTTGCCGCCGGCGCCCACGTCCGCGAGGGCCGGGGTGCTGAGCGACAGCCCTGCGACTGCTGCGGCTGCGAGAATCACTTTCCTGTTCATGGTCGTCTCCTGTTTGTCGGTGCTGGCGCCGGCCGGTGAGGGATCGAAACGGCGAGCACTCGCGAAGCCGAATGCAACCGGCCGTTAGTTGTTGAAGTGGGTGTTGCCCTGGACGGCGAGGTTGTTCGCCGCCTGGTTGTTGGCGTCGATGCCGGTGTTCCACGCCTGATTGAGGATGCCGGCGAACGCGGCGAAAGCCCCGCCGTTCACGGAGTTACCGCCGCTGTCGTAGCCATGATCGTCCTCGATCTTGACGACCGAACCCATGCCAAAGTTGACGTTGACCGCCTTCAGGTCCTGATCGGCGCTCACCTTGGTGACATTGACCGTCTTGGTCGAGGTGAAGCTCGGGCTGAAATCCAGAGTGATGTCTCCGACCGTCGAGGTGACAGTCTTCGAGACCGAAACGCTGGTATCGCCGTTGCCGCCAGCTCCGATGTCCGCGAAGGCTGGCGCGCTGAGCGACAGGCCGACGACGGCGGCCGCCGCGAGAAGCATTTTCCTGTTCATCGTTCACTCCCATTCTTTTGGTGCGAGCGCCCGCCTCGGAACAAGAAGCGGCAGGCAGCCGCTGTTTCGTCCGCTCGATCGCAGACCCAACGAAGGATAGGTGCGGGGAGCAATCCCCATATTGCGATTTGTCATGAGCTCGCGGCCATCGGGCGCAGATCGCCGGCAACGCCTATCCCAAAGAGGGATCGCGTATCCGTTCGACGCGGCGTTCGTACCTTGTTGTTACATAGGGATAATTTGAGAAGGAGTGGCCAAACTCCATCTCGGTGCTATCGTGGTGTTGGCGGCGATGATTAGCCCGTAAGACTCAAATGATTAGTATTGCGGCTAGGCTCACGACCCGTCACTGGGCTGAAAATTCATGGCCTACCCGGTCGAGGAAGCGGGCTGTGCCATTTCCGGATTATACCCAATGATAGGTTGCCCACGCCCTCGCTGCGAGTAGTCTTGGCGGGCAGAGGCAAACCTGCCGCCGATCGAGGGGCGCTCACCAGGGCCAGAGGGTCCTCTACTGTGAAACCTTTTTTACGGATCGGGGACTGGAGTGTTGCGATTATGGCAGAACAGGGGACCGGCCTCACAAGGCGGGAAATCCAGATTCTGGAGTTCGTTGCCCGGGGATTTTCGGCCAAGGAAACCGCGCTGGAGATCGGCATCGCCCCCCGCACCGTCGAGGGTCATATCGATACCATCAAGCTCAAGCTGAGGGCGCGCAATCGCGCCCACATGGTGACGAACGCCATCGCGGCAAGAATCCTCACGGTCGCCGAAGGTCCCGATGGCATGTCCGGCGCCCAGGAGATGCGCTGGCCGGCGCCGCCGTACCTCGCGACGTACGGCTGAGGGCAGCGACGATTCAGGTGCCCGCCCCGGCGGCGAAAGTGTCCGCTCCCACGGCGCGATAGAGCTCGACCATGTTCTGGAGCATCGCCGCGCGCACGGCCACTTCCTGGCGCCGAGCCGCGTAGAGGCTGCGCTGGGCATCGAGGTTGGCAAGGAAGCTTTCGATCCCGCCCCGGTAGCGCAGGTCCGTCAACCGGGCGGTGTCGGCGGCAGCCTCGGTGTTCGCATGAGCCGCCTGCAGGCGATCGCCGATCGTCCCGCGAACGGCCAGCACGTCGGACACCTCGCGGAAGGCCGTCTGGATGGCCTTTTCGTATGTCGCGAGGGCAGCGTTGCGCTGGGCCTCGCTCACGGCGACATTGGCGCGCCGGCCGCCGGCGTTGAATATGGAATAAGAGGCATCGGCACCCGCCGTCGCGGAGAAGGCGCCCCCGGTGAACAGCGAGCTCAGGGCGCTGCTGGCGAGGCCGAGCAGGCCGGTGAGCGAGATGCGCGGGAACAACTCCGCGCGGGCCACGCCGATGTCGGCGTTCGCGGCCTTCAGCTGGTGCTCCGCCTGCTCGACGTCGGGGCGCCGCAGCAGCACCTCGGAACTCGTGCCCGGCGCCAGTGCCGCGAATTCGCCATCGATCTGCGCCAGGCCCTGGGGCAGCAGTGCCGTATCGAACGACGCGCCGACGAGCAGGCGTATCAGGTTCTCGTCCTGCGCCAGTGCGGCCTTTTGCAGCGCCACGTCCTGCTGCGCGGTGTCGAGCACCTGCTCGGCCTGCCTCAGGTCGGTGCGCGGAGCGATCCCGCCCTCGAGGCGCAAGCGGGTCAGCTCGACCTCCTTTGTTGCGGCGGCGACGGTGTCCTGGGCAATCACCATGAGATCGTGGTCGGCGGCATAATCGACCCAGGCGTTGGTGAGGTCGGCGACGAGGCCGATGCGCACCGTTTGCGCGTCGGATTGGCTGGCGAGGGCCCGCTCGCGCTGGGCCGCGGTGGCGTTGGCCAGCCGGCCGAACAAGTCGAGCTCGAACGAGGAAACGCCGCCTTGCAGGGCGAGGCTCGTACCCTGGCCGCGGCGATAGGTCGCTGAGGCGCTTGCGTCGACTTCGGGGAACTGGGCCGCACGGGTGACCCGCACCTGCGCCCGCGCGGCGGCGAGATTGGCCGCGGCGATGCGCAAGTCGCGATTGTTGGCGAATGCCTGGGCGATCAGCGCCTGGAGCCGGGCGTCGCGGAACAGGTCGCGATACGACAGGGATGGCAATGCCCCCGCGGCCGGGAGTGGATAAGCGTTGCCCTGCGGGAAGGCCGGCGGCACCGGCGCGGCAGGCCGCTGGTAGGCGGGCGCCAGCGAGCAGCCGGCGAGCGCCGTCATGGCCAGCGCTGCAGCCAGGCGGCGGCTCATGTCGCTTGCCCTTCCTCGCGCCGGCGGCGCAAGCGCTCGCGAACGGCCTTGATGCTGTCGCGCGTGCTGCGCCGGACGATGACGAAGAACAAGGGGATATAGAAGATCGCCAGCAGCGAGGCGGTGAGCATTCCGCCGATCACCGAGGTGCCGATCGCGATCCTGCTGTTGGCGCCGGGTCCGGTCGAGATCGCCAGCGGCAGCACGCCGAAGATGAACGCGAAGCTGGTCATCAGGATCGGCCGCAGCCGGATCCGCGCGGCCTTCACCGCCGCCTCGATCACCCGCGCGCCCTTCTTCTCCTGCTGCTCGGCGAATTCGATCATCAGGATCGAGTTCTTGGCGGCGAGGCCCATCGTCGTCAGCAGGCCGATCTGCAGGAACACGTCGTTCTCGAGGCCGCGCAAGGTGACCGCGAAAACGGCGCCGACGAGGCCCAGCGGGATGACGAGGATCACCGCGACGGGAATCGACCAGCTCTCGAACAGCGCGGCGAGGCACAGGAACACGACCAGCAACGACAGCGAATAAAGCAGCGGAGCGCGACCCGACGAAAGGCGCTCCTCGTAAGACGTTCCCGACCACGCGACACTGGTCCCGGGAATCTTGGCGGCCAGGGTTTCCATTTCGTCCATCGCCTGGCCCGAGCTGGTGCCGGGGGCCGCCTGGCCCGAGAACGAGAACGCCGGCACCCCGCCGAAACGGCTGGTCGTCGCCGGGGTGGTCGCCCAGCCGATCCGCGAGAACGAGGAGAACGGAGCCATCTCGCCGGTCTTGGAGCGCACGTACCATTGCGACAGGTCTTCGGGCCGCGCCCGGTACTGGGCATCGCCCTGCACGTAGACGCGCTTGACGCGCCCCCGGTCGATGAAATCGTTGACGTAGCGGCCGCCCCAAGCGGTCGCGAGAGTGGCGTTCACGTCGTCGGGCGACAGCCCGTACGCGCTCAGCCGCTGGATATCCATGTCCACCTTGAGCGTCGGCGCATCGGGCAGGTCGCCCAGCCGGACTTGCGCCAGCTTGGGATCGGCGTTGGCCATGTCCAGCAGGCGGTCGCGGGCGGCGGCGAACTGGTCGCGGCTCATGCCGCTGCTGTTCTGCAACTGCATGCTGAAGCCGGCCGTGTCGCCGAGGCCGCGCACCGCGCCCGGCACTAGCGTGAACACCTGCGCGTCGCGCAAGCCGCGGAACGCGCCCGTCGCGCGCTGGGCGATCGCCTGCGCGGTATTGGTCTTGCCTTCACGCTTGTCCCACGGCGCAAGGGTGACGAAGGCCTGCCCGGTGTTTTGTCCCGAGGCGCCCCCACCGCCGCCGCCGGCAATGAGGAACATCGTGCCGACGTTCTTCTTCTCCTGGGTGGTCAGGTAGTTCTTGACCATGTCCCGCACCTCGAGCGAGCGCGTCTGCGTGGCGCCCGCCGGGAGCCGCCACTGCACCATCACGCGTCCCTCGTCCTCTTCCGGCAGGAAGCCGCCGGGAAGCCGCACGAACAGCCCGATAAGCAGGACCAGGACGGCGCCGTAGACGGCGAGGAACAGCCACTTGCGGTCGACCACCTTCTCGACATTCGCGGAATAGCGCTGGACCATCGCTTCGAACGTGCGGTTGAACCACGCCTGCGCCTGGTGGACCCTGGCCCGCGCGGCCGGGAAGCGGCGCTCGAAAAAGCCGTGGCGGACCGGTTCGCCGTGGACCCGCTTGGCCTTGAGCACGGTCGAGGTGATCGCCGGGCTGAGGATCAGCGCGACCAGCACCGACAGGACCATCGCCGAGATGATCGTCAGCGAGAACTGCCGGTAGATGACGCCGGTCGAGCCGCCGAAGAAGGCCATCGGCAGGAACACCGCCGACAGAACGAGCGCGATCGCGAACAGGGCGACCTGCAACTCGCGCATCGAGATGATGGTCGCATCCTTGGCGCTCATGCCGGGATTTTCGTGCAGCAGGCGCTCGACGTTCTCGACCACGACGATCGCGTCGTCGACCAAGAGGCCGATCGCGAGCACGAGCCCGAACAAGGTCAGCGTGTTGATGGTGTAGCCGAAGACGTAGAACACCGCGAATGTGCCGAGCAGCACGACCGGCACGGCGATCGCCGGGACCAGCAGCGCGCGCCAGTTCTGCAGGAACACGAACATCACGATGACGACGAGCACGATCGCCTCGAGCAGCGATTTTTCGACCTCCCACACCGACAGGCGGATGAAGGCGCTCGAATCGTTGGCATAGGCGTAGGCGAGCCCGTCCGGCATGTTGCGCGCAAGCTCGTCCACCTTCGCCTTGACGAGATCGGCCGTGCGCAGCGCATCGGCGCCCGGCGAGAGCGAGATCGACATGCCCGCGCCGGGGTGACCGTTGACCCCGAGGACGATGTTGTAGCTCTCCGCACCGATCTCGACCCTGGCGACGTCCCTGATCCGGACGGTGGAACCGTCGGGCAGCGTCTTCAGCACGATGTCGCCAAACTG
>Ga0157369_10009987_pt1 | contig 10841 bp, 7 predicted proteins | sample C25metaG_FD_113461 | JGI IMG/M metagenome (GOLD analysis project Ga0157369, IMG submission 113461) | Corn rhizosphere microbial communities from Kellogg Biological Station, Michigan, USA - C2-5 metaG | ecosystem: Host-associated > Plants > Roots > Rhizosphere > Soil | place: USA: Michigan... | reverse complement strand
TGGACCGCGGGACGAATCCCTTGTCGTTCCAGCGTGTGTGGAGTGTTCTATGGGGGGCCGGCCGCAAAGCTCGCTGGATGGCTGGTGCTGATTTCTTGCATTACCGGACTAACCCGCATTGCCACGGCGCAGATTTCTCCGGGGCCGCTTGCGCGCGCCCACCAACCGCTGGAAGGGCCTCAAAATTGCACTCGCTGCCATGCGACGTCGGTGCGAACCCGCTCGTTCCGCTGTCTCGACTGTCACGCGGAGATTGCAGGCGAGCTTACGCGACATCACGGGCTGCACGCAACGTATTCCATGGCAGGCATGCCAGGTACCGCGTGCGTTAAGTGCCACTCCGATCACAACGGAACGAACTTCGCGATCGTCCATTGGACGCCCACGCCGGCGGCCTTCGATCATGCGCAGACCGGATACGTGCTGGATGGGAAGCATACCGGCGTGGCGTGCCGCGACTGTCATAATGCAAAGCACACTGACCAGAACATGCGTGGACTGCTGCAACACAAGGAACTCAATCACACCTACTTTGGTCTTTCTACGCGATGCGCCGCATGTCACGAAGACAAGCACCAGGGCCGGTTGGGAACTGATTGTGCGCGGTGTCACTCCACCGAGAGTTGGAATAGAACGCGACTCGATCAACAAGGATTCGACCACTCGAAGACTAGGTTTCCGCTCACCGGTATGCATCGACAGGTGAGTTGCGAAAAATGCCACTCCGCAGGAGCTGACGGGCGATCGCGGTACACCGGCATTGCATTCGCGACATGCAGCGCATGCCACACTGATCCGCACAAAGGCGCATTCAAGCAGGATTGTGCCCAGTGCCATTCCACTTCCACGTGGAAGAAGTCATCGTTCGAGGCAACATTCGATCACTCGCGAACGAACTTCCCGCTCCTCGGAAAACATCTTGAAGTCCAGTGCCTTGCCTGTCATGCCAAGGGAGACTTCAGGACGCCGATCGCGCACGCGGCATGCGCCGATTGCCATCGACCCGATCCCCACGGTAGCCAGTTTGCAGCGCGCGCCGATCACGGCAAATGCGAAGCCTGTCACACCGTGGCAGGGTGGAAGCCGTCGACATTCACGATCGCAGATCATGCACACACAAACTTTCCGCTCATCAAGCCGCACGATCGCGTTACCTGCGAGAAGTGCCACGTCCCGTCTGGGGCGCAGACGCGATTCAAGGTTCGATTCGCGGCGTGTATTGACTGCCATTCGGATGTACACGAGGGCCAATTCGCGACTGCGCCGTGGATGAATCGATGCGAGAAATGTCACACGGGAACAACTTTTAAGACATCGAGCTACACGCTCCCGCTACATCAGAAGACCAGGTTCCCGCTGGTCGGTGGGCATTTAGCAGTAGCGTGTGATCAGTGCCACAAGCCGACGAACGGCTCGCGTACGGCGCTGTATCACTTCAAGCAACTCGCATGTACCACGTGCCACGAAGATGTGCATCGAGGCCAATTCGTCAATCGCATGATGGCGCGCAGCGACACGGGTGCGACGGCGGGATGCGAAGCCTGCCACTCGACAAGAACCTGGCACGACCTGAGCCGCTTCAATCACGAGCTGACCCGGTTTCCGCTGCTGGGATCGCATCGCAGCGTTGCGTGCATCGAATGCCACAAGCCGAATAACCTAGAACGAACCATGCTTCATGTGCGCTTCACTGAAGCTTCCACCGATTGCCGGGGGTGCCATGAGAACCCGCATGCTGACCAGTTCGGTGCGAGGGCGTTGCAGTGCGCCGCGTGTCACAACACAAACAAGTGGCGCCCGTCCTTGTTCGATCATGAGAAAACCACATTTTCTCTGAAAGGCGGCCATCAGAACGTGGCGTGTGAGGCTTGCCACGTGAATAGGCGCACGGTGAACGACGTCGTAGTCCTGTTCTACAAGCCGACGCCGAAGGAATGCGCCGATTGCCATGCTGGCGGTGGGCCGAAGTCGAAGTCGGCTTTGGCGCTTCCCGCGGCGCATCTCCGTGACCATCTGGCTTCGATTGGCGGATGACAATGCATATGACAGATTTGTAATGAGAAAACGGATGACTTCACAAACCTGGCTCTGTCTAAGATGTACTCAGGCCCCTTCATAGGCGCCGCTGGTATTGCAGGCGGCGGAGAGACAACAGAGGTTAAATACAGCACGAAGCTGTGGGGATAACCGCACCCAGGAATCCACACGCAGCGACCTCTACTTCCCACAGTCCGTCAGGCGCAGCCGCACCCGTGTTGAAGCGCCACACTCCTTATTGCCTTGTTCGTCATTCGCGTGAGGCCTATAGGCCGATCGTAGAAACTGTATCGCTCTGGCGGGTCACGTCCGTCAGGCGCACAGGAGATGTGTTGCGCGGCGCGTGCTTGATCGCATGGCGTTGAAGTACTTCTACGTGCAAAGGGCAAATTGACGATGAACCCTCTCCGCTGGCTTGCAATGATCGGGCTCTTCCTGGGAGTGTGCCTCATCCTCAGTCCGGCGCTTGCGCTCTACCATGCGCAGCAGGCGCCGCCGGCTAATTCCTCTTCTTCGGCGCCTGCGCCGGCAGCGTTGCCGCGGGCCAAAGTGACCAATCCACACGGCCCTATCGGCATCTCCTGCCAGAACTGCCATACCTATACGAGTTGGAAGCCGATACGATCGGTGCCCGAGTTCAATCATGACCGTACTCGGTATCCGCTGTTGGGCATGCATAAAGACGTGGCTTGCGCCGGATGCCACACTTCGCCGGTGTTTACGAAGGTGAGCACCCATTGCTCAGATTGCCATGCCGACATTCATCGGCGGCAGTTCGGCGCCAATTGCGAAAGCTGTCACACGGTGAAGGGATGGAAGGTATCGGTGCGCGAAATCCAGAACCATCAGAACCGCTTTCCTCTGGTAGGGGCGCACGCCATGCTGGAATGCGAAGCGTGCCACAAGGCCGCGGCAACCGGCCAATTTGCAGGCTTGTCCACCGCCTGCTACACCTGCCATCAGCAAGATTTCAAGACGCCGAATTTTGATCACGTCGCAACGGGATTTCCCACCGCGTGCGAGGCCTGCCACACGATGGATACCTGGTTCGGCGCAAAGTTCGATCACTTCAAGTACACCGGATTTGCGTTGACCGGAATGCACGCCACTCTGGACTGCGCGGCGTGCCACATCAACAACCAGTACAAGGGAACACCGGCGGCTTGTTACGCCTGCCATCAGGCCGAGTACAAATCGACAACCAATCCGCCTCATGTGCCGGTGGCTCTCCCTCACGATTGCGGAATCTGCCACAGCACCGCGAACTGGCTTAATGCCAAGTTCGATCATGCGGCCTATACGGGATACGCATTGACCGGTCTGCACGCGAAGCTCACTTGCGCGCAATGCCATGCCGGCGGCAAATATGCGGGGACTCCGACGGCCTGCGTTTCCTGCCATCAGGCGGACTACAACAAAACTACAAATCCAAATCACAAAGCGGCAGGGTTCCCCACCGATTGCTCGATCTGCCATACAACCAACGGCTGGAGCCCTTCGTCTTTCGATCACTCCAAAACAGGATTTCCGCTCACCGGCGCGCACCAGCAGATCGCGTGTTCAAAATGCCACGTAAACAACAACTACACGACGTTGCCCAAGGACTGTTACAGCTGCCACAAGGCGGATTACCAGCGGACCAACGATCCGAATCACGCTGCGGCAGGATTCCCCACATCATGCCAGGTCTGCCACAACACGTCCTCATGGAGCGGGGCGATTTTCGATCATTCCAAGACGGCCTTTCCGTTAACCGGCGCACATCTCAAAACTCCCTGTATCAAGTGTCACGTCAACAATGTGTTCGCTGGTACGCCGACGGCTTGCTATAGCTGTCATAAAGCCGACTACAACGGAACAAGCGATCCGAATCATATAGCAGCGGGATTCCCCACAACATGCGGAATTTGTCACAACACAACATCCTGGCTGGGCGCAACTTTCAATCACACCTGGTTCGACACCCGTCATGGCGGTGCGAACGGAGTGTGCAAAACGTGCCACACCAACTCCTCAAACTACGCCGTGTTTACCTGCACCAACTGCCACGCGAAGCCGCGAACCGATTCGCAGCATTCGGGTGTGTCAGGGTACGTGTACAACAGCGTGAACTGCTACGCATGCCACAAGAACGGCGGCGGAGGCAACTAAATGAAACGCGTGCTGCTACTTCTGACTATCGCAGTTCCCGCGTGGAGCCAGCAGGGTTCCGATGCTCCCGCGCCTTCTGCTCCTGCGCCCGTGCGCTCGGCGTTTCATGTCCGCTATGTCAACGGGGAGAGCGTCTACATTGACGGCGGCCGCGAAGCGGGCCTGGCGGAAGGCACGAAGGTGGTGCTGAAGCAGAACCCGTCCGGCGCAGATTCTGCAAAGGTAAAAGTGATTGAGCCGGGCGTGCTTGCCCGCCTCACAGTGGTTGCGGTGGCAACCACTTCCGCGGTGTGCCAGGTGACAGCTTCATCCCGCGAGATCGCCGTGGGCGATACGTTGACACTTCCTGAAGACGAAGTCGCCAACGAGGTAGCGAAAAATGCGCTGGGGAATACGCGCATTTATCCCATCGTTGTGAGCTTCAACCTCGGCGATCCCTTGGACGAAGAAGTGCGCGAAGCGATTCCACGGCCGCCGCTGCCAGAGATCAACCATGCGCGATTCAGATTTGGATTTGACGTCAGCACCATTCGAGGCCTTGGCGCGCAGGGATATACGTCAACGACGGTGGGCGTGGTGGCCCGGGCCAACATCACGCGCATCAAAGGCAGCTTTTGGAACCTCGATGGCTACTGGCGGGGGGGCGTGGAATCAACATCGCCGGCAGCACAGGCCTCGATCCAGGACTTGATCGATCGCACCTACCAGATGGCACTAACGTACATTAATCCGCAAGCTCGGTGGACAGCGGGTGTGGGACGCCTGTATCTGCCCTGGGCCAGCAGCCTCGAGGTCATTGACGGAGGATACTTTGGATGGCGCACCTCGCCGGCGAACACTGTAGGCGTGTTCGGCGGCTCCACACCCGACCCGACTGCATGGAATTACAACCCGCGCCGGAAGATCGGCGGCATATTTTTCAACGCGGAGGGCGGCGACTTCGAGGGCTGGCGCCACTCCAGCACGATTGGAGGCGGTGTTGCTCTTCTCGGTTGGAATGTCGATAAGCCGTTCGTCTTCACGCAGAACGACATTTCATACAAGCACGTCTTCTCTGTGTACCACGCCATGCAGATCGATCATCCGACCGCTAATCCCGGCATGCCTGGGGTCGGCACGGGCGTGGGGCAGAGCTTTTTATCGATGCGCGTACAGCCTGCTTCCCGACTCGAATTTGACTTCACGCACACATATTTCCGTGATGTGCCGACCTATGATCCGGCGCTGGTCGGGACTGGATTGCTGGACAAATATCTTTTCCAGGGAGTCAACGGGGGAGCGCGCATTCGATTCCCTGAGCATGTGACTGGCTATTTCTCAATCGGCAAGAGCAGCACTTCGTCAGACACCAAAGCGTCGTGGAACACGATGCTCGGCGCCTCGATGTCGAACATCTGGAGAACTGGATTGACCGCGGATGTCCGTTACGCGCGGTTCGATAGCGCTTTTGCCGCGGGAACCTATCGGATGGCAAGTATCTCCCGAGATCTGAACGACCGGTTCCGCTTGAGTCTCCAAGGCGGCCGGCAGAGCTTCGGATCCGCTCTGACCAAAGACAGGGGTGGGTATTTCGCCAACTTGCTTGTCGAGACCGATCTCGGCTCACGCTACTTCCTTGACAGCACGTTCACCACGCAGCGCGGTGGACTGGAGCCATACAACCAGTGGAGCGCAACCATCGGATTCCGGTTTGACAATCGTGCGAAAGACAGGATGGCAATCCATGAAACACAGCGGTGATGCGCTTCTGCTGTTCGCATTCGCGCTCGTGCCGGCCAGCGGCACCGTTCACGCGCAGTCAGCGCCGCTGTTAGATCGCGCACGGCAGGCAGTCGTGACCTATGTCGGCAAGCTGGCAGATCTCCACTGCACAGAAGATGTGGAACAGGTGAAGCTGCGGCCCAATGGAAAAGCCGAGGCTTCACTCAAGAGCGAATACGATTACTTCCTGCTACTCCAGGGCAACAGCGATGAATTCCAATTGGCCGAATCGCGCCTCGAGATTGGAAAGATACCAGCCGCAAAGACGCCGCTGCTTCTGACCAATGGGTTTTCAAATCTGCTGCTGATCTTCCACCCCTATTATCGCGACGGATTTGAGTTCACAGCAGAGGGGCCGGAGAGTGTCGGCGGAAAGACGCTGATGCGATATCACTTTGCCCACGTGCGCGGAGCGCGCACGCCAGCCGCACTCGCGTTGCGCGGCCGTGAATATCCGCTGGATCTCGAAGGTACTGCTTGGCTCGACGCAGACACGGGCGAGCCGCTCCGAATTGACGCGCGATTGCTGCAACCGATGGCGGACATCGGGCTTCGTTCGCTGACAGCGCATGTGGAATATGCGCCGTTGAACAAAGTGGCAGGTCATCCAATCGTTCCTACCACTGCGGAGATCGAACTCGAAACGCCGCGCCAGCGTTGGAGGAATTCGCATGTGTTTCGCGATTACAAGTTGTTTTCGGCCGAGGCGGACCAAGATCCCAACGTCAAAATCCACCCTGATAAAGCTGTGACACCGCCAGAAGCTGAAACCACGGAGAAGCAATAATCATGACTCATGCACCTGCGCTGAACGTCTCCTCGTCGCGACGCGCCGCAAACCGCGGCCATCGCTTGCGGGTATGGCTCGCGGCGGACGCGTCACTCATTCTTGTCACAAGTCTGTGGGTGTACGGATGGGACTACTACCGTTTGCCGATTGAACAGCGTCCCTTCTCGGCCAAGCACGAGCTACTACGCCCGAGCGGAACCATTGGACTGAATCTTGGCATTCTGGGAACGGTGCTTTTCGTGGTGATCTTTCTTTATGCGCTACGCAAGGCGATTCCATGGCTTGGCCGGCTGGGCACTGCCAAACACTGGATGGATTTCCACGTAGTGGCGGGAGTGACAGCGCCGGTCGTGATCGCGTTCCATGCCTCGTTCAAGTTCAACAACATTGCCGGCGTGGCGTTCTGGGTCATGCTCGCGGTGGCGCTCAGCGGAATCGCAGGACGTTATCTGTATGCGCAGATTCCGCGCTCGCTTGGATCGGCGGCACTGACATACAACGAACTGCATAAGCTGGAGCGTGAGATGGCAGAAGCTCTCGCTGGACAGAGCGTCTATTCGTCCGGACAGATTGAAGCGATACTGCACATGCCCACAATGGACGCAGTGCGGGGCAGTCCGGCCGCAGTGGTGCTGGCACAGATGCTGGTGCTGGATTTTGCACGGCCCTTTCGCCTCGCCGCGTTGCGCAGGCAGGCGGTTGGATGGTCAGCGACGATTTGGAGCATTGGAGGATTCCTCTCTACAGGCAATAGCGAAGTGGAGCAAATAGTTGCCGTCATCCGGCGCAGGGCCTCGTTATCGAAGCGGATTCTGTTCCTCGATCGTGCACAACGGCTGTTTCATCTCTGGCACGTCGTGCATCGCCCTTTCAGCTACGCATTTGTTGTCCTAGCGGTGATTCACATTGTGAACGCTGTTCGCCTTGGGTATTTCTGAGCATGGAAGTTATTCTCAGTTGGGGGATTGCGCTCCTGGTGTTGCTCATCTTTGTTGGGCGCTATTGGATCGCGCATCGAAAGCGAGAGGACGATGCGAGAATTGCCGCGGAACGGGCGGGCCTCTTCTCGTACGCACCGGCAGGACAACATCCCCACATCCAGACCGACGCGTGCATTGGCTGCGGCGGCTGCATCACGGTGTGCCCGGAGGGCGACGTCATCGGCCTGATCGATGGCAAGGCCACGATCATCAAGGGGCACAAGTGCATCGGACATGGATTGTGCGCTGAGGAGTGCCCGGTCGGCGCGATTACGATGGTGCTGGCACCGCCCTCCGCCACTGCGGAGTTTCCGTTCCTTACTGCGGAACACGAGACGAGCATTCCCAATCTCTTCATCGCCGGCGAGCTCGGCGGCCTGGCTCTTATCAAAAACGCCGTCAACCAGGGACGTACTTGCATTGACGTGATCGCATCGCGCTTGCAGTCGACCCGGGGGGACAAGGGGTTGACTGAAGCAAAGAATGCGATGTGTGATGTGATCATCGTGGGCGCGGGTCCGGCGGGCATTAGCGCGTCACTTCGCGCGGCCGAGCTTGGCCTCTCTGCATTGACGCTGGAGCGGGAGAAGGTAGGTGGAACCGTAGCCAAGTATCCGCGCGAGAAGCTCGTAATGACGAGTCCGGTAGAGTTTCCTCTCTATGGCAAGCTGCGCAGCAGCCAATTGAGCAAGGAGGAACTGCTGGCCTTCTGGGAAAAGGTGATGCGTCGTGCCGATCTCAATATCCAAACGGGCAAATGCGTGGAGTGCGTGCGGACTGAGAACGGGATATTCCGCGTGATCACTGGGGACGGCGAGCATCGATCGCGAGCGGTCGTGCTCGCGCTCGGGCGGGCTGGAACTCCACGCAAATTGGGGGTGCCGGGAGAGCAGTTCCCGCACGTGTTGTATCGGTTGATCGAGGCCGAGCACTACAGGGACAAAAACATCCTGGTGGTGGGCGGAGGAGACAGCGCTGTTGAGGCTGCGCTGGGACTAGCTCATCAGAGCGGCAACAACGTGACGATCTCGTACCGCAAAGATACATTCACGCGCCTGAAGGATCGCAACGAGCGCCGCATACTGGAACATATCCGGGATGGCCGCATCGAGGTTCTGTTCAACTCCACACCGATCGAATTCCGGCAGAAGAGCACCGTCCTCGATTGCTCGGGGGAGACGCGCGAAATCTCAAGTGATTTTGTGTGGATCTTCGCGGGTGGAACCCCGCCGAACGACTTCCTTCGGAGCATCGGGGTCGCATTTGGGGACTTCAAATCGATGGAATGTTCAGTTGATCGATAGGTGGCAAGCTTGCGCAGGGCAAGATCCAAAACTATCAGAGAATCGATGCTGCCACGCCAGGAACCAGTTGGACACGCAGGTTGATTTCAAGCGTATCTCTCCGATTCCGCAATTTCGTCTGAAGTGGGGTATTCGCAGTATGAGATACAGCAACCCCAACCATGGAACCTTCAGACTCCAGCTTTGAAGGAACGAGGAAGCGCAGAAAGAGCAATTCCGCGCCCAGACGGACGAACCGGTTCATCAGCGTTGAAATCACCGACGGACTTGGTCGGCACGACAATTCGCAATGCGTACAAAATCGACAACAGATCGATGACCTCCTGGAGAATTGCCCCCTCAATCGGCTGGAGATACCCAAAGGCACTGGCCACGATTCCGATGGCGCTCAGGCCCATTCCCCCAATTGCGCTCGTTAGCGCAATCCTCCGCATCCGCGACCCTATATGAATCAGTTCATCTACGCTCGTCAGCGAAGCCTGAAGGATGACGGCTCCCGCTGCCTCCGATGTGATCTCGCTATTCACGCCCATCGCAATCCCTACGGTAGAGCTCATCATGGCCGGAGCGTCATTGATACCGTCTCCGATATAGAGAGTGGAATGCAGCGCCGTCAAGTGGCGAACTATGGCCGCCTTATCTTCTGGCAATATGCCACCATGCATGCGCGAAATGCCCATAAGATGCGCAAATGATTCCACTTCTGTGACTCGATCTCCTGACAAGAGGACAACATCCTTGATACCGTGGTGCGAACGCACGTGGCCGAGGAACGGCTTGCTCTCCGACCTGGGCTGGTCTCGGAACCGAAGAACGCCTGCGAGTTCACCATCAATCAAAACAAAAGATTCCAGCCCGGGTGCTATGGGCGGCAGTTCGCTGCCGGAACGTATGAATGAGTCACTAAAAGTAAGACAATCTAAACTCGGATGTCCATCTCGTTTGACAATAGTCAGGGCCCGGAGTTGATCTTTAAGACATTCTCGGATTGTTGCCTAAACGGAATTGCGTTCCGACCATGGGCCTTGGCGAAGACGGTTGAAACGACTTGAAAGACCTGGTGCCGGCCGACGTCGTTTCAGTCATTCGAGCACAGGAGAATGCCGCATTCGGAAGGGCCGTGGTGACCGAGTTGCCGTGGGGAAATGTCAGCCGCCTGTATGGGACACTAACGATATCTGGATTTGCTCCATGACTAAACGCAATCGACGGGAGTTTTTGCAAGGTGCAGGCAGCACCCTCGGCTTTGTTGCAGGCTTGCCTTTTCTCCATAATCCCATCGCTGTCGCCGAGACGGCGTGTTCAACAAGTAGAGCATCCGACCTGAAACCGGGTCCCGCGTCCAAACGATCTTCGGACCCCAAAAAGATCAGAGGGATAATGGTCGACGCTGCTCGTGTTCCAGAGACCTTGGACTACTACCGGCGAGTGATCAATTTTTGCGCTGACTGGCGCCTAAATACAGTGCACTTTCGACTTGCAGATGATCAGGGGTCGGCCCTTCGCTTCAATTCGGTTCCGGGTCTGGTCCTGCACGACCACGCCTTCACGACCGCTCAAATCCATGAACTGGCGCGCTTTGCTTCCACGCGTGGAGTCGACCTGATTCCTGAGCTTGAATCCTTCGGGCACACCGGTTTCATTACTCGCTCGAAAGCCTATGCGCATCTTCTCGATGCCACTTCGGACGGCTCCTCCGATTTCACGGGCATCATTCCGGTCCACCCTGAGACACTGCACCTCTTCGCAAAGCTTTATGGTGAGGTTGCTCAGATATTCCCGTCTGTCTACCTTCATGGTGGCTGCGATGAAGTCAAT
>Ga0157369_10009985_pt1 | contig 10842 bp, 8 predicted proteins | sample C25metaG_FD_113461 | JGI IMG/M metagenome (GOLD analysis project Ga0157369, IMG submission 113461) | Corn rhizosphere microbial communities from Kellogg Biological Station, Michigan, USA - C2-5 metaG | ecosystem: Host-associated > Plants > Roots > Rhizosphere > Soil | place: USA: Michigan... | reverse complement strand
ATGATCACGTCGAATTCGCGGGCACGCGTGACGATGAGCTCGGACACCGAGCCCACGTACGGGTGGAACAGCACCTCGACGCCGCGCGCGGTCAGCGCGCTTACGTACGGCTCGCGATGCTCGAGATTGTCGGCGACGAACGTCACCTTGCATCGGAGCGACGTCGCGATCTCGAGCATCGCCTGCATGCGCACCGATCCGGCGTCCTGGTCCGGCGTGAGCATGCGCGCATCGACGACGAGCATGCGCTTGTTGGCGAAGCGATCGCGCTCGAGCGCGATGTCGGCGCCATTCGGGCGATGTGCCGCCAGCGCGTGCGACCACTTCGCCGCGAACACCGAGCGGTTGATCGTCTGGTGGCGCTTGATGCCCTGCGACGGATCGGTCCCCGACGTGCGCCCCTCGAAATGCACGATCGTGGCGGCCGGCTGGTAGAACACCTTTCGCCCGGCGGCCCGCACGGCGAACGCCAGGTCGACATCCTCGTAATAGGCGGGTGCGTAGCGCGCGTCGAACCCGTTCAGCGCGAGAAACAGCGCGCGAGGAATGGCGATGCACGCGCCCGAGCAGTAGTCGGCCTGACGCAGGTAGTCGTATTCGGGGCGCTGCGGGTCGTCGTCGCGTCCGAAATTCCAGGCGCTGCCGTCGCGCCACACGACGCCGCCCGCTTCCTGCAGCCGGCCGTCGGGATACACGAGTTTGGCGCCGGCGAGGCCCGCATCGGGATGCTCGGCGAAAACCCGCGCAAGTGCTTCGAGCCAGCCGGCGGTGACGAGCGTGTCGTTGTTGAGGAACACGAGCAGGTCGCCGCGTGCGAGCGAGGCGCCGCGATTGCACGTGCCGATGAAGCCCAGATTCGCGTCGTTGCGCTCGAAGCGCACGCCCTCGACCTGCGCCAGCGCCGCGGCCAGCGGCGCCGGCGATGCGTCGTCGACGACGATGACCTCGAAGTCGCCGTGCGTGTGCCGCGCGATGCTTGCAAGGCAGCTGAACGTGAGGAGCGGCTCGCCGTACGCGGGAATGACGATCGACGTGCGCGGCGTCGCCGATGTCGGCACCGCCAACGGGCCAACCTGCGCCTCGAGCTGCCATGATCGCCGGCGCGGCGGCACGTAGCGCGCCCGCCCGCGGATCTTGCGCACGACGCGACGGGCCAGCGCCAGCGCGCCATCGTTGCGCACAATGGTGAGCGCGGTGCCTGCATGGCGCGGCAGCTGGCGCATCGTGCGCCATTGCGTGCGCAACGCGGCGGCGCCGATCTTCAAACGCTGGCCGCCATGACGAAGCGGTGCGGTGATCCGCCATGCCGTCGACGTCTCGAGTTCGACGGCGCGCGCACGCGCGGCGGCGGCGCTTGCCTCGAGCGCGGCGGCACGTTCGCGAAGGGTGGTCAATTCGCGCTCGGCGGTCAACAGCTCGATCGCCGCGGCGTCGCCCGACGCGTCGCGGCGCGCGCGCGCGTCGGCGAGCATTGCCAGCTCACGGTCGGCGATGCCGCTGCGGCGACCGAGTTCCGCGCGCGCCTCGGCATGGCCGCATAGCGCGCCGGCCACGAAGAGCTGCGAAAGCGTGAGCCGTTCGCCGGCGCGCTCGTCGAGCGCCGTCTCGAAATGCCGGGCAGCGAATTCGGGGATGTCCTCGAAAGGCTCGCGCTTCGCCGACGCCAGCGGCGCGAGGTAGCGTTCGAGGTAGCGGTCGGGATCGGTCAATGGACGTCCCGCGGCAGTTCGCGGTGACCCGGCGCCATCATGGCACGCGCCTTCATCACGGCGTCGAATGCACGGCGGCGCCGATCGTCGGCGCCGCCTGCGTGCGCGTGGCGGCCTCGCGCGCGACATCGATCATCGCGTCGTTCCACACGCTAGCCGGTGCGTCGAACGGAAGCAGCCGCACGCGCGGGCGGCCCGCGAGCCGTTCGGGGAGCGCGCCGATCGCCGCGGCGACGATCGGCGTATCGGTCGCAAGCGCAACCGACAGCGTGTACGCGTACGTCTCGGGCACCTGGGCGGGGAAGAACAGCACGTCCGCGCGCTCGGCCGCGAGCAGCGCCGGCAGGTCGTCGTCGGCATACGAGCCGTGGATCGTGAGCGGCACGTCGGGTGCTTGCGCGAGTGGTTCCGCCGTCGCGCCGAGCACGCGGAAGGCGAGCGGAAGTGCGCGCCGCCTCGCGTCGCTGGCGCAGGCGACGACGACACGCAACCCCTTCTCGGCCGAAAGGTTGCCGAGCGTCACGACGCGCAGCATCGGCGGCGCGGGCTTCGCGGCGGACTCGGGATGCGGCCACACGACGATCGGCAACGTCGGAAAGTAACGCTGCATTCGCGCTTCGACGTCGTGCGACGGCGCGATCACCCGCGCGGCGCCGCGCAGGAATTCGCCGAACAGCGCGCGCCAGGCGGTGATGTCGAGCGGCCATTGCGGCGGGCGTGCCGAAAGACAGGCACTGCAACCGGCGGCCGCGGGCTCGCCGCAGTATCGTCCCTGCCGGTCGACGAGATGGTATTGCGGGCAGATCGCGAAGTAATCGTGCAGCGTGCAGTCGTACGGCAGGCCGGTCGCGCGCGGCAGGTCGAGAACCGCGCGCGGCAGGCCGTGCACGTGATGAAAATGCAGGCGCGCTACGCCGATCGCCCGCAGCATGCCGGCAAGCGCCTGGAGATCGGCGGGCAGCCGGAAGCGCGCATCGAACGATTCGCCGGCCCGCGGCCACGTGAGCTTCACGCTGTCGTCGCCCGCAGGCTCCAGGTACAGCACGTTCGCGCGCGCCCCCGCAAGTCGGGCGAGATCGTTCATGTGGCGCCGGATGCCGCCGCCCCACGCATGCGCGATGAAAACGATCCCGGGTCGTGGCGACGCCGCGAGACGCGCGACGTCCACGCGGCGCGCGAGCGGAAGCACGGCGTTGGCGCTCGCCTGGGTCCCTACGTGCGCGCTTCGCCCCGGCGCGTCGGCGCACGCAACGAAGACGTCGCCTGCGACGAGTGAACGAAAGCCGGCGCGCGCCGCGCGGCGGCCCCAGTCGCGCTCGACCTCGGCATCCTGGGCTGCGCCGACCGGTGCGCCGCCAAGCGCCGCAAGGGCAGCCCGCGTCACGTAGCGGCACGGGCCGGAAGCCACGTCGACGCCGGCAGAACGATGCCGGTTGACGCGCGCGAACAGCGCGTCGAGCGTTGCCGCCGTGCAGCCGTCGGGGATCGCGTTGGCCGTGCCTGCGCGCGGATAGGCCGCGACGCCGCCGGCATTGGCGAACGTGGCGACCACGCCGACGCCTTCCCCCTGCGCATGCGACGCCAACCGGTCGAGCCAGTCGCCATGGACCTCGGCGCCGGCGTCGGCATCGAGCAGCACGACATCGCGGTCGCGATGCAACACGATCGCACGCTCGAGCGCTGCCTGGTCGTCCGCCGGACCCGCCGACCGCATTACCGTCAGGCGTAGCGCACCCGCAAACTCACCCCGCGCGGCGCCGACGTCGTTCATCGCCCCGGCGAACGCCACCACGATCACGTCGAACGGCGTGCGGTTCGATGCCGCGAGCAGCGACGCGAGGCATTGCCGCGCCGCGCCCGCTTCGCGATGCACGGGCAGGATCACGTCGACGGCGCGATTTGCGCGCGCGCCTCCCGGCGCGGCACTGGTCATCGCGGGAAGCGCATTGCCGGCATCATGCGAGCGTCAGGATCACCGGCTGGTGGTCGGACGCCTGCGTTGCACGATCGACGCGGACGTCGCGAATCCGGTCGCGCAACTCGTTGCCGATGAAAATGAAATCGCAGTGCAACTCCGGCTCGGTCGGCGTCTTCTTTTCGTGGATCTTGAACGTCGCCGGATGCGGCTTCGCGGGATTGGCGGCCGCCCAGGCGTCGACGAGCGGTGGCGTTTCGTCGGCGAAAGGTTCGAGCATGCGTCGATACTCGTCGGAATCGGGTTCGAAATTGCAGTCGCCGGTGATCACCGTGGCGCGCGGCCGGACGAACGTCTGGAACGGGCCGCCGTCGCTCATCGTGAGCCGCGCGTCGCGCGCGTACGCATGGCCCTCGGCGTAAATCGCGCGCAGCGCGTCGGCCTGCGCCATTCGCTGGCGGGCCGAATAGTATTCGAGATGCGTCGTGATGACGCGAACGTCGCCCGTGTCCGTCCCGACGACGGCCTCGACGGCGATTCGCGGCATGCCGGGAACCCCCGGATCGCACGGATAAGGCAGCAGATGACGGTACACCTGGCGCACCGGCAACCGCGACAGGATCATGTTGCCGAACCGCCGCCGGCGGCCATCGCCACCCGGCTGATCGACGGCGACCCCGGGCACGGCGGTGAAGCCCGGCAGCAACTGCGCGAGGCGCGCGAACTGGTCGTCGCCGTCACTCCCGGCAAGGCGGGGATCGGGATAGTTGTCCGCGATTTCCTGCAGGCACAGCACATCGAAATCGGCGAGCCGCCGCGCTTCGCTGACGATGCGCCCCGGATCGACGGCGCCGTCGACGCCCCGGCACCACTGCACGTTCCACGTAATGAGCTTCATCAACGGATGCCCGCGCGAATGAACGATTGGACGAACTGTCGCTGGAAGAGCAGGAAGGCGATCAGCAGCGGCCCGGTGGTCATCAGCGTCGCCGCGCTGATGATCGACCAGTCGATGCCCTGGTCGGTGGCGGAGAACACCTGGAGTCCGACGGTGACCGGCCGCGACTCGACCGAGTTCGTGATGATGAGCGGCCACAGGAAGTTGTTCCAGTGGTACGAGATCGACACGAGCGCGTACGCGATGTACGTGGGCTTCGCCAGCGGCACGTACACGTTCCACAGCGTCTGCAACGGCGAGCAGCCTTCGACGCGTGCGGCCTCGTCGAGCTCGCGCGGCACCGTCTTGAACGTCTGGCGCAAAAGGAAGATGCCGAACGCACTCGCCATGTAGGGCAACCCGATCGACAGGATCGTGTCCTTGATGCCCAGCGCCGTCATCGTCCGGTAGTTCTCGACGATCAGCACGTCGGGCATCACCATCAGCTGCACGAGCACGAGCGCGAATGCGACGTCGCGCCCCGGGAACGTGAACCGCGCGAACGCGTAAGCGGCGAGCGTCACCAGCACGAGCTGTGCCGCCAGCACCATCGTGACCAGGATCACCGTGTTCAGGAAATAGCGCGCGAACGGCGCCGCCTGCCACGCCTTGACGAAATTGGCGAGCGTGAGCGGCGCGTCGAGCGTGAAATGGGTCGAGAACGCCGGCGGGTGGAACGCCGTCCAGAACGCGTACACGAGCGGCATGATCCACAGGATGCCAAGCACCCACGCGCCGAGCGTCTCGAGTGCGCGAAGCGCGCCGTTCGGCGCACGGACACCCACGTTCATGCCACGCATCGCTTCGCGCAGATTGCCGGGGTCGCCGCACTCATTGGTAATGCGTCCGCCGCTCGAGGAATGCGAACTGGAACAGCGCCACGGCGCCGAGCAGCACCAGCAGCACCATCGTCAGCGCGGCCGCGTACGACGAGTCCCAGAACCGGAAGCCGATCTCGAAAATGTAATAGAGCAGCAGCGCCGTCGCGTTGTCCGGCCCGCCGCGCGTCATGACGACGATGTGGTCGACGAGGCGGAACGCGTTGATCACCGCGTTGACCAGCACGAACAGCGTCGTCGGCATCAGCAGCGGAAAGGTGATGCGGCGAAAGAAGTAGCCGCGCGAGGCGCCTTCGATCGCCGCCGCTTCGGCGAGGTGCGGCGACATCGACTGCAGCGCGGCCAGGTAGAAGATCATGAAGAACCCGGCCTCCTTCCAGATCGTGACCAGCATCAGCGCCGGCAGCGCCGTGCTCGGGCTGCCGAGCCAGTTGTGGCTGGGCAGCCCGAAAAGGCCGGTGATCTGCTCGAGCAGACCGTAGCCGGGCGTGTAGAAGAAAAGCCAGATGTTCGCAACCGCGATCATCGGCAACACGGTCGGCGTGAAATAGGCGAGCCGCAGGAAGCCGCGGCCGGCGAGCCGCCCGTTCACCCAGACCGCCATCACGAGCGCGATCGCGATCGACAGCGGTATCGTGCCGAGCGCGTACCACAGATTGTTGGTGAGCGCCTGCCAGAAGACGGGATCGTCGACGAGCGCGCGGTAGTTGTCGAGGCCGATGAACTTGGCGGGCCGCGCGCCCTTCGGCGTCGAATAAAAGCTGTGCCAGAGATTGGCGATCGCGGGGTAGTGGGTGAAGAGCGCGAGCAGCGCCGCCGCCGGCGACAGCAGAAGCCAGGCGTAGAGCCACTCGCGCGTGCGCGTCATGACACCGCTACTTGTAGCTGCGCAGCAGGCGATCGGCCTCGCGCTGCGCGTCCTTCATCGCCTGCTCGGCGCTCTTCGTGCCGGTCAGCGCCGCCTGCAGCCCGTCGTTCAGCGCCTTCGTCACGCGCTGATTGTCGTGCGTCGACAACTCGGCCTTCGCGAAAGGCAGCTGGTCGCGCGCAACCGCTGCAGCGGGGAAGCCCGCGACGTACTGCTTCATGACGTCCGTGTTCCACGCATCGGCGCGCACGGCGACGTAGCCGGTGTCGATGCCCCATTGCGCCGCGCGCTCCGGCGCGGTCACCCACTTGATGAACTTGAACGCGGCCTCGCGTTGCGCCGGCGTCGACTTCTTGAAGATGTAGAAGTTGCCGCCGCCCGTCGGGCTGCCGCGCTGCTTGTTCGCCGGCAGCATCGCCACGCCGAAGTCGAACTTGGCGTTGTTCTTGACGTTCGTGAGGTTGCCGGTCGTCGTCCACATCATCGCGACCTTGCGCTCGAAGAAGTCCTTCGGTGTCGTGCCCCATTCGACGATGCCCGGCGGATGCACCTTGTACTTGTTGACGAGGTCGAGCCAGTATTGCAACGCGCCGATCACTTCGGGCTTGTCGTAGTACACCGCGGTGCCGGCCTGGTTCATCAGGTTGACGCCGTTCTCGATCGTCAGTCCCTGGAACAGCCAGTATGGAAAGCCGGACGACGGAATCTGCACGCCCCATTGCGACACGTTGCCCGACGCATCGCGCTTCGTGAGCTTCTGCGCGTATTCGCGCATCTCGGTCCACGTCGCCGGCGGATGATTCGGGTCGAGCCCCGCTTCCTTGAACGCGTCCTTGTCGTAATAGAGCACGACCGTCGAGCGCTGGAACGGAATGCCCCACGTCTTGCCACCCGTCTGGCTGTTCTCCATGAAGGCCGGGTAGAAGCTCTTGAGCCACGCTTTGTCGTCGGCGGTCTTGATGAGATCGTCGAACGGCACGATCGCGTCCTCGTCGATCAGCGTGAACATGTCCGTCGACAACAGGATCGACGTCACCGGCGGATCGCCGCTCTTGACTGCGGTGAGCGCCTTCGCGATCGACTCCTGGTAGCTTCCCGAGTAGATCGGGTGCAGCTTGATGCCCGGGTTGTCCTTCTCGAAGTCGGCCGCGAAGCGGTCGATGATCTTCGTGATCGGCCCGCCGACTGCGACCGGATAGAAAAACGGCACCTCCACGGGCGCCTGCGCGAGCGCACCGGCGGCCACCACGGCGAGTGCCATGCCCGCCAACCACGCCTGCATCTGCATCCACGGCTTCATGCTTCCTCCCTTGTCATGACGAACATCGATCAGGCAAGCAACGTGATCGGCCGCGCGCGCGCTTCGAGTGGCGCACGCAGGCCGTCGGCGTCGAAATAGTGCTGCGCGCCGGGCGCCCAGCGCAACCAGACCGCGTCGCCGCGGGAAAGGCCGACACTGCCGGCGACGCGCGCGGCGAGCCGCTGCCCGCCGACATGGCAGCTCACCAGCGAATCGCCGCCGAGGTACTCGACGTTGTCGACGCCGGCGCGCACGCCGCGCTCGAACGCGATCTCGACGTGCTCCGGCCGCACGCCCAGCGTGCCGGAGGCGAAACGGCCGTCGAGCAGCGCGGGTCCGTCGGTGCCGGCGATGACGGCGCCGCCGTCGCCGGCGGCAAGACGCAGCAGGTTCATCGGCGGGGTGCCGATGAAGCGGGCGACGAACATGTTCGCCGGGCTTTCGTACAACTCGACCGGCGTGCCGTCCTGCTCGATCCCGCCCTCGCGCATCAGCACGACGCGATCGGCCATCGACATCGCCTCGACCTGGTCGTGCGTGACGTACACCATCGCGATGCCCAGCTTGCGCTGCAGCGCGCGGATCTCGAGACGCATCTCGGCACGCAGTTGCGCATCGAGATTGGACAGCGGCTCGTCCATCAGGCACACGGGCGCCTGCGCGATGATCGCGCGGCCGAGCGCCACGCGCTGCTGCTGCCCGCCCGATAGCTGCGAGGGCTTGCGCTCGAGCAGCGGCGTGAGGCCCAGCAGATCGGCCACCCGCGCAAGCCGCGCGCTGCGTTCGTTCGCCGGCGTGCGGCGCACGCGCAGGCCGAAGAGCACGTTCTCGGCAACGGTGAGATGCGGGAACAGCGCGTAGCTCTGGAATACCATCGATATCGCCCGCGCGGCCGGCGGCAGGCTCGTCACGTCCCGATGATCGATCAGGATGCGACCGGCGTCGCAAAGCTCGAGGCCCGCGATCAGTCGCAGCGTCGTCGACTTGCCGCAGCCCGACGGCCCCAGGAGAACGTTCAGCGTGCCGGCGTCGAAAGCGAACGACACGTCGTCGACGGCGCGCACCGGCGCGGCGCCGGTCGCCCACACCTTGCTGACGTGTTCAGCGGCGATCGCCGACATCGTTCGCGCGGAGGGAGGGAAGGCGGGCCATCGCCGCCGTCAATCGCCGAACAGCGCGGTTAGCGCCGCGCCCGGGTCGGGGGCGCGCATGAACGCCTCGCCGACGAGGAACGCGTTCACGCCATGGCGGCGCATTTGCGCGACGTCCCGCCGCGCGAGAATGCCGCTTTCGGTGACGACGATGCGGTCCGCAGGCACACGCGACAGCAGCTCGATCGTCGTGTGCAGCGACACGTGGAACGTGCGCAGATTGCGGTTGTTGATGCCGATCAGCGGCGTCGCCAGCGCAAGTGCGCGGTCGAGCTCGCTCGCGTCGTGAACCTCGACGAGCACGTCCATGCCGTAATCGCGCGCACACGCCTCGAGTGCCGCCAATCGCGCGTCGTCGAGCGCAGCGACGATCAGCAGCACGGCGTCGGCGCCGAGCGCGCGCGATTCGGCGATCTGGTACTCGTCGACGATGAATTCCTTGCGCAGCACGGGCAATGCGCATGCGGCGCGCGCGTCGACGAGGAACTCCGGCGCGCCCTGGAAGAACGGGCGGTCGGTGAGCACCGACAGGCACGTGGCACCGGCGCGTTGATAGGACGCGGCGATCGCCGCCGGATCGAACTGTTCGCGCAGCACGCCTTTGCTCGGGCTCGCGCGCTTGATTTCCGCGACGACCGCGGCGCCGCCATGCGCGATGCGCTCGCGTATCGCGCTGGCGAAGCCGCGCGGCGCGCCGGCCGCGCGCGCCTGCGCATCGAGTGCGGCGAACGGAAACGCCACCTGCGCCGCGATCACCTCCTCGGCCTTGGTGGTCAGGATCTTCGCGAGAATGTCGTTATCGCCCATGGCCAGCCCCGAAACTCGTCACCCGCCTCGCTCCCCGCATGCCGGGCGCGCGTTGGCGTGACGGGCAGCATCTCATGCCGCCTCCGAAAGCTTCTGTGTCGCCGCGACGAATTCCTGCAGCTTGCGCATCGCGGCGCCGCTCGCGATCGTTTCGCGCGCCCGCGCAATCCCGTCGGCGATCGACGTCGCGATGCCCGCGGCGTACAGCGCCGCGCCCGCATTGAGCACGACGATCTCGCGCGGCGTGCCGTCGACGTCGCCGAGCGCCTCGAGCACCATCTCCTTCGATTGCCGCGCGTCGGTCACCTTGAGCCCGCGGTTCGACTTCATGTGCAGGCCGAAATCCTCGGGATGGATTTCGTATTCGGTGACCTGCCCGTCCTTGAGCTCACCCACCATCGTCGCAGCCCCGAGGGACACTTCGTCCATTCCGTCCTTGCCGTACACGACGAGCGCGCGCCGGCTGCCGAGGCGCTGCAGCACGCGCACGTGGATGCCCACGAGATCGGGGTGGAACACGCCGACCATGCTCAAGCCGGCGCCGGCCGGATTGGTGAGGGGACCGAGGATGTTGAATATCGTGCGCACGCCCAGTTCCTTGCGTACCGCGCCCGCGTGCTTCATCGCGCCGTGGTGGCTCGGCGCGAACATGAAGCCCACCCCGGCGCGCGCGATGCAATCGGCCACCTGCGACGGCGACAGCATGATGTTCGCCCCGAGCGCCTCGAGCACGTCGGCGCTTCCCGACTTCGACGACACCGACCGGTTGCCGTGTTTGGCGACGCGCGCGCCGGCGGCTGCCGTGACGAACATCGACGCGGTCGAGATGTTGAACGTGTGCGACGCATCGCCGCCGGTGCCGACGATGTCGAGCAGTTGCCCGGCGTCGGCCACGTCGACCTTCGTCGCGAATTCGCGCATCACCTGCGCGGCGGCTGCGATCTCGCCGATGGTTTCCTTCTTCACGCGCAGGCCGACGGTCAGCGCGGCGATCATCACCGGCGACACCTCGCCGCTCATGATCCGCCGCATCAGCGACAGCATCTCGTCGTGGAAGATCTCGCGGTGCTCGATCGTGCGTTGCAGCGCGTCCTGCAGCGTAATGGCCATCGTGGTCCCTTCGGGTCAGCGCCGCGGGCATGGCGGCGCGTCGGCGGATGTCGTGCGCCGGCGCACGCGTCGCCAGGCCTCGCAGCTCTGGCCCCGAAGTTTAAACGGTCGCGGCGAGGAAATTGCCGAGCACCTTCCTGCCGTGCTCGCTCAGGATGGCCTCGGGATGGAACTGGACACCCTCCACCGGCAACTCGCGATGGCGT
>Ga0157369_10009984_pt1 | contig 10842 bp, 9 predicted proteins | sample C25metaG_FD_113461 | JGI IMG/M metagenome (GOLD analysis project Ga0157369, IMG submission 113461) | Corn rhizosphere microbial communities from Kellogg Biological Station, Michigan, USA - C2-5 metaG | ecosystem: Host-associated > Plants > Roots > Rhizosphere > Soil | place: USA: Michigan... | reverse complement strand
GGCCAACGTGTCCCTGAATCCATTCCAGCGCCGCGTCGCGCGTGGATCGTCGCCGCCGATGAACGCGAATTTCTTCCGTCCCTGCGCGATGAGATGCCGTGCGACGGCTACGCCCACGGCGTAATTGTCGAAGCCAGCGACCGCGTCGATCGGCTCCGGCGGCAACTCCCAGGTCTCCACCACCGGAATGCCCGCCCGCCGCAACAGCCGCGCGCCATCCTCCGTCGCGGGCGAACCCACCATAATAATGGCTTCGGGCCGGCGCGACAGCAGCGCGGACAGCACGCGATCCTCGCGCGCCGCATCGTAGCGCGACTGCGCCAGGATCACGGCATAGCCGAGCGGCTCAAGTTCGTCGGACAGGCCCTGCACGGTATCGGCAAAGATCGAATTGGCGATGGTCGGGACCAGCACGCCGACCGATTTGGTGCGGGCGCCGGCGAGCGCACCGGCGATCTGGTTCGGCACATAGCCGAGTTCCCGCATCGCCGCCTCGACCCTGGCGCGGGTCTGCGGCGCCACCAGTTCCGGCAGTCGCACCACACGGCTCACCGTGATGGAGGAGACGCCGGCTAGGTTGGCCACGGCGGACAGGGTCGGGGTCGTTTGCGGGTCGGATTCAGGGATCGGCATGGCTCGGCTGTCGAAACGGCCTCGTCTGGATACACCAAAGCACTTGCCGGTGTATAATGTTAGCGCTAACATTCCAAATGACAGCGCTGTCATCGAGCGCAAAGGAGGCTTTTGGGATGATTTCGGAAAGAGATGTCGAGGCTTACCGCCGTGACGGCGTGATCGTGGTGCCGGAGGTGCTGGACAGCGCCATGCTCGGGAGGGTGCGCCAGGTGGTGACGGAAGTCGTGGCCGGCGCGGCCGAGGTGACCGACCACAACGAGGTCTACGATCTCGAACCCGGCCATAGCCGTGAAAATCCGCGGGTGCGCCGGATCAAGACGCCGCACAAGGTGCATCCGATCTTCGACGAGATCGTGCGAAGCAAGCCCGTCATCGACATCCTGACCAGGCTGCTCGGCCCGGGACTCAGGCTGCACGGCTCGAAGCTCAACATGAAGTCGGCGCAATATGGCTCGCCGGTCGAGTGGCACCAGGACTGGGCGTTCTATCCGCACACCAACGACGACATCCTCGCGATCGGCGTGCTGCTGGACGATTGCGACCTCTCCAACGGGCCGATGCTGGTGACGCCCGGCACGCATCATCGCGAGGTCTGGAATCACCATGACGAGGAAGGTTACTTCGCGGGGCTGATCGATCCCGATCTCGTGCGCGACGAGATCGAGCGCGCCGTGCCCTGCATGGGCAAGGCCGGCAGCATGTCGTTCCACCATGTCCGTGCGCTGCATGGCTCGGCGACCAACACCTCCAACCGCCCGCGCAACCTCCTGCTTTATGAAGTCGCCGCCAGCGACGCCTGGCCGTTGATGGGCGTGAAGGATTTCGACGAATTCAACAGCCGCCTGCTCGCCGGCGACGTCGTGGTGACGCCGCGCCTGACCGACGTGCCGGTGCGGATGCCGCTGCCGCCGGCCAGGCGACAGGGCTCGATCTACGAGACCCAGTCGGCGTCGAAGAAGTCCTACTTCACCAAGGCCGCCTGATCTTTCGAAGCGCCCGCGACAACGCGGGCGCTTTGCTTTCTGACGACGCTTCAAGACAACAAAACAAATGACAATAAAACACGGGAGGGGAAACCATGACGGAGAGTTCAGCCGTTAAGACAAGCTCGCCAGGCCTGCGCGTGATCTTTGCGGCCTGCATCGGGTCCGCGCTCGAATGGTATGACTTTTTTCTCTACGGCACCGCGGCCGCGCTGGTGTTCGGCGAACTGTTCTTTCCAAAGAATGACCCGATCGTCGGCACGATGCTGGCGTTCCTGACCTTCGGCGTCGGCTTCGTGGTGCGGCCGCTCGGCGGCATTCTCTTCGGTATCCTCGGCGACCGCTTCGGACGCAAGCCGGTACTGGCCGCAACGCTGTTGATGATCGGCATCGGCACGACGCTGATCGGCGTGCTGCCGACCTACGCCCAGATCGGCTATTGGGCGCCAGCGCTGCTGGTCCTGATGCGCGTCATCCAGGGATTGGGCGCCGGCGCCGAATATGGCGGCGCGGTGATCTACCTCGTCGAGAACGCGCCGCCGCACCGGCGCGGTTTCTGGGGCAGTTTTGCCCCGCTCGGCGTGTCGATCGGCAATCTGCTGGCGGCCGGCGCGTTCGCGCTGGTGTCGCCGCTGCCGCGCGAGGACCTGATGTCCTGGGGCTGGCGCCTGCCGTTCCTCGCAAGCTTCCTCCTGATCCTGGTCGGCGTCTTCGTCCGCCTCAAGGTGACGGAAACCCCCGTCTATACCGAAGCCGTGGTGGCGCGCGGCAAGGTCGAGCAGAATCCGGCGATGGAAGCGCTGCGCCGTCATCCGCGCAACTTCTTCGTCGTGCTGGGGGCGCGCCTGGCCGAGAACGGCCTCGGCTATCTCTTCCCTGTGTTCGGGCTGAGCTATGTCATCACCACATTGGGCGTTCCCAAGGCAGACGCGTTGAGCGCGCTGATGCTGGCCTTCGTCGTCGAGCTGTTCACGATCGTCGGCTTCGCATCGCTCTCCGATCGCATCGGGCGCCGGCCGGTCTATCTGTTCGGCGCGCTCTGCGGCGTGGCCTTTGCCTTCCCGTTCTTCTGGCTGGTCGGCACTAAGGAATGGATCTGGATCGCGCTCGCCTTCATCATCGCGCGCGCGGTGGTGACGGCGGCGATGTTCGGCCCGCAGGCGGCCTACTTCGCCGAACTGTTCCCGCCGCAGCGGCGATTTGCGGGCTTTGCGTTCGCCCGCGAAACCGGTTCGCTGCTCGCGGGCGGACCGGCGCCGTTCCTCGCCGCCTGGCTCGTGGCTGTGACCGGGAGCTGGTGGCCGGTCGCCTGTTATGCGGCGTTGCTTTCCGCCTTGACGGCGCTGGCGATCTGGGCCGGTCCGGAAACCTTCGACGAGAACATCGCGGCCAACACGTTGCCGGATGAGGAAGTGCATCCGGCGGTCGTGCCGGCGCGGGCGTAAGCGCCCATGCCGCAGCAACTGCGCATCCTGCAGTCGCTCTGGGCGATGGAGCGGCGGCTCGCCGGTGAGGGCGAATGGCCGATCGAGAGGCAGCTCGAGGTGATCCGCGACGCCGGCTATGACGGAGCCGGCGTCCGCTTCATCGATCCGGCCTTTGCGACGGAAGTGACGGGCTTCCTGCGTTCGCATGGCATGATCTGGCAGGCGCAATGCTATCCGACCTCGGTCGACGACCTGAAGCCGGTGCTCGACCTGGTGGCGCGGCTTGGCGCCGACCATGTCAACCTGCAGCCGAATGTCCGGCTTTACCGTCTGCAGGAGTGCATTCCCTATATCGAGGGATGGCGCCGGCTCGCCGATGACGCCGGCATCGCCGTACATGTGGAGACGCATCGCGACCGCATGACGACCGATCTGTTCTTCACGCTGCAACTGCTCGATTGTTTTCCGGATTTGCGGCTGACCGCCGATATCTCGCATTATCTGGTGGGACGCGAATTCGCCTGGCCGGTGGACGAAATCAATCACGCGATGATCCACCGGATCCTCGACAATAGCTGGGGCATTCATGGGCGGATCGCGAGCCGCGAGCAGGTGCAGATCTCACTTGGCTTTCCACAACACCAGGGCTGGGTCGAATTGTTCATGGGCTGGTGGGAATACGCCATCCGCTCGTGGCGGCGCCGCGCGAAGCCCGACGCCGTGCTGACCTTCCTGTGCGAATTGGGCCCACCGCCCTATGCCATCACCGGGCCCGACGGCGCCGAGCTATCGGACCGCTGGCAGGATGCGCTGGTCATGAAGGACATGATCCGAAACTTGTGGGACCGCATCGCCGCCGAGGACGCACGCGACGCCGGCCCTGCGGAGCGGAAGGTCTCGCTATCCCAGGTATCGGGGTGAACGACCTGGGACTCGTCCTCGTAAAACGAGAGATGTCCGCTTTAAGCAGCTGACCATCCTGAAGTTTGCCTTTTGACTCACAGCAGACTTTTACGGAGCCTCCTAATTCGCCTTTCGGCGCATCCGCCGGGCAGCGGCTTATCTGGACATCCGGGTTAGATGCAATACGCGCGGCTGACCTCAGCCCAGCGCAATGGTCAATTCGGCTGCGATCTGTCAAATAATTGCGCCGGGGGCACACGTACATGCTGCAATCGTCTTCTTCGATCGAGACCAGGGACTCCTGGATCGTCGCCTCGGTGGCGCTCGTTGTCATGATGATGGCGTTTGGTGCCGCCTGGATCACTGCGGTCGCACTCAAGGACATCGCAGGTGAGGTCGGCGGCACGCGCTCGATCCCGGCGCTTGCCAGTGCGCTCGCCTGGCTCGGCTCCGGCGCCGGCGGCATCGTGATGAGCCGCATTGCCGACCGCGTCGGCACGCGCTGGACTGTGATCTGCGGCGGGCTGATGATTGGCCTCGGACTGGTGATCTCGACGCTCGGTTCACCTTGGCCGCTGTGGATCGGGCACGGGCTGTTCATAGGCCTGATCGGACTTGGCGGCATCAATGCGCCTTTGTATATCTATGTCAGCCGCTGGTTCGACCGGAGGCGCGGCTCGGCGCTGGCGTTGATTTCGAGCGGCAGTTATCTCGCCGGCTCGCTGTGGCCGCCGGTGTTCGAGCGCGCCATTGCCGGCCTCGGCTGGCGCCAGACGATGCTATGCTATGCGATCGCTGAGATCGTCGTCATCGTGCCGCTGGCCGCAGTTTATTTTCGTCATCCACCCGAAGTGTACCATCCGGCCACCACGTCCGGCGCCGGTGGTAGCCAAACGCGCTTACTCGGCCTGCCGCGCAACGTCGTATTCGCGATGATGTGCGGCGCCGGGGTACTGTGCTGCATTCCGATGGCTATGCCTCAGGGTCATCTGGTCGCCTTCTGCACCGATCTCGGCATCAGCCGCTCGATGGGCGCCCTGATGCTGTCGGTGCTGCTCGGCACTGCCTTCCTGAGCCGGCAAATCTGGGGCCTGATCTCCGACCGCATCGGCGGTCTCGCGACCGTGCTGATCGGATCGGCCTGGCAGGCCGCATCGATGCTGAGTTTTCTGTTCACCCAGAATGAAGCTGGCTTGTTCACGGTGGCCGCTGCGTTCGGGCTCGGCTTTTCCGGCATCATCCCTGCCTATGTGCTGGCCGTACGCGAACTGTTTCCGGCGTCGGAGGCCTCGTGGCGCATCCCGACGCTGCTGCTGTTCAGCGGGTTCGGCATGGCCGCCGGCGGCTGGGTAGCTGGTCTGCTCTACGATCATTTCGGCTATTACGCGCCCGCCTTTGCGGCCGGCGTCTGCGCCAATATTCTCAATTTGCTTGTAATCGGCGTGCTGGTCGCGCGGCAGCGCTATCACGCCGCCTATGCCTGACGACCCAACCAAATTCCAGGCCGCCTTCCGCCGACGAAGCGATCGAATGATGGCCAAATCCATGGGAGTTCCGGATTTATGAGCACATGCTTTGGGCGAGTTCGCTCGGCAGAGTCTCCGCCTCCGGCACGGTCGCCTGAAAGGCCGGCGTGGCCTGCAGCCGGTTCGCCAACTCATCGAGCCTGCCGCAACCGAGGCCGGCCATGAAGTTCGGCCGCTTGCCGCGCACGAACAGCCAGAACACCGCGACGGTGATATCGGCGTGGGTCATCGTCTCGCCGAGAAAGTAAGGCCCGGCAAACGCGGCATTGAGCCAGACAAAGCCGTCGCGCACCTGCTTGTCGCAGGTGTCTAGCCATGGCCGGTGCCAGGCCTCGCGCGGACGGAAATGGCGTTCATAGAGGCTGATGACCAGCTTCTCATTGGCGCCATGCGCGACCGCCAGCAGCGTCAGCACGCGCCGCCGCGCCTGTCCGGCCGCGGGCGTCAGCGCCCGCTCCGGCCCGGCAAGGCCGTCGAGATAGTCGAGGATGACAGCGCTGTCGATCAACATCTCGCCATCGGCGAGCTTCAGCGCCGGCACGCGCGCAATCGGATTAAACCGCGCGAGCTTCGCCTTGTCCGGCCCGAACGGCATCAACGGCTCGTGCTTATAGTCCATACCGTAGAGCCGAAGCGTGACCGCGACGCGGCGGACAAAAGGCGAGGCATGGCGGCCGTACAAAACTGGATGATCTTCGGGCATGACGCGCGGAAATTCCTTCGCTAGTCTGTCCGAAAATACAACGAAAACGTCCCGGGAGGACAAGCGCGTGCACAGAGGGCGTGTCGTATTCGGCGCGATGGACGAGGTCGTGTTCGGCGAGCCCGCTGCGGAGGCCGTCGTGGCCCAGATGGAGCGGCTGCGGAAGTCTCGCGCCTTCCTGATGGTGTCGGGCACGCTCCGCCGCGAGACCGACGAGATCGAAAAGATCAAGCGCGCGCTGGGCGGGCGCTGCGCCGCAATCTTCGATGCGATGCCGCAGCATACGCCGCGCGAGGCCGTGATCGCGGCCGCCGCGCAGGCGCGCGACGCCAATGCCGACCTGATCGTGACCGTGGGCGGCGGCTCGATCACCGACGGCGCCAAGGCGGTACAGCTCTGCCTCGCCAACGACATCCGCACCGTCGAAGGCATGGATGCGATCCGCGCGGTCAAGGGCGCGCCGCCCCCGATGAACGCGCCCAGCGTGCGCCAGATCAGCGTGCCGACCACGATCGCCGGCGGCGAGTTTTCGGCGAGCGCCGGCGTCACCAACATGGCGACCAGGTTCAAGGAGCCGGTACGGCACCGCCTCACCATGCCGCATGCCGTGATCCTCGATCCGGCGATCACCCTGCATACGCCGGAATGGCTGTTCCTCTCGACCGGCATCCGCGCCGTCGACCATTGCGTCGAGGGCATCTGCGCGCGCGAGGCGCACCCTTATGCCGACGCGCAGGCGCTGAAGGGGCTCGCGATGCTTGCCTCGGGCCTGCCGCGGGTGAAGGCAAGTCCGAGCGACCTCGACGCGCGGATGGATTGCCAGATCGGTACCTGGCTCTCGACTGGCGCGCTCACCTCCGGCGTGCCGATGGGCGCGAGCCACGGCATCGGCTATGTGCTGGGCTCCGCCCATGGCGTACCGCACGGCTACACGTCCTGTGTGATGCTGCCGTCGGTGATGCGCTGGAACAAATCCGTCAACGCCGATCGGCAGGCGCTGGTGGCGGAGGCGATGGGACAGCCCGGCAGGGACGCAGGCGACGTGCTCGACAACTTCATCCGCAATCTCGGCATGCCGCGCAGCCTGCGCGAGGTGAAGGTCACATCAGAACATTTCGACGCGATCGCGAAACAGGCGATGGCCACGGCCTGGGTACCGCGCAACCCGCGCAGGATCGGTGGCCCGGAGCAAGTGCGCGAGATCCTGGAACTGGCCGCATAGGGGAATGGAAGACGATGTACACCGGCAAGCACGCCCATCTGCGTCCGCTGCAGCCCGCCTTCATCATGGCGAGCACCGGCGAAGCCGTGACCTACCGCGAGCTCGAGGCGCGCTGCAATCGCCTCGCGCATCTCTTCCGCAAGCGCAACCTGAAGCGGCTTGACCACTATTCGATCTTCATGGAGAACAACAGCCGCTATCTCGAATCCTGCGGCGCCGGCGAGCGCGCCGGCCTCTATTTCACCTGCGTCAATTCCTTCCTCACCGCGGGCGAGCTCGGCTACATCCTGACCAATAGCTGCTCCCGCATTCTCATCACCTCCGCCGCCAAGCTCGATATCGCGCGCGAGGCGATCAAGGAATGCCCGGAGATCGAGTTCTGCATCGTCGCCGACGGCGCGGGCGAGAGCGAGCGCATCATAGGCCTTGAGGAGGCGACCAAGGGCCTTCCGGAAACGCCGATATCAGACGAATGCGTCGGCACCGCGATGCTCTATTCTTCCGGCACGACCGGCCGGCCGAAGGGGATCCTGCGGCCGCTGCCGGAGCAGCCGCCGTCGCAGCAACTGGCGCTGTTCGATTTCCTCGAAAAGCTCTGGCAGTACCGCGAGGGCATGATCTATCTCTCGCCCGCCCCGCTCTATCATTCGGCGCCGCAGGCCGCGGTCAACCTGACCATCCGCGTCGGCGGCACCGTCATCCTCATGGAGAAGTTCGACCCCGAATTTTATCTCTCGCTGATCGAGAAGTGGGGCGTCACGCACAGCCAGCTCGTGCCGACGATGTTTTCGCGCATGCTGAAGCTGCCGGAACAGGTGCGCAAGCGCTACGACCTCTCCTCGCTGGAGATCGCGATCCACGCCGCCGCGCCCTGCCCGGCGCTGGTGAAGGAAGACATGATCAAATGGTGGGGGCCGATCATCCACGAATATTACGGCGCCACCGAGGGCCTCGGCTTCACCGCCTGCAACAGCCAGGAGTGGCTCGCCCATCGCGGCACCGTCGGCAAGGTGCTGCTCGGCGACCTCCATATCCTCGATGAGAACATGCGGGAATGCCCGGTCGGCACCGCGGGCACAGTGTGGTTCAAGTCCGCTTCCGCGTTCGAATATTTCAACGACCCGGCGCGGACGCAGGAAGCGCGCTCCCCCGACGGCACCATGAGCACGGTCGGCGACGTCGGCTATATCGACGCCGACCGCTATCTCTACCTCACCGATCGCGCCACCTTCATGATCATCTCGGGCGGGGTGAACATCTATCCGCAGGAATGCGAAAATCTGCTGATCACCCATCCCAAGATTGCCGACGCCGCGGTGTTCGGCGTGCCCAATCCCGATCTCGGTGAAGAAGTGAACACGGAGGTGTAGCCGATGCCGGGCGACGAGCCATGCCAGGCGCTGGCGGTCGAGCTCATCGCGTACTGCCGCCAGTCGCTGTCGCGGCAGAAGGTGCCGCGCTCGATCGAGTTCGAGGCCGAGCTGCCGCGGCTGCCGACCGGCAAGCTCTACAAGCGCCTGTTGCGCGACCGCTATTGGGGCAATAAGAACTCGCGCATCGTGTAACGCCTTCGTTACTTCGACCGACGCCGAAACAATGATCGATCCCGCCGCTTAATCCAGGGACGGGACGCGCAGGAGAAAAACATGTTCGCAGTGCTATTCGAAGTTCACCCCAGGAAAGAACATTGGGACACCTATCTCGGCGTCGCCAAAATGCTGAGGCCCGAGATCGAGCGGATCGACGGCTTTATCGACAACATCCGCTACAGGAGCCTCACACGCGAGGGCTGGATCTTCTCGCTCTCCGGCTGGCGCGACGAGAAGGCGCTGGTGCGCTGGCGGACTCAGTCGCGGCATCACGACGCCCAGGACCGCGGCCGCACCGAGATCTTGAGCGACTACCATCTGCGCGTCGGCGAGATCACGCATGACACGCGCCTGCCCGAGGGCCAGGCGTTGCGCGACCAGCGGCTGGACGAGACCGAAGCCGGCAGCGCGACCACGGTCACGCTGATCGACGCGAAACATCCGGCCGAGCGGGTCAAGCAACAGGCGGCTGATAGCGTCGCCAGGTCGCTGGGCCTTGAAAGCAACGCAAGCGGATTGGTCGGCTGGGACGTGTTCGACGCCGTGCTGTCTCCGGGCGACGTGATCCTGCTGATGTCGTGGCGCGACAAGGAGGCGGCGGAAGCATTTGCTCGCAACATCTCGCTTCCCGCTGGCGCACGGCTCCGCCAGGTTCGCGTGGTCCGCGATTACGGCATGTTCGACCGCCGCGAGGCGCCGCAATTTTATCCGGACGCGAAGGGTGCTGCGACCGTCCACGCCTGAGCCGTCGTTTTCAGCCGCTACCTGAACGTCACGCCGAGATAATCGCTGACTCAGGCCCGGCGCGGCGCTTCGGCACGGCCGCCAAAGAACAGCAGCACGCAATTGCCGATAACGAGGCTCGCCACCGCGATCATGCTCGCGAACGCAAAGGCGTGACCGGAGCGGCCGAGCAGGCTCACCGTCAAGGGCCCTGCGATCTGGCCCGCGCCGAAGGCTGCCGTCATCACACCGACCGCGAGCGGCGCCGGCGTGCCGCCGAGCCGCAGGGCCTCCTTGATGCCGGCCATGGTGATGATCATGAAGGTGCCGCCGACACACACCGCCGACAGCAACAGCGTCGGGATGTTGACCCAGAGCGCGGGCGCGAGCACACCGGCGGCCAGCACCCACTTCGCCCGCGTCCATAATTGCCAGGGCGCGAGCCCGCGGCCGAGCCGGGCGCTGGCGAAGGTGGAGAGCGCGGCAGCCGCGCCGAACACCGGCCAGATCAGGCCGAACATCGCGGGGTCGTCGATATAGCCCTTGGCCAGCGCCGGCAGGAACGTCGCCGGGATGATGTAGCCGAAGCCGAACGCAGCATAGCAACCGGCTGCGATGATCGCCGGACGCGGCAGCGCGCGCGGGCCCTGCTCGCGCGCCTGCGCCGTCGGCAAAGCCTCGGTTCCGAGCGGCCGCCACAGCAATGCCGCAAGAGCGACGGCGACGATGCCGAGCACGATCCATGTCGCACGCGAGCTCCAGGAATCGACAGCAGCAGCAAGGCCGAAAATACCCGCAAAGGCGATCCCGATGCCGACGCCGGAGAAGATATGCCCCGACCAGTCTTCCTTGCCGTGGGCCTTGAGGATCGGCATGGCCCAGGCGGAAGTGCCGACCAGCACGAAGGCGCTCGCCACGCCCGCCAGGAACCGCAGCACGAGCCATAGCGGCGCCCATTCCGAAAATCCCATCAGCAGCGTGGTGAGGCCGACACCGATGAGGCCCCAGCGGATCGACAACGAGGGGCGCGGCGTCAGCACGATGCAAGCCAGCGCGCCGAGGAGATAGCCGATGTAATTGCCGGTCGCGAGCCAGCCGCCGACGGTCAGCGTCAAATGAGCGTCCTGCTG
>Ga0157369_10009983_pt1 | contig 10843 bp, 9 predicted proteins | sample C25metaG_FD_113461 | JGI IMG/M metagenome (GOLD analysis project Ga0157369, IMG submission 113461) | Corn rhizosphere microbial communities from Kellogg Biological Station, Michigan, USA - C2-5 metaG | ecosystem: Host-associated > Plants > Roots > Rhizosphere > Soil | place: USA: Michigan... | reverse complement strand
GACCTCGCGCAAGTCGTGTCGATCGGCGATTTCATCTCCACGTCGATCGGCCGGCCTAATGTTTCGCGCGCCGGTAAAGCGCTGCTCGCCAAGGCGCGCAGCGAAGCGGCCAACTGCGTCTGACGCTTGCTCGACGCATGCGCTCAATACTCATGCAAACCATCAGGACCTGAAACGATGACGGACCACGCTTCTCTCGAATCCGACGATCTCACCGCGCTGCCCGACTCGGCACGCCGCGTCGCGCTGCTGTTGCGCGAACGCGGTCACGCGGGCCGCATCGTGATGCTGCCGGAAACCGGCAAGACATCCGCCGAAGCCGCCGCCGGACTCGGCTGCTCGGTCGCGCAGATTGCCAAATCGATCCTGTTTCGCCGCCGTGAAGACGATGCGCCCGTGTTGGTGGTCGCGAGCGGCGCAAATCGCGTCGACGAAAAAAAGGTCGCCGCGCAGGTCGGCGAAATCGGCCGCGCGGATGCGAAGTTCGTCCGCGAAAAAACCGGCTATGCGATTGGCGGCGTCTGTCCGATCGGCCACGCCACCGAACCGGTCACGCTGATCGACGCGGATCTGCTCGAACTCGACAGCCTGTGGGCCGCGGCGGGCCATCCGCATGCGGTGTTCAATCTGACGGCGCAGGAACTGATCGCGCTGACGGGCGCGCCGGTGATCGACGTGGCGCTGCGCGAAACGGCGTGAAGACATGACAGCAGGCCTCGATAACGAAGACGACCACGCCGTGCCGTCGCCTTGCATCAGCGTGTGCAGGATGGATGCATCGACCGGCTGGTGCGAAGGATGCCTGCGCACCATCGACGAAATCGCCGGCTGGTCGTCGTTCGACGACGACGCGAAGCGTGCGGTCTGGGACGCGATCGAGGCGCGCCACGTGGAGTTCATGGCGAGCCTGCCGAAGGAGCAGCGATGAACGCCGCGCCGCGCATCGTCACGATCGGCGAGACGTTCAGTTCGACGCTGGCGCTATCGGCGGAATCGGTGAAATCGTTTGCATCGCTCGTCAACGACCATAATCCGTTGCATCACGACGAAGCGTATGCGGCGCAGAGCCGCTTCGGCGGCCTGATTGCGTCCGGTACACAACCAACCGCGCATTTCATGGCGCTGCTGGCGACGCATTACTCGGCCTACGCGCAACCGCTTGGTCTCGAGTTCGATATCAAGCTGAAGAAAGCCGTCCATGCGAACGACACGCTCACCATCAACTGGCGGGTAAAGCACGCTTACTGGAAACCGAGCCTGAACGGCGATCTGACGCACCTCGAAGGCACGGTCGTAAATCAGCGCGGCGAGCTCATGTTGATCGGTTCGTCGACCATTCTCGTCATGCCGAAACCCGAAGCCGCCGCTCATGCGAGCGCGACGCCCCATTCAACATGATCACGCTGCCGGAATCGATGCGCGTCTTCGAACGCGGCTGGCTATCGTCGAACAACGTGCTATTGGTGGACGACGCATTCGCCGCTCTCATCGATACCGGCTATGCGACGCACGCGCCGCAAACGGTCGCGCTGGTGCGGCAGGCGCTAGGCACGCGGCCGCTCGATCTGATCGTCAACACGCATCTGCACTCGGACCACTGCGGCGGTAATGCGCTCCTGCAAGCGACGTGGCCATGCCGCACCGTGATTCCCGCCTCGGAAGCCGACGCCGTGCGCGACTGGGACGAGGCACGCCTCACGTTTCGCGCCACCGGCCAGAACTGCGAGCGCTTCGGCTTCACTGGAACGATTGCACCCGGCGCACAGTTGCGGCTCGGCGCGCTCGACTGGGACGTGCTCGGCGCGCCCGGCCACGATCCGCATTCGCTGATGCTCTACTGCGCGGGCGAGCGCATCCTGATCAGTGCGGATGCGCTGTGGGAAAACGGCTTCGGCGTGATCTTTCCCGAACTGGAGGGCGAGAGCGGATTCGCCGAGGAGCAGGCCGTACTGGAAGCCATTGCGAAGCTCGACGTGCGCCTCGTCATTCCCGGTCATGGCGCCCCCTTCACGAATGTCGAACAGGCGCTTGAACGCGCTTTCTCGCGGTTGGCGTGGCTGCGTGCCGATCCCGCGCGCAACGCAAAGAACGCGTTGAAGGTGCTGATCGTGTTCAAGCTGCTCGAAGTCCGCGCAATGCGCTTCGACACGTTGCTGCACATGCTCGACGACGCCGCCGTGATGCGCGCCGCCGCGTCGATACTCAAGCCGCGCGGCGAGTGGCCCGCGCTGGTGAAAGAGATCGTGGAGGAGCTGGCGGCGAGAAATGGGCCGCTGGAAGTGGATGGTGAGCGCATTGTCGCGCGTGCGTCGTGACGTGACGTGGAGCGCGCCGCCGCCGACAGGCAGCGCGAGATGCTCGAACCGTCGGTACAAAAAGAAAGCCGCTCAACCATGACTGGCGAGCGGCGGAAATTCTGTCGGACGTGATCAGCGTCAAGTCGCATGATACGCGTGCCGGTTTTTTGGCCGCATCAGTGATTTCCCTACAGAAGTTTGACGCGCGCTTTTAAAGCGGCATACACGTCACGCTACAAAACCCCGTAGTCGTGCAGCTTTCGAAACATTAGTCCGCTCATACGAACAATACCTGCGCCCAGTTACTCTGGAATCCATAGCATTGCGGCACGCCGCAATGACACAGTGCGTGTCAGGTCGACGACAGGCGCTTGTGCGGCACGATCCGCCAGCCGAGATTGACGCCGGCGGCAGCCAACAGAATCAGCAGCGCGCCGAGCACCTGAATCCACGCCAGCGTTTGCCCGAACGCAACCCGATCGACGATGATCGCCACCACCGGATAGATGAACGAAAGCGCGCCGGTCATTGAAGTCGGCAGCTTCTGGATCGCTCCATACAGCAGCACGTACATGAGCCCGGTATTGACGATGCCGAGCACGACCAGTTCGAGCCACTGCACAGCGTTTGTGGGCAGCGCGTCGAAGCGCACGAACGGCGCGAGCATCAGCACGCCGAGCGACACCTGGATCAACGCGATCAGATGCGGCGGCGTCCCTTTGAGCCGCTTCGTGATGATCGACGACACGGCATACATGGCCGCCGCGCCCACCGCATACGCGACGCCGACCAGGTATTGCCCCGGCACCGCCAACACCGCCGGCTCGACCCTCACGACGAACACGAGGCCGATAAACGCAACCACCAGCCAGACCACGGTCGACGGGCTGATGCGCTCGCGAAACACCAGAGCGCCGAGCGCCACCAGCATGAACGGCTGCGTGTTATAGACAGCCGTGGCCATCGAGATCGACGCGCGCGAATACGCGGCGAACAGCAACACCCAGTTGATGACGATCGCCGCCCCGCCGAGCAACGCGAGGCCGAGCATCTTCCACGAGAAGAGCTGGCGCCGGAACAAACCCAGCACCGCGCAGACGAGCGCCAGCGTCGCGCCGCCGAAAATGCAGCGGAAAAACACGACATTGAACGGGCCTTGCTGCGACGACACCACGAGCCAGCCGATGGTGCCGGACATCAGCATGGCCATGGTCATTTCCGCGGCTCCGCGGCGAATTTCGTTTGACGCCATGATTCAATCCTCGAATTGATTCCTGCACGACCAGCAGTGTAATTAATCCGATCGTCTGAATACATGGCTAAACTTAAGCGCAACTGCGATGAAACCTAATAATCGAAGGCCGTCATGACCAAACGCCTTACTCCTTCGGCACCTGCCCCACTCGATGAGACGGACCGCGCACTACTCGCCGCGCTGGCGGAAGACGCCCGTCAGCCGGTCAGCGAGCTGGCGCGTCTGGTCGGACTGTCGGCGCCGAGTACGGCGGAGCGCGTTCGCAGGCTCGAAGCGCAAGGCGTGATCGAGCGCTTTACGGTGCACATCGATCCGCGCGCCCTCGGCTACATGTTGCAGGCCATCGTCCGCGTGAAGCCGCTGCCCGGTCAGTTGCATCTGGTGGAAGAAGTGATCCGGCGGATTCCGGAGTTCGTCGAGTGCGACAAGGTGACGGGCGACGATTGTTTCATCTGCCGCCTGTACCTCCACTCGATCGAGCAGCTCGACGAGATTCTGACGAAAGTCGCCGAGCGCGCGGAGACCAGTTCCGCCATCGTCAAGTCGACGCCGGTCGCGCGCCGCTTGCCGCCGCTCGGCTAGACGAAGCGCGGGTGCGCGTGCGCGGCACACCGGAGAGAACGAAGCGGCTGACCTACTGTTCGACCGCTTCGAAGAAAGACAGCATCTCTGCGACCAGTTCGCTCGACGCTTCCTCGGGGACGTAATGCCCGCAAGGCAACGCGCGGCCACTCACGTCGCGCGCCACAACGCGCCATTCCGCCAGCGCGTCAAAGCACTTCTCGATCACGCCCTTGTCGCCCCATAGCACGCGCAGCGGACAGCCGATCTTGTGACCTCGTTCGATATCGGCCCGGTCGTGCTCCAGGTCGATGCTCGCCGACGCGCGGTAATCCTCGCACATCGCGTGCACGGCGCCGGGTTCGGCGAGCGCCGACCGATAGGCGTCGAGCGCGTCGGGCTCGAACGGCGCCAGACCCGCGTGACGGCTGCCCATCACCGCGTCGACATAGGCCGTCGGGTTCGCGCCGATCAGCGTCTCGGGCAGCGGCTCCGGCTGGATCAGGAAGAACCAGTGGAAATAGTGCGTCGCAAAGGCGCGGTCGGTGGCTTCGTACATCGCGAGCGTCGGCGCGATATCGAGCAGCATCAGACGCTCGACGGCGTCGCTGTGGTCGAGCGCCATGCGGTGCGCGACGCGCGCGCCGCGATCGTGGGCGCACACGAGAAAACGTTCGAAGCCGAAATGACGCATCACGGCAACCTGATCGGCGGCCATTGCGCGCTTGGAATACGGCGTGTGCGCGGCGTCGCTCGGCGGCTTGCCCGATGCGCCGTAGCCGCGCAGGTCGGTTGCGATGACGGTGAAATGTTCGGCCAGTTGCGCGGCGCACTTTTGCCAGATCAGATGCGACTGCGGATGACCGTGCAGCAGCAGAAGAGGCGGCCCCGCTCCGCCCTTCACTCCGAAAATATCGACATCGCCCACGGCGACGCGAAAAGGCGTGAAATTCTCGAAGGCCATGGCGTCTCTCTCTTTTGTGATTTGGAGTCACTGCATTGTAGAAGCCCAATATGACCGCGCGAGGTGGGACAGCCCACGCAAGCATAGAACCTGAACACTCCTTCCAACTGTTCCAAACGCAGCGACCGGACGCGAGCGCGGCGCTTCGCCTATAATCGAACGACCGTTCTTAAATATTCGGGTGGCTGCGGCAGATAAAAGCGCCGCAAGCCATGTGCCGCTAAACTCATTCATCGCCGGGCGCGCAACGACGCACCGGTCCGCTCAAATCAGGAGACTCGCACTATGGCATTGCCCGCCGTTCTGCAAAAACTTGCGCTGCCCGTCGTCGCCTCGCCGATGTTCATCGTCAGCTATCCCGAACTCGTCCTGGCCCAATGCAAGGCGGGGATCGTCGGCTCGTTCCCTGCGCTGAATGCCCGCCCGGCTGAGTTGCTCGACGAATGGCTCACGCAGATCCAGACGCAGCTCGCCGAGCACAAGGCGGCCAACCCCGATGCGATCATCGGGCCGATCGCGGTCAACCAGATCGTCCATCAGTCGAATACGCGGCTCGAACACGACGTGCGCGTGTGCGTCGAACACAAGGTGCCGATCTTCATCACGAGCCTGCGGGCGCCCGCGCGGGAAATCGTCGACGCCGTGCATAGCTACGGCGGCATCGTGCTGCACGACGTGATCAATCTGCGGCATGCGCAGAAGGCGCTGGAAGCGGGCGTCGACGGACTGATCCTGGTGGCCTCCGGCGCGGGCGGCCATGCGGGTACGACCTCGCCGTTCGCGCTGGTCGGCGAAGTGCGGCGCATGTTCGACGGCCCGATCGTGCTGTCGGGCTCGATCGCCAACGGCGGCTCGATTCTCGCCGCGCAGGCCATGGGCGCGGACCTCGCCTACATGGGCACGCGCTTCATCGCGACCAAGGAAGCTCACGCGGTGGACAGCTACAAGCAGGCGATCGTCAATTCCACGGCGTCGGACATCATCTACACGAACCTCTTTACCGGCGTGCACGGCAACTACATCCGCGAAAGTATCGTGAACGCGGGGCTGGACCCGGACGCGCTGCCGGAATCGGACAAGACCAAGATGAACTTCGGCAGCGACAAGGCGAAGGCGTGGAAAGACATCTGGGGCGCGGGCCAGGGCGTCGGTCTGATGGACGACGTGCCGAGCGTGAGCGAACTGGTGCAGCGTCTCACGAAGGAATATAACGATGCGAAGGCGCGGCTGGGGATTGCGCGCTGAGCGTCCCATTGGAGCGCCTCGGTTGAGGCGCCGGGTCTCAGGAGATTTAGCTGCGGCCGCGCCTCAGGCCCGACCGTCGGGCCGAGCCGCAGCGATCGCCGCGCAGCAAGACTCACATGTTGCGGCGATACTGCCCGCCCACTTCAAACAACGCGTGCGTGATCTGCCCAAGCGAGCAGACACGCACGACGTCCATCAGCACCGCGAACACGTTTTCATCGTCGATCACCGCGCGCTTGAGGCGTTCGAGCGCGGCGGGCGCCGCGTCGCGATGCTGCGCCTGGAATGCATGCAGACGGTGCAACTGGCTCTGTTTTTCGTCGTCGGTGGAGCGGGCTAGCGCGATCGGCTGCGGCGCTTCGTGTGGATGCGGGCTCAAGAACGTGTTCACGCCGACGATCGGATACGAACCGTCATGCTTGCGATGTTCGTACAGCATCGACTCGTCCTGGATGCGTCCACGCTGATAGCCCGTTTCCATCGCGCCCAGCACGCCGCCGCGCTCGGTCAACCGGTCGAATTCGGCCAGCACCGCCTCTTCCACCAGGTCAGTCAGTTCCTCGATCACGAAGCTGCCCTGATTCGGATTCTGGTTGTTCGCGAGCCCGCAGTCACGGTTGATGATCAACTGGATCGCCACCGCGCGGCGCACCGACTCTTCCGTGGGCGTGGTGATCGCTTCGTCGAAGGCATTCGTGTGCAGCGAGTTGCAGTTGTCGTAAATCGCGATCAGCGCTTGCAGCGTGGTGCGGATATCGTTGAAGTCGATCTCCTGCGCGTGCAGGCTGCGGCCCGACGTCTGCACGTGATACTTGAGCTTCTGGCTGCGTTCGTTCGCGCCGTAGCGCTCGCGCATGGCAACGGCCCAGATGCGTCGCGCGACGCGGCCCAGCACCGTGTATTCCGGGTCCATGCCGTTCGAAAAGAAAAACGACAGATTCGGCGCGAAGTCGTCGATCGACATGCCGCGGGCAAGATAGGCCTCGACATAGGTGAAGCCGTTCGCGAGGGTGTACGCGAGCTGCGAAATCGGGTTCGCGCCGGCTTCGGCGATGTGATAGCCGGAAATCGACACCGAATAGAAATTGCGCACGCCGTGCTCGACGAAGTACGCCTGAATATCGCCCATCACCTTGAGGCTGAATTCGGTCGAGAAGATGCAGGTGTTCTGGCCTTGGTCTTCCTTCAGGATGTCGGCCTGCACGGTGCCGCGCACGTTTTCCAGCGCCGCGCGGCGCGTCGCGGCGAGTTCGTCGTCCGTGAGCGGGCGGCCTTGTTGTTGCGTCATGCGCGCGATCTGCTGATCGATCGCGACGTTGAAGAACATCGCGAGAATGGTCGGCGCCGGGCCGTTGATCGTCATGGAAACCGAGGTTTCCGGCGCGCACAGGTCGAAGCCGTCGTAGAGCGTCTTCATATCGTCGAGCGTCGCCACCGAAACGCCCGAATTGCCCACCTTGCCGTAGATGTCGGGGCGCTCGTGCGGCTCTTCTCCGTAGAGCGTGACCGAATCGAACGCGGTGGACAGACGCTTGGCCGGCATGCCTTCCGAGAGCAGTTTGAAGCGACGATTGGTGCGTTGCGGATCGCCTTCGCCGGCGAACATCCGCGTCGGATCTTCGTTTTCGCGGCGGAACGGGAACACGCCGGCGGTGAAGGGAAAGTAACCAGGCAGATTGTCGAGCATCAGCCAGCGCAGAATCTCGCCGTGGTCGACGAATTTCGGCAGCGAGACTTTGCGCACTTCCGAGCCGGACAGCGTCGTGACGGTAAGCGCGGTGCGGATTTCGCGGTCGCGAATGCGGACGATGTGTTCGGTGCCCGAATAGGCGGCGACGGTTTGCGGCCAGGTGTCGAGGAGGATGCGCTCGCGTTCGCCGAGTGCCGCGGTGCGTTGGGTGATGAGGGTGTCGAGTTGGGAGAGATTCTGGTTGCCGGTGGCAGCGGGTGTGGTCGTTTCTGGGCTTGCGGTTGAGGTTGAGTTCGCAGGCGCGTTTGTGCCTGAAACGGCGTTTGTGCTTGGATCATTGGTTGCACTTGCGGCTGAACCTGAGCCCGCAACTGCAACTCCACGTGCAGCCGCCCCCGCCTCCCCGAGCATCCGGCGCGCCTCGATAAGTTGCCAGCGCTCGCGCGCCACGCGTGCTTGCGCGTCGGCGCGCTCGCGATAAGCGTGAACCGTCTGCGCAATATCCGCCAGATAACGCACACGCGTCGGCGGCACGATGGCGTTGCGGCCGCTCGAAAACCGCAGGCCTTTGGGCGCTGCCAGACGGCCGCCGCCCACACGCAAGCCGTGCCTGCGCAGCGCTTCGGCGACGTGCAGGTACAGCGCGGTCACGCCGTCATCGTTAAAGCGCGAGGCGATCGTGCCGAACACCGGCATCGCTTCGGGCGACTTCGCGAAATCGCCGCGATTGCGCTGCACCTGCTTGGCGACGTCACGCAACGCGTCCGGTGCGCCTTTGCGATCGAACTTGTTGATCGCGACGAAGCCGGCAAAATCGAGCATGTCGATCTTCTCCAACTGGCTGGCCGCGCCGAACTCCGGCGTCATCACATACAGCGATTCGTCGACGAACGGCACGATCGCCGCGTCGCCCTGACCGATGCCGGACGTTTCGACGACGATCAGATCGAAGCCCGCCGCCTTGCACAGCATCAGCGCGTCGGGCAATGCGGCGGAGATTTCGCTCGACGCTTCGCGCGTCGCCATCGATCGCATGTACACGCGCGCGCCGCCACCCCAGTCGCCGATAGCGTTCATGCGAATGCGGTCGCCCAGCAGCGCGCCGCCGGACTTGCGGCGCGACGGGTCGATGGCGAGCACGGCGATGTTGAGCGCGTCGCCGTAGTCGAGGCGAAAGCGGCGGATCAGTTCATCGGTGAGCGACGACTTGCCGGCGCCGCCTGTCCCGGTAATGCCGAGGACGGGAATCGCGGTTGCTTTGGCCACGGCGGACAGTTTTTCGCGCGAGGAGGCGTCGATGGCGGCCGTTTCGAATGCGCTGATGCGTTGCGCGAGCCGGCGGAAAGCGAGGGATGTTGGGTTGGGGGTGGTGGTGTCGGCCGTGCTGGCCCTGCCCGCTTGAATCGCCTTGCTGGCTGAATCGCGCGCGGCGGCCGCGTGATCCTCTGCGGCAGCATCGTCATGCGAATCAGAACGCGGCAGCCCATGCTCCGAAAGCTCGGCCACCCACGCGCCAACCGGACTCACCCCACTGGCCGCCGCCGCGCGCGCCCCTTCAGCGCAGCGCGCGATCATATCGTCGATCATGCCTTGCAGGCCAAGCCGCTGGCCGTCCTGCGGCGAATAGATCTTCTCGACGCCGTAACGCTCGAGTTCGGCGATTTCTTCCGGGACGATCACCCCACCGCCGCCGCCGAATACCTTGATGCGCTCGCCGCCGCGTGCGCGCAGCAGATCGACCAGATAGCGGAAGTACTCGTTGTGACCGCCCTGGTAGCTCGACACGGCGACGCCGTCGGCGTCCTCGTGCAGCGCGGCGGTGGCGACTTCATCGACGGAGCGGTTATGGCCGAGGTGAATAACCTCGACACCGCTCGCCTGAAGAATGCGCCGCATGATGTTGATCGACGCATCGTGGCCATCGAACAACGCAGCCGCCGTGACAAAGCGCAATCGCCGGCCCGCGGGCAGCTTGTGGCTGCCGGTGCGCTGCGGCGTGGACAGATCGGTCATGTCTCCCCCAGATCGTTACGCGTATGGGTGCTGCACCCAGTATAGCGAAACGGGTCGCGGCGCTTGACCGGCCCACGCGCCTAGCGCACCGCCAGCGCCTTGATCTGTTCGAGCGACGGCCACAGCGACTCGTTCGCGAACCGTTCGGCGAGGAAGTCGACAAACGAGCGCACCTTCGCCGACAGATGCCGCCGGCTCGCATAGACCACATGAATAGGCAACTCGCGCGGCGGAACATCGTCCACCAGCAGCGGCACGAGACGCCCCGCGGCCAGATCGTCGCCAATCACTTCGGTGCCGAGCATCGCGATGCCCGCGCCCTGCAGCACGATCACGCGTTGCGCTTCCAGATGGTTGACGATGAGGTTGCCCGTCAGGCGCACGCGCGTCGAAGCGTCACCGGCGGCAGGCGCGATTTCGAGCGCCGACACGCCCGCGTATTGCAGATAGTTGTGCCGCGCCAGATCGGCGACGGTCTTCGGCGTGCCGTGCCGCTTCAGATAGGCAGGCGACGCGCACAGCACGAGATGCGCGGTCGCGATCTGCCGCGCGATCAACGAAGACGACTTGAGCCCGCTCGGCGAAGCCCGGATCGCGACATCGAAACCTTCGTCGATCAATTCGACCACCCGGTCGGACAGCGTCATATCGACGGTGACCTGTGGATACTGCGCGGCATAATCGGCCACCGCGGCCATCACATGGCTCAAGCCGAACGCCGACAGCGACGATACCCGCAAGCGCCCCTGCGGCACGACGCTCGCCGCGCCGACCACCTGTTCGGCCTCCTCGAGTTCGGTGAGCACCTGGCTCAGACG
>Ga0157369_10009982_pt1 | contig 10844 bp, 11 predicted proteins | sample C25metaG_FD_113461 | JGI IMG/M metagenome (GOLD analysis project Ga0157369, IMG submission 113461) | Corn rhizosphere microbial communities from Kellogg Biological Station, Michigan, USA - C2-5 metaG | ecosystem: Host-associated > Plants > Roots > Rhizosphere > Soil | place: USA: Michigan... | reverse complement strand
TAGTCGGGCGGACAATCGCGCCAGCGTGCGCCGCACTGAAGCATGTGAATGATACCGCTGATAATGCGTCGATCATCATCGCGCGCCGGGCCAGTCTGGTTCGTTGGCAGATGCGGCTCAATCTGAGCCCACTGCTTGTCGTTCAGCCAGAACAGTCCTTTGCGCATCCAAGTCCCCCCGCGCCCGAATCAACTCAGCGCCAGGGAATCAGACCGAGCCAATTAGGTACAGACCCTAGCGTTCGTTCGCGGGCTTTATGAACAGTTTCATTGCATCCCGCCGGCCGCGCAGGCCATTATACGCAGCAGCGCACATGTTTGGCGCGGCTGGGACTTGCTTCGATGATTTAGGAATGGTTCGTTCGGTGCAGTCGAGTTTGCAAGGAGGCTTGAGTCGAGCGGTATCTTTTTGAGGAGGCACTTTTGAGATCTTTTATTCGAGTGATGTTCATTTCGTTCACCTTGACTGTCCCTGCGCTCGCCCAGAAACTGGTCGATCCCTCCACCGTCGCACCGGAATATCGTGAGGCCGCCGAGAAGCGGCGCGCCGAACAGATCCGGCAACGCGACTGCGCCCACAAGGCCGACGTCGAGAAGGTGATGCCGCGCGAGCGAACGGCATTCCTCCTGCAATGCCTGGAAGCTGACGCAGCAGCGAAGTAGCAGGCCGGCTTGGTCCGTCGCGCTTAACCTAAATTATCGCGCCGTGCTTGAAGCGGTTGATAACCTTCACGCCTGCCTTGCTCCTGCGCGCGAGTTGCGGAAGAGTTCGAAGTTGTGGACGTATGGGCGTGGGGGCGTGGCATGCGTAACCAGGATAATGGTTTCGACTATCATCGCTATCGGCAATTGCTGTCCGAAGCGGTCGACGAAGACAAGCGGCTGGCGCTGATCAACCTTCTCATCGAGGAACGGGCCAAGGATCGTCTGGCGGCCCAGATCGCCTCCGATCGCGCGGCGATGACGGCTTCGACTATCGCAAAAGTGCTGCGTACACCGCGGGGCCGGTAAGGCATCGCTGTCGGCCTTTGAATGCCCGGCCGAAAAGCCACCGGCGCAGAATCACATTGCGATTCGATTAACGATGCCTGGCAATCGGCTATAAAGTCTTTTGTTCTAAGGATGTCCCCTCAAGGCCCGTTTGGGCCAATAAAAAGGGGGGTACCATGCAATTGATCTCTTCGATTACTGCCGATCGCTCTTTCAAGGCGATCGCGATGTTGTCCTGCTTCGGTCTGGTGGTGTCGCTCGGCTTGATGGCCTGCGGCATGGACCTGAACGCCGTCTGGCTCTAATCTTTCGGTCCGGCACCCGCAGCGCGCCAACGCGCACGCGGGGCCGGCATCGAAGGAATGATCCGTTGCCATTCTCCCGACGCGCGGCTCTCGCCGCGACCGTTCTGACCGCGCTCTTTGCCTCCAGCGCCTGGTCCGCACCGTCTTCCTCCGAGGCACCCAAGCCCAACAACGACATCGCCGCATTGGTGGCAAAGCCCGTCGGCCTGCCCGACATGGCGATCGGATCCGTGACCGCACCGATCACGGTCATCGAATATTCCTCCCTGACCTGTCCGCACTGTGCGGCATTTGCGGAAAACGTGTTTCCGATGCTGTAGACCAAGTATATCGACGCCGGCAAGGTGCGTTTCGTGTCGCGCGAGTTTCCGCTCGACGTCAAGGCCGCGGCGGCGTCGATGCTGGCGCGTTGCATCGCCAAGGACGATGCGCCGAAATTTTTCGAGGTCACCATGATCATGTTCCGCCGACAACAGGAGATGGTGGAGCACACCACTGATACGCTGACGGACATTGGCCGCAAATACGGCATGAGCCAGAAAGACGTCCAAAGCTGCGTGAAGAACGATGCGTCGCTCGACAAGCTGCGGTCCGACCAGAATTTCGCCTATCGCCAGTTAAAGGTAGAAGCGACGCCGACCTTTTTCATTAATGGCGACCAGGTGAAAGGCTCGATGTCGTTCGAGGAGTTCGAAGCCAAGCTGACGCCCCTGTTGAAACACTGACACCGTCGGCGCACGCACCAGCGGCGCGTTATTCGCACCGTAGTCCTACGGTCTAGGACTCCGATCCGCTTTTGACTATGAGTCCGCCCGCGTTTCGCCCTGTGGGGGAGGGCAAGTCGCGAGGTCCGGACTCCTAGGCACTCCGGGCCTCGTGCACTTCTCGCCACTGCGAAACCGAGCGGCGATCTCGCGCATGCTTCCCCTCGGAAAAAGGGGCGCTGTGCATTCCGCGCCGGCTCGAACCAAAAAGCTCCTCGCTCATTTCAGCCATGTCGTCGGAACAGCATAGGTTCCGAAAAGCTTATTCGCGCGGCGGCGGGGCACCAAGAAGTCGCCACTTGTATCGCCCCCTCCTCGTCTCTACGGCTGCGCTCGCAGCCGTCACCACCGCGCGCGCCTCTGCATGATGGAGGCCGGCGTGGTCAAGGTCTCGCTGGAAAGCGATTGAACCTCGACTTTAACCGCCCTCATCTTTCTCGTCACGCGCTTGCGGCACTGCAACGAAGGCGACGCCGATCCGGTTCTTCTGGAGCCAGGCGACGCTGCATTCGTACACCTTGGCACCGTTGCTCATGACGAGACGGAAGCGCTCCGGCACGAATGCGGGATTGTCGACCTCGATCGCCGCTCCCTCAGGCGAAATGTTTCGCACCACACAACGCATGACCGATCCGCCAGCCGACACCAGGCCTGGCTCATCGATCTCCGTCCGGGGATGTTTGCGTCTTTCGTCCATCGCCTTCTGCCCTGATGACACCGCGTGTGAGTAGAACAGAGCAAGAGCTAAAGCAAACGGGCAAGCCAGCTATTCCAAAGGGGCCGTGCCTGCAACGGCCCTTGCTGTCCTCTGTCACCGCAGGTTAGCCTGATGGCCACGGCGATGCGCAGGCGCAACGCATGCCTTTAAAAAAATGAACAGGCGCCATGGGGAAAACGCCATGTTCAATGAACTCGACCGGCGGACGAGTCTGACCGGCAACCAGATCAAGATTCTGGCTGCCGCCATTATCGGCGACGCACTGGAATTTTTCGACTACTTCCTGATCGGTTTTGTGCTCGCCTTCCTGATCGGGCCCTGGAAGCTCACCTTCGGACAATCCGCGACCGTGCTGATGAGTTCCGGCATCGGCGCCATACTTGGCGCTTATGCCTGGGGCTGGCTTGCCGACCGCGTCGGCCGCCGCATCGTCTTCATCGGAACCGTGCTGAATTTCTCGATCGCGACCGGGCTACTCTATTTCACGCCGGATAACGGCTGGGTCTATCTCGTGATCATGCGCTTCTTTGTCGGTACCGGCGTTGGAGGCCTTTATTGCGTAGATCTGCCTTTGGTGCAGGAATTCATGCCCTCCTCCAAGCGCGGCCTGATCGGAGGCCTTGTGACCTGCGTCATCCCGCTCGGTGTCGGACTCGGTGCTGTGCTCGGGGCGTTCATGGGCTCCGACCAGTGGCGGCTGCTGTTTGCGGTCGGCATTCTGCCCGCGCTGGTCGTCCTGCTGGTGCGGATCTGGGTGCCGGAGAGCCCGCGTTGGCTCTGTCGCCAGGGCCGCTATGAAGAAGCGCGCAAGTCGCTGGCCTGGGCGCTACAAGTCGACCCGTCGTCCTTGCCGATGCCGACCGCAGCCGATGCCGGCCCGATCATCAGGACCAACTGGCTCGACCTCTTTAAATATCCGCGTAGCCTTTTGGTCTCCTGGCTCGGCAACGCCGGCGCGCAGACAGGTGTTTACGGGGTCACGTTGTGGGCACCCTCACTGTTCGTGCTGCTCCTGAAGGTCACGCCACAACAGGCAGCGAAGATGATGATCTTGCTCACCGTCTGCGGCTTTGTCGGACGGATCGCGTTCTCCTATTTCAACGAATTGATCGGACGGCGGAAGGCCGGAGGATTGCTGGGGCTCGGCGCCGGCGTTCTGGTGATCGTCGCGGGCTACAACTACAATGTCATGTGGGGAGAGTGGTCGGCCTTCTGGCTGATCCTGGCCGCGGCGTTCTTCTTCGCGGATGGCGGCTTTGCGCTGGTCGGCCCCTACGCCGCCGAGATCTGGCCGTCGCACTTGCGCACCTCGGGCATGGGCTCGGCCTATGGCTTCGGTGGCATTGGCAAGATTCTGGGGCCGGTGGGGCTCGCATTGATCGTGGGCTCGAACAATTATCTCAAGCCGGACGTGCCGCTGACCGAAATTCCAATGGCCTTTATCTATCTTGGCTGCTGGTTCCTGATGGCCGGGATCGTCTATTATTTCTTCGGGATCGAGACGCGGGGTAAGTCGATCGAGGAGATCGACCGTGAACTCGGTACGGGCGTTGCGCCCGTGGCAGCCACGGCTCAGGTTCGTGAGGCATAGAAAGAAACATGCTGGTTGCGACTTCTGCTGAACTGGCCGGCGATCGTCAAATGATCGCCCGCGCCGAAGCCGTCCGCTCGGCGGTCGCGGCCGCCGCGGACGAAATCGAGGAGCGCCGGCGGCTGCCACCGGCTCTGCTCGACAAATTGCATGAGGCGGAGTTGTTCCGCCTGCTGCTGCCGCGCTCCTCGAACGGGATCGAGACCGATCCCGTTACATTCTTTCACGTCATCGAAACCATCGCCCAAGCCGACGCCTCCACGGCCTGGTGCGTGAGCCAGGCCGGCGGCTGCGCCATGTCAGCGGCTTATCTCGACTTGCCGGTGGCACAATCGATCTTCGGCAAGGATCCACGCGCGGTGCTGGCCTGGGGGCCGGGGCCGCGGGTCAAGGCGGTCGAATGCGAAGGCGGCTACCGCGTCACTGGCGTCTGGGCGTTTGCTTCCGGCGGCCGCCATGCCACCTGGCTCGGCGCGCACTGTCCGATCTCTAGGGAAGACGGCTCGCCCATGCTGGACGAGAATGGGCAGCAGGTCGAACGCACCATGCTGGTGCGCACCGAAGACGTCGAATGGACCGACATCTGGAATACCGTGGGTCTGCGTGGCACCGCCAGCGACCAGTTCGCGCTCAAGGATTTCTTCGTCCGCGCCGATCACTCCATCACACGGGAGTTCGAGCGCGAATGCCGTGAGAGCGGTCCGCTCTACCGCATGGGTAATGGCACCTGCTATCAGGTCGGCTTCGCCGGCGTCGCTTGCGGCATCGCCCGCGGCGCGCTTGATTGCTTCCTCGATCTCGCCAGGAACAAGATTCAGCGCGGCAACAAGAGCCCGATCAGGGACAATGCCGTGGTCCAGGCGGGACTCGCCCAGGCCGAAGTCAACCTTCGCGCCGCACGCGCCTACCTTCTGCAGTCGATGGCGGAGATCTGGAAGCATCTTTGCGCCGGCTCGATGATCACCGTCGAACAGCGCATGACCATCCGCATGGCCTCTACCCATGCCATCCACCGGGGACGCGAGGCCGTCGACTTTGCCTATAACGCTGCCGGCGCCACCGCGATCTTCGAGACCCATCCGCTGGAGCGGCGTTTTCGCGACATCCACACCGTGACCCAGCAATTGCAGGGGCGCGCCAGTCATTTCGAAACCGTCGGTGCCTGGATGCTTGGCGTCGAAACCGACCTCACCTGGGTCTGACCGTAGGCTTGGGTCCAACCACGTTGGTCCGAACAAAAAAGGAGAAGAACCATGCCGCTTGGCGGACTGCAGCATTACACCATCGAGCCCCAGGACCTCGAACGGACCAAGGACTTCTATGTCGACGTGCTTGGCCTGGAGAACGGCGACCGGCCGCCGCTGGGATTCCCCGGCTACTGGCTCTATTCCGGCGGCCAGGCCACCGTGCATCTGATGGGCGCGCGCACGCCGCGCGAGGGCATCGTGGTGCGCGGCACCGAGAAGAAATACGAGGACACCGGGCGCCTCGATCACATCGCCTTTGCCGCCACCGACGTCGAGGGCGTCCGCAAGCGGCTGAAGGCCAGGAACGTCCAATTCCGCGAGCAGATCGTGCCGCGCACCGGCGATACGCAGATATTCCTGTACGATCCGGACGGCGTCGGCGTGGAATTGAACTTCCCGAAGACATGAGGCGCGCACCACCCGCACCAACCAACATCGGCCGCTCCGGGGTGCAGCTCGGGCTGGTCGACGGCGTTCGCGGGGTGATGGATGCACTAACCTGACAAGGTCACCGCCGAGCCATGTATCAGGCGGGATTATGTCTGCTTTTCTTCATCATTGAATGGCGACGTGATGAACGCCGCGCCGCTGCGGCAGGATAGCCGGGTGCCGGGCCTTTAACCTACCCCAGGGCTCGCGTACCCGGCTATTCGCGCCGCGGGGCGTCGGCTTGCGCTCTTGCATGCGTACAATCTTCTCGCGAAACCACTGCGCAGTTTGCACTAACTCCCCTGCGGGTCCGCATCAATCCAGTCCACGTTCGTGGCTGAGGCGCACCATCTCGTTGATGAAAATCTGCTTCTGCTTGTCGTCGAGGCTTGCATAGAGCGGCTCGGCGGAGTCGGCGACGTTGCGCTGGTCCTGGGCGCGGTCGACCAGAAATTGTGCCTCGTTCCGCATCTGCTCGATAATATCGTCCGGCGGATCGCGCTGGGCGCGTGCGATGCGCAAATTCAGACGGTCGGCGCCGTTATGCCCGAGATAGTGCATGGCGCTGGAGAAGCCTGACCAGTTCTTCTCCTGTTCGGCGTTGAGGTTCAGTTCGTTCTTGATGCGCTCGATATCGGCGTCGCTGTTGGCGACGATCTGCTCGGCCGTGAGTTGCGGTGCACCGTTCTGGGTCAGCACCTGGACTGGCTTGTTGTCCTTGTTGTCCTTGTTGTCCTTCGCGGCCTTGGCCTTGACGGCTTTCGTGGCCCCCTGCTTGTCGGCGGGCGTTGCCTGGCCGTTCTTGTCGTTGCCGGGCTTGCCATTGCTGCCATTGCCGGCAACGGCGCCAACTACACCGCCGACGACGCCGACCACACCGCCGATGGCGCCGCCCAGCACGCCGCCGACGGGGCCGGCGGCCTTGTTGCCTTGGCGCGCACCCTGTTCCACGCCTTTGACCAATCCCTGTGCATCGACCATCCGTGGCGCATTAACGATAAAGACGGCGGCCACCCCAAGCGCGACACACAGTCTCAGCCGTGCACGCGAGCTTGATGTCAGGCTGGTCATTGTTCGGTCTCCTGATCGATATGGAATTAAGGTCGGTTGGGCTGGGAAAACGGCAGACACTACCTGACCGCGATTCTACCGTGCGGTCATTGATTTCGTCTACCATTGCAGGCTCGGCTTGCGGTCAAGAAAAGCTTGGCGCTCGAAGCTGTTACGCTTGACTGCGGCAGATTTGCGCCGGCGGTGTCCCGAGTCCTGTGGAACCATCGTGTGCGACGCAATATCGCGTGGTCGGCGCTGCGTTCGAAAACGGCCGAGAAGAGGCGCCTGACCGCTTTTCGCGCACAAGGTTAGTACTAAAAGCCTACGCAGCTGATTTCTCGACAGACGCAAACAATTCTGCTCTGATCACACTCGACGAAATCTTCGCGCCGCGTCAGCGCAGGAATAACAACAAGAACGAGAATAAGAAAAAGCGCCGCGAGATTTCCCGACCATCCGATTTGGCTAGCCAGGGAGGAACGCCAGTGTCACGGAGAAAGCTCACCCGTCGTCAGTTCGTTGCAGCGACTGCCTTGTCTTCTGCGGCGCTAGTTGCCGCGCCCTTCGTCCGGACCGCACACGCGGCTGGCAAGCTGACGATCGGCTTTTGGGACCATTGGGTTCCCGGCGCCAACAAGGCTTCGACCGACCTCGTCAACGAGTGGGCGGCCAAGGAAAAGGTCGAAGTACAGATCGACTACATCACGAGCCAGGGCCAAAAGCTGCTCCTGACCCAGACCGCCGAAGCCCAGGCCAAGTCCGGTCACGACATTCTGGCTTCCGGCAACCTTTGGCAGCCACAGGCGCTCGCGGACCTGATGGAGCCCATGAATGACATCATGGAACCGATCATTAAGCAGAATGGCGAGGTGAACGGCACCGTCAAATATCTCGGCCAGGCAAAAGGCAAGTGGCTTGCGGTTCCCGCGACCATTGGCAGCCAGATCAAGGGTCCGTGCTCGCGCATCGATCTGATGAAGAAACTCGCCGACATCGATGTGCAGGCAATGTACCCTGCAGGCTCGCCGCCGAAAGCGGAGAACTGGACTTTGGACACCTTCTTGAAGGCCGCGGAGGCTTGCCAGAAAGGCGGTCACGCCTTCGGCATTGGCCTCGGTCAGACCTCCGACTCCGTCGACAGCGCGGGCGCATTTTTCCAGTCATTTGACGCGCAGCTTGTCGACGCCAAGGGCGATCTAACGGTCAAGACCGACAACGTCCGTCAGGCGCTCGACTTCTACAAGAAGCTGATATCGTTCCTTCCACCGGACGTGGGCGCGTGGGACGACGCATCCAACAACAAGTGGCTGATATCCGGCAATGGCGCCATGATCATGAACCCGCCGAGCGCCTGGGCGGTCGCCAAACGCGATGCACCGCAGATCGCGGCGCAGTGCTGGACCCACGGCTTCCCGGCCGGTCCGAAGGGACGCTTCGCACCCTATCTGCCTTTCTTCTGGTCGGTGTGGAAATTCTCGCCCAACAAATCGGCCGCGAAGAGCCTGCTCACCCATCTCTCTCAACCTGCATCGATCGAGAGATTGGTGACCGCCAGCGGCGGCTACGACTTGCCCGCCTATGAAAAACTCACGACCTTGAAGGTCTGGGCCGAGGCGGAACCGCCGAAGGGCACGCTCTATCACTACCCGAACCCTTACAATCACCAGGTGTTGTCGATTGCAGCCTCACCCGCGCCACCCAACATTGCGGAGCAGATTTACAACCAGGCCACGATGACCAAAATGTGCCTGCGCTACGCGCAGGGAGAAACCATGGAGAAGACGCTCGCCTGGGCCGAAAACGAGTGCGAGGGCTTCTTGCGGAGCTAGGCCGGGGGCGGTCGGGCGGTGGTCCACCGGTGGTGGATCGCCGCGCGATTTTTTGTCATTGATGGGCAAGCCAGTCTGCGTGGGCGCAGAGTCTCTTGAAGGAAACGCCGATGGTTGACGTCGCATTCCAGCATAGCCGCCCGAGTGGCGCGATGGTCGTTCGCAAGAAAGCGAGTCTGCGCAACGCCGTTAAGCGAAAATCAACGGTCGCGTTCCTGATGACCTTGCCGCTCTTGCTTCTGATCGGCGTGTTCGTGCTCTACCCCGCCCTCTACTCGCTCCATCTGGCGACGCTGAACAAGTCGATGCAGAGGTTCGTTGGGTTCGGCAACTTCCAGTTCCTGTTCCGGCGTGACACCTTCTGGATGGTCGTGGAGCAATCCTGCATCTTCGCGATCAGTGCCGTCGTCTTCAAGGCGCTGATCGGTTTCATCGTTGCCCATTTCGTTCACAACATTCCGGCCAAGGGCCAGCGAAAATGGCGCGGGATGCTATTGGTGCCCTGGGTGATCCCGCCCGCGATGAGCACACTGGCCTGGCTCTGGTTATTCGATCCGTCCTACAGCGCGTTCAACTACACGCTGCACTTCTTCGGAATTGGACCGATCCCGTGGCTCGGCGAGGCCGGCTGGGCCCGCTTCGCGGTGATCCTCGTCAATGTGTGGGTCGGAGCGCCGTTCTTCATGATCATGTACCTGGCGTCGCTGAAATCGGTCCCGGATCAACTATACGAGGCGGCGGCAATAGACGGGGCCAATTGGTGGCAGCGCATCTGGTACGTGACGCTGCCGATGATGCGCAATATCATTGCGATCACCGCGCTGTTCTCGTTGATCGTGACTTTCGCCAATTTCGACATCGTACGCATCCTGACCTCCGGTGGGCCGCTGGATCAGACCCATCTGTTCGCGACGTGGGCCTTCAAGGTCGGAATCGAAGGCAGCGACATTCCACTCGGCGCCAGCGTCTCGCTGTTCATGGTCCCGATCCTGGCGATCGCGGCGGTCTTTATTTTGCGCGACATCTCCAGACGCGGGAACGAAGCCTGATGAGCACGGTTGCAATCGACAAGACCGGCCCGCAGCGAAAGGTCAAATACGGCAGCATCAGCCGCGATCGAACCTGGGCGCTGCGCTGGTCCTATTTTTTTCTCACGCTGTTCGCGATCTTTTCGCTGGTGCCGCCGCTCTACATGCTGATCACGTCGCTCAAAAGCAGCGGCGAAATATCGGCCGCGATCAATCCTTGGTGGGTGTATCATCCAACTCTGAGCAACTACAAGGAACTGCTCGGCTCGAACCAGTACCTGCGGTTCTTCTGGAATTCCGCGGTCGTCTCGGTCGTCGTGGTCGCCATTACCATGCTGATCAGCGTTCCGGCGGCGTTCGCGCTGGCCAGAATGAAATTCTGGGGCTCTGCCGTGCTCGCGACCGGCGTGTTCCTGACCTACCTGATCCCGGACTCGCTGTTGTTCATTCCTCTGTTCAAGATGTTCGCTGCGATCGGCGATTGGACTGGGATCCCGCTGATCAACCATTGGTACGTACTCCTGTTCATCTATCCGACCCTGACGGTGCCGTTCTGCACCTGGATCATGATCGGCTACTTCGCCTCGATCCCGAAGGAGCTCGATGAAGCCGCCATTATCGACGGCGCTTCATGGTTCCAGACACTGACGCGCATCTTCATTCCGGTCGCCCTGCCCGGTTTGATCGCCGCGACCATCTTCGCTTTCACCGTCTCCTGGGCGCAGTTCCTCTATCCGCTGGTCTTCACCACATCGACGGATCAGCAGGTGCTTCCGGTCGGCATCATCACCACCCTGATCAAGGGCGACGTGTTCAACTGGGGTCAGATCATGACCGGCGCACTGCTGGGCGCGGCACCGCCTCTCGTGATCTACGCCTTCCTGATGGATT
>Ga0157369_10009981_pt1 | contig 10844 bp, 5 predicted proteins | sample C25metaG_FD_113461 | JGI IMG/M metagenome (GOLD analysis project Ga0157369, IMG submission 113461) | Corn rhizosphere microbial communities from Kellogg Biological Station, Michigan, USA - C2-5 metaG | ecosystem: Host-associated > Plants > Roots > Rhizosphere > Soil | place: USA: Michigan... | reverse complement strand
CGACGTTCGGCGGCGATCACCTGACTGTCGAGACCTTCCTTCTTTCCTCTCTCGAGAGTGAAACTCCGCGGCGGATCGAAGTGCAGTTTCTGCGCTACGTTCGGGAAGAGCGGAAATTCGAAAATGCGGACGCGCTCAAGCGCCAGATCTTCCGGGATGTAGCAGTCGCGAACCGGCTGCACGCGCGGTTGAAGCGCCTGGGCGTGGGATAATTCAGTTTCAATAAACAACCTGGAAGGGAGAGAGTATGAGTTTTTCCGCAGGAAAAGTGCGTCACATGGAGGCGCTTTCGAACAGCGCAGGCGTGATTGCGGCGGCGGCAATGGATCAGCGGGGAAGTTTGCGGAAATCGGTCGCGGCGGCCAAAGGCGTTCCGCAGGACCAGATCACGGATGACATGATGCAGGAGTTCAAAGTCGCCGTAAGCCGCGTACTGACGCCTCACGCGAGCGCGATTCTGCTCGATCCGGAATGGGGCTTGCCGGCCGCAAAAGTTCGCGCGAAGAATGCGGGACTTCTGCTGGCCTATGAAGAAAGCGGGTACGACAACACGAAGCCGGGCCGTCTTCCGGATCTGCTGCCACACGTTTCGGTAAAGCGGCTGAAAGATGAAATGGGCGCGGATGCCGTGAAAGTACTCATCTACTACACGCCTTTTGATGACGCCGCGATCAATGATGTGAAGCACGCCTTTATTGAGCGCATCGGAGCCGAGTGCGAAACATACGAGATTCCGTTCTTCCTGGAGTTCGTCGGCTACGATCCGAAAGGCGGCGATGAAAAGGGCATCGAGTACGCAAAGAAGAAGCCTGAGATTGTCACGAAGAGCATGGAAGAGTTCTCGAAGCCGCAGTACGGAGTGGATGTGCTGAAGGTGGAAGTGCCGGTGAATGCGGAATACGTGGAAGGCAGCAGCGTGTTCAAAGGCCAGGCCGCTTATTCGCGCGCCGAAGCGCTCGATCACTTCCGCAAAGCTGCGTCCGTTGCGAAAAAGCCCTTCATTTATCTCAGCGCGGGCGTGAGCAACCCACAGTTCATCGAATCCCTCGCGATGGCGGCGGAAAGCGGCACGGATTACTCCGGCGTGCTCTGCGGCCGCGCCACCTGGAAGGACGGTGTGCCGGTTTACGCGAAGCAGGGCGTGAAGGCCCTCGAAGACTGGCTGTCCAAAGAAGGCGTGAAGAACATCGAAGCCGTCAACAACGCCATCAAATCGGCGAAGCCCTGGCAGGCGAAAGCCGGTGTAGCGAAAGCCTGAGTTACTTCTTCAGAAACAGAATACAAACGGGCGAAGTCACGCTGAACGTATTTCCCGTTGGCGTGAGTCGCCCGTTTTTCGCGTCTACCTTAAACGCCACAACATTGTTCGAATCCTGATTCGCCGCCAGCAGAAATTTTCCAGTCGGGTCCAGCCGGAAGTTGCGCGGCGTTTTCCCCTGAACAGAGCTGTCCTGCACTTTCGTGAGTTTTCCGCTGTTCGGGTCGATGTCGAAGACGGCGATTGTGTCAGCGCCGCGGTTGGAAGCGTATAAGTGATTGCCCCTGGCGTCGACCGCAATTTCCGCCGAGTTATTTACGCCATTGTATCCCTCGGGCAGGGTAGAGTACTCGGCGAGCGGCGTCATCCTTCCAGATTGTTTGTCATAGCTGAACGCGCTTACCTTTGAGCCCATCTCATCCACCACGTATGCGAACCTGCCGTTCGGCTGAAACGCGAGATGTCGCGGACCCGCGCCTGGTGAGACAGCGGCAAAGGGCGGATTGTTGGGCGTGAGCGATCCGGCTGCAGGATCCAGACGGTAGCTGAATACCTTATCCAGACCGAGGTCTGGCACGAAGAGGAACCGGTCGTCGGGCGAGAGCACGACGGCATGAGCATGTGGTCCCTTCTGCCGGGCCGGGTTCACGCTCGAGCCGGTGTGCTGGTCCATTGCTGTCTGCTCGCCGAGCGATCCATCCGCTTTAACCCGAATCGCCGCCACGCGGCCGCTGCCGTAATCCGCGACGAACAGGGTTTTGCCAGCCTTATCCAGGGCAAGATGGCAAGCGCCACCGCCCCCCGAAGACACTTTATTGATGAACGTGAGTTTTCCTGTCGCGTGGTCGATCGAAAAACTCGAGACTTCGCCGCTGGTGCGGCCATCATTGCCCAGTTCACTCACTGCATAAAGATGACGGCCGGAGCCATCCGCCAGAATCCATGACGGTCTGGTAATTTCGCCCGCAAGCTGAACATCGCCGATGCGGCCGGTCGCAGGCTCATACTCGCTCACATAAATGCCCTTGCTGTTCGGGCCTGTATAAGTCCCGAAATAAACCAGCCATTTCGATGCAGCGCCAAAAGATATTCCGGGAAGCGCCACACTGGCGGTAAGCAGGCAGAGAGCTGCAGTCGATCGCATTCAGCGCTACTATATCGCGCGATCCACCTGCAGGTCGAAACCAGCGGAGGCTTCGGCATGACCACAGCCAGGGGCCCTTGTCGCTTGTGTCACATAGAATGGTCTGGTAGTGATACGGGCAATCGCACTCCTTCTGCTGGCTGCGGCGGCGGCCTGCGCGAATGAGGTCGCGTTCAATCGCGATATCCGCCCTATCCTTTCGGATAAGTGTTTCCCCTGTCACGGGCCGGACGCTGCGAATCGCAAAACGAAGCTGAGATTCGATATAGAGGCCGGTGCGAAACGGCCACTTGCGAATGGCCGCCACGCGATTGTACCGGGCCGCCCCGACCAAAGCGAGTTGATCCGCCGCGTGGCTTCGGCAGATAAAAGCGTCCGGATGCCCCCGGCTTATGCGGGCAAGGACAAACTCAGCGATCGCGAAGTCGCCCTGCTCCGCACCTGGATATCCGAAGGCGCGCAGTGGGAATCCTTCTGGTCTTTCGTTCCGCCGAAGCGGCCGCCATTGCCGCAGGTGCGCGATAAACAGTGGGCCCGCAACCCGATTGATTATTTCGTCCTGAACCGGCTCGAGCGCGAGGGTTTGCGCCCATCGCGGGAGGCGGATAAGGCCACGTTGCTTCGCCGCGTAACGCTCGATCTTACCGGCCTCCCGCCATCCCCGCAGGAACTTCAGGCCTTTCTCGCCGACGCTTCACCTCAGGCTTACGAAAAGGTAGTCGATCGCCTGTTGGCCTCGCCGCGTTACGGCGAAAAGATGGCGTACCGGTGGATGGAAGCCGCGCGCTACGGGGATACCAACGGCTATCAGACCGATGGCGCCCGCGATATGTGGCGATGGCGCGATTGGGTGATCGACGCTTTCAATCGCAATATGCCCTGGGACCGGTTTACAGTCGATCAGATCGCGGGAGATCTCCTGCCCGAAGCGACTCTCGATGACATCATCGCCACAGGCTTTAACCGCAACCACCGCACTACAGGAGAAGGCGGGATCATCCCGGAAGAGTACCGCGTCGAGTACGTGGCGGACCGCGTTTCGACCACAGGCACGGTCTTCATGGGGCTGACGATTGGCTGCGCCCGTTGCCACGACCATAAATATGACCCGATATCTCAAAAGGATTTCTATCGGCTGTTCGCCTTTTTCAACCAGATTCCGAATGAAAAGGGTTTCGTCTGGAACTACGGCCCGGAAGAACCTTTTGTAAAAGCTCCTTTGCCGGAGCAGAAGAAACGACTGGACGAACTGGACGCAGCGCTTGCCGCGGCGCGCCGCGAGTGGGACTCCCAACTGACCGCCCTTTCCAAATCGCAGCGCAAGTGGGAGAGGAAGGTCGCGAAGTCAGGCGCGCCCGATTGGACTGTCGCGGACGGGATGGTATTCCGGCACGAACCCGAAGAATCGTTCGACGGAAAACGCAGCGTCGATTCGAAAGGCCAGCCGGCCGATTTCAATTACCTCGATCCTGTCACTTACTCCGCCTGGATCAGACCCGAATCGCCCGATGGAGCCATCCTTTCGCATTCGGAAGATTACTTCGAAGGGCAGGGGCACGGCCTCTACTTGTTGAAAGGCAAGATCCGCTTTCACCTCATTCACCGCTGGACGGACCTGGGGCTGCGCGTGGAAACGGTGGACCCGGTGAAACTGCACGAGTGGTCACAGGTCACAGTGACTTACGACGGCCGGCGAATGGCCTCCGGCGTGAAGATCTACGTAAACGGCGAACCCTGGCCCACGAAAATTCTGTTCGACCAGAACAATGAGCCGTTTCATCAGAAGGATGCGCCCATCCGCGTTGGTGGAGGCGGCGGAATGCGCTTCACTGGAGCGATCGCGGACGCGCGAATCTACAATCGCGCTCTCGACGCGGAAGAAGCGCAAGCCCTCGCGACGCGCCGCGGCATCACCGAACTTGCTCGCGAATCATCCCGAAGTCCTCAGGAAAACGCAAAACTGAAACTCGCGTTCCTCGCGACCGCCGCGCCCGAGCCGGTGCGGCACGCGCGCGAGCAACTGAAACTCGCGGAAGTCGAGCGGCAACGCTTTTACGACTCCATTCCAACCGTGATGGTCATGGCGGATGGCGCGAAGCGTGACACGTTTGTGCTGAAGCGGGGAGCTTATGACTCTCATGGCGAGAAGGTGACCGCGGGCGTGCCCGAAATCCTGCCGCAAATTCCTCCGGAAGCTCCTCAAAACCGGCTCGGCCTCGCCCGATGGCTGGTGGACCGATCGAATCCGCTCACGGCGCGAGTCACGGTGAATCGTTTCTGGCAATCTTATTTCGGCACGGGGATCGTGAAGACGGTCGACGATTTCGGCTCGCAGGGCGAATGGCCGTCAAATCCCGAGTTGCTCGACTGGCTTGCAGTCGAGTTTATGGACAGCGGGTGGGATGTGAAAGCGCTCCAGAAGAAAATTGTGATGAGCGCGACTTATCGTCAGGATTCGCGTATCACTCCCGAACTGCTGAAACGCGACCCGGAAAATCGGCTGCTCGCTCGGGGACCGCGCTATCGGCTCGGCCCGGAAGAAATTCGCGACCAGGCGCTCTTGTTATCCGGCCTGCTGGTCGAGAAGACGGGTGGACCGTCTGTGAAGCCGTATCAGCCGCCCGGCCTTTGGGAAGAACTTGCGGGAGGTAAGGGCTATGCGCAGGACAAGGGCGAAGGGCTCTATCGGCGAAGCCTCTATACATATTGGAAGCGAACCTCGCCGCCACCCTTCATGGTCAATTTCGATTCGCCCAATCGGGAGATGTGCACGGTGTACGAGTACCACACCAACTCCCCGTTGCAGGCGCTCGATCTGATGAACGACGTGACCTTCCTCGAAGCCTCGCGTAAACTCGGCGAGCGCATGATGAGGGAGGGCGGCAACTCGCCCGATCAACGGATTGCATGGGCGTTTCGCGTGGCGCTCGATCGGGATCCGGACGCAAAGCGCGCGCAGATCCTCGGCGATGCATACCGCCGTTTTCTGGCGAACTACTCGGCCGACCATGCGGCCGCGGAGGCTTTCGTGCACCAGGGCGATTCACCGGTTCCGGCGGATCTCGATAGCGGCGAACTGGCTGTGTACACCAGCGTGGCCAGCATCATTCTGAACATGGACGACGTAATCAGCAAGGAGTAGATGACGTGACGAGGCGGCGCTTTTTCGAAACCGGCAGCAGGGGACTGGGGCTCGCGGCGCTCGCGCGGCTGCTTGACGCAGAAAAGCTCAACGCGCAAGCGCATGGCGGTCTCCCCGGTCTGCCTCATTTTCCGGCGCGGGCGAAACGAGTCATCTACCTGTTTCAATCGGGCGGCCCGTCGCAAATGGAGCTGTTCGATTACAAGCCGCGTCTGAAGGAATTAGCCGGTACCGACCTGCCCGATTCGATCCGCCAGGGCCAGCGGCTCACTGGTATGTCCGCCTCGCAATCGAGTTTTCCCGTAGTGCCGTCGAAATTTCCGTTTGCGCGCCGGGGCGAATCCGGCGCGTGGATCAGCGACCTGCTTCCGTACACCTCGAAAGTGGCGGATCAGCTGACCTTCGTGAAATCGGTGAATACCGAAGAGATTAATCACGACCCCGCTGTCACGATGGCTCAGACCGGTTTCCGTTTGGGCGGCCGCCCGAGCATGGGATCCTGGATCTCCTACGGGATCGGCTGCGAGACCGAAGATCTGCCGGCCTTCGTTGTAATGATCTCGAACTCCGGAGGAGGCCAGCCGCTTTACGATCGCCTCTGGGGAAGCGCCTTCCTGCCGAGCCGGTATCAGGGCGTGAAATTCCGGTCCGGCAAAGATCCCGTTCTCTATCTTTCGAACCCGCCGGGATTTACGGAACAAAACCGGCGAACTTATCTCGATTCGCTTGCCGCCCTCAACCAGGCGAGTTATCACGAATACGGCGATCCGGAGATCACCGCGCGCATCGACCAGTATGAGATGGCTTTTCGGATGCAGGCGTCTGTGCCGGAACTGGCCGATATTTCCAAAGAGCCGCAAAGCGTTTTCGACTTGTACGGCGAAGATGCGCGAAAGCCCGGTACCTTCGCGGCGAATTGCCTGCTCGCGCGGCGTCTGGCCGAGCGCGGCGTTCGTTTCATCCAGCTCTATCATCGCGATTGGGATCACCATGCGAAGCTCCCGCAGGACCTGCCGAAGCGATGCAAGGATGTGGACCAGGCCTCGGCCGGTCTTATCCTGGACTTAAAACAGCGCGGCATGCTGGAAGACACGCTCGTTATCTGGGGCGGGGAATTCGGGCGGACCGTCTATTGCCAGGGCCACCTGACCGCAACCGAGTACGGCAGGGATCATCACGGCCGCTGCTTCACCATGTGGATGGCCGGCGGCGGCATGAAACCAGGCATCACGCTCGGCGAGACAGACGACTACGGCTATAACATCGTGCGCGACCCGGTTCATGTGCACGACCTGCAGGCCACGATTCTGTATTGCCTCGGCATCGATCACCTGCGCCTGACGTACAAGTTTCAGGGTCGCGAGTTTCGACTCACCGATGTTGGCGGGCGAGTCGTAAAAGAGCTACTCGCCTGAGCTCGTCTTCTGCTTCGGCGCGGGGAGCACAACAATGTCCGCCCGTCGAAACGCGAACCGCCGGCCAGTCTCATCAATCAGATTTACCTGGCATGTATAACGGCCCGCGGCGAGTTGCGTCAGCGGCGCCTGAATCCGAACCGGGAGTGTCTGGCCCCGTTTCGGCGTGAAATCCTCGAGCCGCACGGGTTGCGATTCGAAGCTCCGGGTTTTGCCGCGATAAAACGAGAGGGTTGCGGCAACCGATGGCTTCCTGCTGTCATTCACGCCCGGATCGTAAACCTCGAGGTATACATACAGGTTCTGATCCTTGCGAAACACGTGAGTGATGCTGGGAACCAGCTTCGAGCCATTCTGAACCAGCGGATCGGAGGCAATCAGCTTTTTCTTGTTGTCCGCCGAGGCGAGTGAAGCATCGAGCGGCTGTAGCTGGCTGCTCCACACGACGGAGCTGGTTTTCAGTATTCCGCTCTCGTCGGGCGCAAGATCCGGAACGGTGAAGGTTGTCTCATAGGTCCCCATCTTGCCCGTTTCGTTCTCCCGGGCGAGGAATTTCAGCGAATACTTGCCGGGCGCAAGCGAAAATCCGGTGTCGTAAGCAATCGGACGCGAGGCCAGTTCGGCGGCGGTCTGCTCGCCCAGCTTGATCCGGATGAAATCGCGGACCACGCCGACGAGTTTCGTATGCTCGTCGCGCACCTGGCCGATGAAATCGAACTGCGTTACGGCCGCGCCCTTGCTCTTTGCGAGCGCGATCTCTGAACCGGGGATCTTCACCGAGAAGGGAACAAAATAGCGGTCGCGCGCCAGCCGGAAGTAGTCGATTTCTCCGTTGAGCGAGAGATCCGTGACCGGGTCGCCCAACATCAGCGCCTGCTGCAGCTGGTCTTCCTTGTCGGTCTCGGTAAACTTGCGAAATTCCTTCTGGCCGAAGTAGCCGCTGCGGTAATCCAGCTTCGCATCGAGCGGGTGCGTGAACTTCACCTGGACGCGCCGGTATTTGCCATCCATCTTCACGTTCGTGCTGTAATAGCCGACGATGTAATAGCTGCTGATGTCGTCGCGCGCCTTCGCCATTCCGAGCGAAAGGTCGTTGTCGTCCACGAAGAGCTTGCCACCGGTATTCGCGGCGAGAGTTGATAAGGTCTCCTGCGAATCGTTGAACTGATCGCGCTGACCCTGTTGGGCGGTACCGCTGAACATGCTGGTCCCCCGCGAGCCCGCTGAAGTCGCGTCGCCCAGTGGCGCCGATGCGACCAGGCCGCGCGCGTCGATGGGATAAAACGCGACATTCGATCGCTTTGCCGCGTTTACCGCGGCTTCGAGCGACGCCTGGTTGTCGAAGCCGGATTTATTGACCCCGCTCGAAAAATAGAGCAGCGCCTTTTTTTCGGGAAACGCTGAAAGCATTTTCGCGGCGGATTCGAGGGTCGCGAGTTTGCGGTCCGTGTTGAAGATGTTGAACTCGGTCTCGTCGGCGTCGAACGCGGTTCCGGTATCTTCGCCCGTCGTTGTGTCTCCGTTGCTTCCGAGCGCGGAAAGCTCGCTCGACACGCCGATCTGAAAACCTTTGATTACTTCCTCGAGGCGATCGCGGTCGTCAGTAAAGTCCTGAACGATCTTTAGCGGGCCGGTGCTCGCGGTCATGATGCAAACGAGATCGGCCGGCTTGAGTTGCTTGTGAAGAAATTCGAGCGCGGATTGCTGTACACGGGATTGTTCCGGAATCGCCATGGAGCTGAAATCGAAGAGCATCGCCACCAGCCGGCGATCCTGAAATCGGATTACCGGGCGCGGGGATCCCGAGAGCTGGCCGGAAAGCGTGCGCTGTGGCTGCGCGGCTTCGACCGGGGCGGTCTTCACGGCAGGCACAGGCTTGCGCTGAAGATCCTCGCTATCGAGCTGCTGAAACTCGAAAACCGATACCTGCTGCGGCTTGCCATCTTCCAACACTTCGAAATCGTTCTTCGTCAGGCCGGGAATCACCTTGCCTGATTTGTCCTTGACGCTGACATCCACCACCACGAGATTGGCGCTCGAGGTGAACGTTGGCTCCTGCGCCCAAACATTGGCGAAGAGAGCCACTAGGCCGATAAGCAAAACGCAGCGTCGCATCAGAATCGCAGCCTTGCTGTAGCGGTGACGGATCGCATGGCGTATGCGTTTGTGGCTATGCCGTAGTTGATGGATCCGACTGTCGTGTTGATACCACGGATCTCCACGCTGTTCAGCGGGTTCGTGCTGTCAATCCGGAACTCGATCCGGCGCTTGTCGTCGATGCGGAAGGAGCGAAAGAACGATGCCGTCAGCGAGTAGTAAGGAATACCCGGGATCGTGTTGCGCCCCGCGTCGCCGTAGGTTCCGGATGCGGGCGTGGTAAACGCCGCGGTATTGAAGAAGCCAGAGCCGCCGGTAACCGGAATGCCAGTGGCCTGAGCGCGAAGCGTACCGATGACGCCCGTACCCGCCGTGTCGCCAATCACGACCGCGGTGTAAGGCGTGCCGGAACTGGCGGTGAAGTTTCCCCCGATAGTCCAGCCTCGAAGCAGATTCCAGCCCAGGCCGGCGCGCTGCGAGCTTACCGGCGATTGCAGTGTATAGTTCAACCGGAGATTGTGCCGATGGTCGAACGACGAAAGACCGCGTTCGAGCGCGAGGTTGTTCTCCCACTGAACTACGGAATTGCCGTTCAGCGCGGACGTGTTGTCGAGCGACTTGGACAGCGTGTAGATCACGTTGAACGACATGTGGTCGGCGAAGCGGCGGGTAAGCCGAAGCTGGCCCGCGTTATAAATCGAGTTCCCCACCGATTCATCGAAAGTGAAAGCCGTCGCGTTCGCGATCGGCAAACGCTGCTGCGCCGTAAACGCGGAACCCGGCGTTGCGCGGTTGGGCGCGAGAAAGACGTCGAGATCCGTGCCCTTCGTGCCCTGGTAAGCCGCTTCGATGACGAATGAGTGCGGCAGGGTTTTCTGAATCGAAAAGTTCCAGGATTGCGCGTACCCAGGTTGATAGTTCTTCGCGACTGCCCAGGTATTCAGAATCGTCTGCGTCGGAATGGTGGCGAAGCCGTTTTCGAGCGTGAGCGGCTGCGCGACGCTGGTGGCGAGAGAAACGGTATCGACGAACGGCGGCTGAATCGCAAGCCGGTTCGCAAACTGGGAGTAGACGCCGCCGTTGTAGTAAATGCCGTAACCGGCGCGAACCACGATTTGCCTGTCTTTCCACGGCTTCCAGGCGACGCCGATGCGGGGCGAGAACAACTTGTAATCGGGGTTCATCAGACCGGAAGGATACGTTCCCGAGTAAGGTCCGCTTTCGCCAGGCGTAACCGGCGCCACGGCGGTGAAGCCGGGCGCGATATCCAGGTTCGCCATGTGCCCGTATTTTTCATTGAACGGACTGAAATACTCCCAGCGGAGTCCCGCGTTGATCGAAAGATTGGATTTCCAGCGCCAGTCGTCGGAGATGTAGCTATTGATCGCCGTTTCGCGGAAATAGAACGCGTTGTTGGTGTAGTTCACCACCGACGTGCCCTGCGGTCGGCCCAGCAGGAAATCCGCGAAGTCGTAACCGGTGCCGTTCACCGTCAGGCCGTCCGCTCCGATCTGGCTCGTCACCGCGCCAGTGAAGGTATAAGAGCCGCGGCCGTTCGCATACGTGGTGATGTTGTTCTGGCGGCGCTGCACTCCGGCGCCGAAGGTGATCGTATGGTTGCCATGCATGCTGATGACCGAGTCGCTCGCGCCGGTCGTCTGCGCCCGCGTGGTGGAAGGAGCGGCGTCGGAGAGGCCGCCAAAGTTGGTGAAGTTGATGGTGGGCGGCCCGTAAACGATCGGGCTGTCTGTCACGCCGGTGATTCCGAGTTGCCCCGAGATGTTCTGG